>Ga0118677_10000260_pt1 | contig 113832 bp, 88 predicted proteins | sample AliMusrvi5mmetaG_FD_86154 | JGI IMG/M metagenome (GOLD analysis project Ga0118677, IMG submission 86154)
CCACGAAGCCGGGTTGCTGAGCTATGGCACCGCGGCGCTCCAGACCGTGCCAGGCCTGCGGATCATCGGGACGGCCCGCGAAAAGGCGGGCGTTTTGTCCTTCGTGCTGGACGGCATCCGGACGGAGGAGATCGGCGAATACCTCAATCGGGACGGCATCGCCATACGGGCGGGGCACCATTGCGCGCAGCCGATCCACCGGCGCTTCGGCCTCGAAAGCACGGCCCGCGCCTCGCTGGCGCTCTACAACACGTGCGATGACCTGGACGCGCTGGTCGCCTCGCTCAGGCGGCTGCAAGTCGGCCGTCCAGCCGGCAACTCCTGAGAGCCGCCCGATCCAGTGGCTCTGGAAATCGACCACCCAGACACCCCAGTCGTTCGGTAAGGCGCTGCTCACAAGGGCAGCGCCTCACCGCATAACCGGGCCCTCCGATTTGAGGACTCTTGTTTCAGCATCTGGTGCCAAGGAGTAATTCGCCGTTGCCGCGCGACAGGCTGCGCAGTCTGAGGATCCGGGGACATGCCGTCTGTCGAGCGATGCACGGGGAGTTCGGGCATGGCGAAGACCGGGCGTCGCGCCAACTCTTCCCCGATCGACTGCTTAGCCGTTTGACAGATCGGCCGACTGGTCTAGTATTTGCGAATTCGTGGGTCCACCCGGTCGGACCAGGCGTGAATCCCGCCGGTGAGGCTGCGCACATTGGGGAATCCGGCCTTATTCAGGAGTTGTACCGCCTTGGCACTGCGCGTACCCATCTTGCAGAAGGCGATGATCTCCTTGCCGGCATCCAGTTCCCTTACGCGCTCCGACAACTCAGGCAGGGGAATCAGGTGTCCACCAATGTTGGAGATATCGTATTCGTATTCTTCGCGGACGTCCAGCAAGAACAAGTTCTCTCCGGCGTCCAACCGCCGCTTCAGTTCCTCAACCTGGATTGTGGGTATGCTCATCTCGATCTAGCCTCTCAACGACGCGTAAAAGTCGGTACGAACCATCACTTTCGCTTCCGAAGGTGACCACGTTTCAATCCTGCCACAGAATGACCTGAATGTCTATCGAGAAATGGACTTGAAAGCCATCCGTGCATCCGAACAGGCTGGCAGTGCATTGCCCTTGCCGGTCGAAACTGAGCTCGACTTCCATTCACTCTGCTAAAGCCTTACTATTCATTAACTTATGACCTACCCGGCTCACGGCCGCGCAGCACTGGCGGCCGTGAGCCGGCTCCTCATCACCGGGATGCGCGCGTCTCCTCCGACAAAGCCGCTCCACGGTGTTTGCAAAGTCCTGTTTCAACTGGACATTGAATTCGCCGCTGGCCGGCGCGGCGAAGCCGGCGTGCACTCCACGCACGAGCCCGTCGCGGCCTAGGAAAAATGTGGTCGGCCAGGCGTTCAAGTTTTCCGCTTGGTTGATCTTGGCCTGCAACTCGCTCGGCTCGCCCGCTATCAGGTACGGATACTCGACGCCGTAGCGCTTGATGAAGGCGTGCAGCCTCCTTGGATGTTCCCGTTCGATGTCGTCGCAGGAGGTCAGGGAGGATTTGTAGTGGATTACAGCCAGACAATCGAGAGTTTGAACGCCCGGCCGAACCTGCTCGCAGGCGAGGTCGCGGACGTCGAAGAACTCAACCGCACCGTCGCCTCGGAGCTCGCCACGGAGCTTCGCACCGCTATCGGGCTAGGACGGAAGCTGGTTGTGATTGCGCCGGTGGGTCCGCTGGACTATATTGGGCCGAACTGCTGAACCAGCAGCAGCTGGACGGAAGCGCGCTCGTCATCATCAACATGGACGAGTATCTAGACTCGCGCGACCAGCTCGTCAGCTTGGATCACCCGCTCAGTTTCCGCCGCTTCATGCAGGAGACTCTGTTCGACCGGCTCGAAGGCCGCAGCCGGATACCGCAGGCGAACCGGATCTTCCCCGATCCTGCCAAGCCGGACGAGATCCCCGGCCTGCTCTCGCGCCATGGCGCCGCCGACATCTGCTACGCGGGGATTGGCTTGAGCGGGCATCTTGCCTTCAACGATCCGCCCGGCGAGGACGAACCTTGCGACGACGACGCCGTCCGTCACAGCGCCACGCGTGCCCAGGATCTGTTGCCGGCGACACGCGCTCAAGTTTGCTTGTGTGGGACGGATGGAGTGTGGGACATCGTGCCGCATCGCGCCGCCACAATCGGCATGCGGGAGATTCTCTCCAGCCGCTACGTTCACGTCACGCTCTTGCGCAGTTGGCACGCCGGGCTGTGGCGGCGCGCGTTCTTCGGGCCGGTGACGGGCCGCTTTCCGGCCTCGTTCCTGCAGCAGCACCCGAACGTGCGCGTGACGGCTACCCGGCTGGCCGCTTCCGTTCCGGCGTTGCACACCGCGCTGCGGGTTTGAGTAGCCGCCTCGAAAGGGACATCACACACCGAACACGCGTCGGATGTAGTCGCGGTCTGGCCTGACAGCGGCGGTGTTGCCGGGCTTCGGGCCGCCGCCTTCCTCGGTGATCAACCAGCCCGACCAGTGGCTGGAGTGCAGGGCGCTGGCGAGTTTCTCAAAGCCGAAATCGCCCTGGCCCAGCGGGACTTGAGACGCTTCATCACGCCCCTGGAATGTCTTCAAATGGAAGCCGAAAATGCGCTGAGCATGGCGCGCGGCAAACCGGGCGGGATCGCCTCCACCCAGATAGGCGTGGCCCGCGTCTACCAGGAAGTCGACCAGCCCCGGCTCGGTCGAATTCACCAGAGCTTCGATCTCGGCGTTGTGATTGGCAAACTCGGGATTGTGATTGTGATACGCCAGCCCGACTCCGTTCTCGCGGCAGATCCGTGCGAGATTCGTGATATTCGCCGCCTTGTCGCGCAGCGCACTCGCCTCATACCGTCCTTCGGGCGAGAGCCCTTTCGCGCTCATCACAATTCGCTGGCCGCCCAATGCGGCCACGCCAGCGGCTCGCCGGGCGAAGTCCTTGTCGAGGGACTGCTCCAGCGACGTATGCGCGCCGATGAATTGGACACCCGTCGCTTCAATCCGGGCTCGCGCTCCCGGCGCGTTTTCGAACTGAGCCTTGACGAAGCGGATGTTGCATTCAAAGCCCGTGTAGCCAATTTCCCGCATCTCTTTCAGCACGCCCAGCAGTTGGTCGAAATCGCCCTCTTTGAGCGGCCAGCCATTGGCTTGGCACCCGACCCGAATGTTTCGCTCCTTCGCTTTGGCTAGCAAGGGTAGAGCAGCGATTGCGGCCAGGAATGTGCGGCGTGATTCGTACATGGCGGTTCTCCGAAAGTCAGTCTGACCAAAAAGAGGGCGGGCCCTGCCCTTCGGCACGGTCCGCCCGATTGGAAACGAACCCTGAATTAGAACACCAGCTTGGCGCCTAATTGCAGGACGCGCGGGTCGCCTGCGCTCAGGATCTTGCCGAAATTGCCGTTGGTCACGGTGTTCGTCGGCAGCGCGAAATTCGCGTGGTTGAAGAGGTTGAACCCTTCGAAGCGGATTTGCAGCCCGACGTTCTCGCGGAGTTGGGTCAGCTTCACCAGGGCCGCGTCGATGTTGTAGAAGCCGGGTCCGATCAGCGAATTGCGCCCGGACGATCCAAACGTCCCGATGGCGTTCAGGGTGTACGCCGCGGGGTTGAACCACTGCGTCAATGAACTGGCCCCGGAGGGCCGGGTCGCACTTGCCAGAATCTGGTCGGCCAGGTCGTTGTTCGGCACGCCCGTCAACGAGTTGTCGCGACCGCTGTAGATCGAGAACGGGTTGCCGGAATGGGCGGAGAAGATGCTGGTCAGGGTCCAGCCGTTGACCACGCCGCCCGCCAGGCCTTTCAGCTGTTTGGCGCGCGGCAAGTCGTAGACGGCGGAAGCGTTCACGACGTGCGTAGCGTCGAAATCGCATTTGCCGTAGTCTTGCGCCAGGTTGAATTTGTGAATCTGGCTTCCGCCGCCGGCGTCGGCGCCGAGTGCCTGGCTGGTGGTGTTGTCCATGCACTTCGAGTACACGTAGTTGGCCAGCAGGTTGAGCCCGCGCGCCGCCCGCTTGGTCACCTGGAACTGCAGCCCGTTGTAGTTCTCCTTGCCCCAGGGCGAGGCGACGGCCAGGGCGCCAAGGCCCTGATACAACCGGCGCGACTGGGTGTTGGCCACGGTCGCTCCCGGTCCGTACACCGCCGGGTTGGCCTGCCAGGTGGCCAGAATGCCGACCGAGTGGTTGCCGACGTACGCGAGCGAAACGCCCAGATCAGGCCGGAATTGGTGCTCGAGCGTCAGGTTCCATTCCTGGGTGTAGCCGGTGCGGCTCTTCGGGTCGAGCACGGAAGTGACCACCGGGGATACGAACTTGTAGGTGCTCAGGCTGCTGAGTGCGGGCGCGACGAACGGGAACGGGTTGCCCGGGGCGTAGCCGCCGTAAGGGTCGTCGAAACTCTTGGGATTCACTACATCGACGGTCAGTGAGGTGAACGCGCTGCCGGAATAGGACGTGCGGACCAGGTTCAGCGGGATGTTGCGGTAGAAGATGCCATAGGCCGACCGGACCACGGTCGTACCCTTGCCCGTAACGTCCCAGGCCAGTCCGAGGCGCGGTGCGAAGTTGTTCCAATCGTTCGGCAGGATCGACTTCTGCAAGCCCTTGTCGCCCGTGAACAGCAGACCCACTGGAGCGTTCGGCGCAGCAGTGGACTTCACGCCGGGAACGAAGGCCGTGCCGGGACCGAGCTTGTTGACCGGCGGCAGCCACGGCTCATAGCGCAGGCCGGCGTTCAAGGTGAGGCGTGAGGAGATCTTCCAGTCGTCCTGAATCCAGGGCTGCCACTTGGTCTCGTAGAAGTCCTGCGGCGAGCGGCCCGCCTGGCTGAAATCGTTGGGCAGCCCGATCAGGAAGTCCGCGAAGGCGTCGCCGGAGTTCTTCACGGTCGCCAGGCCCGTCCGGGTGGCGTTGAAGGTGGAAGTGCCTGAGGCGAATGACGTGTCGTAGGAGTACATCGTGTCGCGCTCGACGTCCAGGCCAAACTGGATAAAGTGCCGCCCGGAGGACCAGGTGGCGCGGTTGCGGTAGTGGAAGATGCTCGCCTGGTCGCCCAGGCCGCCCCCGCTGAACAGGTTGAAGTAGCCGTTCACGTTGACGCGCAATTCCGGCGCGGCGGTCGCGATCGCCTTCACCGCATTCTGGCCGATCTTGTCGAGCGTCACCGGCTCGGTGGGGATCTGCGTACGCGCGTCGCGGGTCCAGCCAACCTCGCTCACCAGTACGAATCGCGAGCTGAAGGTGTGCGTGTCGGAGAGCACCGCGTTCTGCGTGCGGAAGAAATTGCGCGCGTAGATGTTCGAGAAGTTGCTGGTCAGCCGGTTGTAGTCGTACTCGTCGTAGGAGTAGCGTCCCGTCAGGTGGTCCTTGCTGGTCAGCACGTGGTCGACGCGGGCGATCACCTGGTCGTCGTTGATCTTCGAGTTCGGCGTATCCGCGAACTGGGTGGCGGAGACGTTGCCCAGCGGCACGTACTGCAGCAGTTTCGCGGACAGGGGACTGAAACGGGCGGATGGAATAATGTTCCCGGTGAAGGCCTTGTTCGTCGTCGGGTCGATGATCACGCGTGAACTGGTCGAGTAATCGCCAACGCGTTGCGCCGCCGTCGGCACGGTGGCTTGCACGGGGTTGGCGCCGCCGCTCACGCGCGTTCCCTGGAACGAGCCGAAGAAGAACGTACGGTCTTTCTTGATCGGGCCCCCGGCCGTGCCCCCATACTGATTGCGCTTGAAGGGCGTGACTTGCTTCGCGAAGAAGTTGCGTGAATCCACGTCGTTGTTGCGCAGGAACTCGAACGCCGACCCGTGATACTGGTTGGTGCCCGAACGCGTGGAAAGCTGGACCGAAGTTCCGGCGCCCGAACTCGAAGCGTCGTAGTTGGACGCCTTCACGGTGAACTCCTCCAGGGCGTCCGGATTCGGCAGGATCGGGGCGCTGTTGAACATTCGGTTCACGTAGAGCGAACCGTCCAGTTCGTAGGTGTTGTCGATGGTTCTGAGACCGTTGGTGGTGACCCCGGCATTCTCCTGCTGATTCCCTTGCGTCCCGATGGAGCTCAGGCTCGAGCCTGGGGTCAGTACGACCAGTTGCAGGGGATTGCGGCCATTCAATGGCAACTCGCGCGTCGTGCGGCTGGTGAAACTGGTTTGCACCTCGGAGTCGGTGGTCTGGACGATGGGCGCGGAGGCCGCAACTTCCACGGACTGGCTGGGCTGGCCTACCTGCAGCGGTAGCGTCACGTCGATCGTCTGGCCCGTCAGCAGTTGCACGCCCGAGCGCACCAGGCGCTCGAATCCGGGCTTCAGGACGATGATCTCGTACGCGCCGATGCGCAGATTAGGCAGGCGGAACAGGCCGTCCGCGTTCGTTACTGATTCCTGGGTAACGCCGGTTTGCACGTTTTGGGCCTTGACAATCGCTTCGGGTACGACGCCTCCGGAGGCATCCACCACCGTGCCGGTCAGCGTGCCGCTCGTTTGCGCGAGCGCCGCGGAGCCAATGAGCAGAATCGCGAAGAACGCATGCAGCGCTCGCGAGGTCACGAAAGATTTGGCCGGGATTTGAGCATTCATGTTTATCTCCCCTCGCCGCACGATCCCCCCCCGGCCGCTAATTGAAAGCAGAGGGTTCAGGATGTGCGTCGATGTGGTTTCAACTGCAAGGCGAAGGCAGAAACGGAGCAATCACCTGTTTGTCTACAGACGTTATCATATTTAAAATTGTCCGGCAAGCTACTACGACATCGAGCCCCCTCGGCCGAGGCGGAATCCCATACGGCCAGCTTGCGAGGGGTAGGGAATGTTCCCGTCCAGGTCAAATGCAATAATCTTGTAAAATATTGTTAAATAGTGACTTGTATTCGTATCGACAAGATTCTAGTACGTGCTTTCAGGCGCTGAGTGACAACGGTTGGATGCTCGCTGGAGGGACCGGATCAACCGCCGTTCGCGACTTGAATTGTGCCGACCCCAGGCAAAAACCCTGTACGGATCTTCTAATGTATATGTACACTATCAACATAGTTGACTATGACACGACGCACACTTTTCCTTGGCGGCGGCGCCGCAGCGCTATCCGCGCAAACTTCTAAACCCGTGAATGTCGGACTGATCGGCGCCGGCCATCGGGCCTGGGCGCACATCGCCGTGCTGAAGGCGATTCCGGATTTCAGGATCGTCGGAATTGCCGACCCGACCCCCGAGTTCCTCCAGCGGGCCGCAAAACTCGCCGGTCCGGACGTTGCGACCTATCCCGACTACACGCAACTGCTGCAGCAGCGGAAGGAGCTTGACGCGGTGTTCGTGGTGACACCCGGCGGCCTGCACGTCGAGCCGACCGTGGCTGCCTTCGAACGCGGTCTGCACGTGCTCAGCGAGAAGCCCATGGCCACGTCCATCGCCGGCGCGAATCTGATGTTGGCGGCGTCCGAAAAAGCCGGCAGGATCCTGCAAATCGGCCAGCAGATGCGCTACACGCCGCTTTACCAGAAGGTCTTTGAGCTCACGCGCGCGGGCGAAATCGGCACGATTCAGTTCGTCGCGGGCAACCTGTTTCGAGGCGACTGGAATCCGAAAAGCTGGCAGGTCGCCGATCCCGGGACGGGCAAGCCGACGATTTGGCGCTTTCTCACTCGCTACACGGGCAGCAGCCTTTTGGAAGACGGCATCCACGAGATCGACGTTCTGAACTGGATTGTCGGCAGCCGCGTGCACCAGGTGTATGCCACGGGGGGCAACAACGTGTTGAAGGAGCGCGAGACGATTGACCACGCGGCACTCGTTCTGGACTACGAAAATGGCGTTAAGTTCCAATTCGGTTTTTCGATCTTCGCCCCGACGTCCGGTGCCTCCGGGCGCCAGATGACGTTCATCGGGACCGAGGGCAGCATCACCGTCGAGCAGAATCAGATCACCCTCCGCCAGCGCGGCTCCGAACCGCGTCGCGTCGAAGTGGCCAACGACGCTCCCGCCGGTCTGCTGCAGCAGCAGGTCGGACGCGACCTCGACATCGGCACCTACCGTCAGTCGGTGGCGTTCCTGGACAGCGTCCGCACCGGTCGCAAGCCGGTTTGCGACGGCCAGGTGGGCCGCGAAGTGATCCACATTTCGCTGCTGGGCGAGAAGTCCGTGCGCGAGCGGCGCGTGGTGCGCTGGGACGAACTGGAAGCATGAAGCAGCGACAAGTTTTGCTCACGAGGAGGCAAGTCGCCATGGGCCTCGGTGCGGCGGCCCTCTCGGCGCATACCGCCGTTTCCGCGGCAGGGGCAGCCGCTGTCCGCTTCGGCTGCCAGACCAACGCCTGGCGGGTCAACCCGGCGGACCGCGAGACGCTGTTCTCGGCGATTCAAAAGATCGGCGAACTCGGATACTCCGGTTTCGAGACAGGCTTCCGGAACCTGCAGGTCGCCCCTGAACAGGCCGCGGCGGTGAAACAACGCCTCGCCGATTCGAAGCTGACGTTCTACGGCATTCACATCTTCCTCACGAAGTACGACGAGCAGGCCCGCATCGCTCCACAAGCGCTCTACGAAGTGGTGGCGCGGATTGGCGCCACGCTGGGCGCCCGGCGATTGATCCTCAGCGGATCGCCGGCCACAACCAGTGACGATCTGGCTCGCAAGTCGGAGGCACTCAATCAGGCGGGCGCCTTCGCAAAAAGCCTCGGATTGTCGCTGACCTATCACAACCACTGGCCGGAGTTCGCCCTCGGCGGACGCGAGATCCACGGCTTGCTGCAAAACACCGACCCCGCGCTGGTCGATTTCCTGCTCGATGCCGGTCACGCCTTTCGCGGCGGCGCCGACGTGCCCGCGTTTGTCGCCGCAAACCACAAGCGCCTCGCCGGGCTGCACCTCCGCGATTTCGCGGCGGGCCGGCAGGTCCCGCTGGGCCAGGGGGAGTTTCCTTTGGCGCAAGTGGCTGAGGCTCTTAGGCACGTCAACTGGCAGGGTTGGGCACTGGCCGAAGAGGAGCGCGAAGACGGGTCCAAGCCCGCTGAAGCGGCAGCGGGCCCGGCGCTGGCCGCGCTGCGCCGCGCGTTTGCCGGCTAGTCTCCGTGCGTCCGCTGCGGAGGCCCGACGGCGGGCGCGAATCCGGGCGCCAGCAGGAACAAGGCCGAGGCACCGGTCAGCGGCAGGAAGGCCGCGATCAAAAACACCGGCGCGTACCCGAGCCGGTCCACCAGGATACCGGTCAGCAGTGGGAATAGAATCCCGGATAGCCCGCCGGTAAACCCGGTCAGGCCGGTGACGCGGCCTGCTAGTTGCTCCGGGAACAGATCCCCGATCGAGGCGAACATGTTGGCCGACATGAAGGTGTGGCCAAACAGGACCAGGCCGATGATGGCGATGGCCGAGGCGCTGGTGCGGGCCTGAACCACCAGCAGGCTGCCCAGGCAGCAGACGGCTCCGAAGAACATCGTGAGTTTGCGCGCTTGCAGCACGCCCACCCGCGCCGCGATCAGGCGTGCCGCCGCCCAGCCGCCCGCGATGCTGCCGATGTCGCCAATCAGGTACGGCACCCAACTGAACGCTCCAATGTCGCGCAGGCTCATGCCCCGCACGTTGTACAGGTAATCGGGCATCCAGTACCAGTAGAACTGCACCACGGGACTGGCCAGAAAGCGGCACAGCATCAGCGCCCAACTCTGGCGGTAGCGCAGCAACTCCCAGGTTCCCGGCAGGGTCGTTCCCGCCGGCTCCGCGGCTGCTGCGGCGGACTCGGCCGCAACGGGACGGTACACTCTGCGCCACAGCAGCACCCAGAACATGCCGAGCGTCGCCGGCGCCAGAAACGCCACCTTCCAGCCCCACAAATGGTTCAACAGAACGATCAGCGGCGGAGCGATCATCGAGCCGATCATGCTGCCGCTGTTGAATATGCCGATCGCCAGGGCGCGGTCGCGCTTGGGGAACCACTCGGTCACGACCTTCACGCCGCCGGAGAAATTGCCGCATTCGCCCGTGCCCATCCAGAACCGGAAGCCCGAGAAGTGCCAGATGTTTGACGCGAAGACATGCGCTCCGGTGGCCGCGGACCAGGACAGCACCGCGAAGGTGAACCCCGTCCGCACGCCCCAGCGGTCCATCAGCATCCCCATGGGAAACTCGCCGCTCATCATGCCAAACTGGAAGCTCGCCACGATCCGCCCGTACTGCGTGTTGGTGAAGTGAAACAGTTCCTTGATGCGCGGTGCCAGCACCGAGAGCGTCTGGCGGTCGATGAAGTTGATAATCGTGATGCCCAGCAGCAGGGCCAGGATGGTCCAACGCCGGCGGGCGGTCGTCGCTTCGATGGCTGCTACGGCAGCGCGACTCGCTGGCATATTCTGGATGTCTCCGATAGACAAATATATCATTGTCGTGATACTTTGTAGAATCAGTATCTTAAGGGTCTCATCGAGAAATGGATCTGCGCGTAAAGTTGCCTTATGGCTCAGGGAGTTGTGCGCTTCAAATCGCTGCGGACCTGCTCGAACCTGATACCCCAAATCTGCGTGGCGGCGAATCGCCGGAGCCTGGGCACGCGCGGGATCAACGCGCCGCCGAATTGAAAATCGTCCGCGACGCACTCGCCGCCCCGATCGGTTCGCCCCGCTTGCGCGACATTGTCCGGCCCGGCGAAAGCATCGCCGTCATCGTCAACGACATCACGCGCCTGACCCGCACGGACCTGATGCTCGGGCCGCTGTTTGAAGAACTTGCCGCGGCGGGCGTCGCCGATTCGGACGTCTTCATCACCTTCGCCCTCGGCATCCACCGGCCCCAGACCGCAGCGGAGCGGCGTCAGATCGTCGGCGCTGCCATCTACAATCGCGTGCGCACCTACGACCACGATTGCCGCAACACGGCCGAGCTCGTGCACATCGGTCGAACCAGCTTTGGCAACGAAGTCTGGATCAACCGCCGGGTCTGGGAGGCGGATCGCGTCATCCTGACCGGCGAGATCATCTACCACCTGATCGCGGGCTACAGCGGCGGGCGCAAGAGCCTGGTGCCGGGCGTTGCCGGTTTCGAAACCACCACTTTCAACCACCGCATGATCTTCCACCCCGGCTCGCGCCCGGGCCTGCTGGACGGCAATCCCGCGCATGAGGATCTGCTGGAGGCCTGCCGCCTCGCTCAGCCGGATTTCCTCCTGAACGTCGTCTTGCGGCCCGACGGGTCACTCGCACACGCCGTCGCCGGACACTACGACGAAGCGCACCGCGCCGGCTGCCGCAACGTGGACGCGAGTCTGCGCATCGACGTCGGCGAGCCGTACGATCTGCTGATTGCCTCAGCCGGCGGCCACCCCGTGGACATCGACCTGCGGCAAGCCCATAAGGGACTCGAAAACGCCTGCCTGGCGTTGAAGCCCGGCGGGACCATCGTCTTCTTCGCCGAGTGCCCGGACGGTGCCGGAATCCGCAGTTTCGAAGAGTACATCAACCGTTACGAGGACGATCGTGCGATGCGCGCCGCGCTGGAACGCGAGTTCGTCGTGGGCGGGCATAAGGCGTACTGGGTCGCCCGTCTGGGCCGCCTATACGACGTCCATCTGGTGTCGTCGCTGCCCGAATCGTTCGTGCGCCGCTGCCATTTCACACCGGTCGCGCGCGATCGGGCGGAAAATCAAATCGAGCGACTAATCGCGGCTCAACCGCCGGGTGCGCGCGTGGGAGTGCTGCCGCACAGCGCCCTTACCCTGCCGGTGGCCGCACATCGAGCGGAGGTCGTCTGAATGAGCTACTCCACAACCAGCCTGCCCACCGCCACTTTGCGCATCGGCGCGGAGTGGGTGGAAACGGCGGAGACCGACACCATCCGGCTGCCGTATGACGGAACGCCGGTCGCCACGGCCGCACGCGGAACCCTTGAGTTGTTGGGCCGCGCCATCACCGCGGCACGGGCGGCGGCACCGGCCATGGCCGCGCTGGCTAACTACGAGCGCGCCGAATTGCTGGAGCGGATTGCCGCAAATGTCCGGCGCGACGCCGCCGAATTTGCCCAACTGATCAGCCAGGAGACCGGGCGGCCGATCCAGGAAGCGCGCGGCGAGGTGGACCGCGGACTGGCGACGCTCGCGGCTTCGGCCGCGGTGGCGCGCGACTTGCACGGTGAAGTGATCCCGCTGGACGCCGTCGCGGCGGGCGCGGGACATCTGGCCATCACCGTGCGCGAACCCGTCGGCGTGATCGGCATCATCACCCCGTTCAACGTCCCGTTCAACCTGACGCTGCACAAGCTCGGCCCGGCGCTGGCCGGCGGCAATGCGGTGGTGCACAAGCCCTCCGAACAGACGCCCCTGAGCGCGTGGCGGCTGGCCAGGGCGGTGGAGGAGGCGGGTGCACCGGCGGGCGCGTACAACATCGTCAACGGCCTGGGACGGGAAATCGGCGCGGCGCTGGTGGAGTCCGACGGCGTGGACATGATCACCTTCACCGGCAGCGTGCCGACCGGCGAGTGGATCCGGGCGCATGCCGGCCTCAAGAAAGTGACGCTCGAACTGGGCGGCAATTCGGCCGTGATCGTAGAGCCCGACGCCGATCTGGACACGGCGATTCCGCGGCTGGTGCAAGGCGGGTACGCTCACAGCGGCCAGTTGTGCATCTCGGTCCAGCGCGTGTATGCCCACGCCTCCATCGTGAAGGCCGTCACCGAACGGCTGGTCGCCGCCGTCGAGAAGCTCAAGCTCGGGCACCCCTCGGAGACGTCCACCGCGGTGTCGTCGCTGATCAGCGAAGCCGCCGCGACGCGCGTCGAACAATGGACTCGGGACGCGGTGGAACGCGGCGGAAAGCTGTTGACCGGCGGTGTACGGCACGGCTCCACGATCACGCCGGGAGTGCTGGCCGAAGTGCCTCCGTCGGCGCGGCTGATGCAACAGGAACTGTTCGGTCCGCTGGTCGCGGTGAACGCCTATGAGCGCATCGACGATGCGGTCGCGGCGGTCAATTCGACGCCTTACGGACTGCAGGCGGGCGTCTTCACGCAGCACTTGCAGCGGGCTTTTGCACTCGCGCGCAAACTGCACGTCGGCGGCGTGCTGATCAACGATGTACCCACGTTCCGCTCCGACCCGATGCCCTACGGCGGCGTGAAGCGCAGCGGCATCGGCCGCGAAGGGCCGAAGTACGCGATTGAAGAAATGACCGAGCCGAAGTTGATCGTCTGGCGCGTCTGAGCTCGGTAAGACGGACCATCGCGAAGCGTGGTCTGTCAAGACTTACATGACAGACGACGCAAGCGATCGTCTGTCCTACTGCTGATTTTGTGCGCGTTTCGGGCGCGCGAAGGAGAGAGTCGAGTGGCAACAGAATCAGAGAATGCTGGAGCGCCCGCAGTTTATCCCGGCACGCTCTATCGCGCCGAGGCGGGCGGGGCGAGTTTCCAGCAACGCTTCCTGCACGCCGAGGCGCAGCTGGAGTTCCTCGATGCCGGAGAGCACCGCCTGCCTGCCGGAACCCGCACGCGCGAAACCAGCCTCCCCGGCAGGGAGAGCCTGCTGTTCCAATGGAAGGGCGCCGCGAACGTCCTGGTCGATGGCGTCACCTATGAACTGGCGCATTACGACTCGCTGTACGTCCCGCGCGGCGCGGCATTCTCCATCGGCAACCCGCACTCCGAGCCCGCCGTGCTGATCGAAACCTCCGCGCCCGCCGAGCACCGGCACCCCGCGTTCCACTCGCGCTTCGCCGATGTCTCCACCCGCGAGGAACGCATCCGCCGCCTGCCCGGCGGGCGCACGGTCTACCAGATGTTCGACGTCAGCGAAGCCGCCGACCGCCTGGTCGCGGGCTACACGTTTTTCGATCCGCACGCGCGCTCCTGGCCGCCGCACAACCACACCGATCAGGAAGAAACCTACATCTTCCTGCGGGGCGCGGGCGCCATGGAAGTGTACGAATCGCCTGAGCGGCTGAGCTTCGTCCACAGCGTCAAGGAGGGTGACGCGGTGACCATCCCGTACCTCAACTACCACCCCGTCTTCGCGCAGGAAACGCCGCTGGAATTCCTGTGGTGCATCGCCGGCGCGCGCTACTGGATCGGGGACAAGAACAAGGAGTTTCTCCAAGGCGGCGGCGGGCCGATCACGACCTAGCCCGGCTATGATTCTGAGAACCGCCAGAAACGGGAAACGGTCACATCTTACGGTTCTACTCTGTAAGTGATTGATTCCATGTGGGAAAATTTTGAAAACCGTAAGTACTGACGGTTTCGGCCTTTCCCTGGATTGCTGGCCGCGCATATTTTAGTCAGATTCGGAGCAAGCAGATGCAGTTGTTTATCGATACCGCCGACCTCGACCAGATTCGCACGGCGTACAGTTGGGGTACCGTCGACGGCGTCACCACCAACCCCAGCCACATCGCCGCCGCGGGCGGCGATCCCGACGAGTTGCTGGCGCAGATCTTCTCGCTTGTGGACGGGCCGGTGAGCGTCGAAACGGTCAGCCTGGAGGCGGACGGGATCGTGCGCGAGGGCCGGGCGATTGCCGCACTGCACCGCAACGCCGTGGTGAAAGTCCCCGTCACGGTGGAGGGGCTGAAAGCCGTCAAGCGGCTCGCCGCGGAAAGCATCCACACGAACGTCACGGTCTGCTTCTCGCCGCTGCAGGCGTACCTCGCGGCGAAATCGGGCGCGACCTACATCAGCCCGTTCGTGCACCGCACCGACCTTGCCGGAGGCGACGGACTGCAACTGCTGCGCGACATACGCGCCGTCTACACGCGCTACGGGTATGCAACGAAGATCCTCGCGGCCAGCATCCGCACCGCGAAGGAAGTGCAGGAGGCGCTGCTGGCGGGCGCGGACGTCGTCACCGCGCCGTTCGACATCCTGGAGGGCCTGTACCGCCACTCGCTCACCGACACGGTGATCGCCAGGTTCCTGGGCGATTGGAAGCAGGTGCCGCCCACGCGGCTGTTCGCTGAGGAGAACCTGGCGCGCTATGAGTAAACGGCGGATCGTGGTGGTGGGCGGCGGTGCGGTGGGGCTGGCCACGGCCTGGCGCATCCTGGAACGCGAGCCGGGCGTCCAACTGACGCTGGTGGAGAAAGAGCCCGGCGTGGGCCGGCATCAGACCGGCAACAACAGCGGCGTCTTGCACTGCGGGCTGCACTACCGCACCGGTTCCCGCAAGGCCCGCCTGGCCGTGCGCGGCATCCGCCAGATGACGGCCTTCTGCCTGGAACACGGCATCGCGCACGACATCTGCGGCAACCTGGTGGTGGCGACCAGCGAGGACCAGATCCCCCGGCTCAACAGCCTGCTCGAACGCGGCACCGCCAATGGTCTGGCCGGTTTGCAAATCGTCAGCCCGGAGGAGATGCGCGAAATCGAGCCCCATGCCGGTGGCGTGGCCGGGCTGCGCGTCCCGGAGGAAGGCATCGTCGACTACCCGGCGGTGTGCGGGACGCTGAAGGGCGAAATCGAAAAACTCGGTGGCCGCGTGGTGCTGAACGCCGCGGTGCGCAAGCTCGCGCGCAATGCACAGGGGTGGCGCGTGGAGACTGCGGCGGGCGATTTTGCCGCCGACGTCGTGGTCACCTGCGCGGGGTTGCAGGCCGACCGCGTGGCGCGGCTGAGCGGCGTGCGGCCCGATGTCAAAATCGTGGCTTTTCGCGGCGACTACTACAAGCTGCGGCCGGAGCGCGAGTACCTGGTGCGCAACCTGATCTACCCGCTGGCGGACCCGAAGTTTCCGTTCCTGGGCGTGCACTTCACGCGCATGGTGCGCGGCGGCATCGAGGCCGGCCCGAACGCCGTGCTGGCGCTCGACCGCGAGGGCTACGGCAAGCTCGATTTCGATTTTCGCGATGCGGCCGATGCGCTGACGTTCCCGGGCCTGTGGCGCTTCGCCGGCAAGCACTTTACAACGTCCCTGAACGAGGTGCGGCGGGCCTTCAGCCGGGCGCTGTTCTGCCGCACGCTGCAAAGGCTGGTGCCGGAATTGCGCGAGGATGACCTGGTGGCGGGTGGCAGCGGGGTGCGCGCCCAGGCCATGCGGCCGGACGGATCGCTGGTCGAGGACTTCGAGTACGTGGTCCAGGACCGGGTCGTGCACGTGCTGAACGCGCCCTCGCCAGCCGCCACCGCTTCGCTGGCGATCGGCGAGGAGATCGCCGAACTGGCCTTGGCGCAGTAGTTTCCCGGAGTGCGTTCCGGCGTCCCGTCCAATAACAATCGAAAACGCGTTAGCGGATGCTGGCTTTGCCGTGGATCAGGTAGTCTTCGTACGGTCCCTGGAAGTCCTCGATCTCGCCGTGGTCGAAGTGCCAGATGCGGGTCGCGACTTCGTCGATCACGTCGTGATCGTGGGTCACCAGCAGGACGGTCCCCTCGTACTTCTGCAGCGCGATGTTGAGCGCGTTGATCGATTCGAGGTCCAGGTGGTTCGTCGGTTCGTCCAGCACCAGGAAGTTCGGCTTCTGCAGCATCAGGCGGCAGAAGATGATTCTGGCAGCCTCGCCGCCCGAGAGCGTGGCGGTCGGTTTCAGCCCGTCGTCGCCGCTGAACAGCATCTGGCCCATCAGGCCGCGGATGTCTTCCTGGGCTACCGACGGGTCGAACTGGTAGAGCCATTCGAACACGGTCATGCCGGGCGTGATCGACTCTTTGTGATCCTGCGCGAAGTAGCCGACCGAGACCTCGTGGCCCCACTTCACCTCGCCCGAGTCGATGGTGAACTGCTCGTCGGCGGTCTCGATGAACCCTCCTGAGTTGCGGATCAGAGAGCGCAGCAGCGTGGTCTTACCCGCGCCGTTGCGGCCCATCAGGGCGACCCGTTCGCCGCGGCTCAGGTTGGCGGAGAAGTTGTCGATCACCTTCAAATCGCCGTAGGATTTGCAGAGGTTCTTGAACTCCAGCGGGTGCCTGCCGGAGGGCCGCTTGGTCTGGAAGCGGATGAAGGGGCGCGCGATATTCGAGCGCGCCAGTTCGGAGCTTTGCAGCCGTTCGACTTCCTTCTTGCGCGAAGTCACCTGCGACGAGCGGGTACCCGCCGAGAAGCGCGCGATGAACTCGTTCAACTGCTCGATCTTCTTCTCGCGCTGGGCGGTCTGCGATTCGATGCGCGACCGGATCTGAGTCTTGGCCAGCACCATGTCGTCGTAGCCGCCGGTGTAGGTGATGATCGTTTCGTAGTCGATGTCGGCGATGTGCGTGCAGACGCTGTTCAGGAAATGGCGATCGTGCGAGATGACGATCAGCGCGCCCTCGTAGCGGCCGAGGTAATCCTGCAGCCAGTGGACCGAATCGAGATCGAGGTGGTTCGTCGGTTCGTCCAGCAGCAGCGCGGCCGGCTCGCCGAACAGGGCCTGCGCCAGCAGCACGCGCACCTTCTGGCCGCCCTGCAGTTCGCCCATCTTCTTCTCGTGCAGCTCGTCCGGAACGTCCAGGCCGTCCAGCAGGATCGCGGCGTCGCTTTCGGCCGTGTAGCCGCCCTCTTCGCCGACGATGCCTTCGAGTTCGCCCAGGCGCATCCCGTCCGCGTCGGTCAACTGGTCGTGCGGCTTATCGTAGAGTTCGTCGCGCTCCTGCAGCGCTTTCCACAACGCCTTGTTGCCCATGATGACCGTGTCGATCACGCGGAAGGCATCGAAAGCAAACTGGTCCTGGCGCAGGATGCCGAGCTTCTTGGGCCGGATGAAAGTGCCCTTGGTGGGCTCGATCTCGCCGGTGAGCACCTTCATGAAGGTGGACTTGCCAGAGCCGTTCGGCCCGGTCAGGCCGTAGCGCCGGCCGGGGTAAAAGGTGCAAGTCACATCTTCAAACAAGATGCGGGCGCCGAAGCGCATTGTGAGGTTGTTGACAGAAATCAAGGGGAACTTCTAGTTTATCGCGCGCAGCCCCAGCCGTGCTAACTTTCGCGAAAAGGCGCCTCAATGCAGGGGCTCGAAGACCCAAACCGCTAAAATCAGCGGCTTTCGAAAATAGTCCATTAAGAATTAGCCCCTCTGACTCGATCTTGCGCAGCCCTGGCACCAGCCGCACTCACTCGCAGCGCAGCGCCACCAGCGGATCGACCTGCGTGGCGCGCCGGGCCGGCAGCACGCTGGCCATCATCGCGATGGCGGCCAGGAATAGCGCTGCGCCCACGAAAATCCACGGGTCGGTCGCACTCACGTTCAACAGCACGCTGCCCAGCAGCTGGGAGGCGGAGAGCGACGCGATCAGGCCCACCGCGAGCCCGATCGCAGTCAACCCGAGTCCCTTCCGCAGCACCAGGTTCATGACGCGCGAACGCTGGCCGCCCAGCGCCATGCGGATTCCGATCTCGTGCGTGCGCTGCGTCACCGAGTAGGCCATCACGCTGTACAGGCCCACCGCGGCCAGCAGCAAGGCAATCGCGCCGAGGACGGTGAGCAGGCTCGCCGCGATGCGTTGGGGAAACACGGAGGCGCCGATGTAATCGACGAACGGCATGGCGTTGTAGACGCCCACAGCCGGGTCGAGGCTCGCCACGGCCCGGCGCAGAATGGGTAGCGCCTGCGCCGGATCGCCGGCGGTTCTGAGGTACACGCCGACACCGCGGTCGTAATCGCGGATCGGGGCGTAGCGCTGCGCGAACGGAACCCAGATCATCCAGTGCGGCGCCTGGACAAAGCTATAGTACTTGACGTCCGGGACCAGCCCGACGATGGTGACGTTGGCCCCACAGCCGTTGATCCGCATGCCAATGGGATCCCGATTGCCGAGGAAATGCTGGACGAAGGACTCGTTCACAATCGCCACCGGCGCGCTCTTCGCGTCGTCTTGCGGGCCGAAATCCCGGCCTCTCAGGACACGGATCTTAAGCAGTTGGAAGAACCCGGGCGACACCAGGTCGCGATCGATGCCGGTGCCTTCGCCGCGCGGCCGGACGTAGCCGGGCACTTCCACGCCACAGCCCGGCGTGCCCCCGAACCCCAGCGGAATACTCTCTGAGTAGCCGGCCTGAACGACGCCCGGTGAAGACTCCAGGCGCTCGCGCAGGCGAAGCAGAAACTGCGCCCGCTGTTCCGGCTCCGTATAGCCGCTTGGCGACAGGTAGAACTTCGAGACCAGCACGTTCTTAGGCTCGAAGCCGGGGTTGATCGAACTGGCGCAGCGGAAGCTCTTGGCGAACAGGCCCGCGCCCACCAGGGCCACCAGTGCCAGCGCGACTTCGCCGACGACGAGCAGATCGCGCATGCGGTGCGTGCCGGCGCCGGAAGTCCCGCTGCGGCCGCCCTCTTTGAGCGAATCGACCAGGTCGGAACGAACGGCGTGCAGGGAGGGTACGACGCCGGAAATCACGGTGGCCACCATGCAGGTCAGCACAGTGAAGGCCAGAATGCTCAGGTTGAACGGGACGTTGAGCGCCAGCGGGTATTCCGTTGCCGGCATCAGGAGCGACAGCGAGTGGCGCGCCCACCAGGCCAGCGGCACGCCGACCACCGCTCCAAAACCGGCCAGCAGCAAGGCTTCGGTCAGCAACTGCCGCGAGAGCCGGCCGCGATTGGCGCCCAGCGCGAGACGCAGGCTCAGTTCCCGTTGGCGTGCCGTCGCGCGGGCCAGCAGCAGATTTGCCACATTGGCGCAGGCAATGAGCAGCACGACGCCGCACATCGCCAGCAAAATGCGCAGCGGCCCCGCGAGCAGGAATTTGACGTTGTTATGCGCCTCCTCTTCCGTATGGAGCGTCGCGTCGATCTTCTCGTTCGTTTCGGGATAGCGGCGCGCCAGCAGGGCCGCCAGGCCGTGCACTTCCGCTCGCGCCTGCTCGAGCGTCGCGCCAGGCTTCAGCCGCGTCACGGTCATCAACCCGCGCGCTCCGCGGTAATCGAGGATGCCCGCGCTGGTCTGGTTCAGTTGCGTTCCGAGCGTCAGCGGCACCCAGATGTCGAAGGCCAGCCCGCGCCACGCGCCGCCAAAGCCGGGTGCGGCCACGCCGATGATGGTCAGGTTGTGCTTGCTCGCGCGCAGCGTCTTGCCGGCGATGGCCGGGTCGCCCCGGAAGTAGTCCTGCCAGAACCGGTAGCTGATCACCGCGACCAGGTGTTTCTCGCTGCGCTCTTCGGGGCTGAACAGACGGCCCGCCGCCGGCCGCACGCCCAGCACGGCCAGGTAGTTGTTCGAGACCAGTTCGCCCCAAATCCGGCGCGGTGTGCCGCCCTCGCCGATGTCGAAGGCGGCCGGCTCCTGGGAAACGGCGATGCCGTCGATCAGCTTCAGATTGGCCCGGAAATCGAGGTAGTCGGCGTAGGAGATGTTGTCCCCGGTCGGCCTGATATTCTCCAGGCTCAGCGTCTGGCGGCCGTCGGTGACGCCTGGGACGGGCTTCAGCATGATCGCGTCCACCCAGCTGAACACCGTCGTATTGGCCGCGATCGCCACGGCCAGTGTGAGGATCGCTACCAGCGCGAAGCCGGGCGAGTGCGCCAGACTCTTGAAGGCATACCGCAGGTCTTTCCAAAGCTGTTCCAACATTGCCGACTTCCTCCCCCTCGACCGACTCGCGCAACTGCCCTACAGGCGTCCTCAGCCCCTGACCGCACCCGCGGACTTCTCCACGCCGTCGTCCACCACGCGCCCGTCGAACAGGTGCACCTGGCGCGAGGCCCAGCTGGCGTAGCGCGGGTCGTGCGTCACCATGCACAGCGTCGCGCCCCCGGCGTGCAGGTCGCGCAGCAACTCCATCACCGCTTCTGAATTCTTGCTGTCCAGGTTGCCGGTCGGCTCGTCGGCCAGCAGCACCGATGGACTGCCCGCCAGCGCCCGGGCCACGGCCACGCGCTGCTGTTGACCGCCCGAGAGCTGCGACGGATAGTGCTTCAAGCGGTGCGACATGCCCACCCGCTCCAGTGCTTCCTGCACGCGCCGGCTCCGCTCGCCGCGGTCCATCGAGCGGTAGGTGAGCGGCAATTCGACGTTCTCGTACACCGTCAGGTCGCCGATCAGGTTGAAGGACTGGAAGATGAACCCGATCTCCAGATTGCGGATGCGCGCCCGCTGGGCAAACGAGAGCTTCCCAGCCGGCTCGCCCTTGAACAGGTACTGGCCGGAGGTCGGCGTATCGAGAAAGCCGATGATCGAAAGCAGCGTCGACTTGCCGCAGCCGGATGGCCCTTCGATGGAGAGAAACTCCCCCCGGCTGATCTGCAGGTGGACGCCTTCGAGGGCGTGCGTCTCGACCTCGTCGGCGTAGAACACTTTGCCGAGGTCCTCGAGTTGAATCAAAACGTCGTTGTTGCTCATAGTTGCTTCCCAGGTTGGTGTTTTACGAATTCAGCCTCTCGAATGGATGCTCACTTGATTCGAATCTGCGCCCGGTCGTGCCAGATCGAGGTGTCGGAGAGCACGATCTGGTCGCCCTCCTTAAGTCCCGAGACGATCTCCACCTCGTTTACCGAGATGCGGCCCAGCTTGACCGGCACGCGGTCCGCGGTGACGCCGTCCGCCTGCAGCCGGAACAAACTGACGGTAGCGTCAGGCTGGGCGTCGGCCAGGCGGCCCGTGTAAAGCACGTTGGTCACGTTTTCCTGCCGCACGACGCCGTCCACGCTGAGGTCGGGGCGGGCCCCGGCGGGCAGCGGCGCATCCAGCGCCACGTCCACCGTCACCGCGCCGTCCTTGACCCCCGGGTCGATGCGGATTACATGGCCCTGGATCAGCCCGTTGCGCGTGTCGATCATCGCTTTCTGGTCGAACAGAATGTCCTTGGCCTGCGTCTCGGCGATGCGGATCTGCGCCTTAAGCGTTTTGGGGTCCGACACACGAGCGAGCACCGCGCCGGCCGTCACATACGTCCCGATTTCGACGTCCACGCTTTGCAGCACGCCCTGGATCGTCGAACGCACCTGCAACTCGGACAACTGCTGCTTGCGCAGGCGGACCAGTCCCTTCAACTGCTCGATGCGTGCGTCCTGGGCTGCGATCTGCGCCTTCGCCGTCAGCCGGCTGCTGTCGATGCGCTTGGTCTCCAGCTCCAGCCGGCTGTGCAACTGGTCGGCCGCTACGGTGGATTTCCTGACGCTGATGGCGTCGATCAGCCCCTGGTCCGAAAGCTGCTGGTTGGCTTGATTCTGCACCACGGCTTGCTCGTAGTCCGAGCGCACCTGCGCCGTCGCGGACTGCTGCTGGAACAGCAGGCCGTCGCACTGGGCTTTCAGGTTGGCCAGGTCCGCCTCTGCGCCCTTGAGCTGCGACTCGGCTTCAAATAGATCCTGCGCCAGTTTCGGATTCGCCAACTCGAACATCACCGTGCCCGGCTGCATCGGCGCGCCCGGCAGGACGTAGCGGTTGACCACGCGGCCTTCCACGTTCGTGGCGACCACCAGGATCTTGACCGGCACCAGCGTGCCGACGCCGCGGATCTCGCGTTGAAAACTGCCGCGCTTCACCGTGTCGAGCAGCACCGAACCCCGGTCCACGGTGACGGCGGCGGGTTTCAGCCGCATCAGGCCATACGCCAAACCGGCGCAGACGATCAGAACGACGCTCGAAACCACGATCGTTCGAATGCGCTTGCGGCGGGCAATGTCGGGACGTGCAATATCCATGATTTCGTTTCTCGCCACATAGAGACGCACGAAGCGTGCCAATCCAGCACAGCCGCTAAGAGGTTGAAACGAAAGAAGCGGACGGGCGAGTGAAGGTTGCTTGGATTTCCGGAAGCGAGACGGGCGTCCCAATACCGGGACGAGCGTGGAGGGCGCTCAGCGCCGGTCTCGCAGCACCTGCGCCACGGTGGCCAGCAGCACGTCGGGCTTGAGCGGCTTGCCGAGCGCGGCATGGGCGCCCAACAGCCGCGCCACTTCCAGGTACTGGCCTCCGAACGCTCCGGAGATGGCGATGATTCCGAGGCCCGGCACCTCGTTGCGCAGACCGTTGATGGTTTCGATGCCCTCTTGTCCGGGCATGACCAGATCGGTGATCAGCAGATCCACGCCTCCCGACTGCACGGCCGCGATCGCCTGGGCGCCGTCTGCGGCCTCAATCACGTCGTACCCGCCTGATTCCAGCACCAGCCTCAGGAATCGGCGTACACCGGCTTCGTCGTCCGCGATCACGATGCGGGGCCGGTTGGCCGGCACGTCGAGAATCCGGCGAACCTGCAGGGCGAGCTGTTCCGGAGTAAAGGGCTTCTGGAGCAGCTCCGTCTCCCCTTGCACGATCCCGTGGCGCAGCATCGCATCGCCGGTGTAGCCCGACATGAAAAGCTGTTTCATTTTGGGCCAGCGCTGCTTGATCCGGTCGGCGAGTTCCCTGCCGCTCATGTTCGGCATCACAACATCCGTCACTACCATGTCGATGTCTTTCCCCTGCGCCGCGCAAAGCTCCAGCGCCTCCGCGGCATGCTGCGCCTGCAGCACGCGATAGCCGTAAGCGGCGAGGACAGCCGCCGCGTACCGGCGCACCTCCGGGGTGTCCTCCACGATCAGCACCGTCTCCGTCCCGGAGAGAGGCGGCACTATTTCCGGCGCGGGCTCCAGCGCTTCGGCGCCTGGCGCACGGGGCAGGTAGATCCAGAAGGTGGTCCCCTGGCCGGGCGCACTCGTGAACTCGATGCAGCCGGCGTTCTGTTCCACGATCCCCTGAATCACGGACAACCCGAGCCCCGTTCCCTGGCCCACTTGCTTGGAGGTGAAGAACGATTCAAAAATGTGCTTGCGCGTCTCTTCGTCCATGCCGACGCCGGTGTCGTGCACCTTCAGCACGACGCTGTTGCCGGCGCGGGCTGCGGTACCGGTCTGCAGGCGCACGTTCTCGACGATGGCGGTCTCGATGTTGATTGTGCCACCGGCCGGCATGGCGTCCCGGGAGTTTACCACCAGGTTCATGACCACCTGCTCCAACTGGTGTTCGTCGGCACACACCATCGCCGCTTCCGGGTGCAATAGCAGGTTGAGTTCCACGTCCTCTCCCAGCAGGCGCTCGAGCATCGGCTGCACCTGGACCACGACGCGGTTCAGATTGAGCGTACGCGGCTGGCGGACCTGCATGCGGCTGAAGGCGAGCAGTTGTTCGGTAAGGGCGGCGGCGCGCACTCCCGCTTTGGAAACCTCTTCAAGGTCCAGGCGCATCTCATCGCCCGGCTTCAGGCGGTCGAGCAGTATTCGGGTGTAGCCGTTGATCACGGTCAACATGTTGTTGAAGTCGTGCGCGACGCCGCCGGCCAGACGCCCGATCGACTTCATCTTCTGAGCCTGGAAGAGTTGCTCCCTGAGCTTCTCGCGCTCCGCCTCAACCCGTTTCCGCCCGGTGATATCCTGAGAAACCGTTTCGAGATAGAGCGGGACGCCGCTCTCATCCCGTACAACGAAAATCACCATCTCCACATCGACGACTGTGTCCGTTTTGAAGTTCCTGAAGCGAGCTTCGCCGGTCCAAGAGCCGTGCTTGATCACGGCCGGGTGAACCACATCCCGTGCAAATGCGTGGTCGCTGTCGGCGCAGAACTCGAAAATACTCTTCTTGCGGGCCTCCTCCAGCGACTCGATCCCAACCACGTCCATGGCGGCCTGGTTCATGTATTCGACGCGCCCCTCGAGCGTGGCGGTGGCGATGAAACTGCGGCTCATCGCTACCAGCGACGCCAGCCGGCGCTGCTCTTCCGCGGCCTTCACTTCGGCTGTGATCTCCCGCGTTGCTCCGACGGTTCTCACGGCGTGGCGCGCGGCGCCTTCGCCCTCGAAGAAGGTCTGCGCACGAACGCTGACCCAACCGATGGTTCCATCGCGGAGCAACGCGCGATGCTCAACATCGAAGCGGCCGTCCCCGGCGGGGTCATGGCCACGCAGGGCGGCTGCGTGGACCCGTGGCAGGTCGTCGGGGTGGACGAGGCTGAAGTAGATCTGCATCGAGACCGGCTCGTCCGGTCCGAAGTGGATCATCTCGCGTTGTCGCGGCGAGTAAAACAAGGTATCGGTCGCGTGGTCGTAATCGAAGATGCCGATGCCGGAGACGCGCACAGCCTGCTGCAGCCGCTCCTCGTTCCTCCGCAGTTCGGCTTCGGCCTGTTTCCGGGCGGTGATGTCTGTCGCTACACCGTACAATCGCTCTGGCTGGCCGGAATTTCCATAGCGGTATTCGCCCCGGCTGTGGGTCCAGCGCTCGATGCCGTCTGGCCAGAGGCCGCGGAATTCGTGAGCGAAGCTTGTATGCGAGTCGCGCGCATGATCCAGATCGGCGAGCACTCTGGCGCGATCCTCGGGATGAACGCGTCTTACGAAAGCGGCGACCGTTCCCTCGAAGCCACCCGGAACGAAACCGAGAATCTGCACCAGTCGCCCATCCCAAATGACCTTGCCGGTGGCGACGTCCAGTTCGAAGGTGCCCATGCCCGCCGCGTCCAGGGCGAGGTTGAGCCGCCGTTCGCTTTCCGCCAGAGCGGCCTCAGCGTGGGACCTGCGCTCTTCCTCAGCCAGGTGTTCCAGGCCAAACTCGATGTCGGACGTAACGCTTCCCAGCAACTCGACCTGCTCGGGTCCGAAAACGCCGGCATCCAGGGTATATATCGAGAGCAGTCCACGCGGGGTTCCGGCGATACAGATTGGGAACGCGGCGTAAGAATGCCACCCGTGGGTGCGGATGAACCGCCGCCAGGGTAGCGTGCTAGCGTCGGTCAGGCAGTCGTTGCAGATGTAGGGACGGTTCTCGCGGAAAGCGATTCCCGCCGGGCCCAGTCCCTCTGGCCGCTCGTCGGCGAAGACCCGGATGCTGCGCACGTAGTCCAACCCATTGCCGAACTCGGCCACGGGCACCAACTCCTGGGTTTCCGGATCGTGCCAGCGCACCGAGACCATGGCGAACCCGCCAACTTCGACGAGCACGCGGGCCACCTCCGCCAGGAGTTCCTCGCGCGAACGGCTCCGCATCACAGCCCGGCTGACATGGCTGGAGGCGACGTACATCCTGCCGAAGCGGTCTATATCGGCCTGCAGATTACCCCTGCTCATGCAAGCAGTATACGCGGGTGTTGTTATCCGAAATAGTTTTTAGTTTGAGCCGAAGCCGCTAGATGACTGATTCGTTACATTAATGTGACTCAAGCCTGGATTGGGCCAGTCAGCGCGCGGGACCGGCCTGCGGGCTTACTTTGGATCAATCAGCAGGACGGCGGACCCGCCAGCCTGCAGCGTCGCGGGTGTTCCTCGCGCGCCCGTGAGCAGGTCGGTGACGGCGGCGCCGGGCGGAACCTGCAGAGTCAGGCTGGCGTCCGCGCCCCAGTTGTTGAGCACGGCCACCAGGCGGCGGCCGGCCTGCATCACCCGCAGGCTCACCAACTCCGTGCCCGCACCCAGCTTGACCGGCAGGTCGCCCGCAGCCTCGATAGCGGGCCCGGCGATCCAATCCGCGACCTGCGCGTTGTCGCGGCGCAGGTAGCCCAGAGTCAGGGCCGTGCCGTAGTAGATGGCCCGCCCCCGGCCGAACGGCTTTTCGACCCTGCCGCCGGGGTGGCCCGGCACCACGCAGCGCCACAGTTCCCCGCCTTTGTCCCCGGAAGCGGCCAGGGAAAACGGCTCCCAAACCGGCTGGATATCCTCCACGGTGAAACCGAAGACGTCGGAAAGCGGGCCCGGGGGGAAGCGTCTGGTGACGCCAGCTTCATCCTTCCAGGCGACCAGCCCGTCGGCCCAGACGGTGCCTCCGGCACGCACGAATTCTCGAATTGCCTGGCACGAGGCGGCCGACAGGGCATAGCAGTATGGCAGGTACAACGCCTTGTACTTCGCCGCGCTACCCGCCTCCAGTTCGCTGATGTCCAGAAAGTCCACGGGTACGTGCGCGCGGTGCAGGGCCTTGTAGCAGCCCAGCAGCGAGTGAGTCAGCTCGTCGGCGGGCCGCCGCCAACCGTCCACCGCATAGAGCAGCATGGCGTCGCGCGGATAGAGGATTGCGGTACGCGCAGCCAGGGGCTTAGCGTCCCGGAAGAGTTCCTTGTTGCGCTCCACGACTTGCGCCACGGACTGCGCCGCGCGGGTGCGCTCCGTGGGCTCGCCGGAAGGTCCCGCGAGTGCCCACTCGCCCGCCTCGTTGCCTTCCGTGCGAGGGTGCCAGAGCCAGAACACGATGCCGCGCGAGCCGTTCCCGATGCCGTCCCACAGCCAATGCGTGATCTCCGCCGCCGTGGGGTTCAACGGGCGCGAGCCGGTGAATACGGTGGTACCCGCCTGCAACTCCGTCACCCACCACGGGGCCGGGGCCGAGGCGCTGCGAATCAGGTCGCAGCAGTACGCGTAGGCCGTACCAAAGTCCCGTCTCGGGAACATGCCGAAGTGCCAGGCCGCGTGCATGGAGGCGCCCATGAAATGCGCCGCCGGCTTCATCTTCCACATGTCCCGCCCGCTGGCGGGCATATTGCCGGTGAGTCCCGGCGGATTGATGTGCGTCAGAGCCCCGGGGTGGTGGCGCAGGACCTCGCCGCGAATCCATAGCAACTGCGCGGCCAGATGGTCGCAGCGGAAGCGCAGCCAGTCGAGTTGCGAAGGGTAATCCGACCAGCCCACCGAGCGGGCCTCGACCGGGACCGTCACATCCGCGAACCGCTCCAGCGGCCGGTACCAGAGCTTGTTCAGCTGCTCCACGGAGCCGTACTTTTGCTCCAGCCAGCGCGCAAAAGCGGCCAGCACATACGGCGTGTTCTGATTGCCGCTGATCCCTGGCTCGTTCTGCAGCAGCCACACGGCGTGCGCCGGATGCGCCTTATAGCGATTCACGACCTTGTCGATGTAGATCAGCGAATGCGGCCGCAAGCCGGGGTTGGCGAGGTCCTGCCACTGGTGATAGAACGGCGCGGTGCGCATCCAGCCGGGAGGATCCTCCGCGCACAGCGTGTTGGCGATCAGGATGCCATTCTGCGCGGCTGCGTCGTAGACCCAATCGTAGCGCTCGAAGTCCCACGTGCCGTGCACGCGCTCCACCTGGTCCCACAGCGTGAAGATGCGCGCGATGGTCAAGCCCGTCTCGCGCATACGGCGAAAATGGTCGAACACCGTCTCGCGCGTTTCGGTCGAGTTCAGGAAGAACTCGGCCCCGATCCGCACCTCGTCCAGCAGTCCCGCCGAGGTCTGCGGTGTCGCGGCTACCAGCGGCAGCGCGGTCAAGCCGCCGATGAACTCGCGTCGTCCAATTCCAGTCTCCGGCATAGCGCCCACAATCTATCACAGGGGACAGGGACGCACCCGGGACTGCTTGCGCGTCAGATCGGCGCGAAGTCCATGGCACCCACTGACGCCCTGCGGAGCCGAGCGGCAAACGCCCGGGAGAGGCATAACCGGGCGCCGCCATCCTGCTCTGGGCAATGAATAAATTTTAATCATCGGGAGGATCGCGGCACCGAGGCAGCGCAATCGATTCAAACCAAATGATTTACAGGATCAAAAGGTCTGATTATCGTCTAGTTCCGCGCCTCCGGTTTGCGCGCTATACAGATTATGTCTTGTCGAATCCTGTTCTAAGTGACACATTAGAATTGCGGTAGTACCATGAGCGCACCAGGTACTATGTAGATGGTGTTTGTGGTGTATGCCTGATGATTACTCTTGCATGTGGTTTTTTTCAGCAATCGGAGTGAACCACAAAGGTGCATAGCGGGCGCCAACAGGCGCGGCAAAATGAAGTCCTCGCAGTCACGACCGGCGGCGGAGATGGAGAGGAGCCACTTCCGCAGGCAGGGCTTTCAACCGTCCGGCGGGCTGTGTGACAGGCGTCAAAGAGGCAACCGGAGCAACCGTGAATGCGGCTCTCCCCAGAGCTTCCGGCAGGGGAGCAAGGTTGAAATTCATTGGAAGAGGATCCCGGAGCCCGCTGGTTCACCCACTGCGGAGAGCGTGCCCTGGTTCGTCCGAAAAAAGTATTCTGGCCACCCGGCCCAGTTCGTGTGAGTCGATTCGGAGAGCGTTGTGAAACAGTTTATACCAATTCTTTCGGCTATTTTATTGAATGCCACAGTAGTGCTGGGACAGTCTTCCATCTTCCCGCTTGTGCGAGGAAACCAATGGACATTAAAGAACACTCAGAACTCATCGACTGTAAGCGTGAGTATCCAGTATGCGGTAGTAGTGAATGGTGCCAGCTATGCGTCGTGGTCGCTCACCAGTTCCTGGGGATCAATGACCTTTCTGGTCAGTGACCGCGCCAGCGGCCAGTTCCTCGACGGCCTCGCCTACAACGGAACTGAATTCCGCCTGCCCAGCGGAACGTTGATGTTCCCTTATAAGGGAGCGGCGGGAGACAGTTGGCCGTCAGTGCTCGGCACGCTGTCCGTCACGGCGGCCAATGCAACCGTGAAGGCAGGCGGAACCTCGTACACTGGCTGCACGCGCTACCAGTGGAGCCGGACCGATGGTTCGGTTCAGGGCTGGGCGCTCTGCCCCGGCGCGGGTCCGGTCGAATTCTTCAGCGGTGAAGGCGTATTCCAGCTGACCAGCGCCACGCTCACCCCCGCTCGTCCGGCAACGGTGGCCGTCCCAGGCGATTGCGCCGCGATCGGAGTAGCCTCGATTCCCAACGATCCCGCCTTGACCCTGACCGCGAGAGATGCCGCCTTACAGACGTCGATCAAGAACGGGGGCAAGTTCCTCGACATAGACGCGACCTGGAACGAACTGGAGCCTCAGCCTGGGGTGTTCAATTTGAAGCGCATCCAGGACGAGTTTTCGCTACTTAAGAAGTACGGCATGAAGGGCGTGCTTACGCTCAAACTGATTGACAACACGAAGCGTGGACTGCCAGCGGATCTGCAGTCGAGTGATTGGGCGGCCTTGACGGCGCGCCTCAACCTGCTGTTAAACCGTGTGCTGCCGCTGGTGCCGGCGGGCGTGCGCTGGATCAACCTGGGCTATGAGATCGATGGCTACTTCTTCAGCCATCCGACAGAGATCAACTCCTTCAAGAGTCTGGTGACCTCGGGCAAGACCTACATCAAAGCAAGGACGACGCTTTCAGTCGGCACCGATTTCGCCTTCGACTCCATGCTCGCGAGCAACGCCACCTTCCAGGTGATGAGTCCGGTGGCCGACCATCTCACATTCGACTACTACGCTCAAGCAGCCGGCTTTCAGCAACGAACTCCCGACTCACCGGCGCGCGACATCCCGTTCATGATCTACCTGGCTGCGGGGCGGCCCATCCTCCTCAAAGAGGTCGGGTATCCTACGAGCGCCACCTCGGGCAGTTCGGAGCAGATCCAATCACAGTTTCTGGCGAACCTGTTCACAGCGCTCCGCGCGACGTCCGGCTCTTTCCAGGGAGTGAGCGTCTGGGCCGCGCGGGACCTTCCATCCGAAGAGGCGGGCGAGGTTGCCACTCAATACGACATGGACAACGATACGGCGGCGGCGGCGTTCCTGGGCTCACTCGGGCTCCAAACCACTGTTGGCGTGCCGAAGCTGGCCTGGCCGACCTATACGCAGTCCGCGATCGCATTTGGGGTCCGCGCGTCTTGCCAGACGCCTTCGATTCAGCAGTAGCTAAGCCGGTTTCTGCGAGATGCGATTGTGCCGCAACGACGGGCTGGTGGTCGATTTTCCAGGACGGACCATCTGCATCGCCATCAGGAGCCCTGCGCGAACTGCAAGCAGCGTGGCCGCCAGCCAAGCACGGGGATGCCATCCACGCAGCCCATGGAGCTTGGTGTAAGCCAGGTAGGCGTCCCGGTGGAAGGTCAAAGTCGAGTTGATTCTTCTCCTCCACGACTTATTGCTTCCGCCTTGTCCTTCGAAGTGCAGCAGCTTACCTTGCGGCACGCACACGACAGTCCGCTTTAGTTCCAAAACCCGGCGGCAGAGTTCAGCATCCACCCAATAGTGCCGAAACTCCTCGTCCAGTCCGCCGATGCTCCTGGCGTCCGCGGTCTTCATCATCAGACAAGCGGTTGAAAGAAATTCACATTGGAAGGGTTCGTCGTTGGGATGGTGCAGGCCAATCAGGTAGCGCCTGGTCCAGCGGTTTTCCGGGAACCAGCGGGAGAGGGCAGAGCGCCTTCCAAACAAAGCGCTCATGAAGGACGGGTAGCTGCGGGCGACGCCCTGATCCGTTCCATCTGGGTTCAGGATCTGGGGACTGACCGCGCCTGCTTCAGGATGACGGTCCATGTAATCGACCAGCACCTGCAGGCAGCCGGGCAAGAGCACCGTGTCGTTGTTCAGCAACAGCAGTTTCTCAGCGGTCGCATAAGGAAGGGCGACGTTGTTCGCCTTCACGTATCCGAGGTTGGTCTTCTGCTCGAGCAGAATGATATCCGGGCATTCGCGCCGGGCAACCTCCAAACTGTCATCCTTGGAGTTGTTATCGACGAGGATGGTCTGCACCCTTAGACTGCCCCTGGTCGAACGGATGCTCTCCAGGCAGGCGCGCAGCATCTCAGCCGCGTTGTAGTTCACCAGGATGATGCTGACATCGGGTGGCATCACGTGTACGCCCCCACTGTACCGAAGCGCTGGTAGGCTGCGAGTGTCTTGCGAGCCGTGGAGTCCCAGGTGAACTGACGCGCGCGTTCCAGGCCCCGGGCCCGCATATTGCCAACCAACGCGCCTCCAGTCAAAGCCTTATGGAGACCAGCGGCGATGTCCTCCACTTTGTATGGATCGACCAGGATGGCAGCGTCACCGGCCACTTCCGGAAGCGACGTGACGTTGGAGGTGACCACGGGCGTTCCACAGGCCATGGCTTCCACGACAGGCAACCCGAAGCCTTCAAACAGCGAGGGGTAAGCCAGCGCATCCGCACCGCTGTAGAAGTATGGCAAGTCCTCGTCCGGAGCGTGCCCTGTGTGCAGAATGTGCTTGTCCAAACCAAGCTCATTCACCAGCGGCGGCACGTCGGACGACGTCCATGTCTTGCGTCCCACGAACAGGAGTTTATGCGGAATGCGTTCCTGCTGCTTCAACATGTGGAATGCCCGTAACAGGCCGGTTGTGTTCTTGCGTGCCTGCAACTTCCCGACACAGAGGATATATGGCTCGTTGACGCCGTATGACTGAAGCTTGGCCTGCAGCGTGTGCCTGTCAGCAACCGGGCGATAGCGCGGATCGACTCCCAAGTGGGTCACGAAGGCCCGATCCGGCGGGTAGTTAAACCTGTTCAGGAGATCATTCCGCGTGAACTCGGAGATGCAGAGGACCGCCTCGGCTTTACGGATGGACGCCGCGAAGAGCCGGGTCAGCCGGAGCCGGATCAAAGGCGGGTAGAACTGCGGATGGGAAAAAGGACTCAGGTCCAAAAGGCTGAACAGAGTCTTGCCCATCGGGAAGGGTGGTGCAACGAAGGTGCAATGGAGCAAGTCCACCGGCCGTTTCAACCGTTCGAGAGGCAAGCTGAGTGGAATGCTCACCAGTCGAACAGAAGGCCGCAAGCGATGAACCCTGAAATTGGGCTTACCCGTCTCAAGGCGATCCACCGCGGCGTCGTTCACGCAGTAGATGGTGTACCGGTTGGTCTGATCGATGCGCGCGAGACCGCGGACCAGTTCCATGTCGTAGGTTTCCGGCCCGCCCGCCCGCCTGCCCGTCATGGGAGCGAAAATACCAATCCTCAGGCCGGCGGTGCGGCTGAGTGGCTCACCCTGCCGAACTCCTGAAAGCGTCGCCGGTGCGCTCATGCCGACTGACTTAGCGACTTCATTGCTGACCCAAGAGGAGTCACCTCCCGGTGCAGCCAAAGCGACTTAATGCGGGTAACCATCTTGGTCAAGCCGCGAATGTCCGTTGACCAAACTTCCAGCGCCGACTTTAGGCCGTCGTGAGCTTCCGGGGTCAAACGGAACCCGAGCCGCTGCGGGCTCGTGTAACTGTAGGCCGCGGGGGTTGGCGGCATCTTATGTTCCAGCCAGGTCGGAATGTCGTATTCGAATTCGTCTTCGCAGTGTGCGAGGATCTGACTTTCCGAATAGCCGTGTGCGTGTTTGAGTTGGACAAACCGGTGCAAGTCGGACCAGAATGTGTCGAACTCCGGAATCTTGTCGGCGCCACCGTTTTCGACCAGCAGGCGTCTGAAGGCACCCATGGCGATGTCGCAGACTTCAGGCCAGAGGTGGAACACGGCGATGGCGTGATACTTGTGCATCAGGTTGTCGCCAATCTCGCCACGCAGCAGTCGCTGGAAGTTATCCTCCTGACTGTAGAAATCAATGCAGGCTTCGCGACTGGGGAACAACTCGCCGATGGTCTCGCGCACGAAATCGTCGAGGAAGCGCCGGGCTTTCCCAGTGGACTGCTCCAGCGCGGGTAGCAGGGACTTCCAGCATTCCGAACGTGGGATCCCGAATCCACCGAGGAACACCACGACGTCTTCAAACAGATCGTCTCTCCAGAATGCCATGCTGATTAGCGCGCGTTTGCGGCATTCAACATAGTCGTCAAAAGACAACGTGTCGGTAGCGACGACGATTTCTTCGACGTCGAAGACTTTCTCTCCGCCGACAATTCCGAAGTTCTTCGGCAGCACGCGGAAGCGCGATTCGAAGCGGAACGACTGGCGTGACTCGACCGTCTCCAATTCTGATCCCTTGAGCAGCATCAACTGGAAGTTCGTAACCTGACTGATGCCTGAATCGAGCAGCTTGTAACTGGCGGCGAGATGGGTCTGAATCGTCTCGCCCGGCAGTCCGAGGATCAGGTCCGAATTCGAGCGCAGACCGCGTCCGCGCATATGAACCTGCAACTGCTCGTACGCTTCGAGCTTGATGGTCTGACGTTTCACATTGCGGAGCACGTTCTCATCGAGCGACTGAACAGCCTGGTACAACACGAGCGCGCCGCTGACCTTTTCCACCGAACGAATGATACGGTCCGGCCGGTTCTTTCCTGTCGTCGCGTCGATGAACTTCGGATAGCCGCAGTCCTTCATACGGTGGCCGATGTGCTCTGAAATCTCTACGTCACGCTCGAACATGCCGAAATTTGAATCAGCGATGCGCAGTGTGCCTTGCGAGGGCGAATACTTCTTGATGCGGTGTGCGATATAGTCGATCTCTGCCTTGATCCGGTCCACGCTGAAGTTGTGAACCTTGGTGTACCAGCGCGTCCCTTGAACACAGAAGGTGCAGGTAAAGGGGCAGCCGCGATTCGTCTCGATCAGCGGGGCAAGTTTACCGTCGAAGAACTCGTCCTGAATGCCGGTGAGCCACGGCGAAGGCAGGTCGTCGATCTCCTTGTGCCGTTCCCACATGGTCGGCACATAGGGTGACCCGTCGCTGCGCCGGTACACCGAGGAGGGGATCTCGCGGTCCCCCATTTTCTTCACCGACTTACCCGCATCAAGGAAATGCCGGACAACCTCGGAAGCCAGGTAGTCGCCCTCGCCGAGAACGTACAGGTCGACCTCCGGGTGGCTTTGGAGATACGCCATACGCCGTTCGTCTTCGAGGCTGATGTTGGGACCGCCCATGACCACCAGCACATCGGGATTCAAGCGCTTGGTCAGCTTCGCGATGTGGAAGCTGAGCGCCTCGTTCCAGACGTAGTTGCTCAACATGAGCACATCGGGTGGGCTTTCGAGGATCGTCTGCCAGAGCTTGTCGGGATACACAAAGAGCCGCGAATTGACTTCAGGCAGCTCCTGGTCCATCACCGCCTTCATGTAGGCGACCCCTAAAGGCATGCAGTCGTTGGCCAGCACACCGGAAAAGTTGTATCGCAGGTCCGCGAGATAGACGTTAGTCGAAGAATTCATTGGGGTCTCCTGTCCCATCTTTGTGTTTTAGAAATTGCACACCGAGGTGACGGCTGAGCCGGCAATCCTCGTTTGACGGATCGCGGGGAAATGTTGAGCGGTTCCTCCGCTGATCCATCGCTTCGCGCGGACGCTGCGCGAATTCTGTTTGAGCTTCGGCGGGAATTCAGCGTCCCGCGCAGGTAGAGTTTCAGGTCGTTTCTTCATGAGAGCACCTGCTCTGCGCGCGACGATTGATAACGCGCCTCAAATAGCCGTTCGAAGATGTTCTCGAGGCTTCGGGCGCCCGCCGACGAGTGGTAGTTCTGCTGCACGCTCTTACGCGCAGCCGCACCCAGCCGTTGTGCCAAGTCAGGCCTGGACAACAAAAGCATCAGCCCTTCCGCCAGCGCCGCTGTGTCCTTTGGAGGAACCAGAAGCCCAGTCCTGCCATTCGCGATCACTTCACTGACTCCGCCCACGTCGGTGGTCAAAATCGGCAGGCCCGCAGCCATCCCTGAGAGAATCGCCATCGGCAGCCCCTCGTAGATCGACGAATGGACTTGGAGATCGACGCATGCAAGGAGTGCGGGCAGGCTGTCAGGAAACGGAACCCAGATGACGTGTTGTTCCAAGCCGAGTTGCCTGGCCAGTGCCTGCAATTCGGGCTTCATGGGTCCGTCGCCGACCATCAGCAGTTTCGTTTGAGGGAACTTCTTGACGACCGCCTGAAGCGCGGTTAGCAGATAGGTTTGGCCCTTTTCGGGCCACAAGCGGGCGAGATTGACTAAAGCGAAATCGCCAGGCGCCAGCCCCAACTGCCGGCGCAGTGCCTCGTCTCGACCGACTTGGAAATTGTGACAGTCAATGCCCACGTAAACGACGTTGAGCAAATCCGGTCGTATGCCCGTGGCGATACTCTCCTCCACCAGGCTTCTGGACGGTGAAACGATCGCCTGGAATTGGTTCAGCAAACGAACGTCCAGCCATTCGTAAATGCGAACGCGAAACTGGCTGCGATTCCCGAACCAACCGTACGCGGCGCCGACTACCGGAGTGTTCGTAATTCGCGCTGCCAGCCAACTAACCACATCGCACTTGGCGTCGTGGCTTTGAATGATGTGTATATTCTGCTCGCGGACAATTCGCACCACGGCCCGCACTGCGGCGATCATGCGTTTCCGGCGGCCCCAGGGAATCAGGTGCGTTTGCATACCCACTGCCCGTGCCCGGTCCACCAGGCGCGCCTGAACGCCACCAGGGTTGTCAAAGGAAGCCAATTGATAGCTGAACTTCTGCTTGTCGATGTGCTCGTACCACTGGAGAATCGCCTTCTCGGGGCCACCGTCCACGATCGTGTTCCGGAAGCTGAGAACATTGATGCGGGTGCTCATACGACCGGCACCTCAGATTTAAGAGCAACAGGCAGCGGCCTGAGCGTCGCCGCGTGTTTGAGTTCGCGCAGGACCAGCAATGCCAGAGTGGCGCCGCCGGCGAACCGTCCGGCAACGGCGCTGGTCGCAATCCCCTCCGAGCCGAACCTTGGGCCCAGGGACACGTACCCGGCGATGGCGAAAAGGAACTGCACGAAATTGGACAAAGTAACGGCACTTGGTTTGTGCCGGGCGTATAGGATCAGGCTGAGCGGGTAAACCATCAAGCTAACCAACGGTCCCCAGAACAAGATCCGAAAGATGTGGACCGATGAGTCATAGCGTGAAGAGAACATGAGCCGCAGTAGCGGGCCAGCCAGCAAAAACAGCGGAGTCAGTACGAGTGCGATCAGCCCGCACCGCAAGAGAGTGCTGCGCAAGTACTCGGAGTAGTCACTTGTGGAAGCCAATCGGCCAGAGTGGGGCAAAAGCGCCGTCATCACAGAGAAAGTGGTCAGATCCATAAGGAAGACGACGCCGCAAGCAACCGAGTAGGAAGCGACCTGGGCCGGCGCGAAACGCTGCAGGAACAACACGTCAAAGCGTGCGTACAAATTGAAGAGTAGGTTGCCGGCAATCACCCAACCACCAAATCCGAGCAAGGTCTTGCCCACTTGAATCAGCGATGATGCCGGATTTGCCCTCAAGAACTTAGACGGAGCGAATGCGTAGCCCATCAGGTAGGTGGCCAGAGCGAGGCCCGTCGATGCGAATAGCGCGGTCGCCAGGTTCAGCGTCGAAGTGCGCACGAGGACGAGCAGCAGGAGGAGTTTCATTCCATTCGCGAACGCACGGTAGGCTGCGTACCGGGCGAAAACCTCCTGAGCCTGCATAACGGCCAACTGGAAGTTGACCAGCGAAGTCCCGATCACTCCGATAGCCGCCCAACGTAGCGGCCCGGTGAGTTGAGCATCGCCGAGTACGAGTACAGCCAGCGTTGGGGCCAGCAGCCAGAGCAGTAAAGTTACCACGCCGTTAGCAATTAGCTTCAGCCAGAATGACTGGCGGAGAACCGTGTTCGCCATGTGGGGATCGGTGCGCCAATACTGGGACGCAAATCGCACCATGGCCACGTCGAGCCCGCCTCCAACCACTTCCTGGAGGACCGTCATGATCGCCAATGCCACCGATAGCCTTCCGTAGTCGGAGGCCGCGATGGTCCTGACTATGACCAGATTGGCAACAAAGCCGAACAGCAGGTAGGCACCGTTCCCGACCATCACCCAAACGGTGGAACCGAAGAGGTTCAAACGCTCCGAGTTGTTCCTCCGGGCCGGCCTCACAGAGCTCCACGCCTGGTGACGATGCACCAGGTTGTCTTCCAGAAGATCCTCAGATCCAGCTTCCAGGAGCGTTCGCGCACATACTGAACGTCGAGCGCATTCGTCTCCTTGAACCTGAGGTGGTTCCTGCCACTGACCTGAGCCAAGCCGGTCAGGCCCGGCTTGACATGGAATTTGAGGAGTTCCTCCTGGCTGTAATACGGGAGCATTTCAGGGATCTCAGGCCGCGGGCCAACAACGGACGCGTCGCCGAGGAGGACGTTGATGAAGTTCGGAAGTTCGTCTAGCGTGCTCTTGCGCAGCCACCGGCCAATTCTGGTGACCCGAGGGTCGTTGTCGTTCTTGAAGTACAAATTCGACACCTCGTCGGGTGTGTACTTGTACTCGTAAAGCTCCGGAAAGCGTTGTTTCGCGTCGGCGTAAAACGTCCGGAACTTGAAGAACACGAAGGGTCGACGGCCCTTCCCAATACGGATTTGGCGAAACAACGCAGGCCCAGGCGAGTCCCAGCGGATCGCAAGCGCCAAGAGCAAAAGCACCGGAAGTCCAGCTGTCAATACTGTAACCGCGAGAACGATCTCAATCGACCGCCGCAGAGCCTCAACCAGAATCGACTCGGCGGGCTCGGCCTGGACGACGAAATGGAACGGGCCGGCCACTGCGGAGTTGCCGTTGCGCAAGCCCTCCGACACCAGTCCCTGCTGTTCAGTAGGGCTGAGCATAATTTGGGTTCTCCCCCCCAGCGAGCAAAGATGTTCCGACGAGATGGGCAGCTATTGAACGCGAGTGCGCGTCCGGAGGCGACCGAGCCCCAGGAGAACCAGCAACCCGCCCAGACCCAGAAACGCCGGTTCGGGAACTGCGGTTATTGCTGCCAAGTCATACTGATAAAGGACAGAGTTACCCTGAGTCACGGGACCGATGGCCAAGTAATAGGTGAGGCTCCTCAGGGAGGTCAGCGCCGCAAGGTTGGGATCGGTGATCACGGTCAAAGGAGCTACGACTACAGGCACAACGAGAGTCGTGGGCCCGAGCGTGGCGGCCCCGAAGTTCAGGAAGATAGCCATGCCCTGGGTCACTCCCGGGTTGAGGGCAAACAACTCGGCATTAGGGAAAGCCGAGTTATTCGCGCCCGTCAGGTCGTCCACCAGCGTCACATCGGCGCCGGCGGTAGTAACGCTTAAGAACGCCTGACCGCGAACATCCACGCTCTGGAGCGTTCCCGTGGTGGCATCCGTGTAGAGTGTGACGCGGTTGTCGCCCGGGCTCAAAATGCTGATGGTGGTTGCCTTGGCGGTCGAAGCAGCGGCCAGAAGGCTGATGCTCATGGCTAGAATTCCAATGCTTGTGTGTGCAGAAAAATGCTTCATATCTCCTCTTCCTCGCCGCTCCTCGAAGCGCGCCTACTCGTCGACTGAATCTTGACGATTTTAAGCATGTTAACATTGACTTCTGCGTATTGTACAGAGAAATTAGTATTAAGCTCCAAAAACGTCCGACATTCGGAGGCATTGCCAAGAGTCTGAACTCTCATTCCCAGACCCGTCCTGCCTCGGATGACTTGTGCTTTCAAATCACGTGTTGAGGTAGGGGGGGATGCGCAGGCTGACTGTCTTGTATGAAGGCTCCGTTTCGGGCGAGGTGGATTTGAGGGAATCGATAACGACGCGAAGTTCGCACTTGCCCGCATGCTCCTTCGCCTGGTCGCGAAGCAGTCCTAGCACGGTAGTTTGGTCGGCCCTGCTCGGCATTTTCGTCATGACTGCCTCAGGTCAACCAATTGCCCGCGATGACTCACGTGTTTACGAACCTCGAATTGTTGGCCTTGCTGCGGGTGACTGGCTTGCTTCGAACGGCGTGGTGAGGACCACCCCCGACCCGGGAAGTCAGAAGCAGGGCCCGGTACTAAGTTGGCATTACACGCGAAGCCTCCAGCCGACCTTCCTGGCCCGACGTCAGTTGTCCGGTCAGCTTGCAGGAGCGGACGCCCTGTCGTTCAGCATCAAGTCGGACCGCGAAGGCACTTTGATGATGAGGCTTGGAACTGCTGGAGGTAAGAATTACCTGGCGTCATTTCATGCAGCGACCGGGTGGACCGACGTAGCGCTCCGTTTGGAGGATTTCCTGGCCGAAAACGGTGGCGGGAAGCTAAACCCGGCCAGCGTGGAGAGCCTACTGCTGGCTGATTTGAGCGGGCAAAACAGACAATCGCTGGGCAATCGAACCGTCTGGCTTGCCGAATTGCGAATGAGCCCGGCGCGCGCCGGTGATGTTACTACCGTCGGTGCGAGTGCCCCTGTGAATATAGCGGGTAGCTGGACCGCGTCGGCGGGCGCGATTCGTCTGGGTAGCGATCCTCTACGGCAGATCGCCACAGACGTCCTGGAATGGAACTACGAACTCGGCCCGGTGCCAGTCTTCATAGCCGACCGTGGAGGAACTGGTCGATTCAAGGAAGCTGCAGCCGGCATAACGTTTCGTGCTCGCTCCGACAGGGCCGGGCTGCTGTTTGTCCGGCTAGTGACTTCCAGCGGCAGCCATATCGTGAACTTCACGGCCACGCCCTACTGGCAGACCTACACGTTCGGGTTCGACCAGTTCGTCGCAGAGTCGAATGATGCGGGGCGGCCAGATCCAGGTCGAATTCGGGGGATTGCGGTGGCGGATTTGAACGGAGAAAAGGGAACATTGTCAGGCCGGCGAACGGTCTGGCTGACAAGAATCGGCGTTATCGGCCCGGACCGGAAGCCGATTCAGTAGGTATCGGCCGAAACGCTGGGATGTCCGACCTAGCGTCTGAATACTTGGGGCTCGAATCGAGGACTTGGAGGAGGAGCGAGGTGATGTCAGGACAAGCGTTATTAGGAGTGATATTAGCGGCGGGGAAGGGCAGCCGCTTGTTGCCGTTCAGTACGAGATACCCAAAACCAATCCTGCCGATTTGCAACAAGCCCATCATCGAATACCAAATCGAGTATATGGTCGCGATAGGCATCCGGGATGTCATTATCGTCGTCGGCCACCTAGGGTATGAGATAGCCAAAGTTCTCGGCGACGGTGAGCGCCTAGGCGCACGAATCCGTTACGTGGAGCAAACCGAGATCCTAGGTATTGCCCACGCGGTCGCCGGTCTGGAATCGCTCGTCAACTCGCCGTTCATGCTCTTTCTTGGGGACATTTTCTTTAAGACCCGGGACCTTTCGGAAATGGTCCGGCAGTTGGGCGACAACGATGTGGCTGCGGTTCTCGCCGTCAAGGAAGAAGCTGACCCTGCGGCTGTCCAGCGCAATTTCGCGGTAATTACCGGCGAAGACGGCTTTGTTCACCGAGTCATCGAGAAGCCCAGGCACTCGCGAACGAAGTTGAAGGGGTGCGGGCTCTACTTGTTCGACTTGACCATATTCGATGCCATCCGCAGAACTCCTCGAACGGCGATGCGCAATGAATACGAGATTACCGACTCTATCCAAATCCTGATTGAAGACGGCTATCGCGTGGCGGCGGCGCCGGTGGTTCTCGAAGACATCAACGTGACATTCCCGCATGACCTGCTGGACTGCAACCTGCTCCAACTGCGCAATCAGAATCGGGCGAATCTCGTCGCGGGTTCCGCGCAAATCAACTCGGGGGTTGTTTTGTCGAACTCGGTCATCGGCGAGAAAGTCACAATTTCGAATCCGATCCGCGTAATCGATTCGCTTGTTCTGGAGGGTAGCTCGGTTCGCTCCACGGCCGGCATCGAGCGTGCGATCGTTATGCCGGATGCAGTAGTCGATTGTCGCAACATGCGGAGCACATTCGCTCTCGAGGCAGGCTGAAGATAGCATTCCGGATTCAGTGCCCAAGCTCAAGTTCGGGAACGGCTGCCGGGACGCCGGGATTGATCTGCAGCGCGTTCTCGAGCATCGATTCCGTGAGAGCGAGGACAATGCCGGCTGTAAGCCAGAATCCCTTGATGGGCTGAGTGAGCGGCTCACCTTGAACGCCGAATACGAGGATTACAAAGAACTGCACTTTGGCCGCGTTCATCAAGAGAAATATCCTTGGTTCATTCAGGCCCAAACCAACCTTCTCGCCCAATCGGCACCTCCGGTACAGCGAGATCAGGAAGCCTATCACCAGCACCAATCCCACCAGACCCACCTCCAGCCAAGTCGCGATGAAGTCGTTGTGGGCGCTACGAGAACGGTCTCTCCAGTCCAGCTTGCCCCTCTCAGCAACATCCGCCTGATTGCCGAGGCCGATCCCGAACAAGGGTGATTCGGAGATGAGATCAATACTGACCTGCATGAGGTACAGGCGCTCCCCGAAGCTCGATTCGCGGCCTTGCTTGAAGTACTGTTCGAAGCTCAGCAGGCGATCCCGGAGGTCGGGAGGGGCGTAGGTGAATGCCGCAAGTGCGGCGGCTACAGTGAGGGCAACAAACCAAATACGAGTTCGCAGGAATCCCGTTAGCAAGACATACAAGGTAATCACTCCGAAGGTAACCAGTACCGCGCGAGTGTTTGTCAGGAATACGTTGTAGACCGCGACCAAAGATGCGGCGAAAATCAATAGCCGAAGGAGCCGGTTCCGGCAGGTCCTGAAGAAGTAGATATACACGGGGAGCGCTAGCAGCAGGTTGATGCCGTATGCTGCTGGATGTGAAGTTGTCCCAATGGCTCTGCGCTGGCGCTGCTCATAGGATGGAGGGTCGTAAAGGACGGCAGCATACCGTTCTCCGGTCGTCAGTCCTCCGCCGCGGAGGTAGTAATCCTCATCGGCGACGATCCCGCCGGAATCGGAGTGCCACTTGTATATTGTGAACACACCGATAGCGCATACTACGCCCAGCCACACGGCCAGGACCAGCCTAGCCCTCTTCAGGCTGTCTACCATGTTCAAGACCACGAAGAAGAACAGCAGGTTTCCCAGTTGCATCGCGGTTTGATTACGGCCGTATTGCAGGTCGCTGGTCCATGTCAGGGATAGGACACCAAGTGCCATGTAGGCGCCATACCAGAGCAACGAGGAGGGGAATCTGAATCGCCGCCTCAGGAATACCCAGTGCAGGAGGAAGACAATCACGAGGACCAGTCCCGCGGCCCGCATCACAGAAAACGTGAATTCGCTGCCATCGTTGGTGAGCCGCCCGAAGCGCTCTACTGGAGCGAGTCCGGCCATGGTCAGCAAACCGAACACCGGGATGTAAGCAAAACACGCGACGGCAATCGTGCCCGCAAAAAACAGCAGTGCGATCGTCACATCGCTCAGGCTGGCTAGCGTGGCGAACAGGCCACCGCCGAGAGATGCGAGGGTCAATCCTGTGAGCAGTTGCGGAAACCTCTTGAACCACGCGCGCAGGGGCTGGGAGATCACTCCGGTGCGTCCTCGCCAGGCCCCAGAGTTCCCAAGTAGGGGATGTTTGAAACCCGCGCGAAGTCTTCCGGTGTCCGCAGCGTTCCGGACAGCGTCTCACGAACCAACGGAAGCACTACTCCCAAGAGCAAACCCAGAATCAAAGATGCGCCCATTATCAACTCGCGTTTCGGCGAGACAGGTTCAATTGACGTCTCTGGTGGAGCGATCACACTGACATTCGAGAGCCTGCTGCGGTCAAGTTCACTAGTGACGGATGCTTCGTTTTGCCGTTTGACAATTCCCAAATACAGGTCTTCAGCCACCTGCCGCTCGCGCTCTAAGTCCATGAGTTGCAAGTCTGCGCTCTCCAGGGTAGCGATCTTTCTCGAGAGCGCACTCATCTGCTGTTTTTCCAACGCTGCCCTGCGCGTGAGTCCTTCCAGTCGAACGGTGTCCTCTTGCAAGCGCGCTTGCAGCGAGTTGACCAGCGGGTTGATCTCCAGCGTGGTGGAACTGATCTGCCTGCGTTCTTCCTTGCCGATCAGATCTCGCAGTCGGGTGATTTCGTCATCGACCATTTGAATACGTTCCGACTTGGCGTCGTACTTGCTCAGCAGCTTTGTCTTCTCCAACTCTGCGGCTGCTAAATCCCCGCGGTACGTTTGTAAAGTCGGATTTGCCGTCTCCACTTCCGTCGTCCGAACCTGTCGTGGGAGTTTCGACAATTGGGCGTTCGCTTCGTTGATCTGGCCCGACAGCGCCTGTGCGGTTGAAAGTGTTAAGTCGTGCGCGCCGGAAGCTTCCTTTAGTTGCTGGATGAGGCTCTGCTTCTGTGCGTCTGTCTGACTGAGTCGGTTGGTCCGCTTCCATTCATTCCGTGCATTTTCCGCCTCATCCAACCGGTTCTTGGCGCGCCGGACCTCAGCACTCAGGAAATCGTAAATGGTCTTGTTCCCGCGCGCTTCGACCCGTTGAACCAGATACAACGTGATCCAGCGGCGCAACACCTCTTCGCCCAAAGCAGGGTCAGCCGTCCGGAACTTGAGCAGTATTACGTCCGACTCCTTCTCTATGCTCGCCGCCACTTCCTTCTGCAGCATGGTCACTGCCTGTTCCTCTCTAGTCAGGCGCTTTTTCAGTCCAAGCAGGATTAACGCTTCCTGGTACTGCGCCTTGACCGTGCGGGACACGGCCTTGAGTTCGTACTTCACAGTGTTTACGAATCCCGGCTTGGCCGGAGGAATCGCAAAGAACCGTTCAACGCCAATTCCCTTAACCACATCGCGTGCCATTCGCATGGAGGTCAGGATCGACACCTCTGAGCCCACCTCCTCCCGTCGCACTCCGCTGCTGATCAAAGTGCCACCGCGCGAGACCGCCGTCGCCGGCGGATCCACAGTTTCGGGCCCAACGCGAACCAGGAGTCGCGCTTCGGCCTCATACTTGTCTACGAACAAGGCCAACACCGCGTACGCAGCCACGACGGTGCCGAGAAAAATCAGAGCGATCACCCAGCGGGAGCGATCCAGAAATGCGCGGATTTCGGAGAGAGAGATGTTCTGGCGCCTGTATTGCGCGATCACGATCTGCTCGGCAGAGGGGAGGGCTGGGAGGTTCATTGCAGTACCGCCGCATTGACAAAGTAGGAAAATCCGGCCGTCAGCAGCGCCGGAGACATCTGTCGCAGATATTGTTCGACAAAGCGATTTGCCCGCGCGATGCCACTTTCATGCACCACAACGATGTCCATCGGCTGGAGCACGAATTCCATTGCAGGGCTGGGTTTGGAAGCCTTGCTCCCTAGTCGGCCCACGGCTAGGTTGAATTGCTGAATATTGCCCGTTGCTGCTTGCCTGAACACCGTGACCTCATTCCGCTTAGCCGCGCGCGTCATTCCGCCAGCCTCATATATTGCAGCCATCAACGTCTGCTTACCAACCAGCGGCAACACACCGGGCCTAGTCACCTCGCCGCCTACAAACACACGTCGATTGGCGAAACCTTCCACTTGAATCGTAATGGCGGGTTGACGCAGCTTGTCTTTGTATTGCTCGGACAGCCTGCCCGCTAATTCCTCAATCGTCGATCCGGCAATCTTCGCTTCGCCGATGAGCGGCAACGAAATCTTGCCGTCCGGCCGAACCTGGGCCTTTGTGTTCAACTCGTCGTTGTAAAAAAAGTGGATGCCAACGACGTCGCCTGCCTCGATTCGGTAGGCCGGCTCGGGCGAAGTGGTGGGTTGTGGCGGAGTAGACACTGTTTGTGCGCAAAGCAACGACCGGAAGGCCCAGGCGCAAGTGATTGCCGTGAGCAGCCTGAGACGCCTTCTCGCCCTCGCTCGCCTCGATTGAAACTCACCCAACTGATTCTTGGGATGTTCTTTCATTTCAAACCCACCAACCTTCTCTAATTTTGTGCATTCGATTTCCTCGCCAGGAGCGCCTCCGCCAAGGTCTCGGCCACAGCCCGATTGCCTGCCGGATTCATGTGCATGTCCTTGGGGTAATAGTACTCGGCCCCATTCCTGCGGTCTCTCAAGCCGGCTCGCAGATCGATGTATTCCACTCCCAGTTCTCCACATGCGCGCATCGTTTCGCCCGTCAATCTCTCGTCGAAAGCTGCGAGCTTCTCCAATGTCGTGGAAGGGGATTTCTTCGTGATTGCGGCCATCAGCGGGCGCAATCGTTCCGGCTCAATCATGTCCTTAGATGGGATCACTGTGTAAGTCAGCCGCATGCTGTTTCTTCTGCATAGGTCGCGGAACATCTCGATGGTATGACGATTAATTCTCAGCGAGAGCGGAAGCGTCTCGGGGAAGTGCTCGAACCAGACCTGTTGGTGCAAAATCTGAAGCATCAGTCCGTGACCAACATCGTCGAGCGCAGCGACGTGTTTGATGTAATTCAAGATGGCTCTCGTTCCGTATCCGAAGCCCGACAGATTCTCGCGCAAGATCATTATCCGCGAGAACTGATATTGAATCGTGGGTCCCAGGAACCCCTTGAAAACTGCCAGTACTCGGCTGTTATCGAGCATGCCTGGCGGCTCGGACGGATCATGGTAAGTGACAAAGCGCGGCCTGTGCGGTTGAAAGGAACCGTTCGGAAGTTCCGTCAGGTAGGGACGATCGTCCTGCCGGACCATGTCCAGAAAGTCATTGCCAACATACTCCGCCACGATCACATGCCGGGGGCGCAGCGGCATGAGTTGACGTTCCAGTCGCACGTAGCATTGGTATGGAGAGTACCTCCCGGCCCCTGCGTTCAGGATTTCTGTTGGACGCTCAGGGCTGGCCGCGTTCAACAACTGGCCGAGTACGCCGGGAAAGGTCTCATCCGCATTGGTCGCGCCGGCCGTAAACGAGTCACCGAGGACAACTACTCGATCCACCCCCGGTTTGGGTTCCCGGGGCGTATCCTCTCTTTGATAGAAACCGAGGTTGTTGGTCTGCTGGATCAACACACCCTGGTATTCCGCGAAATCTGCTTTTTGGCTATGTGCTTTGCGCGGGATCATGCCCAGGTCGGCGTCAGGCACATTCGGGTCGAACGGACCGGCCGCTGGTTTCAGCCCCAATAACCGGGTTCCGACCTCCAAGACCAGCAGGACCGCGATCACACTACAACACGCGAGGAGCAGATTGCCCACCCAACCGCGCCTTACGGCGAGCCCCTTTGACACTGTCAGCATGCCTCCAATACTCACAACGCTGGCTCGGTTCTGGACAACAGAGGTCGCAGAAACCCGAGCCAGATCGCACTGCCGGCATAAACGAACACGAAATTCAGCAGGAATGCAAACACCTCTGCAACGCGGCCGGCCGGTGGCTTTCGGGTGGCTGCATCTGTTGGCAGCACCAGGAACGAGGGCGCCACTGCGAAACCGTAGGTGGCCACCAAGATTGGCGCAGCAGTCACAAGAGGGAACCACTGTCGGGTCATCAATAGTCGAACGGCCATCCAGTCCTTCTCAATGCATAGCCCCATCAAGCCGGCGATGAAGAACACTTGGTGCGGCGTATAGTTCCTGTAGCGACTCAAAACCCACCAGCCAGTCACCCAGGATAAACACATGCCCAGCCACCAGAACATGTTCTTCAGCAGGTTCGGATCGAGATCGCCCTTGAAGTTCACCGCGAAGTTCTCCATCAAGAGGTTGGAGCAGACCAGTCCGACCGCAAAGAAGCGCTGTGTCTCTGTGAACGGCCACCGCATCACGAATCTCGTGAGCGGCTCACGAAAGCAAACCAGAGCAAGCCAGAGATAGCCCAAGGCGATTGCGCCAAGGAAGACCCTACCTTGCGGAACAATTGCACAAATTAGAGAAGCGAATACAAACCAAGCCCAGAACAGCCGTTTCCACATGCCAAGACTCCTTCAGTTCCCAGGTCGAGGCTCATCGCCACGTGCGATCTCATTGCACCTGCTTGTTAACTGGGCATGTAGGTTTCGGACCACGGATGATTTCATCCGGGCTGGAGAGGGATGAGGCATAATGATGAAGTTGACGATCCAAGAACCTGGTTCGTGAACCCTCTCAAATTGGCCGTGTGACCACTGGTGCCGGGAGGGACAGAGGGATGAGTGGAAACTTCCGGGAACATTTTGAATATCGCCAAGATGCTGGCCGATACTCGTACGGTCCTGTTCGCGACCGCTTCCGTGGGGACGCCAGTGTTGCGCAACGCCAAGCAGTTGGCCCTGTCTCTTAGGCCGGCGAAGGAACGAACAGTTGCTATTGTCAGTTTGACTGATCGTGGCTCCCAGGAAGCAACGCCCCAGTCCGATCCCGCCGATCTGGTCCTGGCAAAGGAGTGGAGATACGCGCCGTCGGGCGGCACCGAACCTGCTCTGATTTCCTGGGTGGGATCCAACCCAGATGATCCGCCGAACAACTCGATTTCTACTAGCGCGGTCGCCGCTTTGCTCAAGAAACTGAGCAGACGCTTTGACCTGATTCTGGTTGAAGCGGGCTCGGATCCCGTGCCCTCGTCCCAGCAATTTGCGCTGGCGCCTTTGTGTTCTGGCACGCTGTTGCTGGTCCGTAAGGGGATTAGCACCGCTGCAGAAGTGCAACGCTGTGAAACGCGGCTCAACCAATGCAAAGCCCGGATCTTGGGATGCATCTTTGTTGAAGGGACCGAGCTCTCCAGTCCCCGGCCGTTCCCTCCGGATCATTGCCTCCATCTGATCGAGCGCTCCTTCCACGCACGCCTCGGGCAGACGCAGATCCTCCTCATTTCGCAGGACCGTCACCGCAATCCAAGTAGGAATCAACAGCTTCCTCAATCGCCTGTTCGACCTCTTCATGGGTTGACAATTCCAAGCCGAACTTGCGCACAGTCTTCCGCACATCTAGCACTATGCATTGGGATTCGCAGGCCGAAATCGGGTTGTTCCAATTACAGTTCAGCCGGTAACCTCTCTGCTTCAGCCTCCTTGCCACCGCTGCTCCGACTTCGCCGTTGGTCAAGGGCCGCCCAGTGCCAACATTGAACGCTTCATAACTCCCCGGTTTCCATGGCATCTGGATAGCGGCCTCCAAGATCCTTGTCACGTAAGTTACCGGCACCAGGTCGCGGACGATCCTGCCTTCGCCGCGACATTGAATCGGCACTGCACCGTTCGGGTAGCGCCGGGCATGCGCCACGAGGGCTGGGATGAACCCTCGGCAACGCTTGCCAGTCACATTTCCAAATCGAAATCCGACGGCAGCCCCCGCTGACACCCGTGCCCAGTCAGAACAAACCAACTCACTGGCAGCTTTGGACATTCCATACAGCCCAACAGGATTCACGCTGCTCCATGCCGGCTTGATCCCGGATAATGAGCCGTTTCCGTACACAGCCGAGGACGAGGCGAACAGCAGCAATCTCGGCTTAAATGCCTCAATCACGTGGATCGTGCCTTTCAAATTCACATCCACGAGTTGGCCGGACTTTTCGAACGAGGGAACCGATTCCGCCTCTGCCGCCAAGTGAATCAGTGTCCTGGAACCACTTGCGGAGCCGCCCGCGAAAGGTCGCCGGATATCCACATCGCAGTGAGTCCAATCCCAGCCTGCACGCGGGCTCCGGATGTCGAGTCCCTGCACATCCAGTCCATTACTCCTGAGCAGAGTGCACAAGTGGCTGCCCACGAATCCCGATGAGCCTGTAACCCAAACAGCCTCACGGCCGAATCCCACGCTCATCATCCGAGGACAATTACTCCGCCACCAAATTGCAAACTAAGAACCATGCGCCACGGCCGAAGCCAGTCGTTCAATCCGACTCTCAAGCGCATACAGCCTTTGCTGGAAGCGTATCCTGATACAACTTCACGTACCAATCGATAGCCTTTTGCAAACCTTGCTCCAAATTGAATCGAGGCGCCCACCCCAGTTGCCGGCGGGCTCTCGAGCAGTCCAGATACTGTTCGCGAATCTCTCCCTGCGCCTGATTCAGAATCACGGGCTCGAGATGGCTCGCGTTCATCAGTGCCAGGATCTTCCGCGTCAGTTCCAATACCGTGACCTGCACCTCCAAGCTGAAGTTGAACGCCAGACCGGAAAGCGTGGGGTCCAAGCTGAGCCTCTCGGCGAACGAGAGGTAAGCATCGACTGCATCTTCCACGTACAGGAAATCACGGACATACTGCCCATCGCTTCTGATCACGAACTTCTCGCCGAGATAGGTAGAACGGACCAGTCCAGGCAGGAACCGACTTAGGTTGAAGTCGCCTCCACCGAACAGATTGGCGCAGCGGGCGATTCCAATCTGCATTCCGAAGGCCGAGGCGTACATCCTCGAAATCAGGTCAGTACAACTCTTGGACACGTCATAAGGTTGGTCGGCAAGCAGGGCGTCATCCTCCCGATAGGGCAGTTTGGGGCTGGTCCCGTATGCTTTGTCAGACGAGGCGACCAGAACTCGTTTGACCTTCGCCTGTCGCGCGGCCTCCAGCAGGTTCCAAGTGCCTCGCACGTTGGTTTCCAGGGTGCCTACCGGATCGAGTTTGGCAACTCCAACCAGCGGTTGCGCGGCCAGATGAAACACAGTGTCGATGGAGTACTCCGCAAATGCACGGCGGAGCAAATTGGGATCTTCGATCGAACCGCGCACCAGTGCCAGCCGATCCCAGTAACCCTCGCGAGCGAGCAAATTGTTCGGCAGTTGGTCGCGCACCAGGACGTGTGTCCCCGCGCCTAGGTCAACCAGTCGCTTCGCTATCCAGCCGCCCATAAAGCCGGTCGCCCCGGTCACAAAAACCGGGCGGTGCTTCCAAAAAGCTTCGCTCACTATGGCCTTCCCCCTGCGGCCCTCTTTATGACCTTCAGTGGCTGCTGCCGTTCGGTCCAAGGCGCGCTGCCGTCGCGATAGAGACTTTCCATCTCGTGTTGATCCTTACTCGTATCCATCGATTTCCAGAAGCCGTAGTGGCGGTAGGTATTGAGCGCCCCATGCCTCGCCAGCGCGGGCAACACGTGCGTCTCCAGGTTTTGGCCCTCCCAGTGACGGAACGCATCGTGGTTGAACATGAAGAAGCCCGCGTTGATCCAGCAGTTTTCGATGATGGGCTTTTCGCGGAACTCGCGTACGCGCCCAGACTCGTCGAACATCACGACGCCGTACTGGGACCGCAAGGGAACCGCGGTCAGCGTCGTCAGACAGCCGCTCTTCTCGTGGGCTTCCGCCAATTGCTGAAGGTCCACATCGCCGAGTCCGTCGCCGTAGGTTGCCAGGAAGGTCTCTCCGACGTAAGGCTCACAGCGCCGCAACCGTTCACCCGTGTCAGATTCAGCGCCGGTGTCCACAATGTCGATCCGCCAATCAGAGAAACGCCCATGGAAGTAGTCGCGCAAGATTTCCTGGCGATGTCCTGCGGCAAGGACGAAATGCTTGAAGCCCTGTCTGGCGTACAGCCGCATGAGATGCACCAGGATCGGCGTCCCGGCGATGGGCATCATGACCTTCGGAAAGTACTCGGTAAAAGGATACGAACGCGTCCCTTTACCCCCGCACAGGATAACCACTTCCATGCAAACCTCCTCCTTAAGCCGCGATTTTTCAGACACCGAGTCCTCTGGCCACTCGTCATGTTGCTCAAGACACTCGCCAGGATACTCAACTAGTACTTGGTTGAGTGATTCCCGAGGACTGTTCCTCCATTTTGATCGCCGCCCCCTCCAGCTCCGCACCCCAGTGAGTTTGTGCTGGCCGTTGGGCGGGACGAGTTGAGCCGCCTGACTGACAGAAATTATTGGATTCTACCATGAAGAGTGCAGATTCGCGGAGAGAAATCCGCAAAGCCATCCATGAAATCTCGAGCGAAGAGATTCCGGCTTCTTTGGTGGCTGCTGTAGGACCAGGGATACACTTGCGAGTTCAAGGACGGATAAAGAAACTGGCAATCTGCCTGGGCGCCAGATTGCAGTTTGGCTTCAGCACCAATCCCCGGCTCCAGTACTACGGCTTAGAAAGAAATCTGCCCATCTTAGGGTGCCAAGTTTCTGAAAATATACTATACTACTTCGTACACTCTTTTGGGCTGGAGGAGCTCGTTCCGACATGACTGCGATCCTGGGAATCTCAGCGTTCTACCACGACAGCGCAGCGGCATTGCTTATCGACGGGCAGGTGGTTGCCGCTGCGCAGGAAGAGCGTTTCACCAGGAAGAAGCATGACTCTGGTTTTCCGGCACACGCCATCGAGTATTGCCTCCATACAGCAGGGTTTCGGTCTTCAGACGTGGAATACGCGGTTTTCTATGACAAGCCGTTCCTGAAGTTTGAGAGACTCCTCGAGACCTATCTTGCCTACGCACCAGCAGGCCTCGCGAGTTTCTCTGCCGCAGTCCCGGTCTGGCTCAAAGAGAAACTCTCTCTACGCTCGAATGTCAGAAGAGAACTCGGTTCCAGCTTCCAGGGCTCGCTTGTTTTCCTGGAGCACCACGAAAGCCACGCGGCCAGTGCCTTCTTCCCCAGTCCGTATGATGAGGCGGCGATCCTCACGTTGGACGGTGTAGGTGAATGGGCAACCACATCTTCTGGCGTCGGCGAGGGTAATCGTCTGCGCCTCAATCGCCAGATGCAGTTCCCTCACTCGCTCGGGTTGTTGTACTCTGCTTTCACTTACTACTGTGGCTTCAAGGTCAACAGTGGCGAGTACAAGCTCATGGGCCTTGCTCCCTATGGAAGGCCTATCTACACCGAGGCGATCTACCAACATCTCATCGACCTTAAGAGCGATGGCAGCTTCTGGCTGGACATGAGTTACTTCAACTACTGCCAGGGGTTGACCATGACCAGCGACAAATTTCACCGCCTGTTCGGAGCACCCCCGCGCCGGCCGGAGACTGACATCGAACAACGGCACATGGACTTGGCAGCGAGCATTCAGGCCGTGACCGAGGATGTGATATTGAAGCTGGTCATTGACCTGCAGCATTCAACCGGCAAGCGGAACCTTGTTCTCGCGGGCGGCGTCGCGCTGAACTGCGTGGCGAACGGAAAGGTTCAGCGCGAGGGACCTTTTGATTCCCTCTGGATACAACCTGCTGCTGGGGACGCCGGTGGGGCCCTTGGCGGAGCCTATTTCGTATGGCATCAGTTGCTCGGAAAGCCTCGCACTGCGAATCCCAATGACTCCCAGCAGGGCAGCTTCTATGGTCCTTCTTTTTCAAGCATCGAAGTGGAATCCTGGCTCGGTGACCTCGGCGCGGCTCACTCGCTTTTGCCCGATGATGAGTTGTATGAACGTGTAGCCGAGTTGCTGGCTCAAGGGAACGTCGTCGGTTGGTTCCAGGGCCGAATGGAGTTTGGTCCGCGCGCCCTCGGTGCTCGCAGTATCCTCGGTGACCCGCGCTCTCCATCCATGCAGGCCAAGATGAACCTGAAGATCAAGTTCCGGGAGAGTTTTCGGCCGTTTGCACCCTGCGTGCTGGCAGAACATGCATCCTCCTGGTTTGAACTTGAGCCTGGCCAGGAGAGCCCTTACATGTTGCTGGTAGCTCCCGTCCGCGAAGGACGTCGCCGCCCCGTTTCCAGCGAGGAGCGCGAATTGATGGCGACCAATCCCGATCTCTGCAAACGTGTCAATGTCGCGCGCTCTCAGATCCCCGCCGTCACGCATGTCGATTACTCCGCGCGCGTGCAGACCGTGGATGCGGGTCGAAATCCACGCTTGCACCGTCTGATGACCGAGTTTTACCGCCAGACTGATTGCCCGGTTGTGGTCAATACCAGCTTTAACGTCCGTGGTGAGCCGATCGTCTGCACACCGCAGGACGCCTACCGTTGCTTCCTCGCCACCGAGATGGATGCGTTGGTGGTTGAGAACTGCGTTCTGCTCAAGACTGACGTTCCCGATTCGGCCTCACGGCCTGAGCGCGAGCGGTATCTGGCGCAGTTTCAATTGGATTGAAGATGCAATTCAAGGACATAGACAGAAACCCGTCAAAAAGGCTGCTTCGGCAGTTTTCTGCGCTACTGATCGTAATCGTCGGAGGAATGGGCGCTTACCGCCTCGAGCACGGCGGCCGACCCTCAATTTGCTACGCCGTCATCGGCGCAGCAGTTACCATTGGCCTGCTTGGACTCGCGCTTCCAATCGCAGTCAGGAGGATCTACGTGGGTTGGAACATTCTTGCGTTTCCCATTGGCTGGGCCGTGAGCAAGGTGGTCCTGGCGCTCGCCTATTTCTCCATCTTCACCTTCATCGCTATCCTCTTCCGCTTGTTCGGGCGCGACAAGCTCATTTTGCGCAAACCTGCGGGTACAACGTATTGGACCGAGCGTAGGGAGTCCTCTTCTGTCGCGCAGTATTTTCAGCAGTTCTAAATTCTGATCAGATCCCGGGAGCATCCAGAATGGGTACCAATCATCCAGCCAGTTTTGAAGACAGCGCACGCCGGAACAAACAGGCGGGTACGTTCGGGGAACTCTGGCGATTTCTGGCCAACCGCAAGCGCTGGTGGATGGTGCCAGTAGTGCTGGTGCTAATCATGTTTGGCGTGCTGATCTTCCTATCCAGTACTGCGGCCGCGCCGTTCATATACACGCTCTTTTAGGGGTTCACCGGCGAATTGGAGTCGCGCTCCGGCGGCGGACGAGATCACACAGAAGGGGAGGCAGAATGTCGAAAAGAGTCGCTTTGATTACCGGGATTACCGGCCAAGATGGTTCCTACCTTGCCGAACTCCTGCTGGCGAAAGGTTACGAAGTGCACGGAATCGTCCGCCGCGTTGCGCTCCAGGACCCGGCGCACCGCCTCGAACGAATCGCCCACTTGCTGGATCGCGTGCGACTGCACGGCGCGTCGCTTGAAAGTTTCCCAAGCATCTATCGCGTCCTGGCTGAAGTTCGTCCCGACGAGTGTTACCACCTGGCCGCCCAGAGCTTCGTCAGCTACTCGTTCGACGATGAGTTTTCCACGCTGAACACCAACGTCAATGGGACGCATTATATGCTCGCCGCAATCAAGGACGTAGTCCCCAATTGCCGCTTCTACTTCGCCGGATCGAGCGAGATGTTCGGGAAGATTGCAGAGTTGCCCCAAACCGAAACAACCCGCTTCCACCCTCGCTCGGCCTACGGTATCAGCAAGGTGGCGGGATTCGATCTGACGCGCAATTACCGCGAGGCCTATGGCCTCTTTGCCTGCAGCGGCATTCTCTTTAATCATGAGTCTCCCCGGCGCGGGTTCGAATTCGTAACTCGCAAGATCAGCTTTGGTGTGGCCAGAATTCGTGCTGGCATTACAGATTGCCTGCATCTGGGCAACCTCGAGGCCAAACGTGATTGGGGGCACGCCGGCGAGTACGTTGAAGCGATGTGGCGGATGCTCCAGCAGGATGTGCCTGACGATTTTGTTGTAGCCACTGGGGACACGCATTCTGTCGCCGAGTTTGCCCAACTGGCGTTTGAGATTGCAGGGCTCGACCACCGGGACCACCTGCGGCTCGACGTGGAGCTATACCGGCCGGCGGAAGTACATTTATTGGTTGGGAATGCGCAGAAAGCGCGAAGCGTTCTCGGCTGGCAACATCGGACTTCATTCGAGCAACTGGTTCGCCAGATGGTGACTGCAGACTGTCAGTCTCTCGGCTGCCCTTTGGGGATTCCAAGCGTCTCCGCAGTGTCCTCTTATCGCGCCGTTCCGGGCGGACTTACAGGTCCTGGGATCCAGGAGTTGGTTTAGCCAGACGCGGGGTGAAAGCAGGATGGCACGCCCCTCGCACGCCCGAATGCTCTCGCCGCCCAATTAGAGCAACGCTCACCGTAAGTAGAATTCAAAGTGTTCGTCTCTCATCGATAAGTGGCTGGTTCGACCGGCAGTGTGCATTCTCGCATCGCCAAAGCCGCCAGCCCGCCGCCCACAATTAGCGAAATGCAGGGCGTAGTCGCCCACTCGCCCGCGGTGCGGGTTCATCAGCAGTCCAGCGACTGACAGTTCTGATCGCCAACCACGTCCTCTCTTGAGCTTTGTTAAGCTGGACCTCTCATGCGTACCTTCAGGTTGTCCGTCGCTTCGTTCCTGGCGGGGTCTTGCTTTTCTCTGAGCGCACAAAACTCCCTGGATTGGTACGATCTTTCGCGGTTGAAAGACTACTCGGCTCAACGCGCGTCCAGCAATAACTCCGATTGGGCCAGTAACGACGACAGCAAGCGCCCCATCGCCGGCGAGACAAGCGTGCTGGCCGACCTCGACGGGCCTGGCGTGGTTACGCACATCTGGATCACGGTTGCGGCTAATGAGTACGGCTGGCCGCGGCTCCTGCGCTTCCGGGTCTACTACGACGGCAGTGCCACTCCGAGCGTGGACGCGCCGCTGGGCGACTTCTTCGCCGTGGGACACGGCGTGGAGAAGTCCGTCGATTCTCTGCTGATCCGCGACGGCTCCAGCGGGCGCTCGCGCAATTCGTACTGGCCCATGCCGTTCCGCAAGCACTGCCGGATCACGGTGACGAACGAAGGCAGCCGGCGGGTCTCCAACCTCTACTATCACGTGGACTGGAAGAGGGTCTCCAGCCTGCCCGCAGACACTGCCTATTTCCATGCCTGGTACAAACAGGAACTACCCGCGATCATGGGCCGGCGCTACGAGATTCTCAATGTCCACGGCCGCGGACACTATGCCGGCACCCTCCTGAGCGTGATTCAGAATCAGCCCGGTTGGTTCGGCGAGGGCGACGAGTTTTTCTATGTAGACGGGGCCGCGCGGCCGTCCATCGAAGGCACGGGAACGGAAGATTACTTCAACGATGCCTGGTCGTTGCGCGAAGCTCAAGGCAACTACACGGGCGTGCCCATCGCCGAAGGGACGGGACTGGGCTCCCGCATGAGCGCGTATCGCTGGCATCTGCCCGATCCAGTGCCATTCCACACGTCGCTGCGTTTCGAGATCGAACACGCCGGCTGGACTTACAATGCCGACGGAAGCGTCCGGTCGGGGTTCGAAGAACGCGCCGACCTGTTCAGCAGCGTGGCGTATTGGTATCAACTGGGCATTGCGCAGGGGCTGAGACCAGCGCCATACGGCGTGGCGCGCCTGCCGCACGGCAACGCGCGGCAGATCGAAGTGGAGCAGAACATCGAGGACATCAGGACCGAACGCGGTAAAGCCTCCGTGCAGAAGGAGGTGTTCTGGTCGCGCGACCTGCTGTTCTTTGAGGCCGAAGGAGCAGGCTCGCGGATCGAGATTCCGTTCGAGGTCACCGAGGAGGCCCGCTACGAGTTGCTGGCTCAGCTGGCGCACAGCCCCGACTATGGGACATATGCCGCGCTGCTGGACGGGAAAGCGCTGGGTCAGGACGCCGAGTTGGAACATGAACCGGGCGCCAACGTGGGCACCGGTACGGTGGTGAACGCCTACCACTCGGAGCTGTACGTGGCGGAAGATCACGTTCTGGGGTGGCCCCAATTGACGCCCGGCCGCCACACTTTGAGCTTCGTTTGCAGCGGCAAGGACTTCCGCTCGAGTGCCTTCAACCTTGGCATCGACACGCAGATCCTGGCCAAAGTGGCGAGTCCCGATGCAGTGGGGGGCGAGCGCGCGGAGCGGTTAAGAAGCGGCTCCGCTAGCTTCGCTGCGTGGACGTCGGGGCTGAAGGACCAGGACCCGTATGTACGTCAAGCGGCTGCGTGGCGGGCGACCCAGGATGCTGTGCTCGCGTCCAGGGGGAATCAATTGCTGGCCGAATCGCTGACCGACCCCAGTGCGAAAGTGCGCGGCCTGGCCGTGGCCGCGCTGCGTCCGCTGGGCGCGAGCAATGTTCCGCTGGTTGCCAGCATCGCCACGCTGCTGAAAGACCCGGAGATGGGCGTTCGCATGATGGCGGCCGAAGCACTGGCCTCCATGGGAAAGCGGGCCGCGCCCGCTCTGCCTGCACTGCTCGCGGCATGCGAAATACTCGATCAGCACGTTCACGTGCAACGCAGTTTGGCGAATGCGCTGGGTGCCATCGGACCAGAAGCGCGCGCGGGGCTCCCAGTGCTGCGCCGATTTCAGAAGATTCCGCGGGTCCAATGGAACGCCGACGCTGCGATCAAGCGCGTCGAGGATGTGCGTTAAGTCTGGCGCTGGCGGGGGAAGCGCCTGTGCGCCGCTGGATTCGATTCGTTCGACGCAACCGCCGCTCAATGGGCCGTGTCTAACCAAACGTAAATGCACCGCACCGCCATTCCGCTTATCATCCTCACAGTCTTGACGTCCGGCGCCCACGCACAGCCCCGCACGGCCGCAACGGTCTCGACCGATCTCCCCGCCCTAAGCCGGACGCTCGAGTCCCTGGCGAGACGGGCAAATGCCAGCGTCGTGCAGATCTTCGTCCGTGGATTGGGGCAAGTAGATTCCGGGAATGTGGCAGGTGTACTGGCACCGGAATCGGCCACGGGCTCGGGCGTGATCCTCGACACCACGGGTTACATCGTTACCAACGCGCACGTTGTGCGCGGCGCGCACACTATACGCGTGTCGCTGCCCGAGGTGAGTTCCGCGACAGAGGACTCCGTCGTGGGCAAGCAAGTGCACCGCCGGGAGCGCACTGTGCCCGCGACTCTGGTGGGAATGGACCGGGAGAGCGACGTGGCGGTGATCAAAGTCGAAGCTGAAAAGCTGACGGCACTCGAGTTGGGCGATTCCTCCAAGTTGCGCCAGGGGCAGTTCGTCGTGGCCATGGGAAGCCCGCTCGGCCTGCAGAACTCGATGAGTTTCGGCATCATCAGCGCTCTGCGCCGGTATCTGAAAACCGAAGACCCAATGTATTACATTCAGACTGACGCTTCGATCAATCCTGGGAATAGCGGCGGGCCTTTGCTGGACCTGGACGGACACGTCGTCGGTATCAACACGATGATCATCACGCAATCGGGCGGCAGCGAGGGCATTGGCTTTGCCATTCCGGCGCAGATTGTAGGTAGGATCTACCGTGAATTGCGGGAGCATGGCCACGTGCATCGCGGCAGTATCGGCGTGATCCCTGAGACGATCGACGCAGGAATCGCGGCGGGTCTGGGCCTGAAGCGGGATTGGGGCGTCATCCTGAGCGACGTTAAGGCGGATTCGGCAGCCGCAGCTGCCGGACTGCAGCCCGGCGATGTCGTGGTCTCGGTGGATGGCGAGGAGATCGGCAACGCGCGCGACTTGTCGAGCGCCATCTTCCGGCACGCGGGAGGGGACCGGCTACAGATGGAGATTCAGCGCGACGGCGCATCGCAGGCGATCACCGTGGCCGTGATGGAGCGCCGCGAGCAAAGCGATCAACTCGTTGACCTCGTGACTCGCGAGGCCAATCTGATCCGGAAGTTGGGAGTGCTGGCCCTCACCCTGGACGAGAAAGTGACACCTATTCTCCCATCACTCCGCAAGCTGGAAGGCGTCGTCGTCGCTGCTACCGACGCAGCCTACTTGGCGCACAATCCGGGTTTGCAGCCGGGCGACCTAATCTACATGGTAAACCGGACCCGAGTCGCCTCGGTGGAAGAATTGAAGTCTGTGCTGGTGGCCCTGAAGCCTGGCCAGCCGAGCGTCCTGCAAGTCGAACGACTCGGCCAGTTGATCTACGTTTCATTTCAACTCGACGAGGATTGATCTCCGCCTGGATCGGAGCAGGTGGGGTGTCTGACGGTGGCAGGCTTCCGCCGATTCACTTACCAGGCTCGACCCGAACGAACTGCGCAAATCGAAAGGCAGGCCCAATGTCGCACCGACTCCGGCATAGAAGCTGGGTTCCGGTACGTTCGGACTAGCCGCAAATCTCCGCCGGTTCAATATCTATCTTTCAGTCTAGATTCATGAGTTTGTAAAGTCAGGTCGCTATCCTCAAATTCCTGGAGGCTCGTATTGTTAATGAATCGTAATTTCGCAGGAGCTATGGCTCTTGCGACGCAACTGCTGCTGGTACCCCAGGTCGGGGCGCAGCAAGTTAATGACCGAAACGGCGTTCGCCACGTGCTGCTAGTCAGCATCGACGGCATGCACGCTCTCGACTACGAGAATTGCGTGAAAGGCGGCTTCTGCCCGAATCTGGCCGCACTCGGCCAAACTGGTGTGAACTACACACGAACTTCCTCGGCTCGGCCGTCGGATTCGTTTCCTGGGTTGATGGCGATCGTGACAGGCGGCACACCGCGAACGGTCGGTGCGTTTTACGATGTTGCCTATGATCGTGTTCTCGCGCCACCCACGCACGACACCGGCAACGGAGTCGCAGGCGGCGTCTGCACTCCGGGTGTCCCCAACGGCACCACGACGGAGTACGAAGAAGGCGTTGAAATCGACCAAAGCGCGCTCAACGGCGGCGGTCCTTACAGCCTGATTGACGGCGGTATCAAGTCAATCGACCCTCTGCGTCTGCCCCGCGATCCCTTCAATGGGTGCAAACCGGTTTACCCTTGGAATTTCATCCGGACGAACACCATTTACGGTGTGATCCACGAGGCCGGCGGATACACTGCCTGGTCCGACAAACACGCCGTTTACGCCGCTGTTTCCGGCCCCAGTCGCAACGCCAGCAACGTGGACGATTACTACTCGCCCGAAGTGAATTCGAATGTGATCGCGTTGCCGGGAGTGACCACCGCGAATGGGAATTCCTGCGCCGCTATTCGCGATAACAATGGTGGAGCCTGGACCGATAGCTTCCTGAACATCCAGTGCTACGACCAGTTGAAGGCCAACGCCGTGGTCAACTGGATCAATGGCAAGACCCATCTGGGCGACAAGAAAGCTCCGGTGCCCACGATTCTGGGCATGAACTTCCAGTCGGTAAGTGTCGGACAGAAGTTGATTGAGGGTGGCGTCAAAGGCGGCTACACGGATGCCGAGGGAAATCCCACGCCGCATTTGCAGAATGAAATCGTGTTCGTAGACGCGGCCATCGGACAGATGGTGACGGCGTTGAAGCAGCAGCATCTGCTCGATTCGACGCTCATTATCATCACGGCCAAGCACGGTCAATCCCCTGTGGACACGAACCGCTTCTTCCCGATTCCTGGCCATAGTGGACTGAACGGAAGCTCGCCCGCTACGCTCCTCGCCTCGTATCTGCCATTCTCCGAATCCCCGCTCAACCCGACTGGGATTGGACCGACGGAGGACGACATTTCCCAGATTTGGCTCAACAATTCGAGCGACACGCTGGCCGCAGTAGCCGTACTCGAAGCGAATGCCGCGACCGCCGGGATCGGCCAGATCTTCTACGGCGCCTCGCTCGAGACCCTGTTCAACAAGCCCGGTCTGCCTCCCAACGGCGATCCGCGCGTGCCGGACATCATCGTCCAGCCGAACGTGGGCGTGGTCTACACGGGCAGCAAGAAGAAGCAGGCGGAGCACGGCGGTTTCGCGCAGGACGATACCAACGTGATGATCCTTGTGTCCAAGCCGGATTTCAGGGCCAAAACAGTGACCAGCTTCGTGGAAACCACACAGGTCGCGCCCACGATCCTGCAGGCACTCGGACTCGATCCCGGCGAACTTGACGCCGTCCAGAAGGAAGGTACACCGGTTCTGCCGGGGCTGGGACTTAAGTAACCGTCGATTCACTAGAGTCTATTTGAGGCGGGCGCCCGGTAGCGGGGCCCGCCTTATGCTATTTCCAGCAGCGCCGCTGCCGGATCAACTCAACATGCCTCGAAAATACTCGTTCAGCAGTCGTCCCGTCGGGTCGTACTGCTTTCTCGCCCGTTCAAGCGTAGCGAGTTTGTCGCCGAATGCCTGCTTCGCCAGTTCCGGCGTCAGGCTGGCGGTCTGATTGAACACGGGTTTCCCGTTTCGGGCGGCGCAAAACTGATTGTACGCGTCGATGAACTCGGGCCATCCGGGATTGCCCGTCGAGACCGGATCCAGAGTCATGACGGGTCCATCCCAGGAGTAGGAAAGCAGCGATTGCCGGTCCTGGGAGATTCGGTATCCGACGTCCAGCAGGTTCGAGCGATAGCCCGTCCGAGCGTAGTACTCGTGGCTGAAAGCGAAGAAATCGCTAAGAACTGACGAGAACTCTTCCTCTGGGAAGGCGTACAGGCTGAACGTGTAGCGGCTGTCGTTGGCTACGTCGGGATAGCGGATGATTTCGTCGGCCGCGACGGTGTTGTCGCTGGTTATGATGTGCTCGAGCTTAAAGCGCCAGAGCGCATTAAACGCATCCAGAATACCGTAGCGGATCTTGTGGTCCGGCACCGTCTGTTCCATATCATGCGCGAACTTCGGACCCGAGGTGCCCCAAATGTAATTGCGCAGGGGCCAGATGATCTTGTTCGGCTCGCCCGAAGCGGCAGGATTGTACCGGCGGAACTCGACCGTGATCAGATCCTCGAACGGGAAGATGTAGTACATCATCGCGTAGTCGAGCGCCTTCAAATCCGGTAGGGCTTTGACGAAATCCGCCAGAGTGTAAGTCTTGTGATGTACGGCCAGCGGGAGCAACTGGCGGATGCGGTACGTGACCTCGTACACGATGCCGAAAGTGCCGTAGCTGGAGCGAACCAATTGCATCAGTTCCGGCTGTGCGTCAGTCACCTCCAATAGATCGCCGGATGGTAGCACCATCTTGACGCCGGTGATATAGGAACCAACCTGCCCATATTCTCCTGGGAACGAGGAGTCTTTCGTTCCGCAGCAAGCCGCGCTCCCGGCCGTCAAGTTTCCGATTTCGGTGTTCACGTAGAATTGCAGATTCTGTTTCGCTAGTGTTTGGGCTAAGTCGATATGGATTGCTCCAGCCTCAACGGTCAACGAGTCGCTGGCGACGTTCAGGATTCGGTTCATCTTCATCCGCATCACTGTGCCACCCGGGGCGGTGCCGCAAGCTGTGGTCGAGTGGTTGGAGCCCACGGCGCGGACCGGGGATGGGTACAGGACTGGATTAGTCAGGACGTTGATGATGTCCTGGACCGAGTTAACATCGACGACGACCTGAGGGTTCGAAACGATGTCGCCAAACCAGTTCGTGACAGTGTCGCTGGGCATCGAGTATTCCTCCGTGATTACACAGTGATTGAACTCCGGATCGAATTAGGCGCGTTGTTCTGAAGCATCCTGGCATCCCGGGCGGTTTCCGCAGTTAAGACAACCAATGTCCGTGTCCGTCCGGCATTCAGTCTCCAATGATAATCCGTACTTGGCGGTATTGATCCACATAATCGACTGGCAGGAGCATAAAACTGCGGGCTGAAAATACGCTGTGCAGCTACACAAATGTCCAGGTGCGTTCACGTATCCGGGGCGCTGAGGCGGCATGACTGCCGGTCCATGAAGCCGCATTCTCAGGCTCGCGGCAAAGAGGTTGAAGCGGCCGTTGCGTGATTCACCCGCACTCGGCCTGCGTTGTCACAGCGCTGGCTGGTAGCACAGCAGGACGTTTCCGTTGCCGAAGGCGCGTGTCTTGACAAGCTTCAGCGGCAGTGTTTGTTTGATGCCTTCAAATAGACTGCGGCCCGCGCCTAACGCGACTGGGTTCACCACCATTTGATACTCGTCGATCAGTCCCACCTGAGCCAAATGCGCAACAATCGATCCGCTCCCAAGGATCGCCATGCCCGGCCCGGATTGCTGCTTCATGGCGCTGACTTCCTTCGCAATGTCCCCCTTGACTAACTTCGTGTTGTTCCAGTCCGCCCGATCCATAGTTCGCGAAAACACGACCTTCGGCATGCTATTCATGCCTACCGCCACGCCAGGAAAATGTTGCATCGCGAGCGGAGTCGGCCAGTAGCCGGCCATTAGTTCGTAGGTCACCCGGCCGAACAACAACTCGCCGCCACCACTTGCGTTCTCCTGCGCAAACGCATTCCACTCCGGGTCCTGCTTGTGCGCCCAACTCATGTCGCCCTTGCCATCCACAAAGTAACCATCCAGCGACACATGATTGAAAACGATCAACTTGCGCATATACATTTTTCCTTTCAACTCAGCTTCCGTGCGCATTCCGAGTTAGTTGACCTGCCCCACGACTCACCTATTCCAAATTGAGCTTTCGCCGGCAGAAGTAGTGGAAGCGTTTGCCATATGTACTGCTGGACTTCTCCCACACGATACGGAAGGTCGCCGAACGCGAGCACTTCAGGAACAGGTCTTTCCAACCGGCATTGTCCGGGTCGTCCCATGTGTCGTCTAACTTCAGGTCGAGATGCACATTCTCCATAAGTTGAATGATCTCGTTGCAGAAGTAGAACTCTCGCGGCGTGACGATCCCCGGAGGCCCGGGCGGCGGCGGCGTATGGTTGATGATTTCGTTAGAGAGATTCAGCAGCAGCGGGTCCGTTCCCAGTGCGTCCCATAGCTTGCTCAGCGCGGTGGTGCTGCTGATGAAGGAGGCCGGCAGGTTCTTTACCGGCGTCCAGATGTCGGTGAGTTGTCGCGCGAACTTCTCCAACTCAGGGGCGCTGATGTTCTTGAGCGAGACGTCCCTGAACGTGCGCTTCGCTGAGTCGTAACCAAGTCGGCGATAGCTCTCAAACTGGTCCTCACTGAAGAACTGGTTGGCCGTCGTCTCATGTGGGAAGGTTGTATGGCTCGAATGGTATTCAAGCACTCCCGTATTCTCTTCGTCAAGCAGTGAGGCTTTGATGTAGATCAGCGTTCCCAGGGTGCAGTTGCCATACTCGATGGTTCCCACCGCACAGTGGCTCTTGCTGCGGCCCGTTCGCCGGTCTCGGCGGATGGAAGAGACGTCGATCTTGATCTTCGCTCCGAAGTCCACCTCGCACATCCGGATCAGTTTGCCCAGGCTTTCGAAGGCGACATCTGGATCGCACTCAGCATCCGATGCAATAATCAGGCGGCAGCGCCGCCGCACCAACTCGTATACGCCGAGGTTCTCAAAGTGCCCACCATCTGAAATGTCCACGAAGGAAGACTCGTCGTCGGCCGTGCCCAACAGTTCCTTGAGCAGGCTTGGAAACGCGAAGTGCGGCGAAAGGCGGCTGACAGGCGGATCGTGGGCTGGATTCGCGAACCAGCAGCCGAGCCGCGCGTTGAACACAGTCATGAGGAAGGCCGTGAGAGGCGAGGTGTGGTACCCCATGTTCGGACTTGCGGCAGCGCCGGAGACAGCCACGGCCAAGCCAAGCGTCGGGCTTTCCTTACGGCCGCAGTAGTGTTCGGTGGGTGCGTATCCACCGGCGGCAACCCGGCCGCCGTCCGTTCGTTTGTGGTTGAAGCCGCAATGCAGCGGCGTCATGGTGAAGCAGTCGCTCTGGCGCGTCTTCACCGCCAGGTCGGATGAGCCGCCAAGATTCAGTGTGCAGTTGACGATTGGAAATGGACCAGCGAACGGAGCCCTGCCGTTGGCCTCGTCTTCCGCCTGAACGCAGGGTTCGGGCGTCACCGTTCGCAAGCTCGCCAGCGCCATGTCGTCATGCTCGTCAAACCCGGTGAACGGGTGTGGGCTCCGCTTGGAACGCGAGGCGCCAAGATAGCAACGAACGAGGCGGCTGCGGTAAAACTCGCTCAGGCTGAAGATGTTTATGTCGAGCCGCCAGGTCAACACGACGCCCAACACCATCACGACGGCGAGTGCTGCGAGCACGATACTCAGATCAATGTCGCGCAGCCCTTGCCAGTACGAACCGCCCGCGGCAGTTGAACTGACCTTGAGCAGCACCGCGTGCAACAGGGATGACAGCCCTATGACCAACCCACCGAGTGCTACAAACGGTCCACCTACTGCCAATAAATCTAGCGGCAGGCTTTTCGATTTCGCCGGCCCGTCTACGGAGGCTCCTCCGGAGGTAGCCCCGCTCTTTCCGGCAAGGACGCTTCCGGCGCTGGTCACCAGCCAACCGAGCACTGGAATCCAGCCCAGGCCTGCGAGTTCTTCAACGCCTTTGTCTAGCCAGAAAGGACTATAGACAGCCGACACGCTCAAGGCCAGCCAGCCGGCACCCGTAATCGACAGCAATGCGCCGAACCGGCTCCACCACTCTCTCGGCTGCCGGTCCGACGCCTTCCCCAGCATTCCAATCAGGACGTAGATCGAGAGCGACAAGACGGCGATCACGAGAACCGGGCCAAAGACAAAGGCGGATTCAAAGCCGCCCCCTAGAACTTGTCCCGGATGATCCGATTGCGCATGCGACACCCAACGCTGCAGGACAAGGAGCAGGGCGGTGACTTGGAGCGCAACTGCCGCCATGGCGCCCAGCGGCGCGAGTACGATGGCGACGTACCCCCTCCATGTTCGCGAAACACTGGCGAACGAAAGGGCCGACAGGGTCAAGTAGCAGCCCACGTGCACGAATCGCATTCCCGGGGTGGTCACGAATTGAACCAGGATGTCGCCGAAGGAAGTGTGACCATGGTTCAACAGCACATCGGCGGCTCGCCATAGTGCTGCGGTCACGGTGATTGAGGCGGGAGCAAATACGCACACAGCGATTGCGATTGAACGTCGGGACCGGCCGGGATGCGGCCGAGTGGCGCGATCCGACTCCTTTCTCGGCGCCAACATGCTGAGGCAGATCAACCCTGTGGCCACTGCCAGAAGCACGGCGGACAGGAATTCCGGAGTGAAGTAAAGTGATTTCCCGCTGGCCTCAAGCAGGCCGAAGAAAGGAAACCGCAGCAGATATGGGATCAGCAGGCATGTGATGATCGCGAGGAATACCTGGAGTTGAACCAGCAAGGTGTTGCGCAGAAAGGTGGTCCACATTGTCCACGTGTCGGGGCTCATAAAACCGAGGTGCGGAGACAAGTAGTTTGAATAGTCGCGCAGGTGCTTTACGGAGTCCCGCCAGTCTGCGTCGCGCCGGATCCAGTACCCACGGCGCTTGGCATTTGCGACTAGCCAGCCACCGATATACCCGCCGCCTGAAACCGTGGAAAGGTAGTCAACGAAGCGCAGCAGATCATTCTCCTTCAGCGCCTCCAAGATTCCGAGATTGAAGGTTGCGCTGCGGATGCCACCGCCCGAGAAAGCAAGCCCGATCAAGCCGTGCCGGACCTTCAATGCCTCTCGCGTGCCGCCGTCCTCTGCGGGCGGATGCGCCAGGTTGCGCTCAGCGCGATGGGCGAAGATCTCGCGCAATTCGGCCTGAAAAGCTTCGATCCACGAGACCGGTAAATGTTCCGGCTTGGGGGCGCGGCCAACGCGCGTCGAATCGTCCTCAATGGCATCCCCGCGAATCCAATCGCAAGCCAGGCCCAACGCGCGGCGCAGCACGCGCCTCGCTTCGAGCACGCCGTCACGGGTCAGCTTGTAGCCCGTCTTCACGATCTCGTAAATGTAATCAGGCTCGTTCTGGTTATCCGCGAAATGCGGTGATTCGGCGAGCAGCGTGATCCAGGAAGTTCCACAGTAGCTGGCATCGCCGGACGTCGAGGTTTCCGCGTTGAACAGTTTTAGCAGCCAGTAGATGTCGAAGACCGCGAAGCGCGCCTGCAAGGGTTCGGGCTGATTGAGATAAGTTTCGTACCGGGCTATTACCCACTTCGACACCGCGCGCTTCAGAGTCGCGAAGTACTCAATCACTTTGGCGTCAGTTTCGGAGCCGCCATCGGCGAGCCAGTGCCGGAAGCGCTCGTGCTGGGTCCCCTTTTCGGTAACCCCTGGGGCGCGGTCATCAAGGAACAGAAACAACTGCCGCACGTCACTGTCGTCCTGTAGCGCGATGGTCTGCTCGAAGAACGCTGTGACAATCTCGTCGAGCTCGGGGTTCGATTTGAGAGCCGGCAGGTCGGGCAATCGCGGCAGCTTGAAGTCTTTCTGATTGATCCTGTTCATCAGGAATCGAACCTGGAAGTAGTCGTAGTCATCAATGAACCGCGCCACGGCGCGGGACTCGAGCAACTTTCTTAGTTGATGCTTGACTTCGCCGGCAGCGTCGGCGTGACCCAGATAGCCCGTGGAGACGCCGAGTTCCAGCGCGGCGAGTTGGTTCAGGGCAGAATCGAAGCCCTGGCGCAGGACGACGGAATCACCTTCCGGTGCGCCCGCAGGGTCTTCCCAGTGCGGACGAAGGACTCTCCGCAGTTTCGGCTCGGCGAAGCCGCTGAGCGCTGCGATTGCCGCATCGACCTGCGCTTTGTCGGCAACCGACAAAGCGAGTTCCAGTTTCTCCTCGCCCGATGGCTCAGCCATACGTCAACTCCTCCGTCGCGAACTCCCCAGACCGGACTTCAACTTATGCTGCGAGCCCGTCCCATGCTTTCTCCCCGGCGTTTCTGAGCGCCCGCTTCGGGCGGGTAATGGGCAGGCGGCCGGGCACCAAGGCTTTGGATAGTGTAGACCAATTTCGTCGCATTGATGGACCCCTTGCGGCGGCGCTGCGGCAGTGGAACTGCCGGTAAACTAGAGGTGCTAAACGTTGAGGCCGGCTTGCCAGACCATGTAACCGAAGGCTTGCCTGATTGCGAGCCAGAGTTCGAGCCAGCGATTTCCCGGCTTGTTGGCGCGCGGAGAGCCGTAGACCGCCATCCGCTGGCTCTGCAACATCTTCTTCGCGCGGAAGATATGGTAGCCGTCGCTCACCAGGATGGCCGACTTAAGGCTCATTCGGCGCATGATCTCGCTGACGGCCGTGATGGTGTGAACGGTTGTTTCGCCCTCTTCTTCAACGATGATCGCCTCGAGCGGAACGCCATGCTGCACCAGGTAGTCGCGGCCGACGATGCCCTCGGTGTAGCGTGGATCCCCGCCGGCTCCGCCGGTCGTCATCAGGCGCGGCGCATAGCCCGCTCGCCACAACTCGAGCGCGTGATCCAGGCGCGCACGCAGCACCGGGGACGGCCGCCCGTTATACTCGGCGGCGCCGAGCACAACGATCACGTCCGCCTTGCGGGCCTCGTCAACTTTCGATTGCCTCTCGATCTCGACAACGAAACCGCCAAGAGTGTTTGCGATCCACGCCGCCGGAACGAGCAGCAACCACCACCACCTACGCATTGTACTTATCGATCATATAGCGCCCGGCTTGGAGACGTGCCCCGCGTTGGGACTAGAACTGAGCGTTAATGGAAGAAGATGAATTACCTTGCGCGCCTAGAGCAAATCACCAGTGCCCATAATCCCATCCTCAAGGAGGTTCGCCGCGCGGTGACTCGCGGGGGGGTGACCAACGACGGGTTGTGCGTAGCCGAGGGGTTTCACCTGCTGGAAGAGGCATTGCGGAGCGGTTTGGAGATCCCCGTTATCCTGGCCACCGAGTCGGCCATTTCAGCTGCGGCGGGGCTGGCCAAAGATGCGGAAAAGACTCGTTTTTTGACCACTTCCGAGGCGCTTTTTCGGGATTTCTCAAGCACTGAAAACTCCCAAGGCCTGATTACGCTGGTGCGTCCCCCTGCCTGGAGCGAAGACGATTTGTTCACGAGTCGCGCGCTCGTGCTGGTCCTTGAGGGCATTCAGGATCCGGGCAATGCGGGCACGCTGATCCGCTCGGCGGAAGCCTTCGGCGCAACTGGGGTGCTGCTGCTGAAGGGCTGCGTCAACCCGTGGAATCCGAAGGCACTGCGCGCCTCCGCCGGAAGTCTCTTCCGCCTGCCGGTGATCGACCTGCTGACAACCGCCGAGGCTATCGCGGCGTTCACTCGCCGCAGTTTGCCGCTATGGACTACGTTGGTGGAGGCAGGCCTGCCTCTGGGTGAAGCCGATCTGGCGGCGGCTTGCGGCATCGCAGTAGGCAGCGAATCGCGTGGAATCTCGGCGGAATTGGGGCAGTATTCCAAGGCTCTCACCATTCCCACGCGCTCGGTGGAGTCGTTGAATGCGGCCACGGCCGGGGCAATCGTGCTCTACGAAGCGGCGCGCCAACGGGAACAGGCTTGAATCTCTTCGATCAGCCAATTGCGGATCCGGGCCGCCCGCTCGCCGAGCGCATGAGGCCGGCGACGCTGGACGAGTATGTCGGGCAAGAGCACATCCTCGGTCCTGGCAAGCCGCTGCGTTCGCAGATCGAAAACGACCGGCTCACCTCGATCATCTTGTGGGGGCCGCCTGGAGTGGGCAAGACCACGCTGGCGACGTTGATCGCGAATCAGACCAAGGCCCATTTCATCCCGTTCAGCGCCGTGTTGAGCGGCATGAAGGAGATCAAGGCGGTGATGTCCGACGCCGAGCGCAACCGCCGGCTGGGCTACCGCACGGTTCTATTCGTCGACGAAATCCATCGCTTCAACAAAGCACAGCAGGACGCGTTCCTGCCCTACGTCGAGCGCGGCGATGTCATTCTGATCGGTGCGACCACGGAGAACCCGTCGTTTGAGGTGATCTCCGCGCTGCTGTCCCGATCGAAGGTCTACGCCTTGCGAAGCCTGACGGTGGAGGAGACCGTCACGCTGCTGCGTCGGGCGCTGCCGGTGCTTGGCCTGCAAGCACACGACGAGTTGCTGGAGCAGATCGCCTACTATGCCGGCGGAGACGCGCGCACAGCTTACAACGTGCTTGAGCTTGCAGGCTCTGCATCGACTGACGGCGTGCTGCAAGCGCAGTCAGTCGAGGACGCCGTTCAGCGCAGGATGCAACTCTACGACAAGGGCGGGGAAGAGCACTTCAACCTGGTATCGGCGCTCCACAAATCGGTACGCTCCTCCGACCCCGACGCCGCGCTCTACTGGCTGTCGCGCATGCTCGAAGGTGGCGAGGACCGCATGTACCTGGCTCGCCGGCTGGTGCGGATGGCCGTGGAGGATATCGGCCTGGCCGACCCAAGAGCGGTGGAACAGGCAATTGCCTGCATGCAGACGGTGCATTTCCTGGGCGTGCCGGAAGGCGACCAGGCGCTGGCGCAAGTTGCTATCTACCTGGCGGTCGCGCCAAAGTCGGATGCGGCCTACCAGGCATTAAACAAGGCTAGAGAGTTAGTGCAGGTGGCGCCTCCTGAACCCGTGCCGATGCAGTTGCGCAACGCTCCGACGCGAGCCATGAAAGAGTGGGGCTATGGCCAGGGATACCAGCACGCGCATCAGGTTGCGGATGCCCTTCCACAGATGGAGTGCTTGCCCGAAGCATTGGCCGGAACCCAGTTTTACCAACCCACTCAGCGCGGGATGGAGTCCCGAATCGCTGAGCGTTTGATTGAGATTCGCCGGCGCCGTGCGGGCGAGCCGTCGGCTTCCGGCGGCAGTTCAAAGCCTGATCCAGCGCCGGCGATCCCGGTGGCGTCCGAAGCTAGAAAAGGACAGACCAGCTAATCGCATATGGGTAGCTCGTTCGTATTTCATGACCCAAGTGGCGCGCGATGGGCACGCTCCCGCCGCGTATTCGCGGGGCTTGCCGCTATTCTGTCAGTGCTTTTGCTGCTGCTGGTTATCGCCGCGGCGACCAGCCCGCACCTGCCCGTACTGGGGCTGCCGGAGGCCCGGCACGACCTCGGGTTTCAAGAAGTAAAGGGCATCATGCGCGGCGAGAAACCGGTCAAGAACGTGCCGTTCGAACTCAGCAAGGCGGCCAAGGACGTGAAGTACGTGCGGTCGAATTCGCCGGTGTTGCGGCCGCGCACGGCGGCTCCCGTGGCGCCCGCTGCTCCGGTGGTTTTCGGCTACTACGTGAACTGGGACCGGGCCAGCATAGTGTCTTTGCGGATCAATCTGCGGCACATGACGCACCTGGTGACGGAGTGGCTCACGCTAAAGAACGCGCGGGGCGACCTGGAGGACGAGACCGACAATACCGTAGTTGCGATCGCCAAGCAAGGCCACCTGCCGATCCTGGCGATGGTAACGAACTACCGCGACGGCTGGCAGGCCGGGGACGTGCACAAACTGCTCAACAGTCGCGACGCTCGCGAGAACCTAATCGACAATATCCACGGCAATCTCGAAGAACATGGCTTCGCAGGAGTGAACATCGACCTGGAGCAGGTGCGCAAGGGCGACCGTGACAAGCTCATCGATTTCATGCGCGAGTTACATATGAAGCTGAAGCCGGAGGGCTACCTGGTTACCCAGAGCATTCCGGTGGACGACCCGGCCTACGATGGGCGGCGACTGGCGGAGTTCAACGACTACATCGTTCCGATGGTCTACGACGAGCATTACCAGTCGGGTGAGCCCGGCCCTGTGGCGTCCGAGCCGTGGTTTGAAGAGCAGTTGAATCATGTGCTCAAAGTGCTGCCGCCAGAGAAGACCGTCATCGCGCTGGGAGGGTACGGTTACGATTGGGTGATCGGCGAGGAGGGTGGCACGGAGGTCTCGCACGGCGATGTGATGGCGGCGGCGCACAGTAGCCAAGGGGCAATCGAATACGACGCCAACGTCAAAAACCCGGTCTTGCGCTACACGTTGGACGGCAAGCGGCACGAAACCTGGTTTCTGGATGGCGTTACGGGAATGAATGAACTTCTAGACGCCCGCATTTGGGGCGTTCGCGGAGTGGCGTTGTGGCGGTTGGGCGGCGAGGACCCCACATTGTGGCAGGTGCTTTCCGGCACCTCGTGGCCGGACGAGAACAGTGCAGCAGGGAAATTGAAAAGGCTAACGGTAGGCCAATCGGTCACCCAGTACGGCGAGGGCGAAGTCCTGCGGGTGACGGCGACGCCGCAGGAAGGCTCGCGCAACGTGTGGCGGGAACATGGCGGCGATTTCCTGGAACAGTACCAGTCGATCCCGTCCTACTACGTTTTGGAGAATGTCGGCGCGCACAAAGACAGAGAGTTGAGCATCACCTTCGACGACGGTCCAGACGCCAGGTACACGCCTCGCATTCTGGATATCTTGAAAGCGACCAGCGTCCCCGCGGCGTTCTTCATCGTGGGCGTCAATGCGGAAGCCGTTCCCGCGCTGGTTGGGCGCATCTACCAGGATGGGCATCTGCTGGGCAACCACACCTACAGCCATCCTAACGTCGCCATGATTACCGCAGAGCGGACCAACCTCGAACTTGATGCGACCCTACGCCTGATCGAACATATGACCGGCCGGTCCACCATTCTGTTCCGCCCGCCCTACAACGCGGACAGTGAGCCGCAGACTCCCGACGAGCTGATCCCGATTGTGCGCGCACAGCAGCGCGGTTACCTCACCATCGGTGAACGAATCGACCCGCAGGATTGGCGTATCGGAGTCAATGCGAGCGAGATTGTAAGCGAGGTAATGAACGAGATAGACGACGGCAATGTCATCCTGCTGCACGATGGAGGCGGTGACCGCACTGCGACCATCGATGCGCTGCCGGAGATCATCGAACGCTGCCGGGCGAAGGGCTATCGATTCGTTTCGCTTGGCGATTTGATAGGCAAGTCTCGCGACGACCTGATGCCCGTGCCGCCCGTTGACGAGAAACGCTGGGCCGACCTGGAAGGGCAAGCCTTCGATATGAAGGGCATGTTCCTGCGCTGGATCGGGCGGCTGTTCCTAGCTGCGATTTACCTTACTGGCGCACGCTCGATAATATACGCCATTTTGGCGATCATCCAGAAGTTCGTGGCCCGTCACAGGCACTTCGACGCGACCTTCGCGCCGCCGGTCTCAGTCGTCCTCGCCGCCTACAACGAAGAGAAAGTGATCGTCCGGACGATCGAATCGCTGCTCGCCTCGAACTACCCGGAACTGGAAATCGTGGTGGTGGACGACGGGTCGAAGGATCGAACCATGGAACTGCTCCAGCGGGTGGCCTTGAGAGAACGCCGGGTTCGTGCATTCACGAAACCAAATGGCGGAAAATCGGCGGCCTTGAACATGGCCATTCGGGAAGCGAAGCACGAGCTTCTGGTCGCGGTAGATGCCGACACGCTGTTCGCCAAAGAGACTATACGGGAGTTGGTTAAGCACTTCAGCGATCCACGAGTCGCAGCCGTTTCGGGCAATGCGAAGGTCGGGAACAAGCAGAAATGGATTACGCGCTTCCAATCGATCGAGTACATCTATGGATTCAATCTGGACCGGCGCGCACTCGACCTGGTGAATGGCATTCCGGTTGTGCCGGGTGCGGTGGGCGCATGGCGAAAGAGCCTGGTGCTGGAGGAAGGCGGCTTCGGACACGACACGCTGGCCGAGGACACCGACTTGACGCTGGCCTTGCGGCGTAAAGGCTACACGATTCGTTACGAGGAGAAGGCGATCGCGTACACCGAGGCACCGGAGGATACGGCGAGTCTTCGCAAGCAGCGTTTTCGCTGGTCGTTCGGTACTCTGCAAGCGGCATGGAAACACCGCGGCGCGCTGTTCAATCCGAAGTACGGAAGCCTGGCGTTCATCACGTTGCCAAACATTTGGCTGTTTCAGGTGGCGCTGTCGGTGCTGGCGCCCTTCGCTGATATCGCTATGGTCTTCACGCTGATCGCGGGCAACTGGCACGTGGTGCTGCTGTACTACTTTGCGTTCTTCCTGGTGGAGCTGCTGTCAGGGTGCGTGGCTTATGCGCTGGAAGAAGAGAACCCGAAGGATCTGCTCCTGCTCTTCTTCCAGCGGCTGTTCTACCGGCAGCTCATGCACGAGGTGCTGCTGAAGTCGCTGCTCTTCGCATTGCGGGGGAGGCTGGTTGGCTGGGGCAAGTTGGAGCGTACGGCGTCCGTGCAAGCGGGCTGAGCTTGGTGTGTCGCTGCGTTGGTATACTCACCTCTCGTGCTCAAACGAATCTTGTGGTTTGTGATCGCTGCCGGCATTGTGCTTGCGGTCTTCCTTCACTACGCGCCCGGCCTCGTCGAGCGCTCGATGAATCAGGTGACTGCCAAGCCTCCCTACGCGGCTTCGGAACACGCTAGGGCGCTCGCTCGCCGGACTTTCAACATTGACCTACACGCCGACTCGCTGCTGTGGGGCCGGGACTTGAGCGTTCGTTCTGTGAGCGGCCAGGTGGACGTGCCGAGAATGATCGAGGGCAACATCGGACTGCAGGCCTTCACCATTTTCACCAAGTCGCCTCACGGCCTGAACTTCGAGCGTAATTCGGCGGATGCCTTCGACGACGGCAGTGCGTTGATGTTTGCGCAGTTTGCACCCCCGGCCACCTGGACCAGCCTGACGCAGAGGGCGATCTATGCCGCGCGCCGCTTCGATCGAACCGTTGAGCATTCTCATGGGAAGCTGGTGGCGATCCGTAGCCGCGCGGACCTTGAGTTCTATCTTCAGCGACGCGTTTCCGAGCCGGACATCACGGCTGGCTTCCTGGGGATTGAGGGGGCGCACGCGCTGGATGGCGATTTGAAGAACGTCGAGACGCTCTACGCCGCGGGCGTGCGCATGATGGCCCCCACGCACTTCTTCGATAACGACATCGGTGGTTCGTCGGCGGGCGAGCACAAAGGCGGGCTAACGGAGAAGGGCAGGGAACTGGTTCGCCGCTTGGAGCGGAGGCGCATCCTGGTCGATGTCGCCCACGCCTCTGAGAAGACGCTCGAGGACGTGCTGGCCGTGGCGACGAAGCCGGTGGTGGTCTCGCACACCGGCGTGAAGGGAACCTGTAACAACAACCGCAATCTCAGCGACCGGCAGTTGCGGGCGGTGGCGGCGACGGGCGGCGTTGTGGGGATCGCGTACTTCGAAGTCGCCGTATGCGGTCCGGGTGCCGCTGATATCGCACGGGCGATCCGCCATGCGGTGGATGTGGCGGGGCTCGACCACGTGGCGCTCGGTTCGGATTTTGACGGCGCGGTGAAGACGCCCTTCGACACGACTGGGCTTCCGGTGTTGTTCGACGCGCTGCTGCGGCAGGGTTTTGGCGACGAGGAGATTGCCAAGATTGCGGGCGGCAACGCGCTACGGCTCTTGCGCGAGGTGCTGCCGTAGAGCGCCGGCTGCCCGTTTCCCAGTCGGGCTAGACCGACTTGCGCCAATCGGGATCGGACTGCTGTTTGACGGTGATTCGATAGGAGCCGTCCGCTTCCAACGGCTGCTCGCAAGCCCAGCGCACGTCGCGCCGGACGCCGCCCTTCGTTTCGATCTGAGCCGATAGAAACACGCTATGGCCTTCGAGATCTCGAGGCACCGCGAAGGCCGCTTGCCGGATGCGTCCACCGTGGGGCTGACCCGCGTCGAGGCATCCGCCCGCAATGAAGCCACCTCCCGCTGCCTTGAGCGTGAGGCGCAGCACACCTGGGGCGCCAGCCACGCCATCGTTTGTGAAATTCACCACGAGTTCGTTCGCGCCATAGCGTTTGCGCTGCCAGACCCAGGAGGGACGTACCCGGTAACCCAGGCGCTGCCGCAGCCGCGTGAAACCGCGCGGGTACAGCTGGTTGTACTTCTCAAGGTTCGCGGTCTCGGTCCAGAGCGACCAGTAGTTGGAGCCGATGTCGAGGACGTGCAGCATGTACGCTTCAAGCATATTGAGGCCCGCCGGATCTTTAGGCAGGTAGCCCGGCTTGGCCGGATCGTACTGGCGGAAGTAGCCGTCCTCTAGAACGGTGGCCAGCCATGGCGGGCGATTGGCGAGAATCTCGATTTGTTCCGGCTCCTCCACCATGATGCTGTCGGAACGCAGCCACGCACCCGAGCGCACACACGCGTCGATGACCTCCCGATTCCCGACGTTGCTGATATCCGGCTCGCTGTTGACCGCCAGTTGGGCGCGCTTGAACGACTCGATCTGCAATCGCGTCATGGCCATCATGGTGCGCTCGGCCGTGGCGTAATCGGGGAACGGGCTGGGCAGGCCACCCGTGTGCGACTCGCCCCAAAAGCCGTACTGCATAACGTCGATCCACTCGACCAGTGGATTCTGGTCGAATTCGGCGGCCAGCAGTTCCGTAAGATCGCGGAAGGACTTTTGGAATTCCGGGTGATCGTAGCGCGGTTCGCGGAAATGGCCCGGTCCTTCTCCCGGCAGCACACCGATATCGACGATGGGCACCTTTGCTTGCACATAGTCAGGCATGGCCAGGTACTTGGGCTGGCCCACTGTGTTCGAAGCCATGACGCGGAACGCGACGCGCTTGCCGTGGCGGCGGGCCGCGTCGAAGGTCAGTTTCCAGACGGGATGCAGGTCGAGCCTGCCCGGGCTCTTCTGCACGTCGCGCCAGTCGCAGCGGATGTAGAGCACGTCCACGAATGGCAGCCCGGCCATCTTCTCGACATGCGCTTCCAGCGTCTCGCGGCCCTCGCGGGCGGCAAGCGAAGGGCCCGACTCTTCCCAGGTGTAGCCCACCAGGCCAAGGCCGAAATTCGGCACCGGCTGCTCCGATGCAGTGGTGCCGGAGAGCGTGAACCAGCCGTCGTCCTGCTCCACGCCGAACGGACCTTGATTCAGGCGATCGGGGGACTTCGGTGCGGGACCGAAATCATAGCCAGCCCAGAGGTGCGTGGGGACATCCGCATGAGCGCTGCCGGATATCGCGCCGAGGACTGCGGCGCTTTTCAAGAGGTCTCTTCTGCGCATGCTGGTTCCTTTCGAACTGTGCGGGGTCTGGATACCCCGCGCGGCTCTGGAGAGCCGCCCCACTCCCAGCGCCGCCCCACCCAAGCGTCAGAGCCCGAGCAGTCGCTCCGCGTTTTGGTAATAGACCTTTTTCAGGATCTGATCGGAGAGTCCGATGCCATAGATCCGCCAGCGGCCCTGCGGCGGGACTGGCGCGGGCGCGTAGTCGAAATACTCGTCCTCCGTTTCGAGGAACCGGAAGTAGATCTCGTAAAGCGCTTCGTTGTAGACCTGCTGCGGCGTCTCGTCGCCATGCGGTGTGGCGTCGGTGCCGAACAGAATGCGGTCCTGATACTTGTCGAAGAACTTCGTCGACGTGCGGGGCTGCCTGCCTAGTTCGCCGATGCGGGCACCGAGTTCGACCTGCATGTTCGGAAACTTGTCCATGCACTCTGAGACGTAGGCTAAATTCTCGGCGTCGTTTCCCACATGCAGGCTGATGAATTGCGTCCTCGGGTGTTTGGCATAGACGCGATTGCGCGCTTCCAGTAACTCCTGGTTACTAGGGAAATCTTTGCCGTGGAATGACCAGTCGGGGTGGTTGTGTAATTCCTCGTAGCGTTCGTTAAAACGGTCGATGGGCAAGAAAAACGCCTCGGGGTCGGAGGTGTGGATCGCTACCGGCATCTTCAACGCCCCGGCAGCTTCCCACATCGGGTCGAAGCGCGGATCGTCCACCTTAACCAGCGGCCCGTCCGTAATCCGCTCGCGCAAATACAGCCCGATCGTCTTCACGACCTTCAAACCGCGGGCGCCGTCGGTATGTGCCCGGGCCAGTTCCTCGCCCTGGAACTTCGCGTATTCAGGTTCCGCCGCGCGGTCGTACCAGGGCTCGGTGAAGGTGAGGAAGCGGCCGGGGTGGGCCCGATCATACTTCGCTACCGACGCCTTCAGGCCGGCGCCCACGCGCCCGGTCAGATTGACCAGCATACGCAGGTTTTTGTGGTCCATCGCCGGGAGCAATTCGGCAGGCTCTGCCAGCCACGAAAGCTCTTCGCCCAACGCGACTCCGTTCTTCGACTTCGCGGAGTAGGAGAGATGCGTGTGGATGTCGATCACCGGGAAGCGCGCTTTTGGCACTCGCGTTTCCGGCACGTGCAACATGCTGCGCGGCTGGAAGTCGGGTAGGTCCAGCACCTCCTTCCGCGGCAGCGCGGGTGCGGCCTGCTTGCATCCGACCGCGGAGGTGGCCAAGCCACCGGCGATCGCACCGGCTGCGAGACCGAACACGGTTCTCCTGTTCACGTTTCCCATGCAAATTGCTCCTGTCATACCAAGTGCCCAACAAAGGGCGAATCGTTCAACCGTCTACGCGCTTGCGCAGAAACTCCAGCGCCTCGGCTCGCGTTGGTTGGTTGCCTGTACCACCGGACGCCAATGTCGAGATCGCCCCGCAGGCCGCACCGAAACGCAGGCATTGGTCGATTGGCTCGCGCCGGAGCCAGGAGTGCAAAAAACCAGCGTTGAAGCTGTCTCCGGCGCCGGTCGTATCGACGGGCTTTACGGGGAATGGCCTCTGCTTGAAAGTGCCTCCCTCAAACACGGTGAGACAGCCGCGTGCGCCCAGCTTGGCGACGGTCAAGGTGTGACCGTTGGCGAGGCAGCGCACGGCGAGCTCTTCGTCTACTTCCCCGGTCACGCCGCGCAGTTCCACTTCGTTCGGAAAGAAGACGTCGGCGTATTTCAACGTCTCAATGATGTCCTTGCCCCACGTTTCCGCCGGGTCGAACCCGGGGTCGAGCGAGGTCGTCAGACCCTTCTCCTTGGCCTGCCGTAGCAGCCGCGCGAAGTTTGGCCGGAGGCTGGTCTGGAGGAAGTACGTGGACATGTGCAGGTGATCGTAGCCATCGAAGTATTCGGGCGTGACATCGTGGGCATCAAACACGCCCATCGCGCCGAGATAGGTGATCAGGGCGCGGTCGCGCGCAGCAGAGACCGACACAGTGATGCCCGTCTTAGTCGTGGGGTCGTGCTCGACGCGGCTCACCTCGATGCCGGCGTTCCTCAGGATGTTCGTACAGAAATCGCCGTACGTGTCCACGCCGACCTTGCTGACGAAACCCACCTCATCGCCTAGTCTTCTCAGAGCCATCGCGCAGATCGCCGTTGCGCTGCCCATTGTGAGCACGCAGTCTTCGACGGTGACTTCTTTGCCCAACTCGGGGAAGCCGCTGTAGTTTTGCAGGATCAGGTCGGGGTTCAATTCCCCAATGACGAGGATTTTCATGCTCCTGGCTCCCGTTACTTGCGGCGATGCACTGTGAACTCGTTCACCACGCGCGAGATCACGCCGCTGGTGGACGGAGAATCGGGCTTGAGTCCGTCGCCGAGGCAGCGGAAGAATCCGATCAGCTGACCGACCATCACGTCGAGCAACGCGAGGTCATCGTCCACCAGGTCTCCGGCACCGCGCAGTTCCACGCCGAGATCGCCTTCCATCAAAAGCTCCGGTGGAATGTCCTTACCCACGATCACCCTGCGCCACCCGATGCCCTTGCGCTGCAACTCGTTGAGCAGGTCCGTTTCGTAGCCCCGCCGCAGCGGGTCGGAGGACAGGAAGCAAACCACCAGCGTGGCCCCGTCGATGGCGCACATCGGGCCGTGCCGCAGTCCCAGGCAGGTTTCGGCAAACGAGGTCAAACGCCCGTCCAGCATCTCCAGGAGTTTTAGAGCAGCCTCGCGCGCGGCGCCGTGCCTGCAGCCGCTGCCGAGATATACGGCCTTTCGGAACGGACCCTGGGCGATGGCCTTCAACGGCCCTGCATACTCCAGCAGCAGTTGGCGTGCGGCGGCAGCCATCGCGCTCACGCTGGACCGGTATCCAGCGGGGTCGTCGAGGTAGGCCAGCGCACGACCTGCCACCACCATGTTGGTGAAGCTGCTGGTCATCACGAGACTGACGTCGTTCGTACTTCGGTCTAGCACCACCCTTTGCAGTCTGGCATCCTCAGCGGCAAGGCTAGCGAGTTGCCCTTCGGCATTGCAGGTCACAATCAGGTGGCGAACTTCGGGGGCGGTGTCCAGCATCAATTCCACCACGCCGGCGCTCTCGGGACTGTTACCAGACCGGGCCAGTGACACCAAGCAGAGCGGTCCAGGAGGCAACGAGGCTCGTTCGTGCAACAGAATCGCACCGCTGCCAATGCTCTGCGCTGGCAGGTGCAGGACTTCCTGCAGCAAGGGGTGCAAACACGCGGCGGCGTACTCGGAACTTCCCGAGCCAGTCAGCACGATGGAAGCGCAACCATTCAACGACGCCTGCAATGCGGGGAGACGAGCGGAGACTTCCTGCGCCGTCTGCTCCCATGTGTCTGGTTGCTGGCAGATCTCGTGGACCGTATGGAAGTAGCCGCGCTCTTTTTGTGTGGCGGATGGCTCTTTGAGTAGTTCAGCGAACACCGGCTGATGGGCGGACAGTTCGTCAAGCCATACCGTGAGCGTGTCCTGGGTGGACTGCAGCTTGGTGGTTTCCAAAGCAGCGCTCCTTTCCTGCAGCTTCATATCCTATCATGGGTCCTGTCGTATGCTTTCTGGGGCTATCGTTTTCTTGTGTTTAGCAAGGCCTACCGGCTGAGCGTTTCACTGTACTTTGATCTCACTCACTTGGTACCAGCCGTCGTCCGCCAGTCCTTCCATCGCAAAGCGAATCACAGGCTTGCGTGTGATAGGGTCAAGCATCGCAACCCGCACGGCGTACTGCCCGGGCGCAAGACTTGCGTCGAGATACACCGAGCCTTCGTAAACCGAGTCGCCGGGGAGCCACTTGCGGACGTCCACGGGCAGGGTAACGCTGGACGCCGCGGTCTTCGAACGGAACTCCACAGCCAGCAGGTATTCGTGATAGGCCGGCGATGAACCAGTATTCTGCCACCACATCTTTAACGTCAACATCGACCCCGCCGGCGCCACGCCCGGATGCTCCAACCTGCGCAGCGCGAACCGGTAGCCGAGCTTCTTCTGAAACTCGCCGAACTGGGCCTTCCATTCCTCCGGAATCGCTGTGGACTTGATGTTTATGCTCGATGCGTGCCAGAGCAGCGCCTGGTCGAGAATTGGCTTTACGTCGAAGCCCCATTTCTTCCATGAAAGAGGCGTTCCGCACGACTCCAGCGAGACCGGTCCGGTGCGCCAAGCGTCGTAGAGACTCGGGTCGCGCGCGAGCTGCTCGGGATACAGATCGAACATGTGGGACCAGTTGCCCCGGACCGGGCGGCCCATGTCGCCCCAGCAGTCCAGCCTCCAACCAGCGCCGCGTTTGGTGGCGTAGACCAGGGCGTGCAGTTCATCGAAGTTCACGAGCTTGGGAGTACGCTGGAATGATTCGAAATAGACGTCGATCAACTCCTGCTGCACCGACCAATCCGGCAGGTACGGCCCCCAACCTTCGCCCCAGTAGCCGGCCGTCGAGATGTCCACCGCGTCCAGGTCGGGATGACCGTCGTAGCGCCGTCCCGCCTCGTGAATCAACTCGCTCCAGGCTTGGCGGTAAAGCGGATCGGACGAGTCCGGCGACCAGATCTTGCCGTCCTTGTCCTCGGGTTTGTTGGCGCGCTTCGCTCCCGACTTCAGGTACCACTCGGGCAAGGGGGAGGTCTCGTCATATGGCATTATGCGCAGCATCAACGTCTGGTGATGCTGGTGCGCCTGCTCCAGCGCCGAGTCGATGATCTCCCAGCGGTACCTGCCGCGCTCGGGCTCGAGCTGGGACCAGAACCAGCGCAGATAGGCGAGGGTCGAGCTTGGGAAATCCACCTTCCCTGGAGCGTCCGCGACTTTGCCTTCCGGGCCGACTTCCGACCAGCGCGCGCCCGGGTAAATCGCCTGTCCGGAGAAGCGTTGAAAGGTCTGGATGCCGATGCCCGGGTTGATCAGTGTGCTGTCAATCGTCTTGGGACGCACGATCACGGTCTGAGCCGTGGCTGTTGCGGCCAAAATCAATGTGGCGGCCGGAAGCCAACGCTGCTTCGTCATTCTGGAGCCTTCCCCGGTCCTCGGGCGTAAGCACTCGGAACCTCATCCGTGCAAAGAACTATGCGCCTTCGCCCAACACCTGAATGAACACCGTCCGGGCCAACGGGCCATCGTATTCAACGAAATACGCACGCTGACGTGAGCCGCGCACCAGTGTTCCATTTTCCACCGGGAAGAAACAGTTGACGCCGCCCAGGATACTCTTCAAGTGGTCGCCGGCATTGAAGCCGAGTCGGCCGTCGTAATCGAGGTAGCGGTTGTGCCAGTAGTGATACGCACCCACGGGCGGATCTTTGGGTGCCAGCCGTTCCAGGTGCGCCAGTACGTCACGCTCCAGGCACTCGATGCCCTCCGTCACTAAGAGCCCCGACGAGGTATGTGTCGTCATCACGAGCACCACACCGTTCTTGAGTCCGCTGTCCAACACCACGCGTTCGATCTGATCGGTGATGTCGATCATCTCCATGTCCTTGCGGGACTGAACTTCGATCTTCTGCAGTTTGACGATCATGCGATTCCTCCCAGCAGCCGGGCGGCATTCCCGCCGAAGATCAATTTCTGGAAATCGTCGGAGAAACCGACCCATCGCAGAGCGTTCGCCATGTTCTTGATTTCTACCCGCGGGTAGTTGGAGCCGAATAGAATCTGTCGCCGCAGGCTGTTCTCAAAAACGGACTTCGGGATCACTTGCGTCATAGCGTGGCGCAGGAAATCGCGCGGATTGTCGAAGTACAGCGCCGAGGTGTCGAGGTGCACGTTGGGGTACTTCAAACACAGCGCGACCGCCTCGGTCACCCACGGCCAAGCCAGATGCGCCAACACGATGTTCAACTTTGGAAAGTCCACCGCAATGGGTTCGAACAGCAGCGGCTGCCCGTACTCCAGTCGGCTTCCCGGCGCCCAACTCATACCGGCGTGAAACAGAACTGGGATGCCGAGTGCCTGGGCCTTCTCGTAGACCGGATACGCGGCAGCATCGGATGGCCGAAAGCGCTGCATTGCAGGATCAAGCTTCAGCCCGCGCAGCTTCAGTTGCGTGATAGCCGCTTCGAGTTTCGCGGGGGCGTCCTTCTGATTCGGGTCCACGCTCGCGAAGCCGATCAGCCTGTCACTCAGCGAGCATAATTCGGCCACCTGCTCATTGTTATAGACCGTCTTTCCAAGAGCGGTTGTGGCGTCCACTGCGACGACTACCGCTTTGTCCAGACCGGCTGCATCCAACTCCAGGTGGAAAGTCTCCAGAGGCTGGAAGTTGTTTCCGATATAGAAAGTCTTGCGCGCTGCTTCGGCCAGATCCGGATGGCGCGCAATCATCTCACGTACCAACAGTGGATGGGTGTGAAAATCAACGGCCCAATCAGACATACATCAGTGCCTCCGCCCTCGCCTTAGTCTTCATGATTCTTATCCGCAACTCACATGCCGGTTGCGCGGGACCAACTCCGGTTTCACTGTTCCGCGGAACCACCGGGGAACTTCGGAACCCGCCCCCGCCGAATGAGCATCGCACTCGCCTGCGCTCATGACAAGCGGTGCGCTGCACGGCTGGCATTGAGACCGGGTAAGATTGTGCTTTGGCCACGGCACTCCTTCGAAAGCCGGTTCGCAACTTGAAATCTCCGCGACTGCCGCTTCGGTGAAGGTCGCTTACCGCAACCCAAGGCGCCACATCCCGAGGCCGCCCGGGTGCTGCGAAGTGTGAGCATAGCAATCAAACGCAAACGAGTCAAACGCCAGGTTACGCAATGAGTGATTAATTCGATAGTAAACGAATAGAATCACAAGTAAAATTGTAAATCAAGAAAGGCCGCTCTAGCAGCCGTCCGGTGATCATATGTCCAGAATCAAGTCCACTTTCCTCGCTCTCGCTTTCCACTTGTCCGTGTTCGCAAGCGCGTGTTTCGCCGCCGCTGACCACTGGATCGTGATGGGACCGGGCGGCGGAGGTGCGCAGTACCTGCCCACCATCAGCCCGCAGAATCCGAGCGTCGCGTTCGTTGCCTGCGACATGACGGGTTCCTACCTCACAGCAGACGCCGGTGCCTCGTGGCGCATGTTCAACTTGCGTTCCCGGACCAGCCTGTTTGTCTTCGACCCCACCAAATCAGGCAGCATGTACGCCTATGGTCTGGGGCTGTATCGAAGCGTGGACGGAGGAATACAGTGGGCGCTGGTCTACCCGGATCCGTCTAGCGTCCGCAAGGTCGCTTCCGTCGGGGATCATGGGGAAGACGAGTTTGAGACCGCGTCCGGCTCGGTCGAGTACATCTCCGCGCTCGCCGTCGACCCCACGGAAACCCGAACGCTCTATGCCGCGTTCGTTATCAACCGCCAGGCTACTTTGAAGGTCTCCACCGATTGGGGCAAGAGCTGGTCCGCGGCAGGCACTCTCAAGGACGGCGCACAAGTGATCTACGTAGATTCTCGCTCACCCGTGCATCAACGCACCGTGTACGTCGCCGGCCATTCCAAGGTCGCCGTACGGGAAGGTGGCGCATGGAGGGAGGGATCCCCCACGCCGGGTGGAGATTTCCATAGCGTTTCGGCAGGCTTTCCTGAACAGGGCGGCAAGCTGATGGTGTATGCCGCGACACCGGAGGGCGTGGCCTTTTCGGCCGATGGCGGCGCCTCGTGGGAGGAGTTGCCGCTACCTGAATTGCATGTCCGCGCGGTTGCCGCGTCTGCGAATCACCCTCAGTTCGCTTACGTCTCCTTCAGCGGCCTGCAGCGCGACGGGAAGGAGTTCTTCGGTGTCGCCACCACCCAGGACTTCGGGACGACCTGGTCGTTTCCCTGGCAGGAGTCCAATCGTCCGGCGTCTAACGTAGATCAGGGCGGATGGATCAATCCGCTGCTCGGTCCTGGTTGGGGCGAGAATCCGTTGGAACTAGGCGTCTCGCCGACGAAGCCCGAACTCTGCTACGCCACAGACATGGGCCGCACGCTCAAAACGGAAGACGGGGGCAAGACCTGGAAGGCCGTCTACACGCGCCAAAGCGGCAACTCCGCGTACACCACCACTGGGCTCGACGTAACCACTTCCTACGGCGTGCACTTCGACCCCTTCGACGCGAAGCACATGCTTATTAGCTACACAGACATCGGTCTGTTCCGCAGCGACGACGGGGGAGCAGCCTGGCGCTCATCCGCGCATGGCGTGCCGAAGGCCTGGTCGAACACGACCTATTGGGTGGAGTTCGATCCCGAGGTTAAAGGCCGGCTGTGGGCGGTGATGAGCGGTACGCACGATCTGCCGCGGCCCAAGATGTGGCGCCGCACTCCGCCCGAGCGCTATCGGGGAGGTGTCGCTCGCAGTGACGACGGCGGCGAGACTTGGATTACACAGACGCAGGGCATGCCGCCAACTGCCGCGACGCACATCCTGCTCGACCGGCACAGCCCGAAGAACGCCCGTGTGCTTTACGTGACAGGTTTCGGCCGCGGCGTCTACAAGTCGAGCGATGGCGGTGCGAGCTGGTCGGTGAAGAACAACGGTCTGCCTGCGCACGAGCCCTTTGCCTGGCGTCTGACGCAGGCGGGCGATGGGACACTGTATCTAGTGATCGCCCGCCGCAGCGATGACGGTAGCATTGGCAACGATCTGGATGGTGCGCTGTACCGGTCCAGAAACGGCGCGGATACCTGGGAGAAAGTGACCCTACCTGACGGCGTCAACGGTCCGGTTGGCTTGCAGGTCGACCCCACCGATCCAAAGCGCTTGTATCTCGCCGCCTGGGGCCGCATGCACAGTGGGGGCGATACCCGTGGTGGCATCTACCTCTCCACCGACGCCGGAACGTCGTGGAAGCAGGTGCTCAATCGCGACAACCACGTGTATGACGTCACTATCGACCCGAAGCACCCGGAACAGCTTTACGCGTGCGGTTTTGAATCGTCCGTCTGGCGCTCCACCGATCGCGGGGTAACCTGGACGCGCGTGCAGGGCTACAACTTCAAATGGGGGCACCGTGTTGTTGTCGATCCCGTACATCCCGGCTCCATTTTCGTGACCACTTTCGGCGGCAGCGTCTGGCACGGGCCAACTGCTGGGGATCCCACTTCGGAGGAGGATATCGTTACGCCGACAGTATCGTACGGCGGTGGGAAACGCTGAACGTCAAAAAGTCGTTTCGCTTAAGGTGCCTGCCGGCGGAGACTCAATGACGATCATTCGAAAGGTCGTCGGCTGCCGCCCGGCACAAAAGTACGAGTGGGGCGCATCCGTTTCCAGGAACAAGCCATGTCCGCGCCGGACCTCAAGCTGTTGATCCCGGAGAGCGGCGCCGACGCGTCCACGCACCGGGTACAGGATTTCTTTCGTTCCCGGCGAGTGGGCCTTAGCTTCATACCGCTCCCCTGGAAACAGCTCCCACTCCCAGAGTTCTAGCATTTGCGGGCCTCGCGTCCCAAAGACCAGGCGCGCAGTGCCGCCCATCGGTCCGCGCCACAGTACCTGGCCCCCGGTCAACGCGAATTCCTCCGCGACGTGGCAAGCAGAAACTTCAAGCAAGTCGGATACTGAGACGCCGAGCGCGGCAGCAGTCTGGCAAAGCAAGGCCACGCCAGGATTGCCGATCCCCTTTTCCAATCCGGCGAGACTCCCCTTGCTGACTCCAGCGCGGGAAGCGAGTTGATCCAGCGACAGCCGCTGCTGCTTCCTGCACTCGGCCACACGCTTCGCAATGGCCTGGATCGTCCGTCTGGAAAGTGATTCGTTCATTTTAATGACCGATCTGTTCAATATGATAAGCTACTTCCTATCGGTCATGAACAACGCGATTTTACCGGTCGTATCGGACGAGATCTGGAGTGACTATCCCGACTATCGGGCGCTTAGCGTCACGGTGCGCGCCTTTCGCCCACCCCACGGCAGCGTCTTAGAGAATGGCTCGCCTGTGCCGCCAGCCTGGATGGAGGGCCATCTTGATGCTTGGCGGACGGCCTTTCGCAAGTTCGGCGCGAATCCCAAGAAGACCTCATCGTCCGTGGAAGCGTTGTGGAGACGGCTGCAGAAGAACGGCGCCCTGCCGTCGATCGATCCGGTCGTCGATCTGTACAACGCCCTTAGTATTCGATTCGGCACTCCCTTTGGAGGGGAAGACGCGGCCCGCTACGTGGGCATGCCGAGGCTGGGTTCTGCAACCGGCGCAGAGGAATTCGATACTGCGCGTGATGGCTTGGCAGTGGTCGAGCACCCAGATCGAGGAGAGGTGGTTTGGCGCGACGATCAAGGTGTCACTTGCCGACGATGGAACTGGCGCCAGTGCCGTCGCACCGCCCTCACCGCCGCCAGCGAGGACCTATGGTTTGTCATCGACCGGCTGGCTCCCATGCCAATGGATGAGCTGATGCGGGCGGGCGATGAACTGGTGGCTGGATTACGCCGCCTCAGCCCCGGGATCGAGGCCGCGATCTCCCTGTTGGAACCCGGTAAGTGAGAGTGCATCGTGGGACGAGGCCGCAAGCGCTTCGATCACTCGCTTGTGTAGGTGGGACTGCGGCACCCACCCGGTGTTAGGCTGATGGGTTGGCGGGGGCCACCTTGCCGGGGGGCCTTCGCCCGTAAAGCCCGCTGGCTATGGGGCGGCTTCGACTCATGGCCGGACATGCCCACGCCGATTGGGCCTCGAATCATGCGCCGAGTTTTGCTGCAACTTGCCGATCAGGGACGCACCCGCGAATTTCCGCTCGAAGGCGTCTCTGTTTGCCGCATCGGGCGTAGCGAGCAGAGCAACGTCGTCCTGGGCGGCGATGGGCGCGTCTCGCGCAACCACGCCTTGGTGCAGCGCATGGACACAGGCGGATACTACCTGAGCGACCTTGGCAGTCGCAATGGGACCGTGCTGAACGGTCGCCTGGTTGCGAATCCGACGGTCTTGAAAAGTGGAGACCTGATCCGTCTGGGCGGCTACGAACTGGTGTTCGTTCAGGAAGAAGACCCGGTTCAATTGCCTCCTGAAGCCGACACCCAGGAAGCGAACACGACCGCCCTACTCGACGTAAGGCTGATCAGCGTGCTGGTCCTGGACATTCGCGACTACACGGCGCTTTCGCGCGAGTTGGGCGAGTCCACGACGTCGCAAATCATGGGTTCCGTGTTTCGCGCCGCAGGTCAGGTTTTGGCCGACAGCGGGAGCTACGCCCAGAAGTACATCGGAGACGCCGTAATGTCGATCTGGGTCCACCAAGGCACGCGGCCCGGAGCGGCCGATCTGCGGTCCGTGTTTGGGGCGCTTTGCGATCTCGCGCAGATCGTAGATGGAATCCATCGCGAGTTCTCCCTGGCCGCGCCGGTCCGGTTCGGGGCCGGAGTCAATTGCGGCGTAGCGGCGCTCGGGAACATGGGTAGTTCGAACCTGGCCGACCATACGGCCATGGGCGAATGCGTGAACAAGACCTTTCGCTTGGAGTCGGCCTCCAAACTGGTTGGCTGCCCTGTTCTGATCGGGCAGGACGCGTACGCTTTCCTGGACGCGGTGCCTCAACTGCGATCCGCTTTCCGCCCCACCCTGACCGAATTGCGGGGCTACCCTCAGCCCGAACTCGTGTACGCCGGACACGTGGACAAGATCAGGGCGGTGCTTGTCAGCCCCTGAAGCTATCTTCCGATAGTAAGGAGGTGCACGCTCGACGCAGTTGCGGAACGTCTTTCAGGCAACGGGTCCCGGCCGGGGCCGTTTGTGTGATAGAAGGTAAGTATGTTTGAAGATCTACTTCGTCCTCAGCACCTGCTATTGATTCTAGCCGTCGCCCTCCTGGTGTTCGGTCCTTCGAAGTTGCCCGAGCTTGGCAAAGGCCTGGCGCAGGGAATCAAGAACTTCAAAGATGCCATCAAGGGCGAGCCGGAAGCGACAGCCGCGGACAAGAAATCGTCCACCGAAAAGCCTTCCTGACCTCCTGCCGGGCACTGCCTGTCTGTGCCAACGGAATGGTTGCGGCGCTCACCAGACGTCGTGTTAGCCCCTCTGGTTCAACGTGTCGTTCTCGTGTTTCCTACTTTAGAAGGACGCCTTGCGTCCACCCGCGAGATCAGTTTGTCTCGTGACCGCCGCAACCTGCAGATCTATGTGGCGGCATTAGTACCCTTGTGTGCAAGGCAGCGTCCTTAAGCGCTGCGTGTCAACCCGCGTCCCTCCCCGATCAACTCCGGTGGCGCACGAGTTATCGTGCAGCGTGGACACTCCTGTCCACGTCTGGATGGCACAGGTGCTACACGCCGAAGGTGCGCGCCACATCGACAATGCTCGATTTTGCGCGTTCGATTGAACCTCTAGCGGCGGTTCGGTAGATAATCAATCTATTTGCAATGATTGTTGGCGTACGACTGCGAGGGAGTGTGCCAGGGAAGGCGGGGCGCACTTCAGGCATGGACCGTCCGGAGACACATGAGCAGTGCCCTCGCCAGCCGGATTACCGGTGAAACTTTTTGCGCTTGGGGGTGAAAGCCGCTTGAGGGCGACGCTCGCTACTCGAAGCGCGCGCAAGCCCACGACGGCTCATGGGGAAGTGGGAAACCACTTCCCGTGTACCGCCGAACGTCTACTAGCGCTTACGCTGACCCTTGGCGATGGTCTTCACTTTGCGCTTCTGGGAGCCGCGGTCTACTCCCGCCGGACGCTTCCCGATGGCCGGAGCCTCGGCGCGCGCCTTGCGCTTGAGTTCTTTGCGTTCTGCCCGGTCAGTCACGTTCTTGGTGTTCATTTCTTAATCCACTACCTTTAAACTCGCATATTTGGCCACCAGCTTCTTCAACCCATGGCCAGGAAAACTTACCGTGATCTTGGCTTCGTCGCCATCGCCTTCCTTGCGGAGGACCAGGCCCTTGCCATACTTTGGGTGCGCTACGGTCGCTCCCGCTCGAACCCGACTGCCGTCTTTCGCGGCTTTGGAAGGCATCGAGGTCACCGCCGGCGGCTTTGGCGGAACCAACCTAGGTAAACCTGCCGGATGCGGCGTTCCACTGGCCGGAACCGACCCGGCGATTGGCGACCGCTGCTTCGGCGGAACACCGACTTGGCCCGGCGCTTGACCCGGTGGCATCGGGAACAACGCGCCTTGCGCTGACGACTGCCTCGCGGACTCTCCTGCTGACGGCTTTCCGGACTGATTGCCCGGCGCAACAACTTCCGGCCTCCTCAGCGGCATCGGAACCAGGGGACCTTGACCGGGTGGCCGGGCCGCCGGAGTCTGAATCCCGCGCTCTGAAAAGAACTGCGAGATATGATCCAGCGAGTTGTACGTCTTACCAGTATAAGTGTTACGGCGGGCAACCTCACGCACCATCTGCCGCTCGCCGTAAAGGTCCACGTGAAATGGGGCGCTGTGGTCGTCGGTCAGGCTCTCCAGTAGCTGCTGCGGCACCTCGCCCAGGAACCGCGACGGCGTGCACGGCTCGGGCGGGCTGCCGCCGTACTTGCGTCGCGACTTGGCGTGGCTTAGGTACAGGCGCTTTTCCGCGCGCGTCATGGCGACGTAGCAGAGACGCCGCTCTTCCTCGAGCTGCTCCTCGTTGTCCCGCGAGCGGCTGTGCGGGAAAAGCCCTTCTTCCATACCCGCGATAAACACGACTGGGAACTCGAGCCCCTTCGCGTTGTGGATGGTCAGCAGGCTGATCTGCGCCTTCTCGTCCACGTCGTCGGAATCTGAAACCAGGGCCGCGTGGTCCAGGAATTCTTCCACTGTCTCGCCGCGCTGCGTCGCGTCGGCGGCGGCGGAGACTAGTTCCTGCAGGTTCCCGCGCCGGCCCTCGGCCTCAGGGCTGGGGTCCACCTCCAGCATCTTGGCATATCCGGATTTTTCCAGGATCTGCTTCAAGGTCTGGTCCGGAGGACGCTCCGCAAGCCCTTCGTTCAACTCCAGGATCAGCCGCCGGAAGGCGCCTAGCGAGGCTTCGGCGCGCGCGCCGAAACGCCGGTCGTCACAGCCCGACCCGATAGCCTCCCAAAGGCTGATGTTCTGCGCGCGGGCCAGTTTCTCAATCTGCTCCACCGTGGTCTTGCCGATCCCGCGGGCGGGCACGTTCAAAACGCGCAGCAGGCCGACGTTGTCCTTTGGATTCAACAGCAGTTTCAGGTACGCTAGCGCGTCCTTCACCTCGGCGCGGTTGTAGAAACTGAGCCCTCCGACTACCTTGTACTTACGGCCGTAGCGGCGCAGCGCCTCTTCGATCTGGCGCGACTGGAAGTTGGTGCGGTAGAGCACGGCTACGCGCAGCATCGGCTCGCGCTTCAGCGTCTTGTCGATTGCCTCGGCTATGTAAAGCGCCTCCTGTTCGCCGTCGGCAGCTTCGAACAGGCAGATTGGCGCACCCGCGTCCGCCTCCGTCCATAGCCACTTGCCCTTGCGCGCCGTGTTGTGCGCGACCACGGCTCCAGCGGCCTCGAGAATCGTCTTCGAGGAGCGGTAATTCTGCTCCAGGCGAATCACTTTCGCGCCAGGGAAGTCCTTTTCGAAATCGAGGATGTTCTTGATATCGGCTCCGCGCCAGCCGTAGATCGACTGGTCTTCGTCGCCGACCACGGCCACGTTGGTGTGCTGGGTGGCCAGCAGCCGCATTAGTTCGTACTGAGAGCGGTTAGTGTCCTGATACTCGTCGATCATCAGGAACTGGTAGCGGCGTCCGTACCACTCGCGCGTCACAGCGTCGTGCCGCAGCAGGCGCACGGTCTCGAGCAATAGATCGTCAAAGTCCAGCGCGTTGGCCTTGCGCAGTTCCTCGTCGTACTGTTCGTAGACCTTCGCCAGTCGCTCGCCCTGCGGGCTCATCGCGGCCTTGTAGAAATCTTCCGGCGACTGCTTGCGATTCTTGCCCTGGCTGATCGCCGACAGCGCGGAGCGGTACTTCATGAACTCTTCGTCCAGGCCGAGCTGCTTGAAGACGCGCTTCACAATGGCGAGTTGGTCATCGTCGTCATAGATCTGGAAGTTGCGAGTGAAGCCGGGCCGGATCTGAGCCAGCGCATCTCCGTCGCGACGCAGGACGCGGACGCAAAAGCTGTGGAAGGTGCTGACAGTGGGCGCGTCGGTTGCCCCGCCGGCGCCCAGCAGTCTCATCACACGCTCTTTCATCTCGCCGGCGGCCTTGTTGGTGAAGGTGACGGCCAGGATGGAGGAACCCGGGACGTTCCGCGTTTTGATCAGGTAGCAGATGCGGTGGGTGATGACTCTGGTCTTGCCGCTGCCTGCTCCGGCGAGGATGAGCAGGGGCCCTTCGAAGTGCTCGACCGCTTCGCGTTGTTGCGGATTTAGACCAGACAGGAAGTCCATTCGCGGGAAAAACTTGAGTGTAACACGTCCGAAGTCCACAAAAGGCGCCGAAATTGGTTGTAACTGATTGATGCAAAATGAGTTGTAGTGATTGAGTGGGGCAAACGAAACAACGCTTATTTGTTGTAACCTAGCTTAGAGCCCGCATCGCCTAAGTAAGTGTAGGAACTTGTGTGTAGGCGGTGCCGCTCCATGTCAACGGATGCTGGTCGAATTCGAAACCGTCGAGCGTGCCCGGGATGGCGATCCTGCTGCTTTTACCATCCTGGTGAATACGTATCGACGCAGGATTCTGGGAACGATCAGCCGGTTGATAGGGCGGCCGGACGATGTCGAGGATGTGGCTCAGGAAGTGTTTCTACGGCTGTACGATTCTCTAGGCCAGTTGAGGCAGCCCCAGATTTTCGAACCGTGGCTATATCGGCTGACCATGAACGCCTCGCTGGACTACCTGCGCAAACGCAAGCGTCGCCCGGAGTTCCGGATGTCGGATCTGAGCGAGCAGCAGGTGCTGGTGGCCGACGCGAAAGTGGGGACGTCGTACGACCGGGATCAGCAGGAAAAAGGCCGGGTTCGCGAGTTCATGGGTGAGTTATTGGGAAAGGTTTCGGAGGAAGATCGGGTTTTGCTAATTCTCAAGGAAGTCGAAGGGTTGTCCTTGAAGGAGTTGGAATCGGTCTATGATGTCAACGAGAACGCTTTGAAGGTCCGTCTGTTCCGGGCTCGGCAAAGAGTTCTGAAAGCATTCGCGGCGCTCGGGGACGGCGCTCCCCGCTGAAAGGAAGCCGTATGTGGGATCGGTTGCACGGTAAAAGAGAAGCTCAGGGCGGAATTGGAGATCTGGATGTACGGCTGGACGGGCTGTTCGCGGCTTATCGCGACGCGTGCCCCGATCCCGAACCTTCGCCGGACTTCACGCCGCGGCTATGGGCACGCATTGAGGGCCGGCAGCAAATGCAGGAAGTCTTCGCTTGGCGGCGTTGGGCTGAGGCGTTTCTCAGCCTCGCTGCGGTAACTTGCCTGCTGATCGTTGTGCTGCAGGTGGTGCCGCCGTCGACCTCTGCGTACTTCCGCTCCACCTATATCGATCAGCTCAGCGAGGATGACGGGCCGGAGCACATGCTGTTGCAGGACGTTGCGTCCATCGATACACGACCCTCCCAGCAACCCACCGCGTTGCACCAGGCTGAGCCGGAAGGGAACGGCGGTCGATGAAACCGGCAGGATCTAAGATCGCGCTGTATTTTGCGCTGGTATTTGCTGCCGGGATAGGAGTTGGCGTTCTAGCTCAGCGGTATGTGATTCCGCTTCCGGCGAGAGCCGAAGGTCATCCGCCGCACGAGTCGGACCGCTTTCGCAAAGCCATGGTCGAGGAATTGACCAAGCGCCTGAGTCTGGATCCGCAGCAAGTCGCGCAGTTACAAACCGTCCTGGATGGATCGCGCAAGGCGTTTCAGGAATTCCGCGAAGCACACAAAGGCGAGATGAAGGCGATCTACGACCGTCAGCACGAGCAGATTGCCGCATTCCTCCGGCCCGATCAGCGGGTTGCCTACGAGAACCTGCGCTTGGAGCGCGAGAAGCACGACCGCGAGGAACAATCCAAGAAGGGGCACGGCTCCGGGCACTAGCTCAGGGGGTTGCGGGCTACGCGCCAATTGGAATCAGGCGCTAACGAAATAAGAAAACGGCGTGAGTGACGATTTGCCACTCACGCCGTTTTTTTCGAAACTGTTGAATTACGCTGCTCTACTTGGCCGCGACGGCTTCGGCGCGCTTGCGCTTGACTTCAGCCGATTTGGCCAAAATCTTGACGAAGCGATCAACACGGCCCTCAGTGTCCATGAGCTTTTGCTTGCCCGTGAAAAAGGGGTGGCAGTTGGAGCAGATTTCCACGCGCATGTCGCCTTTGTGCGTGGATCGGGTCTCGAAGGAATGACCGCACGCGCAGGTCACCTTCAGTACGTTGTAGGCGGGGTGGATGCCAGCTTTCATCTGTTTTTCCTTAACTTTCTTACTTTACCACAGGCTCGCCAGTGGCGCTAACCTGAGCGTCATGAATGCGCCAGGGAGTCCAGCGAGGCGGGTTAGCTGTCCGACTACCCGGAGGTATCTCCCAAAGTGAGCGGCTTGGGTAAGCCCGTGCGGCGCTGGAGTGCCTCTCAATCCAACGGCCGTGGCTGGCTGCTCCACTTGACTGCTTGAGATTGGCAAATAACGGACGTTGGAGTCTTATAGAATACGCGTGGAGGCGTGAGGCGCCTCTACACCTGAAGATTCCCATGCGACTCATTCCCACACTCCCCGCGCTCGTCCTGGTGCTGACCAGCGGACTGTTTGCCCAGACTCCCGCCAGTGCCGTCCCCAAGATCCGCACGCTACTCGTCAGCGGACAGAATCCGCACGATTGGCGCACGGTGAATCCGCTGCTGCGCAAGACGCTCGAAGACACCGGGCGATTCGAGGTCCGCATCACGGAGGAGTTCCGCGGAGCGGGTCCCGAGACGTTGGCCGATTACGACGTGGTGGTGCTGAACTACGCCGACTGGCGCAAGCCGGGATTGCGTTTCGGGGATCGCGCCGACGCCGCCTTGCTGGACTTCGTGAAGAGCGGCAAGGGCCTGGTGCTGTATCACTTTTCCGCGGCTGCGTTCGACGGCTGGACTGAGTTCGAGAAACTCTCCGGCGGAAACTGGCGGCCGGGGGCGGGCCAGCACTCCGCGGCGCACGACTTCACCGTTGAGATCAAGGATGCGAACCACCCAATCACGCGCGGTCTGCCGACCACGCTGCCGCAGGCCCACGACGAGCTTTATGCCAATCTGAGGTGGCAGCCCGAGGGCTGCTGCCACGTGCTTGCGACGGCCTGGGACGACTACTCGCTGTACAAGAACCCGTCGCAGCCGGTAACGGGCGCGGGCAAGGCCGAGCCGATGCTGTGGACCGTCGAATACGGCAGGGGCCGGGTCTACGCGGACATGCTGGGCCATGATGGGCCGGCTGTGCAGACCCCGACCTTCGTCAAGCTGTTCACGCGCGGTGCGGAGTGGGCGGCGACCGGGAGAGTCACTCTGCCCTGATCGAGGGGCCATCAAGCCTGCCCCAAAATCGGCCTAGATCACGGAGGCTGGGGTGCCCGTTTCAACCGGCGCGCGGCGGAGGCATATCATGGGTCCCATGCGATGCGGAATTGGACTTTTGGTGCTGGCTGCACTGGGCGCGAGTGTCCTGTGCGGACAGCCCTACGAAGACGGCCGTCCGTTCACCGGAAAGCGGATGCCGGCAATCGATCACGGCGTGGTACTGCGCCATGGTGACGGGCCAGACAACTGCGACATTTACGGCGCCCGCGACGTGTGGGTCTTCGAACACGGGGGCTCGTACTTCATGCACTACGACGCTGCGGGTCCGGCGGCCTGGCTGAGCGCTTCGGCTACCAGCAGCGATCTGGTCCATTGGACGCCACGCGGCCCCGTGCTCGCTCTGGGCAAGCCGGGCGAGGGCGATTCGAAGTCGGCGAGCTACGGTGTCACGTACTTCGACGGGGCCAGTTGGCACATGTTCTACCTGGGTACCCCGAACACCACACCCTCCCCGGACCGCATCCCCCAGTTTCCCTACCTGACAATGAAAGCAAAGGGCGTGAGCCCGGCCGGCCCCTGGACCAAGCAGCCGGAGGTCACCCCCTGGCGTCTGATCCCCGGCACCTACAACAGCGTCACTGGCAGCCCGGGCTTCATCGTCAAGAATAATGGCGAGTTCATGCAATTCTTCAGTGCCGCCACGGCGGATCCGGACGGCCGGAACATCCGCCGCACAATCGGGATTGCGCGCACAAAGGACCTGGACGGCGCCTGGAGTCTGGACAAGCAACCGGCACTACCGCTCAGCGAGCAGATCGAAAACACATCGTTGTATTACGAGCCGACAGACCGGACATGGTTCCTGTTCACCAATCACGTTGGCATTCGCAACGGCGAGGAATACACCGACGCGGTCTGGGTTTACTGGAGCAAGGATCTGAATCGCTGGGACCCGAAGGCCAAGGCGGTGGTTCTGGACAGCAGCAAATGCAAGTGGTCGAAGCGCGTGATCGGGTTGCCATCCGTGATCAAAGTGGGGAAACGCCTGGCTCTGTTTTACGACGGCGTCGCCGACGGTTCGATCACACACATGCGGCGGGATATCGGTCTGGCTTGGCTCAAGCTGCCGTTGCTGCCTCCGCAATAGGGCGGCTGATTGACTGTCCTGAAGTGCACGACTTTGGGAGGCGCCGGTCGGAAGGCTGACTGCCGTTCAACTGCGCTGTGCTGGAAATTGCACAGGAACGGAGCTGCGACAGTGAGGAAGTGCCGGTTGCGGGAGGACTTGACCGCGCTCGGTCGTTCGCCGTGCTGGGCAGTGGGGACAGCCTTTGACCTCGGGCGTGTACAGTCCCCTGCTGGTAACTAGATCCGCGCGAGGACCGGGCGTCCACACCTGGCATCAGTTACTGTGAGCCCCGGCTGAGTAGCATGACCTTAGCTGTGTGGAACATGATGTACAGGTCCATCGAAAAGGTCAGGTTCTTGAGGTAGTACAGGTCGTATTCAAGTTTGGTAACGGCGTCCTCGACGGTGTCCCCGTACTTGTGACTGATCTGAGCCCACCCGGTGATACCCGGCTTTACGAAATGACGCTGGCCGTAAAAGGGAATCTGCTCGGTCAGTGTCTTGACGAACTCGGGCCGCTCGGGGCGCGGACCGACGATCGCCATCTCTCCCCGCAGAACGTTGAACAACTGAGGCAGTTCGTCCAGCCTGAATTTGCGCAGCCAGCGGCCGAGCGGAGTGATGCGGGGATCGTCCTTCACGGCCCAGACGGCGCCAGTTCGAGCTTCCGCGTCGGTGTACATCGAACGGAATTTCAATACCTTGAAAACTCGCCCTTGGAACCCGACGCGATCCTGCCGGTACAAAACCGGTCCGGGTGAGGTGAGGCGCACGGCCAGAGCCACAAGCACGAAGATCGGCGCGGCCAGCACGACTCCTACGGCGGCGATCACAAACGAGTAAATCTTCTGTAGGGAGACGTTGAACCGCTCGGGCCCGATCGCGTCCGAAAAGACCAGCGTGGACGGGCGCAGCGCCAGCAATGAAACCCGACCCGTTACCAATTCATACAGCACGCCGGCTTCCTGGATTTGCGCTCCCGACATGCGGAGTTCCAACAGATCGTGGACCGGCAACTGCCCCCGATGCTCGGTCAGGCCGACTGCAATCAGTGCCGGTTGAACCTGCTGATAGACTTCGCGAATCTGCGGAACTTGCCCCAGGTAAGGGCCTAGCTCTTCGCACTGGACTTCGACCGGTGCGAGATAGCCCGCCGCCAGGAATCCGGTCTGCGGCTTGAGTTTGATCTTCGAGGCAATCTCCCTGACCAGTTCATTGGCGCCCAAGAACAGTATTTTGCGGCGTCCCAGGATCTTCAATGCCGCGGGGGCATAGGCCAACCGCCAAGCCGGCAGGAATACGATCACGAGCGCAGAGCCAATCAGCATTTGCCAGCGCGGCATGATCATCTGCCGGTCCACGTAACCGACCAGCGCCTGCCCCAGGAACGCCATCCCGGTGATCAGGCAAAACTGCTGGCAAAGCTGCAGCGCGGAGGTGACCTGCAGGTTTTCGTAGAGGTCGGCCCAATAGATCCCGAAAATGAGCGTTAGGACGACGATCGCAGTGCGCGTGATCCCATCCTCAAGCAGGAAGTAGACCTCCATGTCCTCTGGACCTGAAATCCAGTAGGCCGCCACATAACAGGCCATGGTGATTAGGATTTCCGAAACGAGCAGCCCAACGACCGATGTAGGAATGAAAACACGGAATAGTCTGATCATGCGGATAAGGTCCGGCCGACGCCGTCATCCCCTGCCACTCCTCCAGGCGGCACGGGCGCAGACTCAGTCTACCACCCTATTCCTGGATCACAGCCCCACTCGCGGGCGCTGACGCGCCGTTCCACCACGGAGTTAAGTCGTTGGCCGAAAAAACTCTTAACTGGATTGACTGGTCAAGCTGAGGGTGATAACTTGGATTCGGGACCAAATTGGTCCGAGATTGACTCAATGCTCAAACTGACCAAAAAAGCCGACTACGGTCTGATCAGTCTTAAGCACCTTACCGTGAATCGTCATAAGGGCTCGGCGAGCGCCAAGGAGTTGGCCGAGGCCTACAGAATTCCGGTGCCGATGCTGGCGAAGGTGTTGCAAAAGCTGGTTCGCGACGGTTTCCTGGTTTCCGAGCAGGGCACCAACGGTGGCTACAGGCTGGCCCGCGACCCGTCCACGATCACGGCGCTCGAGGTGATTCGCTCCATTGACGGGCCGATCATTCTGACGACGTGCTTCAACGCGCACGGCGACTGCGACTTGAGCCCGCAATGTACGGTGCGCGAGCCGCTTCGTAAGGTACACGAAGGCATCTTGAAGCTGCTAGACAACATCACAATAACTGACCTCTCAACCGACGACGAACCGCCAGGAGATGGGGTCCGGCCGCTCCTAAGCGGAATCGCGCTGACGGTGTTGGCCCATTAGAGGTATTCACGTGCGGGAGGAGATCGAAGAGAACAATGCTGCAATTTCCTATTTATCTCGATAATCACGCGACCACGCGCATGGATCCCCGTGTGCTTGAGGCCATGCTGCCGTATTTCACCGAGAATTTTGGCAACGCCGCCAGCCGCAATCACAGCTTCGGCTGGGTCGCGGAGGAAGCCGTGGAAAAGGGCCGCAAACAGATCGCCGATCTGATTGGCGCCACGTCCAAAGAGATCGTCCTCACCAGCGGCGCCACGGAATCGAACAATTTGGCAATTAAAGGTGTGGCGGAGATGTATGCCCAGAAGGGCAACCATATCATCACTGCCGCGACCGAGCACAAAGCGGTGCTGGACACCTGTAAGCGACTGGAAAAACATGGTTGCCGGGTGACTTACCTGCCCGTGGGCCAGGACGGATTGGTCGATCTTGATCAACTTCGCGAAGCGATCACCGATAAGACCGTGCTGGTCTCCATCATGTACGGCAATAACGAGATCGGAACGATCCAGCCCGTGCGCGAAATCGGCGCAATCTGTCGTGAAAAGGGCGTTCTGTTCCACACCGACGGGACGCAGGCCGTGGGCAAGATTCCGGTCAGCGTACTCACGGACAACATCGACCTGATGAGTTTCTCAGCCCACAAGATGTACGGCCCGAAGGGCGTTGGCGGCTTGTATGTGCGCCGCAAGAACCCGCGTGTGCAACTGACGGCTCAAATGGACGGCGGCGGTCACGAGCGTGGATTCCGCTCAGGCACATTGAACGTTCCAGGCATTGTGGGACTCGGGAAAGCCGCCGAGTTGTGCAGCCTGGGCATGACGCAGGAAATCGCCCGGGCGTCGGAATTGCGGGACAGGCTCAAAGACAAACTGCTTTCGGAACTCGACGAGACTTACATCAACGGGTCAGTGGATCACCGCCTGCCGCACAACCTGAACATCAGCTTCGCCTATGTCGAGGGCGAAAGCCTGTTGATGGGCATCAACGACATCGCGGTTTCCAGTGGGTCGGCTTGCACCTCCGCGACGCTTGAACCCAGTTACGTCTTGAAGGCCCTGGGCGCGGGCGACGACCTGGCGCATAGCTCGATCCGATTTGGTATCGGCCGCTTCAATACGGACGAGGAAATCGACTATACGGCCAACAAAGTGATCGAAGTCGTGCGCAAACTGCGCGACCTTTCGCCGCTCTACGAAATGGTGAAAGAGGGAGTGGACCTGTCGAAGGTCGAGTGGGCGGCGCACTAAGCCGGCCAGGGGACGAAACGCAAAAATCCAGCAAAGGGAGTTGACGACACAATGGCATATTCCGATAAGGTGCTCGACCACTACAACAGCCCGCGCAACGTGGGATCCCTGGACAAGAAGGACCCCCATGTGGGCACCGGTCTGGTAGGCGCCCCCGAGTGCGGCGACGTCATGAAACTGCAGATCAGGGTGAATCCCGATACAGGTGTGATCGAGGACGCCAAGTTCAAGACCTTCGGTTGCGGCTCGGCCATCGCCTCCAGTTCGCTCGCCACGGAGATGCTGAAGGGGCGTACCGTGGATGAGGCGGGGCAGATCAAGAACACCCAGATCGTCAACGAGTTGAGCCTCCCGCCGGTGAAGATTCACTGCTCGGTGCTGGCCGAAGACGCCATCAAAGCGGCGATTGAGGACTACCGCGCCAAGCAGGGCGCCCCGGCGGGCGGCGCGCTCCAGCAGTCCGTCTAGGAATGGCGTAACAATGGGATTGGGAGGACGTACCCCTCCAGGGTGGTAATAGTTTATGGCATCAATTACGGTCACTCCAAAAGCCGTCACGAAGATTCGGGAGTCTTTCAAAAAAATGGGTGTCGAGGGTGGGCTGCGTCTCGGCGTGCTCGGCGGCGGCTGCTCCGGCTTGAGCTACCAGTTCAAGTTCGAACCGAAGTCGCGCCCCACCGACACGGTATTCGAATTCGAGGGCGTACACGTCTACATCGACCCGAAAAGCATGGTTTTCCTCGACGGGATGACGCTTGATTACAAAGAATCGCTGATGCAGTCCGGCTTCGAATTCCAGAATCCGCACGCGACCAAGAGCTGCGGGTGCGGCTCGTCGTTCTCCGCTTAAGCGGCGGGCTTGATCGCACGAGGCGAACATGAGTTTCCCACTGATCGAACACACTTGTTGGCGCTGCGGCCAGAGTTCCGAACAGGAATCCGAGGCGGCCTCTCTGTTCTGCAAGTTCTGCAATTCGCTGCAGCGTCCGGTGGTGGATTACTTCGAGTTTTTTGGGTTTGATAAGTCGCTGACGATTGACTCCGCTGAGTTGCAGCGCCGCTATTACCTGCTTAGCCGTCAACTGCATCCCGACCGCTACACGCGCGCAACCGAGACCGAGCGGAATTTTTCCCTCGAAGCCACGTCGATCCTGAACGACGGCTACCGGGTCTTGCGCGATCCGGTCCAACGCGCCGAATACATCTTGAAAGAGAGCGGCTTCGATATCGGAGAACAGCGCTCGAAGGACGTTCCGCCCGAGCTGCTTGAAGAGGTTTTCGACTTGAACGTCGCACTGGACGTGCTGCGCTCCGGCGATGCAGGGGCGTTGACGGAACTGGAAGCGTCCCGCGAGCGCTTCGTCGAAATGCAGAACGAGATCGACGCCGATTTGGAACTTAAGTTCCGCCAGTACGATGCCGCACCGGAGCCGGAGCGTCACGAGTTGCTGACCTCCATCCGAAGCGTCCTCAACCGCCGCCGCTACATCCGGAATCTGCTTCAGGAAGTGAACAAGGAGTTTGCGACGCGCGAAGCGTAAAGCGCGCCCGGCAGTAATTCATGAGCACGTTCCAGATCGACTTCAGCGCTGTCGCGAAGAAACGAATCGTCGGCATCGACCTCGGCACAACCAACAGCCTCATCGCTTTCATGGATCTTACCGGGCCTGAGGTGATCCCCACGCCCGAAGGGTCTGCACTGGTGCCCAGTGTCGTCTCGGTTGCGGACGACGGAAACTACGTCGTCGGGGACAAGGCCCAGCAGTTACTGATAGACCGCCCCGAGAGGACCGTCTATTCCGTGAAGCGCCTGATGGGTCGTGGCATCGAGGACGTGCGCGACGAACTGCGCCTGTTCCCCTTCCGCGTCGCCGACGGCAGTGAGAACGTGATCCGCCTGGAACTCGGCGGCAAACTGCTGACGCCACCCGAGATCTCCGCGCAAGTATTGAAGCAGCTTAAGTCGCAGGCCGAAGCGTATCTCAGTGAAGAGGTCTCGCAGGCCGTGATTACCGTGCCGGCCTACTTCAACGATGCTCAGCGCCAGGCCACCAAGGACGCCGGCCGCATCGCCGGACTGGAGGTGCTGCGCCTGGTCAACGAGCCGACCGCGGCCGCACTCGCTTACGGCCTGGACAAGCGCAAGGACGGAGTCGTCGCCGTTTACGATTTTGGCGGCGGCACGTTCGACATCTCGATCCTGCGCCTGAAGGAAGGCATTTTCGAAGTCCTCTCGACGAATGGGGACACCCATCTCGGCGGCGACGATATCGACAACAAGCTGCTGGCGATAGCCCTGGAAGACGTAGAGAGCGAATGGGGCGAGGACGTCTCGCATTCGGGCGAGGCCGTCCAGACGCTGCGCCGCACAGTCATCAACGCCAAGGAGAAGCTCAGCTTCGTGCCTTCCGCGGCCATCGAATTCTCCTGGCGCGGCAAAGTCTACCAGCGCGAGATTCCGCGGGAGTTGTTCGAGAGCCTGATCAAGGACATCGTCGAACGCACGCTACTGCCCTGCCGGCACGCCATGCTGGACGCCGGGCTCAAAGCCGAGCAGATCGACGAGGTCGTCCTGGTCGGCGGCTCCACCCGCATCCCCCTGGTCCGCCAGGCGGTGGAGGCGCTGTTCAAAGCCAAGCCCCACACCGAACTCAACCCCGACGAAGTGGTTGCCCTGGGCGCAGCCGTGCAGGCCGCAATCCTGTCGGGAGACGTCACCGACAAGCTGCTGCTGGACGTGACGCCGTTATCCCTCGGCATCGAAACGATGGGCGGCGTCGTGTCGAAGTTGATTCACCGCAACTCCACAATTCCCGCCTCTGCGACCGAGGTTTTCACGACGTCGGTAGACGGCCAGCGGAACGTGTTGATCCACGTCGTGCAAGGCGAACGCGAGTTGGTGCGCGACTGCCGTTCTCTGGCCCGCTTCGACTTGAAGGATCTGCAGCCGGTGCCGGCCGGCATGGCGCGCGTTGAGGTGCGCTTCCTGATCGACGCGAACGGCATCCTGAACGTCTCTGCACGGGACATGCGCAGCGGCAAGGAGCAGTCGGTCGAGGTGAAGCCCTCGTACGGCCTGACGGACGGCCAAGTGGAAGCGATGATCACCGAGTCCTTCGAGCGCGCCGAAGAGGATTTCGCTGCGCGCCAGACCCGCGAAGCACAGGTCGAAGCCGACACCATGCTGCTGGCCCTAGACAAGGCCCAGGCAAGCGATGCCTGGCACGCCCTGAGCGACGTCGAACGCGGCGCCATTGGCACTGCCCGCACGAACCTGCTGACTGTTTATCACACGGGTACCCACCTGCAGATTCGGGAAGCTATCGAGAAGTTGGACGGCGTTTCGCGTAGATTAGCCGAAAACATGATGAATACGGCCGTCCGCGCAGCCCTCAAGGGCTCCATAATCGATTAGGATGATCTGAGCCACGTCTGACGTACCCGTTTGTTGTACGCTTGACGCGAGACAGCCCGGCACACCGACCGAGGCGAATCAGGGCCGAGGAGATACCTGGAATGTCGCTGGAATGGGGCATGGCCGAGAAGATCGGCATCGCGTTGTATGAAAAATTCCCGGATCTGGATCCACTCTCAGTGCGATTCACGGACCTCCACAAACTCGTAGTTGAGCTGGAGGACTTCGACGACGATCCGAAGCGATCAAACGAATCGAAGCTCGAGGCAATCCAGATGGCCTGGCACGAAGAGTTCGATGAGAACGACTAGGTCAGCCGCTCGAGTTCGCCCGCTCAGAGCGCTACATAACAGGTAGTCTCTCTCGCTCGAACTGCTGCAGCAGCGCGCCCGCCCGCATTGATGCAGGCCGTGCCCCGCTATGAACGGCTCAATTGAGTCAGGTCCTGCTTGGCGCGGGCGAAGTCCGGCTGCAGGCGCAGGGCGGCCTGTAGTTCCCGTACTGCGTCGCCCTTGCGGCCCTCGCGCTTGTAGAGATCGGCGAGCAGCCAGTGCGCCTGCGCGTGCGTAGGCTGACGGCCTTCCGGTTGCTGGGTGAGATACTTCTGCAGGTACTTCTCGGCGCGGTTGAAGTCCTGGCCAATCTCAATCAGCGCCTCCGCTGCCGAGTGGTAAGGCGAAAGATCCTCTGGAGCATTCGCATCGGCTTGTACCAGTACGTTCTCGAGATCCGTCCAGCGTTTCTGCGTTGCGTAGACGTGTGCCAGCACCTTGTACGCCTGACCCGCCGTGACGTCGATCGCGAGTGCCAGGCGCGCCTCTTTCTCCGCCAGGTCCAGGCGCGGCGCTTGGGCTTGGAAGCAGTAGAAATCGGCCAGCCACAACCTGGGCCTGACCATGCTGGGATCGGCTTGAGCCGCCTTCTTCAGGTATGACTCCAGGCTGGCGTCTTCACCCTTGCCGGCCAGCAGGCGCGCGTGCGCAAGGTAGCCCCAGGACGGCAGGAAGCTCACCACATTGTCGGCGATGGAAAGCGCCCGCTGGCGGTTTCCGCCGACCAATAGCGGAGCCTTCAAGCAGAACATCATCTGCACCAGCAAGGCTTCCACCTGCCGCGGGTTGGCTGACAGCGCGGCCTCGAGTTCTCTGTTCATCCGGTGCACGTAAATCGCGCCCTTGACGGGTGACGACTTGTCGGCCAGTAGCGCGTAAGCCTCAGCCAGCTGCGCGTGAAAGGCCGGGTTCGAGCTATCGATGGCGACCGCCTTTTCGGCTTCGGCCACGGCGCCTTCAGGATCGTTGTAACTCAATCGCGTCTTTGCGAGCCAGGCATGCGCCTGGGCGTCCTTCGGGTTGGATCTGAGGCGATCCCACGCGATCCGGACGATCTGTTTCCAATGCCCTGCCTCCATGAGCAGATCGACCGCCGATGGTCTGTCTGCCGCGAAAGTAAAGCTGGAAGAAAAAATGAGGAAAATTGCGCCTGAGCGCGAAAGAAGACCCACTAAGTCCAGTGTAATTGATTTGAAATCATTGGCGAAGGGCAATCCGCCCCCTCCGAACTACTGCCGGTGGCGCACGCTTTGGCGTGCAGAGTGCACGGTCTCGCCCACGTCAAGAAACTGCAGGCAGGAGTGCCGGCTCGCCGCGCTCCAGACCCCGCCACAACTGACGGTAAGCCTTATTCTCCGGTCAGGCTAGGCGAACAACTCTTGCGCGCGCTGCAGCCGTTCCCGCACATGCACCCCATTGCCGCACTTCACTGTGCATTCCGCGCAATCGCCGCAGCGCACGTTGCGCAACTCTTCCGGCATCCCGAGGAAGCTCTCGCGCGCCATCGGAAACTGACCGTAGCCTTCGGCGTACATCAGGAAACGCAGCACGTCGGCCACCGGCAACCCCTGGGCGCAAACGCCGTCGCAGGAATTGCACATGCGGCAATAGCGCGGGCGCAGGAACTCGAGCTGGGCGGTCAGCACCTGTTCGTCGGCAGGGGTGAACGGCGTTGCCATCGAGCGCAGGTCCTCGTCCAGCTGGTCGAGGTCCGTGATGCTGGGGATCGTGGTATCGACGTGCTTGTTCTTCATCGCCCATTTCAGGGCGGCCAGCATGGCCCCTTCCCGGTGCAGCTTCTTGATGACGTCGGGATCGTTGGGCACCACCGGAATCGGTTTGTAGCCGCCGGCGAACACCTTCATCGCGACCACGCCGATTCCGGCGGCGCGCGTCTGTTCCAGCAGGTCGTCGATCGTCTTGCCCATCGTGAAGTTGTACGAAGTCAGCAGCACGTCGAACTTGCCGGACTTGATCACGGCGGGGATCAACTCGCGGTGGCCAACGTGGGTACTGATGCCGGCGAAGCGGATCTTGCCCTGCTGCTTGGCGATGCGCTGGGCTTCCAGCAACTCGTCGGTGATGTGCTCGGCCTTGCTCTTCGAATGCAGGTACCAGATGTCCAGATAATCGGTCTGCAGCTCTTTGAGACTCGTCTCCAAATGCGCGAGCGCTCCGTCCTTGGTCGGCGCCAGAGTCTTGGAGGCGAGCACCAGATCCTTGCGCTTGCCCTTCAGCGCCGCTCCCACCATGCGCTCGTTGTTGCCGCCCTGGTAGACGCGGGCCGTGTCGAAGAAATTCACTCCCATTTCAACAGCCTGGGAGATCACGACCGGATCGGAGGTCACCATGCACCCGAAGCCCATCGTGCTCACTTTCAGGCCGGTCTTGCCAAGCGTGCGGTACTGCAGGCTGGGCTTCAGATTCCCCGCAGGCGCGGCGGCAGGCTTGGGTGTGGGCAGGTCCGTCGTGGCGGCCAGGGCCGAGGCAGGCAGAACTAAACCGGCAGCGAGAAAATTGCGGCGAGAGGAAGTTTCCGGCATCAGAGTAAAAGCTCCAGTGTTCTGATTATGCCAGAGCAGGGACGGTTTGCGGGCGGTGTCTGACCCGCGCGCAGCCTGCCATTCAGGGGAGTAGACTGATTGCTCCATGCTGAACCCAGTGTTTACCCGGCGGCGCTGGATGGCCGGCGCACTCGCTTCACCGGCTGTCGGTGCGGCTATCCCGCGGTTCGACCAACCCGCGGCCGCGGCCGCTCCGGCTCCGCTGTTTCGTGACCCCATCCACGACGGCGCGGCGGACCCCGTGATCATCTGGAACCGCCAGGAGAAGTGCTGGTGGCTGCTTTATACGCAGCGGCGCGCCAATGTCGACGGCCCGGGAGTGGCGTGGTGCCACGGGGGCGGCATCGGAGTGGCGCGTTCGTTCGACAATGGCCGGAGTTGGCAGTACCTCGACGTGCTGCCTGGACTGGAGTTCGAACGCGGGCGCAACACCTTCTGGGCGCCGGAGATCCTGTGGCACGAGGGTGGGTACCACATGTACGCGAGCTACGTGCCGGGCGTGCCTGCAGAATGGTCCGGCACCCGCCGTATCGTGCACTATTCCAGTCCTGATCTGTGGCACTGGCATTGTCACGGGCCGCTCGAACTCTCCTCCGATCACGTGATCGACGCCTGTGTGGAACGCCTCGCCGCGGGCCGTTGGAGAATGTGGTTCAAGGATGAAGGGCACTCTTCGCATACCTGGGCTGCCGACAGTGCGGATCTGATCAACTGGAAGGTCGTCGCCCCGGTCATCACGGGTGCCGGCCACGAGGGGCCGAACGTCTTCTCCTGGCGCGGCGCCTGGTGGATGATCACCGATCACTGGGACGGTCTGGGAGTCTTCCGCTCCACGGACGCCGAAAACTGGGTCCGCCAGAGCAACAACATACTCAGGCAACCCGGCACGCGGCCCGAGGATGGGGTGAAAGGCGGGCACGCCGACGTGCTGGTGCAGGCCGGTGAGGCGTACATCTTTTACTTCACCCACCCGGAGCGCATTCCAGGAGCGGCCGTGGCCGCGCCACCCGCCAAAGGGGTCGAACCCTACGCGACCCGGCGCACATCCATTCAGGTGGCTCGATTGGATACGGTGGGGCAGGACATGATCTGCGATCGCAATACAGGCTACCCGCTCAACCTGACTCCGGGCCTCGACAACTGGTCGCGTTGAGGCCAAACGCTCACGTCCGCCGCCACTGGCCGTTTAGCAAGTGCTCTACTGCAGAATCAGGGGATTGGACACCGGCTCCGCTTGGGGGCGGCAATTGAGTTGCAGTTCTGGCAGCACAGTACTAAGGTACTAATAAAAGTTGATCCGGTCCTTTTGGATTGTTAATCTAAACCAAGGCAGGCGGATTCCGCAAATACGCTCAGCCGGGAAAGCGGTTTGGTCCGAGGCAGATGCTGTGCCCAAAATGTCATTCCGCAAACGTACATCGGCAGCGCCGGGAACCGGACGAGCGTTGGAAGTACGCGGCCGTCTTCGAATGCCATGACTGCCATCACCGCATCGGCTTCTCCCACCTAAGGCAGCTTCCCCGCTTTTTCATTCCGAACTTCATGGGCTGGCCTTGGATTACTCTGTACGCCCGCTGCCCGAAGTGCGGCAACACCCAATTGAAGATCTTTAAGCACAGAGATCACATCGAGGCCTATCAGCTCAACCTGGTCAGAATCCTGCAAAAACTGCTGGGTGCCCCGCTCTGCTATTGCTGGGAGTGTCGGCTCCAGTTTTACGACGTGAGACCGCGGATCGACGCCGAACGTTGAGCGCGCGAACTCCGGCGCGATTCGCCCTTTGGCGGACCTCGTCTTGAATTGTATTTGAGAAAGCGCCGTGCCCCGCGGTACATTTTCTCTATGACTAAATCCACGTGGAATGTGCTGGTGCTGGCTGGACTCGGAGTCCTGCAGGTAGCGGCGGCAGCGGACGTCACGGGCCGCTGGCAATTGAAGGGCGAAGTGGCGGGCAACCCGATTCTGGCCGACTGCAACTTCAAACAGGATGCAACCAAACTGGCCGGCACGTGCAAGGCCGGGGACATGGCGAACTGGGTGGTCGCGGGCGAACTGCAAGATAAGAAAATCAGTTTCCATCACGACGTTGAGTACGGCGGCTCGACCTACACGCTGAACTACTCCGGCACGTTCAACACGGATGCGGAAGCAAAGGGCGATATTGACGTTGCCGGGGCATCCGGCGAGTTCACGCTGACGAAGGCCGCGGGTGCGGAACCCAAGCAGGAAGCCGCCCCGGCGGCCACCCTGGCAGGCACTTGGAAGATCGAAGCCGACGTGGCAGGCGAGACCCATACCGGCACCTGCAAGATCGAGCAGAATCTGGAGAAACTGACCGGCAATTGCAAGCTGGAACACGGCGAAACTGCTTTGACCGGCGAGGTCAAAGGCAAGCACGTGACATGGTCCCATAAAGGTGAGTACAACGGGGAAGCGCTCACGGCGAATTACAGGGGAACCGTCGAGTCGCCCACCGCAATCAAGGGCGACCTGGACGTTCAACCCTTCGACGTTTCCGGCACGTTTACGGCGACCAAAGTTGAATAGCGGCCCGCGGGATGTATTGGGAACCCGCTGAAGTTTAGCGGGTTCTGAATAAATCCCATTACGAATCAATGCCTTGCGAATCAGAACGGCCTGGCCTCAGCGGTCTTGACGGTTCCGGCGAAGGTGGGTAGTTTGCGCCGGGGGGGCAGGCTGAGGCGGTGGTGCGCCTTCAACCGCCTGCCCCGTTGAGGCAGTCTCGACTGCGGCTCACTCGGTTGGCGGGGAATAACAGCCAGATCCGCACCGTGGACGGGACTTCCCGGTGAAAGCAGTTCCGGCGAAAGCAGTAAGATAAAAGCGGTAATGCACCGGCCCGTGCACGCGCTCTTCTTTCCGGCACCCTGCTCCGCGAGCCGGCGGCAACTCCAAGCATCCCCTCGCTCGTCCCCGCATCGCTCCATCCGGCCTCACCCCTCAACGGAGATTCGCATGAAAACCCCATCGGCGGCTCGCGCAACGTCACGCCTGCTGCTCACTTGCGCCCTACTCGGAATCACATACACGGCAACGCTCGCCGCACAGTCCAACGACGCGGAGATCAACCGCAAGGTGGAAGACTTGCTGCGACAGATGACCGTCGAGGAGAAGGTCGGCCAGTTATCACAGCTCGGCGGCATGCCCTTCATCCCCGACAGCATCAAGATCGATGAGCGGGTGAGGCGGGGCCACGCGGGCTCGATCCTCTGGCTCTCCGACCCCAAGGCGATCAATCGCCTGCAGCACATCGCAGTGGAGCAATCGCGCCTCCATATCCCCGCCATTTTCGGCCTCGATGTGATCCACGGATTCAAGACCATCTTCCCCATCCCGCTGGCCATGGCCGCGTCGTGGGACCCCGCGCTGGTGGAGCGTTCGCAAACGGTGGCCGCCCGCGAGGCCCGCGCCTCCGGGATCCACTGGACCTTCGCCCCGATGGTGGACATTGCCCGCGACGCACGTTGGGGCCGCATCATCGAGGGCGCCGGCGAAGACCCGTACCTGGGAGCCGCCATCGCTCGAGCGCAAGTGCGCGGGTTCCAGGGCACCGACCTCGGCAACCCTGAGCGCGTGCTGGCCTGCGCCAAGCACTTCGCGGGCTACGGCGCCGCCGAGGGCGGGCGCGACTACGAGTCCGTCTATATCTCCGAGGACCAGATGTGGAACGTGTACCTGCCGCCGTTCCAGGCCGCCGCGGAAGCGGGCGCAGTTACGTTCATGAGCGCCTACATGGACTTGAACAACGTGCCGGCCACGGCCAATCGCTTCCTCCTCCAGGATGTGCTGCGCACAGCGTGGGGCTTCCAGGGCTTCGTCGTAAGCGACGCGAACGCCGTGGGCGACCTCGTCACGCACGGCTTCGCCACCGACAAGCAGGACGCGGGGTTCCGCGCGCTCACCGCGGGCGTCAACATGGACATGGCAAGCCACACTTACCTGGACCATATCCCCGCGCTGGTAGCAGCGGGCCGCATCCCGATGTCATTGATCGACGAGTTGGTGCGCCCGGTCCTCGCGGCCAAATTCAAGCTCAAACTCTTCGAGCACCCGTATGTGGACGAGAGCCGCACCGAGGCGGTCTTCAACGCGCCCGAACACCGTCAGGCCGCGCGAGTTGCCGCTCAACGCTCCGCCGTGCTCCTGCGCAACGAGAGCGCTGCTCTACCCCTGACCAAAGACGCCTCGAAATCGGTTGCGGTGATCGGGCCGCTGGGCGATTCGCTGAACGACATGCTCGGCTCGTGGACCACCTTCGGGCTGCAGTCGGACGCCGTGACCATCCTGCAGGGGATCAAATACAAGCTAGGTTCCGCAAGCAAGGTGGAATTCGCTCCGGGCGTCCAGATCCGCAAGCAGTTCGTGTCCATGTTCGACACCATGCTCGGCCCCAAACCCACTCCTCCGTGGACGGAAGACCAGAGCGCGGCGGAGTTCGCCAAAGCCGTCGAACTGGCAAAGCGCTCGGATGTGATCGTGCTCGCGCTCGGACAAGCCGCGACCATGAGCGGAGAGCTGGCGTCTCAAGCGTCGCTCGAACTGCCGGGCAGGCAGCAGCAGTTGATGGAGGCGATCGTCGCGCTCGGCAAGCCCGTGGTACTGGTGCTGGTCACCGGCAGGCCGGTCAACATCACATGGGCCGCAGCCCACGTCCCAGCGATCCTTGAAGTCTGGCACGCCGGCACCGAAGCGGGCAACGCCATCGCCGATCTGCTGTTTGGGGACGCGGTTCCCGGTGGCAAGCTGCCCGTGACCTGGCCGCTCAGCGTGGGACAGGAGCCGCTCTACTACGCCCACAACCTGAGCCACGACCCCAAGAACCAGGACCAGCGCTATTGGGACGAAGCCAGCAAACCGCTCTACCCGTTCGGCTATGGCCTGAGCTACACGAGTTTCTCCTTCACGAATCCACGGGTAAGCCGGAAGGAGTTGAAGGCGGGCCAGAGCTTGGAGGTCAGTGTCGATGTGGAGAACACCGGCAGCCGCGCCGGCGATGAGGTCGCCCAGCTCTACATCCATCAGCAAACGGGCAGCGCATCGCGCCCTGTGCGCGAGTTGAAGGGCTTCGAACGCCTGACGCTGGCCCCGCACGAGAAGCGGACCGTGCGCTTCCAACTGGGCGAGAGAGAGCTGCGCTATTGGAACAGCGCGGCGAAAGGCTGGGTGGTCGAACCTGCGAAGTTCGATGTGTGGGTCGGCGGCAGCTCGGATGCGCCGTTGCACGCCGGCTTCACAGTCACGCGCTAGGGCCGGGACTCAGCCTGCAATTTCTTCGCCAGCTCCGCGGAGATCCGGACCACCGTCCCATGGCGGTGATCGGCCGGGAACGTCACCTCTCTCGACATGTCTTCGAACGACTTCCAGTCGCGCGTCCGGACCGTCGAGTAACCCGCCGGCTGTACATAGTGGTCGAAGTAAATCCACCACGCATCGCCGATCTTCATCGCCGACGGCCCCTCGTTCCAGGACCGCGTGAACGGCTCGGAAATCTCGCGCCACGGGCCCGCCGGCGAGTCGGCCACGGCGTACTTGAGTTGCTTCACCAGGGGCGTCTTGCGCTCGTCTTTGAAGATCAAGACCCAGCGCTGGTCGTCCTGCGCGATGGTCGCGTCGATGCAGTTGTAGCCGGGGTCAAAGAACAGGCGCGGCGCGCTGAAGTTCTTCCAGTCCTTCGTCGTCATGGAGTAGACGCGATGGTTGTAGCCGTCGTCGCCAGTCGCGTCGGTCGCGGCGAATCGGCCGGGAATCGTGGTAGACCAGAACACGATCCACTCTCGTTTCGCAGCGTGGTAAACCGCCTCGGGTGCCCAGGCATTGCGGGCGGTGGGCTCTCCCGGCAGCACCGGAATCGCGCGCTGCGGACTCCAGTGAACCAGGTCCTTCGACTCCGCGTACCCGATCTTCAGCGCCTTATCGCCCTCCCCGCGCGTCCAGCCCCAGGTCCAAACCATGTGCCAGACTCCATCGGGTCCCTGCCCCAGCCACGGGTCGCGCATCAGCATCCCGGGTAGTTCCGGCTTCAGCCAGGAACGATTGTTATTGAGTGGCGTGAACGTGCGGCCGTCGGGACTCAGCGCCAGAAAGACGCCCGTCTCGCCGTTGCTGCGGAACGAGGTGAACAGGTACCAATCGCTCGCGCTGAGCGCCAGTCCCAGCGTACAAAGACAAAGCAGTCGTAGTAAATTCATGCCAACGCCATTCTACCCGCAAGCGGCCCGACGCCAGGACCGGGACGGCCCGGTGCATGCACGGTTGTGCACGGGCGCTGCTATTGAAATAATCGCTTCGTCGACAGGCCGTCATCAGGCTTTCTTGAACCGGGGCGGATCACAGGACAACTCATGCAAAACAGAATTCTGACTTTCACTTCCCAACTCGCCCTCTTCGCCGCGATCTGCGCGGGAAATGCGACCGCGCAGCCCGCTGGATATCGCGGCAAACCGTGGGAGGGCAAACCGCAAGCGATTCCCGGTCGTGTGCAAGCCGAGTTCTACGATACCGGCGGCGAAGGCGTGGCCTATCACGACACCGACGCCGTGAACAACGGGAGCGGCAAGCTCAACACCGGCGGCACGCCGGTCGATCGCTTCCGCCAGGATGAAGGCGTCGACCTCTCCTACACCAAACAGGCCTTCGACAAGACCGTGGACGGCGTGGTCGAAAAACTGGGCGAGTTGTATGTTGGCTGGACCGCTGCCGGCGAGTGGATTAACTACACCGTCGACGTGCAGGCTGCGGGCACCTACCGCGTTCAGGCGCATCTATCCTCCCGGACTGAAGTAGCCCAGATCGCACTCGCCTTCGACAGCGTGGACAAGACCGGCCCGGTGACGCTCCCCACCACCGGCCACTGGCACACCTGGCGCAACGTGGACAACCTGACTGAGGTGAAGCTCGAAAAGGGCCTGCACGTGATGACGCTCTCTGTGTTGAAGGAGGGCAACTTTAACCTGGATTACCTGGACTTCGTCCCCGTGTCCGCGGTGGATTCCGGCAAGGGGCTGGACGCCTTCGAGCAGACCCGGCAGATGCGGCGCGGGGTCAACATCATCGGCTACGACCCGCTGTGGAAGGACTTCTCCAAAGCGCGGTTCCAGGATCGCCACTTCAAGCTGCTCAAAGAAGCTGGGTTCCAAAGCGTGCGCGTCAACCTGGCGGCCTTCGAGCACATGAACAAGAAGCTGGAACTCGATCCCAAATGGCTGAAGACCCTGGACTGGGCCGTCGAAGGGGCATTGGACAACAACCTGACGATCATCCTCGACGAGCACGACTTCGGCTACTGCGGCAAGGACGCCGAGGGCTGCCGCGTCAAGCTGATGGCCTACTGGCGGCAGATCGCGGAGCGCTATAAAGACGCGCCTCCGGCCGTGGTTTTCGAGATCCTGAACGAGCCGAACCAGAAGCTGACTTCGGATCTCTGGAACGCCGATCTCAAGGAGGCCCTGGCGATCATCCGGGAGAAGAACCCCACCCGCAACGTCGTGATCGGCCCGTCTTTCTGGAACAACATCCATACTCTGCCGCAACTCGAATTGCCGGCCGGCGACCGCCACATCATCGTGACCGTGCACTACTACCTGCCGATGGAATTCACGCACCAGGGCGCGTCGTGGAACAAGGAGACCGTCAACCTCTCCGGCGTCCGTTGGGGCACCGACTCGGACAAGCTGGTGATGGAGCAAAACTTCCTGACCGTGCAGGCTTGGGCGAAGGCGCAGAACCGTCCGATTCTGCTAGGCGAGTTCGGCGCTTACGACAAAGCGGACATGGACTCGCGCGTCGCCTACACCGCGCACGCCGCCCGCACGGCCGAGTCGCTGGGTTGGGCCTGGGCCTATTGGCAGTTCGACGCGGATTTCATCCTGTGGGACATGGCCAAAGACACTTGGGTGACGCCGCTTCTTAAGGCTCTAGCGGGAGTTTACTGCCAGGCGCCCGCGCACAAGTGCAAGTGGTTTTCAGTGAAGGGGTTACCAGCGAGAGTTTGTATTACCCACGCAGGGTACT
>Ga0118677_10000261_pt1 | contig 113738 bp, 101 predicted proteins | sample AliMusrvi5mmetaG_FD_86154 | JGI IMG/M metagenome (GOLD analysis project Ga0118677, IMG submission 86154)
CTATTCTACATTTTTTTAAAAGGTTACATACTGTCCTGCTGCCGTACTAGGAGCCTGTCCGACATAAGGAATTTTGGCTGCAATTGCCGTTTTTTGCCTGCGCCTTTGCGACGCTCAACTTACAGGTTCATTGGAGCCTGCGCGTTTCGCGTCGCTTCGGTTCGGCTTCAAAACCGTCAATTTCGCCTTAAAAATCTTATGTCGGACAGGCTCCTAGCCCGCGACATCCGGCTTGTGTCTGTGACTTGTGTCTTGTGGCTGCCCGGTTATTTCCCGGCGCGCCAGGTCAACAGGGCCAGAATAAGAAATTGCGAATCAATGAGGGTCGCGGAACTTATACGCCCCGGCGTTTTGTTGGAATAGAAGAACAGCATAAGGCCCAGGTAGTAAAAAAGACCGGTAAAAATAGCCGAAGCGAGACCCGGCTTCCAATTCATGTTTATAAGCAGGACCATGATGGTTTCCAGGAAAATGAACATTGCCGCAAGCGTCAGATATGTAAGTTTGGGCCCCGCGGCTTTGTAAAAATTTTCTTTACCCACTATCATATCGCTTTGCGCGTGCGAGATGCCGAACATCACGGAGCGGATGAACACCAGGAGGGCCGCGAAAATTACGGCGAGGTGGGTGGATTTATATAAGATGGCCCCGTGCCACAGACCGGGCGCGCAGGCGCAGACAAAAGCCCAGCCCAGCGAGGTCACGATGTCCTTTGAGGCCGGAAAATTAGCGAACTTCTCAAAACCCAGCGGCAGCTTATACGGATACAGCATCCCCGCGCCCCAAAAAAAAGCCGTCGGCAGGAGCACGCCCGCTCCGAACGTGGCCGACAGGAGGACGGCCATCGCGCCCGAAAGGAACGCGGCGAATTTCGTGGTGGATCTAAAACGGATGAAAAGGAGTCGCTTGGCTTTGTCGGGGGAGGAGGCGCCTTTTTCCTCGGCGCGGTTGACCATGTGCAGGCTGAGGACGAAGAGGCCGGACATCAGCAGGAGCTTTTTTGAAACGGGAGAGGCTTCCAGCTTCATGCAGACGTAAGCCAAAGCCACGGCGGCCAGCGCGGTATAGGCGCCGCCGGTGATGACAAGTTTCCAGAGGAAGGAGAGCCGCTCTTCAAGCGGGTTTTTGTCCGCTTCCGTCAGTTCGCGGACGCGCGCCAGCACTTTCTCTATCATCCAGGTCGGGGTGGAGGCGCCGGCGGTAATAAAGACGGACCTTCTGTCCTTAAGCAGGGCGTCCGGAAGCTCGTCCTCGTTCTCTATGTGGACGGCGGCCGGAGCCAGTTTTTGGCAGATCTGGAAGAGGCGGGCGGTGTTCGCGGAATTCTTTCCGCCCACGACGATCACAAGGTCGGAAGTTTTAGAGAGCTCGATGGTCTCTTTCTGCCGGTCTTTGGTGGGCTTGCAGATCGTGTCGGAGACGATCAGCTCGCCGGCCTTTTTTCTGACCTCCTCTACCGCCGCAAGGAACACGGACTCCTCCTGCGTCGTCTGGGCGACGATATTCACTTTTTCCATCCGGGGCAGGCCCCCGGCTTCTTCCGGTCCGCTGATGACCCGGCCGCGGCCCAGCGCGCAGCCCATGAGCCCTACGACTTCTGCGTGGTCCTTGTCGCCAACGATAATGGTGTCGTAGCCTTTTTCGGCGTATCTGGCGATGGTGCGGTGCACATGCTTGACCAGAGGGCAGGTGGCGTCGACGACCTCCAGGGCCCCGCGCCTTATTTCCGCCTCCCGTGCGGGGGGGATGCCGTGCGCGCGGATGACCAGGATGGCGTCGCGCTCCTTGATCTCCGACACGCTTTCTACCGCGTGGACGTTCTTCTCTTTCAGCGTCTCAATGACCTGGCGGTTGTGGATGAGCGGCCCCAGCGTGTAGATAGGTTTGCTGGCGCTCTTGGCGAGTTCAAGCGCTTTATCGATGGCGTTCTTTACGCCCGGGCAAAAGCCGGCCGTGGAGGCCACGGTGATCTGGGGTCTTGCGGGCATAGGGAGAAAGGTGGATAGGCAGCCCGCCGGAGACCCGGCGGGTCCGCTTCTGCGGATAGGTGGTCAGGCTGTAGGTAAAAAACTAACAGCCTGATAGCCTACAGCCTAACAGGCTATTTCAGTTCTTTGCTGATATGCGCCCAGGCGTTCTTGAGGTCTACCGTGAGATGTCTTAGCTCGGCGGCGCTTACCTTTTCCACTTTGGCGTAGCGCGCCGCGACCTTGTCTACGAGATCGTGGTAGGCTTCCCTGTCGATGGATTTCAAAGCTTCTATCTTTTCCAGGACTTCGCCCTTCATTTTAAGGGTCCAGCCGGCGATCTTTTCGCGGTTCTTGGCGCCTTTTTCGCCGTAGAGGAAATATGCTCCCGCCGCGGCTACGGCCGCAAGACCAATGCCAGCTCCGATAATTTTCCCTGTCTTTTTCATAACGATCTCCTTTTCCACGCCCGAGAATCCCGGGGCGCAGGCCGGTTAGGCCTCGTCCCCCTGCAAAAATCTTACAAAATAAATCCTCCCGTGCAAATGATAATTGATAAAATCTAAGGATGAAGGAAAAGTTCAAACTTGTTTCACCGTTCAAGCCCAAGGGCGACCAGCCCTCGGCGATAAAGGCGCTTTGCGAAGGGATAAACGCCGGCAAGGCCAACCAGACGCTGCTGGGCGTGACAGGCTCGGGCAAAACCTTCACGGCGGCGTCCGTTATAAACGAACTCAACCGCCCGGCGCTCATAATTTCTCCCAACAAGGTGCTGGCCGCGCAGCTCTATTCCGAGTTCAAGACCTTTTTCCCGGAGAACGCGGTGGAGTATTTCGTCTCCTATTACGATTATTACCAGCCCGAGGCGTATATCCCGTCCAGCGACACCTACATAGAAAAAGACGCTTCCATAAACGACCACATAGATAAACTGCGGCTAAAGGCCACTAGTTCCATACTCACCAGGCGCGACACCATCGTAGTGGCTTCGGTCTCCTGCATTTACAATATCGGCTCGCCGGATAATTTTTCCAAGCTCTGCCTGCACGCGCGCGTCGGGGCCGCTTACGACCGGCGTGAGCTCACAAAGCGCCTGGTGGCCATACAGTACGACCGCAACGAGACCGAACTCGCCCGCGGTACGTTCCGCATGCGCGGCGGGGTCATGGATATTTTCCCTGCCGATATGGAAACGGCCTACCGGCTGACGCTGGGCGATACGATAGAGAGCATTAAAGAAATAGATCCGTTGACCGGCGACGTTCTGCGCGAACATAAAGAGGCCATTATCTACCCGGCAACTCACTTCGTGGCCGAGCCGGAGGAGTTGGAGCGGGCTATAGCTGCTATAGAGGCGGAACTGGCCTCCCGCCTGAATGAGCTGAACGCCGCGGGCAAGCTGCTGGAGGCCCAGCGCATCGAGCAGCGCACCCGCTACGACCTTGAGATGATACGCCAGACCGGCTACTGCCACGGCATCGAGAACTATTCGCGCCACCTGTCCGGGCGGCCGGCCGGCGAACGACCGCTGTGCCTGCTGGATTATTTCCCGAAAGATTTCCTGCTTTTCATGGATGAGTCGCATGTCAGCGCGCCGCAGATACGCGGCATGTACCACGGCGACCGCTCGCGCAAGCAGACCTTGGTGGACTTCGGCTTCCGGCTGCCGTCCGCGCTGGACAACCGTCCGCTCAAATTCGACGAGTTCGAGGCCCTGCGGCCCGCCACCGTCTTCGTTTCGGCCACGCCGGGTCCGTACGAGCTCGCGCTCTGCGGAAAGGAAAATATCGTGGAGCAGATAATCCGGCCCACCGGCCTTGTGGATCCGGACGTGCAGATACTTCCGGCCCAGGGCCAGATAAAGGCGCTTATCGGCGAGATAGAAGGAAGAGCCGCCAGAAAAGAGCGCTCGCTGGTCCTGACCCTCACCAAAAAGACGGCCGAAGACCTCAGCGAATTCCTGGCCGAGAAAAAGATCAGGGCGAAGTATATCCATTCTTCGATGGATACGCTCCAACGCCTGGATATCCTGCGGGATTTCAGAAAGGGGGACTTCGACGTGCTGGTCGGCATCAACCTGCTGAGGGAGGGGCTGGACATCCCGGAAGTGACGCTGGTGGCCATCCTTAACGCCGATAACGAAGGCTTCCTCAGGAGCGAGACCACGCTCGTGCAGATCTCCGGCCGCGCCGCCAGGAACCTGACCGGCAAAGTGATCCTGTTCGCCGACCGCGAAACCGATTCGATGAAGCGCGCGCTGGGCGAGATGGCCCGCCGCCGCGTAAAACAGCTGGCCTATAACAAGGAACATAATATAAAGCCGGAGACCATCATCAAAAAACTGCACGAATTCGACGAACTCCACACCCAGGAAAAGCGGGCGGCTTTCCGCCTGGTGGGGGCCGTGGCTGCCGCCGACGTGAACAAAGACAATATCAAAGGCATCATGAAAGAGCTTGAAAAGCAGATGAAGGACGCCGCCGACAACCTTAACTTCGAACTTGCAGCGGAACTGCGCGACCGCCTGTATGAGGTCCGCGAGATGGCCGGCTCTAAATCTGCCGCCCGAAACCCCGCAAGAAGGCAGCAGGAGCCTTTTTAACCCAAAAGGCAGCAGGAGCCTTTGCATATTTACCGATGGGTTCGGCGGGGCAATAAATGATAAAATTTACCCGATGGAGCAATTCGATACTCTTATAAAGGCGGCCCTTAAGGAAGACCTCGGCGCGGGCGACGCTACCACCGAGGTCTTTATCCTGGAAGGCCAAAAGTTCGAGGGACGCATGTTCGCCAAGTGCGGCGGCGTTCTGGCCGGAGCCGGGGTCGCCAAACGGGTCTTCGAACTGGCCGATCCCGGCTCCAGAACACGCATACTTCTTAAGGACGGCACCCGTTTTAACAAAGGTGCGGTCATCCTTACCGTTCGTGGTTCCCGGCGCCTGCTGACGGCGGAACGCACGGCCCTGAATTTTATCCAGCATCTTTCCGGCGTCGCTACCCGCGCGGCCCTCTTCGCCAAAGAAATTAAGAACCCCCGCACCAAAATTTACGATACCCGCAAGACCATTCCCGGCTTAAGGGAACTGGAGAAACGCGCCGTGGTCTGCGGCGGGGGAGCTAACCACCGGCGCGGGCTGTACGACGCCTTTCTGATAAAAGACAACCACATAGCCATGCTGGGCGGCTCGCTGGAGCGGCTCAGGGAGCGGCTGGCCTATGCCCGCAAAAACTACAAAGGGCTGAAGATCGAGATCGAGGCTCAGAGTCTGGCGCAGGTCGCGGATTTTCTGCCTCTGGGCTTTGATATCATAATGCTGGATAACATGGGTCGGGCGGAGATGAAACAAGCGATAGCTCTTATCCGCGTTAAAAGTAAAAAAACCGAGATCGAGATCTCGGGCGGGGTAAGATTCGAGGACCTGGCCGCACTTTCAAAGCTCGGCGCGGACCGTATTTCCGTCGGTTCCATAACAAATTCCGCCGCCGCGCTGGATATAGCGTTCGACATCTGGCCGGTGAAGAACAGTAGGCGGGGGAAAAGGCAGCGGCTGGTTAAAATAAAAAGCTGTCATCCCCGCAATCTGTAGGCGGGGATCCATTAGAAAAGAGTTGATGGATTCCCGCCAAAGGATCGCGGGAATGACAGGTGTTACTTATACAAACTCGCTCTGTGCCTATACTGGCGGTTGTGGAAAGTATTGGTCCGTTAAATAATTCAGGAGATACGTTACTATGACCGATTTAAAAACCACCGGCGCGTTGGAGCTGGAAACGCTGCCGGGGATAAAGAAACTGCTGGTGCTCGAAACCGCCGCGTCCACGCAGGAGGTTGCAAGGGAACTCGCTCTTCAGGGCGGTATGGAAGGCACGCTGGTGCTGGCGCTCGATCAAAGCGCCGGCAAAGGGCGCATGGGCCGGACCTGGGAGTCGGGCCGGGGCGGAATTTATATGACGCTCGTCCTTCAGCCCAGCATCGGACTGAAATTCCTGAGCGAGCTAAGCGTGCTGGCCGGCCGCGTGACCGCTTTGACCCTTAAGCAGTTGTACGCCGTCAACACCCGCGTAAAACTTCCTAACGACGTTTACGCGCTGCATCCCCAAAAAAAGAAATTCCTGAAGATCGCGGGCATTCTTACAGAATCGGCGTCCATAAACAAGACTCCGAACTGGATCCTTCTGGGCATCGGCGTTAATCTGAACAACGCTTTGTCCATCGGCACCGGCGTAAGCGTTTCCGAGATCATTAAAAAAGAAGTGTCCCGCGAGGCATTCCTGCAGGCCTTCTTCGAAAATTTCTGGCAAGTTTATTCCTCCTGGGAATATTCCTCGCAGTCTAAATCCTGACCGAAAATATTTTTATTAAGAGTCTTTAAGTGAAAAACGAATTCGACGGCAATTTTCGGATTTCTGCGGTCGAGATCAAAAATATCGCCCTTGAACGCGGCGCGTCCGCCTGCGGCATCGCGCGCGCGGAGGCGCTCCCGGAGCACGCCCGTTTTAGCAGCGCGTGCGCCGGCGCGCCGCCCGGCCTCGCCTATCTGAAGCGTACGCCTTCCGCAAGGGAGGATGTGAGGAACTGGTTCGCGCCGGCGAGGTCCGTGCTGGTATGCGCCTTTCAATACTGGCATTCCGGCCTGGACTACGGTTCCATCCTCGAAAGTCTCGGCGAGCCTTCCACCTATCTTAAAAACACGGGGCGCAAGCCGCGTGCTGAATTCATGGCCCGCGCAAAATCCGGAGGGATAAAGCCCGGGATCTCCCGGTATGCGCTGGTCCCGGATTATCACGAAGTGATAAGGGAAAAACTGCGGCTGATGCTGGCCGACATAAAAAAGGCTTGCCCGGAGGCGGCAGGCAAACCGTTCACCGACACTTCGCCGGTGCTTGAAAAAGAGCTCGGGCTGAGAGCGGGGCTTGGTTTCAGGGGGAAGAACACTTTGCTTATCTCTAAAGAGCTGGGCTCGTATTTCTTCATAGGCGGCCTGGCGCTTTCATTGGACTTCTATTCCGGCGAAAGTTCGGTACCGGAGGCGGCCCCCGGCTGCGGCACCTGCGGGAAATGCGCGTCCGCCTGCCCCGCTGGCGCTTTGAATACTTCAGGGGTTCTAGACGCCGGCCTTTGCCTTTCTTACTGGACCACGCAGTCAAAGACCGAGGCTCCGGAGGAGATCTTAAGCAGAGCGGGGGGGCGCCTCTATGGTTGCGATATCTGCCAGGAAGTCTGCCCATACAATGACAAAACGCCGGACAAGATCTTCCTGCCGGAATTCAATTCAAAAAAATCAAATTCTTATTGAATTTTATTTTTTTGAACTTGGGGATGAGAATTTGTGGAAATTGAAGTTGGTTAAATCGAAATCCCGTATGGAATTTCGATTTAAGGTTTTTTTGACAGGGCGTTCTTAACGGCTTCCATCAGGTCGTCGGTGTTGAACGGCTTTGTGAGGAACGCCGCCACCTGCGGGAACCTCTGGAACATCGTCCGTGAAGGCTCGAGCGCGGACAGGACTATGATAGGCAGCTCTTTAGTCCCCGCGTCTTCGGTGATCAGGTTAGCCAGGGAATAGCCGTCTATGCCGGGAAGCATGACATCCAGTATCAGCAGGTCCGGTTTATAGGACCGCAGCATGTCCATGACTTCCCTGCCGTTATCGCACAGCTGGACCTTGTGACCCATCGATTCAAGCGTGTACTGGACCAGGCTCGATATTTCGGCGTCGTCATCAACAACAAGTATTTTATTCCCCATAAGTTAAATCTAACACATATCCCGTTTACCGGTCAAGGACACAGCAGGTGTAGGTAGAGGTAAAGGTAGAGTAGGCGGAATGCCGTTTAAATCGGTGTCCGTTCTTTATCACTTCCTGTACCTATACCTGCCGTTCCTAATACAGCAGGAATTTTTTCCGGGTTTCCCTGAACGAGGCGTTGTCTTTTGCAAAGCCGGCCAGTATGGCTTCGGGCTTTTCTCCGGCTTCCAGCATGTCGTAGAGCCTGGAATTCCCGGTCATCTTTTTTATCTCTTCGGCCTTGAGGACGAAATCCTTTTTATTGTATTTTCGCAGGTAATAGACCGCGTAGACGTAGAGGTCCAGTGCCCGCACAGCGCCCGGGTCCAGAACTTTCACGCTCACGCCGGAGCAGGGCCTGCCCTCATAGATATCTTTGGACGGCGTGCGCTCTTCGGCGGAGAATTTAAGGCCGCGGAGCGGGGCTTTGGAAAGCTTGTCAGCTATCTTGCCGGCCTTCATCCAGGGCGCGCCGAACCACAGAAAAGGCGTTTCGGTCCCGCGGCCCACCGAGACGTTGGAAGCTTCAAAACAGCCCAGGCCGGGATAAAGCAGTTCCGCGTCGGTGCTCCTGATGTTGGGCGAAGGGTTGGTCCAGACGACGGCGGTCTCGCCGAAGAACATGTCGCGCCGCCAGTTCTCCATCTTCACCACGGTCAGTTTCAGGTCCAGCTTTTTATGGTCCTTGTGGAAAAGCGCCATCTCGCCGGCGGTGAAAGCGTGCCTGGTCGGCACGGTCAGGTATGCGGTGAAAGAAGTGACGTCAGGGGCGAGTTCCGGCCCCTCGATGATATCGCCGCCTACTGGGTTGGGCCGGTCCAGCACGACGAACTCGATCTTGTTTTTAGCCGCTTCTTCCATGGCGTAGCCCATGGTGGTCAGATACGTGTAGAAGCGCGCGCCTATGTCCTGTATATCAAAAACCAGCGCATCCACGTCTTTAAGCATTTCCGGCGAGGGGCGCTGGTCTTTACCGTAGAGGCTGTAGATCGGCACGCCAGTCAAAGGGTCCGTGGAATTTTTTATGAGGACGCCGCCTTCTTCCGAGCCGCGAAAGCCGTGTTCGGGGGAAAAGATGGCGGTTAGGTTCACTTTTTTTGAGCCGTACATCGCGTCCACGGCGTTCCTGCCCGCGGCGTCAACGGAGGAATGATTAGTGATAATTCCGATCCGCTTTCCTTTAAGAAGCTCGAAGCCGTCGCGCTCCAGCACGTCGAGGCCGGTCAGGGTTATGCCGGCCGCGCCGGCATTACCAGCGGTCAGTGACCAGTGGATAGTGGACAGCAATAAAAAGGCAGCAGCTGCCTTTTTCGTAGGAGATAAAAAAAAGTGTTTATTTCTCATGTATATTTTCAAAAGGTGCCAGGCACCTTTTGAACTGAACTGACCACTGATCACTGCCCGCTGTTTTTTAGCACCAGCAGGTAGAGCGCGCCGGGGTCCCAGAGCTTAAAGGCGAAGGTGTGGGCCTTATCGCCGTTGCCGGCGAAGAAGTCCACCCGGCCCGGGCCTTTGATGGCTCCGCCGGTGTCCTGACAGAAGACGAAGCGCGCATCCTGTTTTCGGCCGAGCAGCGCGCCTTTCTCGTCCACATCGGGGGTGGTTGCGCGCATGAAGGCCAGGGTTCCCATCGGCAGGAGAGAATTATCCACTGCCACCGAGCGCCAGCCGGTCAGAGGCAGTCCGTAGGTGCCGGCAGGCCCTTCTTCGGGGTCGGCGGGCTGCTCCAGTTTGAAGAAAACATAGCGTTTGTTCATGCTTAGCAGGGACCGCACCTGATCGGGATGTTCGTCCAGGTACTTCTGGCCCTTTTCGGAACTGATGCCTTCCCGCGCAAGCGCGCCGGCCTCTATCATGCCGGTCAGCCAGCCTTTGAATTTTAGGCTGTTGGTCGCCGCGAAATTAGCCTTGATCACCCTGCCGTCCGGCAGGCGCAGGCGGCCGGAACCTTCGGTTTGCAGGTCCAGGACGTCGGCGCGGTTCTTGAACCAGGCAAGCTCAAGGCCTTTGCCGGCCAGCGCGTTGTTGAAATCTATTTCTTCCCGGCTCAGATAAGGCACCAGGGAGTTGTTCATGAGGCGGCCGTTGATGGTTTCTCCTTTGAACTTCTCGTTGAAGTCCTCCAGGTTCACGGAGATGAGGTCGTCCGGTTTGGCGTAGATGGGATATTTATATTCATCCGTCGATCTTAAACTGGCTTCCAGCGTCGGCTCGTAATAAGAACTGAAGATCACGGTGCCGGTGGAATCGCGGCCGGCAAGCTGGTAGATGTCGAACGTGTCTTTCAGACGGCGGTCGAACTCGGCCTGGTCCTTGGCTTCCGAGAGGATCTTCATGAACTCGCTCGTGGAGGCGGCCAGGGTGTCGGTGTTTATTTTCCTTTGGCCGAAAGAGTAGGGAATGCCGGGGGTTTTAAGCGACTGAAAATATTTCATGTTCAGTCCGGCCGCTTTCAGCAGCGAGCTTTTGTCGTCCAGGTCGGCGAAGGAGGGGATATCGCCGGGAGCGACGGAGAGCACGGCGGGCGCGGCTTCGGCCTTGGCCTGTGCGCCGCCGGCCGGACAAGCGCCGGGCTGGACGGCTGGAGTGGATAGGCAGACGCACGGTGGGCAGCTCACGCCTTTTTGGGCGGCGGTTTGCTGCGAAAGCGCGGCGCCGGCGGCGCCTGGGGACTGCCGTTCTATCGTCGCCGCGCAGCCGGTCAAAAACAGTGAAAGTTGTAATATCGCAAGTTTTTTCATAGTTATTAGTCGCCTTTATATGCGGCCTTACGGCCCGGAGGTTTCATATTTCCCGTGAAGATCAAGCCCTGGAGCCCCATCACAATGAGCGCTCTCCTGTCGGACTGATATGCCGGCGGTTTTCACGCGCTCACGCGGTTGTATACTAAGTTACATTCGGCCGGAAGCCCGGCGGCGCCTCTTACGGGGAGAAAACCGCCTTCCCGGTTTCTATTATCTCAAAATACCTTCATTGACACAAGGCCGATTATCTATTACACTTTAACAATGAAAAGAAAATTAACGTCGTTACTCCTTCTTATCTTAACGCTCCCTGTTTTTGCCGCCTCCGAAGAGGCTAAAATCATTTCGTTTAACGGAAAAGTAGAGGCGAGGCTCACCCGCGAAGGCGGCTGGTCCCCGGCGGCGGAGAACATGGAAGTTCCGGAGGGCGGCGCAGTGCGCTCCGGCGCCGACGGTTCCGCCCTGTTGCTCATGCCCAACAAGACCAAGATCTGGATCAAAGAAACGTCCAGCCTTGAGATCGAGCAGCGCCAGACACTGTCTTCCCGTCTGGCTCTGGTGTTCGGCAAAATCAAGCTTCGCGTGCCGCATCTTCTGCGCAAAGAAAAATTCGAGGTCAGGACCCCGTCCGCCGTCTGCGCGGTCAGGGGCACGGAATTTACCGTCGATACCAATGAAGCCGGCGCTATGGTCATCAACGTTCTTTTCGGAGAGGTCAAGCTTAATTTCGTCGTCCCTCCCGAAAAGGGAGGGTCCCAGTTCTATATTCCGCAGGGCCGCAGCATGAGCTTGGCGGAGAAGGGAAAGCTCGCTACTCTGGTGCTGATGAGCCACGATCAGGAGCGGACCGCGCTCGAGAACTGGAATCCCGGACTTACCCAGGAAGAACGTCAGAAAGATCTGAAGTCCAAAGACAATGACAGGGCGCTGATACGCGAGTTCGCCAAGATCGCGAACGGCACCGATGACGCGGTGCAAAGTTTCCTCAACACCGTTAAGGAATCGGACCTGGAGGGAGGGCGCACGCTCAAGGATATACACGGCAACGTTGTGCGCGTCGACCAGCGCATGATGAGGCCGAACTCCGACGAAGTGCAGGTCATCAATCTGGTAAAGCGGCCGGTCTATAGCAATGACAACGCTTCCGTGGCCAACGGCGGGTTTAAATATAACGGCGCGCAGGGAATTAGCGACCGCCTTGACTATATGCAGATGACCATGAAGTTCGACCAAAACCTGCCCCAGAGCATAGAGGATTGGCCCAGCTTTTTTAACGATAATACTATAAATGCGAAATGGGCCTCTTTTGTGATGGCGAATAAGACCAAGTCGGACGAAATATTTTTCGTCGCCAACGGCGCCAAGTATGACAGCGCCAGCGACAGTCTCAAAAGCGGCACGGGAATCGTGGGGGTCACTGGTGGTGCTAGTTTCTCCAACAATGATGTGCTTATAACAGGCGTTTTAAAGAACGAAAGCGGTGTAACTGCGGTTCAAGGCTTGAATAATATAGCCAGGCTGAACATCACGGATACCGGCGGGGGTACTCTTAAATATAGCGCGGTTACGCAAGCCGCCAGTCCCATAGGCAATAATAATCCTATTAATGGCACATATAGTAATGTCGTCTGGGCAGCTAAGTTTAATAATTCAGGCGCGGCCAATTCTTATGAAAAGAAAGGCGATCCTTACTTGTTCGACTACCAGGCCACACCGTATGCTATAGGAAACAGTGCCTCTAACATAATCTGGTTTACGCAGGAATCTTCGGTTATAAATAACGCGGGCGCAGTACAGCAGATCTCGGATTTCACCAGCTCCTCGCTGGATCCGTTCAGCATTCTGAAGAACAGCGCCGGCGAGGTTGTCATGTCCATTAAAAGTAATAATATTACCAGTGTTGCCAATTCGAATGAATGGACTCATCAGAATGACTATTTTGCTTACAACGGTGGCTCCGGCACCAATGTGGACCTGGTGATCATCCCGGACCTTCTCGTGGCCGCGGTGCAGAGACTGCTGCCGGCCCTGACGAAACTTAACAAATGAGGAATTTAATGAAAAGGCTAATACTAACCTCGGCAGTTCTCTTATGCCTCAACGGCATATCCTTCGCCGCTATAGACTGGCAATCCAAGGGGATGCAGATGGTCGGCGAAGTCCTGGCCAATCCGTCGGCTTTTTTCTACGACTTCCAACAGGACCTGGAGGCCACCACCCCGCTGACGCCGGGCAAGAGCTTCGGTTTACAGACCGGGCTTTTTCCTACCACCATCCCCATGACTTTCGTGAATGTGTCAGGCAAGTACCGTCTGCACGCGGAAGGGCGTATCGCGCCCGGCGTGCCGCAGGTGGACCTGATAGGCGGGTTATGGAATTCGCCGTTAGCTAAAATAGCGACTAAGGATTCAAAAACTATAGAGAGCGCTAAGTTCGGCGGAGATTATTTGGGCGCGATAGTAAGCTCTTCCGTGAGCCCCAAGATCCGCACTTTCTGGGGCTATAAACATTCGATGCTCAGGGCCAAAGCGGTATTAAAACCTGACGAAAACGGTAAATGGCCGCAATTAATGGGTACGGATATCAAAAGCTTCGACTCCGGCTTTAAGGACGATTTTCTTATAGCCGGCATCGAGACGCCCAAAGGCATAAACAAATATTGGAGCATGCAGCTGAATTACGGCTTAAAAACCCAGACCTTCTCCACCAAGCTAAGCTGGTACGGGAAAATCTTCGAGCTGGGCCTGAACATTTATCCAGAGGGCGTTCTCGTGTTCCACCCGGTATGGAACATGCATATAAACTTCTAGGCTCCGGGCCGCCCGCCGAACAGGCGGCGTAAAAACCGACTTGGAGATAAGCAGGTAAAGACAACATTTAAAACCAGAGGTAACTTAATGAAAAAGATAATTTTAAGCGCGGTGATAGCGGCGGCCCTGACCGGCAGGCTATGCGCGACCGTGGCGGAGGATTCCAAGATCTTCACCCCGTATTTCGACATGACGCTGATGGAAGCGGCTTTCCTGCCTTCCGCGGGCAATATCTTCAGCGGCGGCAATATCAACACGCAGGCCGGCCTTCTGACCAAGCTGAGCCAGAAGGATTCCATTTTCGGGCTCTATAACTTCAACTACGAGGGCCCGGCCTTCCAGCCGCAGGATTCGAAGCAGTTCACCGACCGCAGCATGTCGCATAACTTCAATTTCGAATACCGCAGGGTCCTGAGCGAGAAGTTCCGCGTGCGCCCGGGCGTATCCTTCATGAGGGATTATTCCCGCACAGGCGCTAACGAAGCCTGGAAGAACGGTCTCTATAATATGAACTCCTTCGGCGGACAGCTGGCCGTGGATTATAATTTCGACTTCGATAAGAACGGCGTCATCACCGCGGCCTATATGTCAAGGAAGATAAAATTCCCCAACTACACCGATCTCCTCAGGGAATTTATGAACGCTTCCAACACTTCGGAAACCTCCGGCGGACTCCAGGACCAGAATCTGACGCAGATCTCGCTGCGCCCCAGCTGGAACGGCTTCTTCAGCGGACTCACCTACACCGAGCAGGACTACGATAACCAGAAGGTCGTGGACCACGTCACCGGCATTTACGGCAACACGCTGCAGAAGGACAAAACCACGGCGGTCGACGGCGGATTCCATCAAAGCCTGTGGATCTTCGAGCTGTCTCCGATGGTGTCCTACTCCATGCACCGCTCCAATCAGAATTTCCTGCGCTACAAGAGCCTGGGCGCCACCTTTACCCCCGCCACGCTGACGGACGGCACGGCAAACGTCACCATGGTCGCCAATAATTATGATTACAACGAGGCGACGCTGAGCGTTCCGATAGACCTGAACGTGACCGGCAAATGGGCCATAGGCGGCTCATTTAACGTGACCAGCCGCAATTACACCAAGCGCGGCGCCCGCGACGCGGACAATAACTACACCGCCTCCAAGCAGAAGAACGTGATGTCCACTCTTACCGGCAGCATCCGCAAACGCATAAACGATGTCGCTACGATGCGCCTGTTCTACTCCATGGTCGTGGCTTCTTCGAACAATAAATTCGAGAAGTATACGCCGAACAACTACACCGGCCACACCTTCGGCGTGGCTTATCAGCTGTCCTACTAAAAGCCTGAGGCTTTTAGTGTCACAGGGCACAAGACACAAGTTATAAGTCATAAGACGAAAGCCGGATGCCGCGGCGAAAGAGCCGGCATACGGACCGCGGAAAAGGGCTCGGGAATTGTCCCGGGCCCTTTTTGCGCCTATAGTCAAAGCCAAAATGGTATAATAAGCATTCTGCATTCTATTATTCCAGAGGTCTTTCCATGTATTTGAAGGCCATTGAAATTTACGGTTTTAAATCATTCGCCAATAAGGTCAAGATGCCGCTCAGGCCGGGCATCACCTGCATCGTAGGCCCGAACGGCTGCGGCAAATCCAACGTGGTCGACTCGGTCAAATGGTGCGTCGGGGAGATGTCCTGGAAATCCCTGCGTATGCCGTCTATGATGGACGTCATCTTCGCCGGCACCACAAAGCGTTCGCAGCTCAACATGGCCGAAGTATCGATGACCTTCGATAACGAATCCCGCAAGCTGCCGCTGGATTTCAGCGAAGTCACCGTGACCCGCAAGATCTACCGCTCCGAAGAATCCGAATACTTCATCAATAAAGTGCAGTGCCGCCTTAAGGACATCCGCGAGATGTTCCTGGACACCGGCATCGGTACCGACGGCTACGCCATCATCGACCAGGGCGAAGTGGAATATGTGCTGTCCGCGAGCGCCGAGGAGCGCAGGGAGCTTTTTGAAGAGGCCGCCGGCGTCTCCAAATACAAGGCCAAGCGGGAGGAAGCTCTGCGTAAACTCGAAAAAGTCGACGCCGACCTCGTCCGTCTTGCCGATTCCATGGCGCTGATAGACGAGCAGATAAAGAAGCTCGATACCGAGGCCAAGCGCGCCCGCACGCAGCTTAAATACAAGGAAGAGCTCACCGCCGCCGAGGTTTCCATGCTGGTCAAAGAGATCTCCGGGTATAACGGCGAAGTGGAGGCGGAGAACGCCGCTCTGGAGCCGGTGCAGCGCGAGATCGCCGAAACCGCGACCGCCATCACGGCCCTGGAGGGCGAGCTCGCCGCGATGAACCTCACTCTCACGCAGAGGCAGGAAGAAGAGCGGGTGCTGAACGAGGCTATCGCGTCCGTAAAATTCGAGAAGGTGCGTCTTGAGGGTACCATTGTGGGGAACGGCAATACCGCCGAAGTGGTGGCCTCCCAGACGAAAGCGCTTGAGGAATCCGGGCGGCGCAACGAAGAGGCGATCGCCGCTTCCGCGCCTCGCATCGAAGAGACCCGCGTCTCGCTGGCTAACGCCGCCGCGGGGCTGGACGCGCTTAAGAACGATTACGAGACCGGCCTGGCTGAGCTCGCCAAGATAGAAGAGGAAATGAACGTCGTCGACGCCGCCGCCGGGGCCATAGAGAAAGATATCACGGCGGCCTACCAGACCGAGATCGAAGTTTCCAAGGAACTCGCTTCCACGGGCTCGAGCATCGGCCACTACAAAGACAATATCCTGGGCCTTAAAAAGGAGCTGGAGGGCCTTAGCGCCCTGCGCGCCGTGATAGAGGAGAAGGCCGCCGCCATACGCGCCCGCGCGAGCGAAGCCGAAGCGGCGCTGAACACCGAGAACGCCAGTCTCGCCGAAGCCGAGAGATCCCGGAGCGCTTACGCAAGCCGCAGGGAAGAGATAGGCCGCCGCCTGAACGAACTGAACGCGGAGAAGACCGGCGCCCGCTCGCGCCTGGAAGCCATCCTGGCGCAGGGCGAAAAAGATTCTTATTGGGTGGGCATCAACAATGTGCTTAATTCCGGCATCTCCGGCATCCGCGGCACGCTGCGGCATCTCCTGACCGTAAAGAAGGAAGACAGACTGGCCGTCGAGGAAGCGCTGGGCCGCTTTATGGACGCCATCGTCTGCGATAATTCCGAGCGCGCGCAGGAAGCGATCAACTATCTTAAGCATCTCGGCAAGGGCCGCTGCCGTTTTCTTATCCTGGATAAGGTCGGCGCGCCGGGCGCCCCTTCCTCCTGGGAAATACCTAATGTGGCGAAGGTCCGAGGGAAGATCTCGGCCTCCCCGGAATACGACGCCGTGCTCGACCAGCTTTTGGGAGGCATCTACTCCGCGGAAGGTTCCGTGCTGGGTTCTTTCTGGGTGTCGGGCGGCGTGGAAGATATAACCTCCAACGAGCCTTATTGGGAAGAGGAAGGCGATCTTAAGGAAAAGATACGCGTTTACGAAGAGGAGGAGACCCGGCTTTCGGCGGAGAACACCGAAGTCATAGCCAAACTGGTCGAGATCTCCGGCCTGGCCGCGTCCCTGGACCTGAAGATCAACGCCCTTAATCTGGACTTTCACCGCGCGCAGGTCGAGACTGAGAACGCCGAAGCCGAAGCCCGCCTCAACTCGCAGAACGTGGAATTCACCGCCGCCGAAACGGCCAAGGCCGAAGGTATACTCGCGGAAACGGAAAACAGGCTCGCGGAGCTGAACGGGCGCTTGGACGCGGCGCGTCTGCTGTCCGAGGGCAAAAGGGCGGAAATGGCCGCCCTCTCCGACAGGAAAGATTCGCTGCACGCCACGTATTCCAAAGCGAAGGAAGATATCGGCGGCCGGAAAGCGAACCTGGATAACCACCAGAAGAACCTCGAGCTTCTGAAAGAAGAGGCCGTTCGTCTGGAACAGCATCTTTCGGCTCTGCGCGAAGAGCGCGAACACGCCTCCGTGCGCGTCAAAGAACTGGCGGAACAGGCCGTGCACCTGGCCTCAGAGACCGAGGAGGCCCGCAGGCGCCTTATGGAAGTGATGAGCGAACTGGCGGAAAAAGAGATCATAGAGAAGCAGCTTTCCGGCGAAACGAACGCGCTGCGCAACGATTACGGACGCCTGAACATCAACCTCGGAGATTCCAAGGAACTGCTGGCCGAGGGCGAGAAAAAACGCTACGCCATAGAGCTCAAAATAAATACTTTAAAGACCCGCAGCGAAGACCTTCTGCGGCGCCTCATCGAGGAATGGAACCTGGTCCTGGAGGACGCGCGGGAGAAATTCGGCGCGGTGGAAGTGGACGCGGAGCGGGTGAAGTTCCTGCGCAAGCGCCTGGAGAACATGGGGGCGGTCAATATGACGGCGCCGGAGGAATACGACGCGCTGATCAACCGCTTCAATTTCATGAACTCGCAGGTGGAAGATCTCAACCGGGCCAAGGCGGACCTGCGCTCGGCCATAGCCAAGATCAACGAGACCACCCGCGACAACTTCAAGCTCACCTTCGACAAGGTGCACGGGCACTTTAAACAGATCTACGGCCTGCTCTTTAACGGCGGTGAGGCCGACCTGATCCTGACGCAGCCGGAGAACATCCTTGAGACCGGCGTGGAGATACTGGCGCATCCGCCCGGCAAAAAACTGGTGAGCATTTCCCAGCTTTCCGGCGGAGAAAAAGCGCTTACGGCGCTGGCGCTGCTGTTCAGCTTCTTCTGCGTCAACCCTTCGCCGTTCTGCGTGATGGACGAGGCCGACGCTCCGCTGGACGAAGCCAACGTCGAGCGCTTCGTGCGCCTGCTGCGGGAATTCTCGGGCACGACGCAGTTCATCGTTATCACTCACAATAAGCGCACCATGGAAGCCGCGGACGTGCTTTACGGCGTTACCATGGAAGAGCTCGGCGTATCCAAGCTCATTTCGGTGGACCTAAAAAAAGCCTCGGCTATGACCGAGGGCGCCGGAAAAGTGAAGGCGCAGGTCGGAGCGTAACGGCAGTGGCCAGTGTTCAGTGGACAGTGGCCAGATAAGAACCGAGCTTGTTTCTGACCACTGATCACTGTCCACTGGTATTGATTATGATCTACGGAGTTTTTTCGGATGTGCACGCCAATCATGAAGCGCTGAAAACGGTGCTGGCTTTTCTTCACAAAAATAAGGCGTCGCGGTTCATTTGCTGCGGCGACCTGGTGGGTTACGGCCCCCAGCCGTCCGAATGCGTGAGGGAGGTCATGGAACTTCCGGAGCTGTCCATCGTGCTGGGCAATCACGACGCAGCGGTGACCGGTAAAATGGAGCTGCGCTGGTTCAACCATAATGCGCTGGCGGCAATAGAATTCGCCAAAAAAAAATTATCCGAAGCCGAGCTCGCCTATCTCTCCGCCCTGCCGGAGGTCGTCAAGACCGCAGATTTCACGCTGGTGCACGGCTCCCCCAGAAAGCCGCTTACCGAATATCTCATGAGCGAACAACAGTTCGTCAGGAACCTGCCGTACTGGGAGACGTCGCCCTGTTTTATCGGGCATACTCACGTGCCGGGCTATTTCCGCCAGAGCGACGGTTCGGAACCCGAAGCGGATTCTCTGCGGCCCGTGTCAAAGGTCATGCTGGACGGCGTTCGCTATATGCTCAACCCTGGGTCCGTGGGACAACCCCGCGACGGCGACCCGCGCGCTTCCTGCGGGCTGTATGATCCCAAAAAAAAGACCTTTGAGATCTTTCGCGTGGAGTACGATTTTTCCAGGACCCAGGTCCTGATGAAGGAAGGCGAGCTGCCCGCAATGCTGATAGAGCGGCTCGCATTCGGGCTATAAATTCACCGCGGCGTCGTCAAAGTTCATTGGAAGCATGTTGATCGGACGTGATAAGGATGAAATTATAAGTATGGAAATGCATATTTTAATAGTCGATGATGATAAAAATTTTATCGACACGCTTGAGGACGGGCTTAAACTAAAGAACGTTAACGCAGAGATAACCGTGACCAAGTCGGCCCGCGAGGCCATTACGGTGCTGGCGAAGACGGTCCCGTCCATAATTATCCTGGACGTCCAGCTGCCGGACATGCACGGAGTGGAGTTCATGCGCACGATCAAGGACACCGCGCGGCTTAATAAAGTTCCGGTTATTTTCATTTCCGCCAAATATACGGAACCGGCCGACCGCTCGGAAGCGATGCTCGCCGGGGGGGGCTCTTTTTTCGCCAAGCCCGTTGACATAGACGAACTCTGGGCCGAGATCAAATATCTGCTCGGCCGTTCATAAGCCGATGGCTTGACAAGAAAATGCAAGTCATATAGTATAACTACAGGTAAAGGTATAGGTAAAGGTAAAGTAAGAGGACGTCAAAGATTTGGCTCTACCTACACCTCTACCTATACCTGAATGTTCTTAACTCTAGGAGCTTAATATGTCCAACGAAATACAGCTGACCGACGCCAGTTTCGATCAGGAAGTTATAAAAAGCGCTATCCCTGTGCTGGTGGATTTCTGGGCGCCCTGGTGCGGGCCCTGCAGAATGATCGCGCCCGTCATCGAAGAGCTGGCGACTGAATACGCGGGCAAGGTCAAGGTCTGCAAGCTGAATACTGACGAGTGCCCCGATTCGTCCTCCACGTACCGCATCTCCGCCATCCCGACCATATTGCTGTTCAAAGGCGGAAAGATGGTCAAGGAACTTGTGGGCCTGCAGCCCAAAGAAGAGCTCAAGCGCCAGCTGGACGGGCTTTTAGCGTAAATAAACGGCAAAGCACGGGGTGGAGAGAAGCGACACAATTCAACCGTATCTAACAGGACACGAGGACACAGAGTGGCGCGGATTCTTTTATTCCGTCTTTCCGGCGGAAGCCGGAATCCGGGCCACAGTCGGAATCTGGACACCGGCTTTCACCGGTGTGACGAACCAACCGAGGTCTTCAGGTTGGTTCCACCCTGTGGTGATTATTGAGCCCTGCGTAAGTAATGTCCGTGTTGGAGGCTTGGATTTGAGATGAATGCGAGGCGCGACGAACGAGCATACCGGCGGTCTGTGAGCGAGGAGCAACGAAGCAGTCGCTCAAAGGCAAGCCTCCCTTTCCCTTCGGGAAAGGGCCGGGCGCTTTTGGGCTGCAACTGCGTCACAAATCGCTTACATAGCCCAGCTATGCCGCGCTCTTTGTTCCTTGTTTCGCTCCAAAATCGGCCCGGCCAGCGCGGACATTATTTACGCAGGGCTCAATAGTTGTCTTAAATCATATAAATATTTCGGTAGTTTTTAATCTTCGATCTTGGATCTTCTCCCTCCCTAATGTCCAAAAAGACCATCTTCATCGTAGACGCGCACGCGTTCCTGCATCGCAGCTATCATGCCCTGCCCAAGCTTACCACCTCCAAGGGCGAACCGGTAGGAGCGCTGTTCGGCTTTCTGCGGCTGCTCCTTAAAATAAAGAAAGAGTATAAACCCTTTTACGCGGCCGTTTGTTTTGACTCGCCCGGCGCCACTTTCCGCGATGTCATGTACGACGGGTATAAGGCCAACCGGAAGGAGACAGAGCCCGACCTGCTGGTCCAGCTTAAAGCCGCTCCGCAGCTGCCGGCGGCCATAGGACTTAGAACGGTCGTCCTGCCGGGCTATGAAGCGGACGATCTTATCGCGACGCTGGCGCGCAGGTTCTCCGCCGCGGGTTATGAAGTCGTTATCGTGACCGGCGACAAGGACGCGGCCCAGCTGGTGGGCGGAGATGTAAAACTTTGGGACGGCAGCGCCGATTCGTTTTCCGGAGAAGCCGAGGTTTTTGCCAAGTTCGGGGTGAAGCCTTCCCAGATCGCCGATTATCTGGCACTCACCGGCGACTCCTCCGATAATGTTCCGGGCGTGGCGGGCATAGGCCCTAAGAGCGCGGCTAAACTTCTCGGCGCGTACGGTGCGCTGGAAAAAGTGCTGGTCGCCGCCTCAGACCCGCAACAGGCGGTCAAAGATAAGCTTCTGGCCAAGGTCGCAGGTCATAAAGACGAAGCCGCGCTGGCAAAACGGCTGGTCACGCTGGAAGGCAATGCGCCCGTCGAGGGCGGGATAGATGAATTTGAGGTCAAACCCCCGGATGCCGCCCTGGCCGGAGAGCTCGCCCGCCGCTACGAATTCCGGGACCTGGCGTCAGTAGCTCCGCAGCCGGACCTTTTTGAAGCGTCGCTGACGGACGAGATACCGCTTTCGGACGCCCTTGCGCGGGGCAAGACGGAAGGCTTTATCTGCCTGGCGCATTCCTCTGGCTCGGTCTTCGCCGGCTCGGACAAAGGAGCGGCCTGTTTCGCGCCCGGCGGCCTCGGCCCCGAGGACAAGACCGGGTTTTCGGTCCTGGTGCAGGACAGCCGCGTTTTTAAGGTCACTGCCGACCTGAAGACCCTGCTGCACGTGATCGATTTTGATCCGTCCCGCGAAATAAACAATTTTTTCGAGCTGGAGATAGCACACTCGCTGCTGAACGCGCGCAAGAGCGATCTCGCCAAGCTGGTCTTTGAGAAGACGGGCGCGCTGCCGAGGGAAGAAGGCTCCAGGGAAGAGCTCCTAACCGCGGCCGGGGCCATGGCGCGCATCTATCCCGACATAAAAAAAGAATTGGCTTCGGCAGGGATGGAAAAAGTTTATAACGAGCTCGAGCTTCCGCTGCTGCCGGTCATCTACGCGATGGAGCGTGCGGGCTTTATGGTGGACACCGCAGCGCTTAACACGCTTTCCGCCGACTTCCAGTCGAAGCTGTCCGCGCTTGAGGCCGAAGCCGAGCGGCTGACCGGGCACAAGATAAATCTCAACTCGCCCAAGCAGCTGGCCTGGCTGCTGTACGAGAAGCTGAACATCCAGCTGGACGACGCCCAGAAGAAGATGTTCAAGACCAAGGACGGCTACTCTACCGCCGAAGAGGTGCTGACCTTTCTGAAGCCGGCCCATCCCGTGATAGAAAAGCTGCTGGAATACCGCGAGATCTCGAAGCTCAAATCCTCTTTCGTGGACAATCTTCTGGCCGCGGCGGACGGCGAGGGGCGCGTCCACAGCACTTTCGAGCAGGCGGGCACGGCCACCGGCAGGTTCTCCAGCTCCAAGCCCAATCTGCAGAATATCCCGGTGCGCTCCGCTTACGGGCAGACCGTGCGCCGCGTCTTCCGCGCGCGTAACGGCTATTCACTTATGAGCGCCGACTATTCGCAAATAGACCTGCGGGTGCTGGCGCACGTCTCAGGTGACAAGAACCTGATCTCGGCTTTCCGCGCCAACGAGGATATCCATCTGCGCACGGCCTGCGAGGTTTTTCACTCCGTGCCGGAACTGGTCACCAAAGAGATGCGGCGCTCCGCCAAGGCGATAAATTTCGGCATCGTTTACGGTCAGACTGCGCAGGGTCTGGCCCGGGAACTGGGGATACCCAGGACCGAAGCGGCTAAATACATAAAGCATTATTTCGAGGTCTATTCCGGCGTAAAGGCCTGGATAGACGGCGCCATAGCGATCGCGAAAACTAACGGCTGCGTAACCACTTTCACCGGCCGGCGCAGGCCCGTGCCGGACATCAACGGCACCAACGGCGCGATGCGGGCCTTCGCGGAGCGCGTGGCGGTGAACACGCCCATCCAGGGCGGTTCGGCGGACATAATAAAGAAAGCGATGATAGACATCCACGCGAAGATAAACCCCGCACTTTTTCCGCCAGGCGGCCAAAGTAGCGGGGTAAATAGTTCTGATAAGATAATCCTGGTTTTGCAGGTGCACGACGAGCTGGTTTTCGAGGTGAAAGCCGGTTTTGAAGTGGAAGCCGCGCTGTTGATGCGCGAAGGTATGGAGAACGCTTTTAAACTTGAAGTGCCGCTGAGGGCCGATATAAAAGCGGGCCCCAACTGGCAGGACATGACGCCTGTTCTGTGAACAGGCGCAGTGGTCAGTGATCAGTGGCCAGTCCGGAAAGGGTTCGCATAGCTAGTGACGGCCGATTGCATATCCTAGCCGAAGGGTTCGCGGGTCCTGCCGGGGGACCGGAACGCGGAACCGGCGTCGCGCACACCGTGCGCGCGCCTCCGTTCCTCAGCCTCCGCGCTTCGTATGCTCGGCTTCCGGACGGTTCCGCTTATCCGGCACCCCCGTCACCCGCTCCAAATTGTAGATTTATAATTTTAAAGGAGTGGTAAGGGGACACATCACATTCATCAGATAAAAAATACATGATCCCGCCCATATTGATGGTACATCTATATTTACCCACCCAGTGGTCGCCGCGGCCTGATAGTGTAAAATATAAAAGCCACTTTTCCCCGCGTAATGGTAAGAATTTGAATTTAAATGCGAAGAGGTCTTGACTGTGAGCTACATTGCGTATATACTATATGTAGCACATAGGGGAATGGAAGCCCGATGAAAATATCCGATTTTGAGTGGGACAAAGCGAATGAAACTCATATCGCCGGTCACAATGTTACACCGGCTGAAGCTGAAGAAGTTTTTCTCGCAAAATATTTTCTTCGTAAAACCCACTCCGGACGCTACGGCCTCTATGGTCAGAGTTTTCATGGCCGCTATCTGTTTATCGTTTTCGAGAAACTTAAAAATAATGCCGTCAGAATAATCACGGCCAGGGACATGGCAGATAAAGAAAAAATATTTTATCGGAGGGTGAAAAAATGAAGAACCGCAAACTCCCGCATTTTAAAACAAGGGAAGAAGAGGCCGAATTCTGGGACACGCACTCCATGGAGGATTATTTGACGGAGCTGGAACCGGCAGATGAGGTCTTTACGCTCGCCCCGTCTTTGGCGGAGAAAATAAAGGAGAGGGCAAAGACAAAGGCTATTTCGCTAAGGCTGCCTCAGTGGGAAATTGACGGAGCCAAGAGAGTCGCCAAAAAGGAAGGCGTAGGCTATCAGGTTTTGATCAACACCTGGATCGCCGAAGCCTTAAGGCGTGAAGCGCACCGCAGCCGCAGATCCGCCGCATAGCGTGGAATAGCCAGACGCAGCCTTTGTCTATGCTCAGTACCGAGGGTTCGCAGGGCCTGTCGGGGGTCCGGAACGCGAAAACAGGGTCGGGCACACCGTGCCCGCCCTTCCGGACCTCGCTCGGCGCGCTTACGCAAGCGCCGAGCTCCGGTACGGTTTCGCTAACCCGGCACCCCCGCCACCCGCTCCAAATTTTGGATTATAATTTTAACGGAGCGGTAGCGGTAATGGGAACACATCACATTCATCAGATAAAAAATACATGATCCCGCCCATATTGTCAATACATCTATATTTACCCACCCATCGGTCGCCGCGTCCTGACAATATAAAATGTGGCAGTTACTTTACACCTCGTAACAATTTTATCAGGGAAAAATAAATAATTAAAATATTAAGCCTCGTCACCTATGGAACCCCACAAGTTCAGATACTACTTACCGAAGCCTAATAGAAGGTGTGAATAAAGCCTGTTAGACCAAAGCGGATATATAAATGGAACACTCAATAGAATCGTTTTGGAGATCGCCTTTTTTGCAAGCGATTGCTTTTTCAGCTGCACAATCTTTCGGATGGCTTTACATTAATTCACTAACACAATTTCTATTATTTAAAGGGGAAACCAGGAACGGAGATGATTTCGGATTGGGAACAATCATTTCTGGATGGATAATTGCGATATGTTGGGCGTGGTTTATATCAATCTATCTGAGCCAGCGATTTCGAGGATGCCGCAGTATTGCAGCGTTTATCTTAGGTGGTGTTTTCTCGCTTCCGCTTTCTTTTATTGTTGGTGTTTGGGTCTCAGGATTGCATAACCAATATTTAATAAACTTGCGAATTGAAGATAATCTTACAGGAATATTCCACTTTCTAGGCCTAGGAATTTTGCCTGAAGGTCGGTCTGGATGGGCCCCTTACCATGCGATTGCCTTTATTTTTATGGGTTTTCTATCACTATTCGGTTTTTTAAAACATTTTCGCGCGCGTAAAAAAACTATTGATAGCTATTGTTGTTTTCGTTAGTGGGACGGTTCTTAATCTTCTAATAATTTAAAAACGGTGTCTATAAGTCAGATAACTTTGGATTTTAGGGTGGGTGGATATGGATTCACCGACGATTTGGGCGGGTAAAGATGTTTTATTATTAGGAGGGCGAGGACATAGCAGGAGGAAGAGTGGGTACACTTTTTACTGCGCGCGCCATTTAAAAGTAACAGCTATTTTATAATTTTGTTGCTGGTGGAGCGGGTGACGGGGGAGCTGGGTTAGTGGAACCCTACCGGACCGCGCCACTTGCGTAAGCGTGGCGCGGGAGGTCGGGAAGTGCGCCCACGGTGTGGGCGACACTGGTTCCACGTTCCAGTCCCCCGGCAGGACCCGCGAACCCTGCAGTGATTAAAGAACTCATTATGAAAAAGAATAAGTCGGGTGGACGAGCATGACGGTTTCGCTTCGGGCGCCTTCTTTGAACGATCTGCCGCCGGTCACCCGGGGGCTGGTTGTGGCTTGTTTTTGCGGGTGGATCTTGGAACTGGCTTTCAGAGGACCGCTGAATTATTACTTCGGACTGGTGCCTGCCTTGGTCACCGGCTCCAGGTGGCTCTGGCAGCCGTTCACCTATATATTTATCCACGGCGGGTTCTGGCATTTATTCTTCAACACGTTCATGTTGTGGATGATGGGCTCCGCCCTTGAACCGCTCATGGGGGGCAGAAAGTTCTTTATCTACTTCATATTCTGCGGTGCTGCCGCGGGCTTCTTCACCGTAGCCGTCAGCCCGTCCTCGGTCCTGCCCGTCATAGGCGCCTCCGGCGCTATCTACGGCCTGCTTTACGCCTTCGCCGCCCTTTACCCCGACCAGACCGTATATGTCTATTTCCTTTTTCCCATGAGCGCCCGCCAGTTCGTGATCTTCCTCGCCGGACTTTCCTTGGTCCTCAGCTTCACCACGCCCAATTCCGGCGTGGCCAACTTTACGCATCTGAGCGGCATCGCCGCGGGCTGGATATATTTTCATACCGCTTCGTGGCGGGAAAATATCGCCGGCCTGAAGGACAAATGGAAAGGCCGATGGGAAAAACCCGAGCCCGATGAACGCGAAAAAATAGACGCCATACTTGAGAAGATCTCCAAAAAAGGCGAAGGCTCGCTCAGCCGCGGCGAGCGCCGCGAGCTGGACGAATACGCAAAAACGCACGGCGGCCGCGCATAATAGGAACAGCGCGGAGAACAGACAGAAAAAGATCAACAAGGATATACAGGATGTACAGGATTTTTTCGGAATAAACACAAAGCACACGAAGTTCGGAACAGATAAGGACACTAAGTTTTTTTGGATATTATCTTTGTGAACTTTCAGTTAATAACTTTGTGACCTTTGTGGTTAAATCGGGAAATGCTTTGTGGCTTAGTGGCTTTGTGTGAGAAATATTCAGATAGAAGAGAATAGTTTTATCACACGAAGCCACGAAGAAGAAACGGAAGTGAGAGGGGGATTAAACACAAAGTATACGAAGTCCGGAACAGATAAGGACACAAAGGTTTCGGATATGAACTTTGTGAACTTTCCGAGCAAAACTTAGTGACCTTTGCGTTTAATTCGTTCGGTTTGACTTCGTGCCTTTGTGGCTTTGTGTGGGAAATATTTAGCAGTAAATTCATGGCGTATTCCGCCGGAGTTATAGATGACCAACGAAATGAAAAAACTTTGTGGGGAGTTCGGGAAAATGAAAGACAGGACGATCGTGGGCCTTACCGGGGCGGCGGCTTCGGGCAAGAGCGCGGCGCTGGACCATTTCAAGCGGCTGGGCGCGTTTTGCGTTTCCTCCGACGTGCTGGCAAAAGAAGTGTTGACATCCGGGGCCTGTTATAATAAAATTTTAAGGAAGCTTGGTACCGGGGTAGTCCTAAAAGACGGTTCGATAGACAGAAAGAAACTCTCCAAAGAAGTTTTTTCTGACAAATCCAAACGAAAACGACTGGAAAGCATACTTCATCCCGAAATTCTCAGACACGCTCTCGCATTAATCAAAACATCCAATGAGAAAATAATTATAGTAGAAGTTCCGCTGCTGTTCGAAGCCGGCCTTGAAAAGTGCTTCGCTTTAACAGTCTGCGTGGACACCCCTTACAGCTTGCGCCTTGAGCGCGCGGCGGCCAGGGGCTGGACTTCGGGAGAATTCAGGCGCAGGAACGCGGCGCAGCTGGTGGCGGGGGAAAAGGCGGCGCGCGCGGACATAGTGATAGGGAACGGCGGCTCATTGGGCGCCCTCAGAACAAGGGTAAAATGGGTTTACGATTTTATAACTAAACTGGAGAAAAAATGACGGAAAACGGAAGAGACAAGAATCACGCGACAGCTTTAACCCCGGAACTAAAACCCGGACCACAGAACGGCGGCCAGGTTTCGCCACAGGACACAAGGAGAAATAATAAGATGGAAAATAACAATAGTCACGCGCAGAACCCGGGCGGCGCCGCCGGAAGCCAGAATAACATGCCCAAGATGGATACCGCGGTGCTTTCAAAAATGACCGTGGCCGAACTGCTCAAGATCGCCGACCAGTTCAAGCTGGAAGGCGTGTCCGGCATGCGCAAGCAGGAGCTCATCGGCAAGCTCATGGAGGCCCAGGCCAAGCAGAACGGCATAGTCAAGGGCACCGGCGTGCTGGAGATCCTGCCGGACGGCTTCGGCTTCCTGCGCTCGCAGGAATACGATTATCTCTCGAGCCACGAAGATATTTACGTTTCTCCTTCCCAGATAAAAAAACTCGGCCTGCGCAAAGGCGACGAAGTGACCGGCCTTATCCGGCCGCCCAAGGAAGGCGAAAGGTTCTTCGCTCTGCTTCAGGTCAAGACCGTCAACGGCATGGAGATCGAAAAGATCATCAACCGCGACCTCTTCGACAACCTGACGCCGCTGCACCCCAACAAGCGCTTTAATCTGGAAACCACCAAGAACGACATGACCGCGCGCGTGATAGACCTTATCTCGCCCATCGGAAAAGGCCAGCGCGCCCTTATCGTGGCCGCGCCCAAGACCGGCAAGACCATGATCCTCCAGCGCATCGCCAATTCCCTTACCACCAATCACCCGGACATCGAGCTCATCGTCCTGCTGATAGACGAGCGCCCCGAAGAGGTCACCGACATGAAGCGCTCCGTGAAGGGCGAGGTCATAGCCTCCACCTTCGACGAGCCGGCCGACCGCCACGTGCAGGTGGCCGAGATCGTGCTTGAAAAAGCCAAGCGCCTGACCGAGTTGAAGAAGGACGTGGTCATCCTGCTGGACTCCGTCACACGTCTTGCCCGTGCGTACAACACCATCTCTCCCTCCAGCGGCCGCGTGCTGTCCGGCGGTCTGGAATCCACCTCCCTCCAGCGGCCCAAGCGCTTCTTCGGCGCCGCCCGAAACATCGAGGAGGGCGGCTCGCTGACCATCATAGCCACCGCGCTGGTCGAGACCGGCAGCCGCATGGACGACGTCATCTTCGAAGAATTCAAAGGCACCGGCAATTCCGAGATCTACCTGGACAGGAAACTGTCCGACCGCAGGATGTTCCCGGCCATAGACATCAACAGGACTTCCACCAGGAAAGAAGAGCTGCTGATGAGCGAGGATGAGCTCAATAAGGTCTGGATCCTGCGCAAAGTCCTGGCGCCGCTGTCGCCCGTCGACGCCATGGACCTCCTGTATTCCAAGCTTTCGGCCACCAAGTCGAACAAGGACTTCCTGAAGTCAATGGAAATGGCGGGGATGTAAAGCAGCAGTTGTAAGACACAAGTCACAGGTCACAAGCCGTTAAGGAAATACTTATTTTTTACGGGTGTCCTGTGCTTTGCGGCATGAGGCGTTTTTGACGGGGGACATTTTGCGAACGGTCAGAAAAAGCTATTTTATCGGGCTGGGCTGCGCGGCCGGACTGGCGGCGGTGTCTATGGCTTTCGCCCCGGGGCCTACCGGTTTTGATTATGACCGGTTCTCAGTGCTCACGCCTCCCGGGCCCGCCGAGCCGCCGACCGAAGCCTTCCGGGGCATTCCGCGCCTCATACATGCCCGCCACAAGGTGCTCAAGGGCGAGGATATCAGGACCATCGCGGCCAATTACGGCACCGACGTCCGGTCTCTCCAAAGCACAAATAATAACGAATTCATCTTCCTTTCGAAAGGCGGATATATCCGGGTGCACAACGGCCGGGGCTACCTTTACGAAGTGACCGCCGATGGCGAGACGCTGGAGGGGATAGCCAGGCGCTTCAAGCCTAAGGAAATGGACCTTGAGAATTTTAAAACGGCCGTCGTAAAGGATAACGAACTGCCGGCGGTGGCAATGCTTGCGCCGTACAAATTCAAAAAGGGCGACCGGCTGCAGCTGCCGGCGGTCTACCTGAACCTGGATACTTACAGAATGCCGCTGTTGTATTTTTCCAGGATCAGTTCCAACTACGGCATGCGCTATCACCCGCTGCTGAAACGCAAGATCTTTCACAATGGCTGCGACATTCCCATGCCGGTCGGCACTCCGGTCTATCCCTCGCGGTCCGGCACCGTCACTTACGCCGGCTGGAAGGGGGGGTACGGAAATACGGTGGAAGTTAAACATAAAGACGGCTCTCTGACAAGGTACGGCCACCTTTCAAAAATAGACGTGAAGGAAGGCGATACCGTTCAGAAATCAAAGACCCTGCTGGGCAAAGTCGGCTCCACCGGGCTTTCCACAGGCCCGCATCTCCATTTTGAGATAATCACCCCTTCCGGCAAATCCGTTAATCCGCTGGCCAAGATAGGCAAGCGCTGAGCGCAAGCCCGTACTCTTTTCGCCGGAGGCCTACCGCTTGCCCGCCTGCCGTTCGAGGACAGGTCTGTCGCGTGTTAACCTGAAAACCAGTTGAAGCGGCATTATCGTCGGATTTAGCGGAGTTTTTTTATTCCGTCTTTCCGGCGAAAGCCGGAATCCAGGCCCGGTCGGAATCTGGACACCGGCTTTCGCCGGTGTGACGAACCAACTGAAACTTTCCGGTTAACTCTTGGAAATTTCAGACCCGCTCATGCGCCGTTCCGCGGCCGCGGGCAGGTGAATTATGCTATAATTTCATTACTATATTAACAGTTTAAGGACAAATCATTATGAAAACCGATATCCACCCCAAATATACCATTACGGAAGTCACCTGCGTCTGCGGCAATGCATTCACCACCCGCTCGACCAAGCCTTCCATCAAAGTAGAAGTCTGCTCCGCCTGCCACCCCTTTTATACCGGCAAACAGAAGATGCTGGACACGGCCGGCCGCGTAGAGAAATTTAACAAGAAATTCTCCGCCAGCGGCGGCAAGACCGTGGTGCGCAAGCCCAAGAAGGCCGCCAATACCTCCGTGGCGCCCAAGCATTCTAAAAAAGTGCTTTCCTCGGCGCCCAAGGCTAAGACGGCTAAAGTTGTCAAAGCCGAAGCTAAGGCCGCGAAAAAACCCGAAAGCAAGTAGCGTTTCCGGAGAAAGCAGGCAAATCATGAGATACATGTTTGCCTGCTTTTTTTTGTACGCGCGGCGCGCGCGTGCCTTAGGGAATAAAAGTCTTACCATCGCAAAGAATGTGGTTATAGGATAATAAGTATCCGAAAATAGCGATGGATGGTTTATTCACAGTTTGCCAAGGAAAGACGATTTTAATCGCGATTTCGGATTATGCTTGAAAAAGAACTGGAAAAAATAATCTCGGAACTGGCGGAAACCGAATCCCGCCTGTCTTCCGGCGGGCTCAAGTCCGAGGAAATAGAAGCCCTTTCAAAAAAACATTCCCGCCTTAAAACTATCGTAGACACCAAACGCGACCTGGATGCCGCTAGCGCCGAACTCGCCCAGACCCAGAGTATGCTGACCGACACCGATCCGGCCATGGCGGAGCTGGCGCTGGCCGAACTGGGTCCGATAAAGGCCAAAGCGGAAGCGCTCGAGAAAAAAATGGAGCTGCTCATCCTGCCTCCGGACCCGCAGGATTCGAAAAATATTTTCATGGAGCTGCGCGCGGGCGTGGGCGGGGAGGAATCCGCCCTTTTCGCGGCCGACCTGCTGAGGATCTATACCAGGTTCGCCGCCGCGATGGGCTGGAAGGCCGAGCTGCGCGACCTTAACTCCACAGGCCTTAAGGGCATAAAGAACGCCGTCCTTTTCATTGAAGGCGTTAACGCGTTCGCCTGGCTGAAATATGAGGGCGGCGTGCACCGCGTGCAGCGCGTGCCGCTCACCGAGGCCTCGGGGCGCGTCCACACGTCCACGGTCACGGTGGCCATAATGCCGGAGCCGGAAGAAGTGGAGATAAAGATAGAAGCCAAGGACCTTAAGGTGGACACTTTCCGCTCCGGCGGAGCGGGCGGCCAGAACGTGAATAAGGTGGAGACCGCCGTGCGCATAACGCATATCCCCACTGGCACTATCACGCAGTGCCAGCAGGAGCGCTCCCAGGGTCAGAACAAGCAGAAAGCCCTCCAGCTCCTGGCGGCCAAACTGATACTGGTGGCGGAAGAGACCCAGACCGCTTCGCTTGCCGGCGAGCGGAAGAAGCAGGTGGGCACCGGCGGCCGCACCGAAAAGATCCGCACTTATAATTTCCCGCAGAACCGCGTGACCGACCACCGCATTCAGATGTCCTGGTACAACATGGACGAGATAATGGAAGGCGGCATAAAGAACTTGCTAGAAGACGTCAAGCTGAACATAAATAAAAAGAGAGACAATGCCAACGACGAAGACTTTGCTGACTGACGGGGCGGCGCTGCTTAAAGCCGCCGGCATCTCGGAAGCCGCGCTTAACTGCCAGTGGCTGCTGGCGCATACTCTGAAGAAAGACAGGCTTTCGATGCTGGCCGACGGAGGCGCTTGCGTGCCGGCTAAGGCCGCCGCGGAATTCGGGAAATTATTGGCGCGAAAAGCGGAGGGCGAGCCTCTCGCTTACATCCTCGGCTCCCAGCCTTTTTGCGGACTATCTCTTAAAGTGGACAAGCGGGTCCTGGTACCCAGGCCGGAGACAGAGGAACTGGTCGGCCTGGCCGTCGATTTCATACTTAAAACCCGCGCGGGAGCAGGCGCGGCCATACTCGATTTCGGAGCGGGTTCAGGCGCCATAGCGCTGGCCCTCGCCGCCAGGTTCCCGGAGGCGGCGGTTACCGCGGCGGAAAAGTCCGGAGACGCGCTCGCCTGCGCGCGGGAGAACGCCCGCGCTTTGGATCTGGCCGGCCGCATGAAGTTCCTTAAGGCGTCTTCCGTCGCGGACTGCGGCGGTCCTTTCGACCTGATAGTTTCAAACCCGCCGTACATCCCGACCGGGGTCATCGCTGGGCTGGATAAAGAAGTTCTGTCCGAACCTCGCGTCGCGCTGGACGGCGGGCCCGACGGGCTGGCGGTGGCCGGAGAAATAATCTCGGCCGCCCCGGCGGCGCTAAAAAAAGGCGGCGCGCTGCTGTTCGAGCTCGGCGACACGCAGGGGACTAGGGCGCTGAAACTGCTGGACGGGAAGATCTGGAAAGAGCGCAACGCCGTAAAGGACCTGAACGGAAAACGGCGTTTTGTCATAGCCGTGAAAAAGTGATTTAAGATTTAACACAATAAAAAGGAATTTATGGATAATTTTATTATACAGGGCGGCAAGGCCATGAGCGGCGAGGTTAAAATAAGCGGCTCCAAGAACGCGGCTCTGCCGATACTCGCCGCCACCATGCTTACAAGGGAAAAGTGCGAAATCAAGAACGTTCCCGATCTGATGGACATAAAGTCGACTTTCGAACTTCTTAATTACATGGGCAAGAGGTGCTTTTTCGGCTTCAACACCTTTACGGTGCAGGAAACCTCCGCGCTCAAACATCACGCTCCTTACGACCTCGTCAGAAAGATGCGCGCGTCCATGCTGGTGGCGGGACCGCTGCTCGCGCGTTTCGGCAAAGTTCGCTTTTCACTGCCCGGCGGCTGTTCGATAGGCGTGCGTCCGATAGACATACATCTGGAGGCCTTTAAGAAGCTGGGCGCCGCTGTCTCCTACGAAAGAGGAGACGTTATCCTGACCGCCCCAAGGCTCAGACCCGCGCGCCTGAAATTCCGCTTCCCGAGCGTGGGAGCTACCGAGAACCTCATGATGTGCGCCTCTCTCCTCAAGGGGACCACCGTGCTTGAGAACTGCGCGCGGGAGCCGGAGATAGAAGACCTGGCCAGGGCACTTATGAAAATGGGCGCCGCGGTGGAAGGCGCCGGAACTCCCATCATTAAGATCTCAGGCGCCGACGAATTGAAGGGGCTTAAATACGAAGTGATGCCCGACAGGATAGAAACCGGCACGTTCATGCTGGCCGCGGCCGCGGCCGGCGGGACCCTTAAGCTTCTGAACACCGATATCGCGCTGATGACCCCGGTCGCGCGCGCCCTTAAAAAAGCCGGAATAAAGGTGACTTCAGATAAGTGCTGCATCACGGTTGATTCCTCCGGCAGACGTCCGAAGCCGGTGAGCGTCGTCACCAAGCCCCACCCCGGTTTCCCGACCGATCTTCAGGCCCCCTGGATGGCTTTGATGACCCGGGCGAAAGGCTCATGCGAAATTCACGAGGCCATATTCGAGAATAGGTTCATGCACGCGGCCGAGCTGATGCGCATGGGCGCGGACATAACAGTCACCGACCGCAAGGCCGTGGTGAGGGGCGTGGAGCGCCTGCTCGGAGCTCCCGTTATGGCTTCGGATATACGGGCCGGCGCCGCGCTGATCGTTGCCGCGGTCGCCGCAAAGGGCAGGACGGTCATAAGGCGCGTATACCATATAGACCGCGGTTATGAAAAGATAGAAAATAAGCTCCGCCTGGCCGGGATCCGGATAGAGCGCGTGAAAGCGTAAGAAGCCGGACGGCTAGGCGGCGGGACGGCCGGAAAAGAGAGATTGTGTCAGTTCAACGCAGTTTAGTTGAGCTGCCCAGCGGTCTGGCGGTCCAGCCGCCAAGCGATTTTAACTATGACTTTCAAAGAAGCGTCTGAAATATTGATCTCCAGGCAGAATTTCGTTAAGAAGGACGGCCTGGGCCGGGTATACGCGGCGCTTAAGAATTTGGGAAACCCCCACGAGAAGATCCGGACCGTGCATGTGACGGGCACCAACGGCAAAGGTTCGGTCTGTGCGCTTTTCGATTCTGTGTTCCGCGCGGCCGGCTGCAAGACAGGGCTGTTCATAAGTCCCCACCTTGTAAGTCTGACGGAGCGGATAAAGATAAACGGGGCGGAAATGAACGAGAGCGAGTTCGCCGCTCTTCTGGAGGAGGTCTTTAAAGCCGGGCCGGACCTAAGCTTTTTCGAGCTGTTGACCTGCATGGCTTTTCTTTGTTTTGCGCGCGCCAAGACGGATATCGCGATCATAGAAGTGGGCATAGGCGGGCGCCTCGACACGACTAACGTTCTGCCGAAACCGGAGCTGGCCGTTATAACTTCCGTGGATTTCGATCACAAAAAATACCTCGGAGAGACTTTGGAGGAAATAGCCGGACAGAAGGCCGGCATCATCAAAAAAGGCGGCGTCTGTCTGGCGCCAATCCTGCCCCCTCCGGCCCGGCGGCCTGTGTTGCTGGAAGCCCAGGAGAAAAGCGCGCAGGCGCATTTCCTGGCGCCGGTCTTCGAGATCGCCGATTACGACTGGACGCGGGGCGCGATGCGCCTAAGGCATAAAAAGACCGGCGACGAGTTCGAATTGGGGCTTATGGGCCCGGCGCAGATCTCCAACGCCACTCTGGTCTACGAGGGAATCTCGATCATGAACGGAAACGGGTTCAAGGTGAGCCGGGCCGACATCGCGAAGGGCTTCGCGGCAGTGGATTGGCCGGGACGCTTCCAGGTGCTGCGCGCCGGACGGACCGATTATATCCTGGACGGCGCGCATAATCCGGAGGCGGTACGGGCTTTCGCGGAGACTTTCAGCAGATCGCCTTTCAAGGACAAGGACGCCGTTTTCGTGGTCGGCCTTCTTAACGACAAGGACCATCTGGCTATTCTAAAGACGCTGGCCCCAATAGCCGCTAATGTCGTGTTCACCAGACCGCGTTCCGAAAGGGCCATAGACCCTTACGCGCTCGCGGACGAATTTTCCAGATTGCGGCCAGGGGCCGTTATAGAAGTGGAGGAAGACATCGAAGCGGCTCTGGCCGCCGGCTCCCTGACCGGTACGGCGGTGGTGCTCGGCTCGTTCTATCTGGTCGGCTCGGTACTGACGATTTTAAAAGCAAGAGCGAGCGAGCCGGAAAGCTGAGAATAGTAAACGCTAAGGAACGGTGTAAATTATAATACGGAAATGATTTAAAACTTAATCCTTAGTACTTAATCCTTAATCCTTTTTTTACAGGAGAATTATGCGAGGCATCGGCATAGATATCGGCGGCACCAACACCAAACTTATAGTCATGGACGACAAGAACGTCCTGCTGCATGAGGAAAGGTTCCATACGTCGCCGGAGAGCGGACAGTCGGATTTTCTTAAAAGGCTGTGCGCGGCGGCGAAAAGGCTTAAGGACGAGTGGCGGCCGGCTTCCATCGGCATAGGCGTCGCCGGAGACGTGGACCCGGAAAAAGGTGTGCTGCGTTTTTCTCCCAACCTTGACCGCTGGAGAGATATTACGCTCGCGGCGTCTTTAAAAAAAGCCACCGGCCTGAATTGCGTGCTGGAGAACGACGCTAATATGGCCGCCTGGGGCGCATATGAACTTGAAATAAACCGCGAGTACGGTAATATGGTGGTCGTAACGCTGGGCACAGGCATCGGCAGCGGCATCATAATTGACTGCAAACTTTATCATGGAGCTACCGGGTCGGCCGGCGAACTGGGACATAATAAGATCGAGAACGGAGGCGCCCAGTGTCACTGCGGCGCAAAAGGCTGCCTGGAGGCGTACTGCGGCAGCTACGCCATAATACGCGAAGCCGGCAGGGTGATAAAGGCCCCCGAAGCGTTTATCCGCAGATACTGCGCTCCCGGCAAAGAACGCCTGAATACCATCTGCCTCACTAAGGCGGCCGACCGGGGACATAAGGCGGCTAAGAAGATCTGGAGCGACATGGGGCGAGAGCTGGGGCGCGGTCTGGCGAACATGATTCTCCTTTTAAATCCGGACTGCGTGGTGCTTACAGGCGGCGTTTCCAGGGCTTCCAGGCATTTTATGGGTCCTCTGAAGCAGGTTCTGGCGTCGCAGCAGATAACCACGCCTTTCGTTAAGGTTAAGCTAGTGGTCGCCAGGAACGCGGATCTTGGGGTTTATGGCGCGGCCCTTCTGGGTATGGAAAAATTCAAATAAGAGATCTAATAACCGACGGTTCGGAATATCACGCAAAGACCGCAAAGTTAAAGAAAGAATCAAGAGCGCAAAGATCAATGATATGAAAAATATTCCTTTACGTTTTTGCGTAAGTACTTCGCGCTCTTTGCGTGAAATATTTGGCGTGCTGCTTTTTTTACATAGCTAATGAGAACCACGAAATTCATCCTGGCCCTTACATTTTTATGCGCCGCCGCGGCCGGAGCTTATGAGCTGCCTTCCTCTACCGGCACGCACAGGGTGGTGTTTTCCTCGGAACAGGGCGACTTTAACGAAAATACGGGGATCATAAACCTGCAAGGCAGCGTACAGCTGGACGAGTTGGGTCCGGACAATAAACTGGTGAAGACCATAAAGGCCCGGCGTCTGACGGTGAATTCGTCCAGCAGCACGATCAACGCGCCAGAGGACTTCGTGCTGGAAGACTCCTCTGGGACCGTATACGGCAAGAGCGGGGATTTTGACTACGCAGCCGACACCGGTTACATCGATTACGGCCGCTTCGCCTACCGGAATTTTTTCTTCTCCGGCAAAAAGGTCGAGATGAACTCCCGGCGCTATCTTTATAAGAAAGCCGCGATCACCTCCTGCGATGAAACGCCGCCGGATTTTCAGATCAAGTCCTCCCGCATCTATCTGGTGCCCGACGACTACTTCCTGTCCTATAACAATATTTTTTATCTGGGCAAAATACCTATCTTCTATTTTCCCGTGCTCTACAAGCCGCTTATCGGGGGGCTGCCTTTCGTGAGCAATTTTTCTCCCGGCTACGGGGGACGCAACGGCTTCTTTATCAAGTCCAGCTATGCTTACAAGTTCAACCCCGAGGCAAGGGGGAAGCTGTATCTTGATTATTTCTCCAGGCAGGGCATCGGGACCGGCGGGGAATTGGACTACAAGGAAAAAGATAAGACCCTCGCCGATATCTCCATGTACCGTATCCGCGAATATGGGGCTTCCTCGGACCGCTGGGGCATGAACGGCGGTTTCTGGCACAGATTCAACAGTTTCAGCGAGAGCGATCCGGCTTCCTACTACGGCCAGTCCGCTTACCGGCTGCTTTCCGATCCGAATTTCAATAACGATTATTTTAGGACCAACCCTTTTGCAGTCAGTCCGGACAAGCAGGCGAGCATGGCTTTCACCCGGACCACAAATACTACGGTAACGCGGCTCAGCGCCGCCACCCTGTACACCAGGTCTTCCGACCTGAAGCATTTTGAGAAGGCTTCCGAATCCGTCCCGCGGCTGGATTTCCAGAGACTTCCGTTCACGATCGCTAAAATTCCCGTTCTTAATTCTTTCAGCGGATTCTTTGAGGTCGCCGAAGACTCGGGAGTGCCTTATTACCAGCGCAGGGGCGCCGGAACCTGGACAACTTCCAAAGCGGTGCCGCTGCTGCGCAATCTGACGCTTCTGCCGTCGGTGTTTTACACGCAGAACCTGTTCCTCTCCACCAGCCCCGCTACCTCCGACCAGTTCATAGGGCATTACGGCACTAATATAAACATGCGGTACGACCGTCTCTGGGGTGCGCTGGACCTGAGCTACGCTTATCAGGCCCGCATGCCTGTAAACCGTTTTGGAAAGGATCGCGGAGCGGCGGACAAAGGCGAGGAAGTAAGGTCCGTGTTCTCCCAGTTTTTCATAACCCCGGCCTTCAACACTTATTTCAAGGCCAACACCACTTATGATATGCGGCAGGGAGCGGGGGGGAGTTTCTCAAAACGCCTGGCGCCCGTGAATCTGGAAATATACCACGCGCCGCGCAAAGATCTGAGCATCTATCTGCAGGAATCCTATAAATTCGGCGAGGGCAACAGCAGTTTTGTCGCGCAGGTAAACTCCGGGGACGATAAGAACTATCTTGGTCTGGGGCTGGCCAATTACAGTACTCAGCCCAACACCTATGTCGTGAACCAGACGATGGGGTTCCGGCTGCCCTGGGCCCCGTCCTGGCGGGCGGAAGGCGTGCTGCGTTACCAACTAGTGCGGTTCGTGGCGCCCGGTGACAAGGGACTTTTTTTCTTCGAGAAAAGCATCATTCTCTACAAGGATTTTCATGACTTCCATACGAGCTGGGACTTAAAGATCCGCCACGGCGCAAAAGAGTTCTTTTTTCTGGTGCGCCTGAAAATGAACGACGCGTCAAAACGCGACCCTCTTGAAGACGCCTCCAGGAACTATTGGCACCCCTGGCGCAAAGCCGACGATATGCGGGATTAATCAGAATTCCTCAGTTCAGAAAGGTTTTTATCGGTTATATCAGGGAACAAAATTATTCCGAGGAGCCCCACGCGAAGCGGGCGGAGGGCCAAGCGCTATGCCCTGCACTTTAGCCACTTCGGAAAAGTGCGGGGCTATGCGCGCCCGGTCCGGGTCTAAAGCATTCGGGCAAGGGCGGATCAACATCTTGTCCCGCTCTTACCTGCCGCCCCAAGATTTGGCTTTTTAAAAAATGGTAGACTATAGCGGTATCGATCTGTTTTTGAAGGCGCGGAATCCCCTGAATCGTATGGCTCGATCGCTTGATCGTCCGATCGTTTAATTACCGGCCAAGGAGCTCTCATATGATCCCTAATATAGTTTCAGCTTCATCGGGTTGGATCGAGGTAGTCTGCGGCAGCATGTTCTCCGGCAAGACCCAGGAGCTTATCAGGCGCCTCCGGCTCGCCAATATCGCCAGACAGAAAGTCCAGGTGTTCAACTCTCATCTGGACGTGCGCTACGGCAAAGAACATCTGGTCTCGCATGACAAGTCCATGCTCCCTTCCAGGCCCGTTAAGGCGGCCAAGGACATCCTTAAAGAGGTGGACCACGATACGCAGGTGGTAGGCATAGACGAGGCGCATTTCTTCGCCGAAGACATTGTAGATGTTTGTCAGAAGCTGGCCAACTCGGGAAAGCGCGTGATCGCGGCAGGCCTGGACCAGGATTATCGCGGAGAGCCTTTCGCCAACATGGCCAGGCTGATGGCGGTTTCCGAGTTCGTCACTAAGAATCTGGCCATCTGTATGGTCTGCGGCAATCCGGCGCATTTCAGCCAGCGCTTGACCGACAGTTCCAAGCGCATTGAAGTCGGCGCGGGCGACAAGTATGAGGCGCGCTGCCGGAAATGTTTCACGCCGGAAAAATAGTTTTTATGTACCGATCCGAGAAAAACAGCAATCCGATGCTCTTCCCCAAGCTTTTTCATCTTGGTTCAAGGCTGGACTACGCGAACCGCTGGCTCAAGCTCGGAGAAGTCATGCCTTGGGAAAAACTGGACGAGCTGTACGGCAAACATTTCGCCCAGGGTTACGGCCGCCCCGCCAAGGATTCCCGCCTTATAACCGGACTTCTGACCGTGAAACTGATAAAGAACCTTTCGGACGAGGACGCGGTGCAGGACTTCATGGAAAGCCCGTATATCCAGGCTTTTTGCGGGGCGGAATATTTTTCCGTCGAAGATGTGATCAGCCCGAGCGTGCTTTCCGAGCGCCGCAAGCGCCTTGGCGCGGACTTTTTCGCTTTCTTCGATTCCGAGGTGGGGCGTCTCATCAAGGACTCAAAAGCCTTCCGCCTCAGATCCGCGAAAGATCCTTCCGGAGCCGGTCTCTTCGGTTCCTTCATCTATAAAATAAGAAAAATATTCGGCTGACAGGCGGGCGCCGCGCCGTTACCGGAAGCGCCTCCATCTCGCGCAGAGAAGCCGATATCCATGTCTTTCCCGTTCTGAAAATATATTCACATGGAGGAACAGGATATACAGGATTAAAACTAAATTGACCCGCGGGATCCGGGCAGAAAGATCCTGAACATCACGTATGTACAAGTTCTATTTTCTTCGGCGCGGCTTGCGCTCGTCGAGGCGGGAGACATAGTATTTTATGGCGCGTTCGTACCCGTCGAAAGAATTATCGGGCATTTCGAGGCAGGACCGGAACAGGACGTCCGCCGCTTTTTTGAATTTTCCGCTTGAGCGGAGCGTGAGGGCCAGAAAAATATTTAATGCGGGATAATGGGGGAAGTGTCTGACGCCCTCGGTCAATATATCGGCCGATCTCTTGAAGTTTCTATTGTTCCGCAGAGTGCTTCCGAACCCTACGAAAAATCCGGACCGCTCTTTTTCGGGCAGCAGCCGCCATCCAAGTTCGTAAACTTTTGAATAACACGGTTCCGCTTTCTTCTCGAACCCCGCCCTGTCATATTCGCACGCCCGCGCGTACCACTGCCTTACGTCTGCGATTAATTGTTTTTTATTCATAAATACATGGAGCCGGAGAAGGCGGGATAGTTTCGGAGAGGGAGAGGTCTAATTCGGCGCGCGCAATTTCGGTACTCGCCACTAGCCACTGAGCACTAACCATGGCTGTTAAGGGCTCCAGTTGGGCGTAGAGGTCTGGCCTTTAAGGTCGGTCAGCGGGTGGGGGGCGGAGCCGTCCGAGTCCATGATGTACAGTTCCCTGCGTCCGCGCCGGGTCGAGGTGAAGGTTATGAACCTCCCGTCCGGTGACCAGGATGGGTCCTCGTTATAGCCGCTTTTGGTCGTTAGGCGGCGGACCTGGCTGCCGGTCAGGTCGGTAATAAAAATGTTCAGCTTTTCCTTTACGGTCTCGCGGCCGGAGAAAACTATCCATTCGCCCGACGGGGACCAGCTGGGCGAATCGCACCAGTTCATGCTGGTAAGCTTGCGCGTTTTCATCGTTCCCAGGTCAAGGACGAAGATCTGCGGGTTGCCGGCGCGGTCGGAGATGAAGGCCACCTGCGTCCCGTCAGGCGCATAGGTCGGGGAGGCGCTGACCCCGAACTTGTTCAGCAGTTTCTTCATTTCTTTGGTTACGACGTTCAGGCTGTAGATATTGGGATCGTCGCCTTTTGAAAGGGTCATGACCATCGTCAGGCCGTCGGGCGAGAGCCCCCCCGGGATGTTAAGGCCCTGGAAAGTGGCGAAAGGGCGGATCTTGCCGGCTTTCATGTCGATCTCGAACATGTCCGGGTTGCCGTGGCGGTAGGTGGTGTAGTAGATCCGGGAGGCGTCCTGCGACCATCTCGGCAGGAGGTCGATGGAGCTATCGCTGGTGAGCTTTAGCAGGTTCTCTCCGTCATAATCCACGGAGTAGATCTCCTTGGAGCCGGTGGAGTTGTTGGAAAACGCTATTTTCGAATGGGCCAAGCCCTTCCTTCCAGTCAGCTTTAAAATAACATCGTCGGAGAACAGGTGCGCGGCCCGCCTCAGGGCGAGCGGCTCTCCCCTGTAGAATTTCCCCATGAGGACCTTGCCGGTTTTTACTTCGTACAGACGGGCGTTGAAAGTCCAGTCCTTCTCGTTCTGGGCGGCCTTGGCAGTAACGAGCCAGCCGGCGCCCGAGATCTCCCATAATTTAAGAGCGTCGGTGTCAGTGGATAGGCTGGCGGCGTTGAGCAGATCTTCTTTGACGTCGAAATAGCGCGAGTACATCAGGTCGGCGCGTATTATTTCGCGGAAGTGCTCCGCGAGCTCAAGGTCTTTAGGTTGGTCCGGTCTTGCCGGAAGGAACTTGGCCAGGGCCAGGCCGGTCCTCTTATATTCTTTGCCGGTCACCCCTATATAAATATCGGTCTGCGCCGGAGCGCTCCTGGCCAGGGCGAGAAAGATCATCAGCGCCGTTGTTAAAACTCTTTTCATAGGATGTGACCCGGCTATGACCCTAAACAATAGTCATGATGCGGAATAAGCGCCGGTCCCTCGCCGCGGCGTTTTCCGTCTTATTTATTTTTCCCCGTCCTGGCCTTGGGCTTGGCCGTTTCGGCTTTGGGCGGGCGCAGTCTGCCGATATAAGCCTTGGCCGTGTCGGATTCCTGCGACGCGGGGTAATCCCGAACTATGGATTCCAGATATTTCAGCGCCTCTGATTTTTTGTCCTCCGGAAACTTCAGCAGGGACAGCGCGTATTTCAGTCTCGCCGCCGGGATCCGCGGGGACTGCGGGAATTTGTCCAGGATCGTGGCGTAACTGAGGGCCGCTTCCTGCCATTTCTCTTTCAGGTAAAGCGATTCTCCGAGATAATAATAGGCGCTCTCCGCCATGTCGCCGGAGGGGAACTTTGCCAGATAGGTCTTGAAGCCGGAAGTGGCGTCGTCGAAGTTGTTTGTGAGGAAAGCGTTGTACGCGTCGTTGTAGAGTTTGGCGGGCAGGAGCGCCGATTCTACGTCGTCCTGCTGTTTCTTTATCGAGGCTCCGATGGCGTTGACACGCTTGTTCATCACTGAATCCAGTTCGTCGAGGTGGCCGGAAAGACGGTCCATCTGGGTCGTGATGTCCCTGAGGTTCTCGGAAAAGATGTTAAGGTTGTTGGAGAGCGAATCTATCTTGAGCGCCAGGTCCGCCTGGTTCTTCTGCATATTGTTGATGCTGGTGTTCAGGTCGTCCATCTGGCTCTGCATCTGCAGCATATCCTGCTGCGTCGCCACGCAGCCCCAGAGCGGAGCCAACGCGGCCATAACGGCGGCGATCTTCAGTGTGTTTTTCATATTATTTCGCTTTCACCTTTGTGTCGGCGCGCCTGTTCTGCGCCCAACAGGCCTCCGTCTCTTCTTCGCAGGATAATTTTTCCTTGCCGTACGAGATGGTGCCGATGGATGATTCGGACACCCCGAGGCCCGCGTAATAATCACGGACCTCTTTGGCGCGCTTCTGCCCCAGAGCGAGGTTGTAGCCGACGGTTCCGCGGCTGTCGCAATAGCCTTCGACCAGGATGGTCCAGTCCTTGTGTGTCTTCAGGACGGCGGCGTTCTTCTGCAGGGTCTTGCGGGCCTCTTCCGAAAGACCGTGCAATTGAAAGTCGAAATAGACGGGGAGAACGGTCTCCTGGGAGACGAATTCGTCGCTCCGGATATCGGCTTCCGTGGTCAGCGTGTCCGAGCTTTCCTCCACGTCCAGCGCCGGATTGGCTGTGATGTCGGTCGTAAGCCCGGGCTTTTCTTCGGTGGGATTCTTGACGTTCTTTTTATTGCAGGAAACGGCGGCCAGCGCCATAAAAACAGAAAGCAGGCTCACGAAAAAAGTCTTCATCTTCATTTAAAGTCCTCCGACAGCATTTGCATATACACTATAATCTATAAAAAAAACAGCGCCAAGACAATCGGCAATATTCCCAAATCCTCCTAAAGGGAGTATTTGGGACCTCTGGAATTAATGCCGGCGCTTATCAAAAAATTATCACCCGCAGGCAAATTTATTCCCAAAGTCCCAAAAAATCAGTTTCCTGATTTTTTGGGATATCAGATCCAGAGGCCCGCGGAAAAAAGCAGGCCGAAAATGGTCACGAATTTGGCGGTTTCCCTGACCAGCGGCGAGAAGTCGCCCCTGACGGCCATGGCGTCAAGTTTCAAAGCGAAAGGGAAAGAGAGCGCGATAAATACGGCGGGCCAGAGTCCGCGGGCGAGAGCGAAAGCGTACGGGATGAACAAGAGAGCCCTGTAAAAGAACCTGGACCCCGCGGGCCCCAGCTTTCCCGCCAGCGTCCTTATCCCGGAGCCGCGGTCCGAGTCCGCGTCGCGCATATTGTTGGCGTGAACTATGGCCGTTATCAGGAGTCCCGCGGGAGCCGAGGCCCAGACGGCTTCGGGGAGGAGCCGGCCGGTCTGGATGAGCGCCGTGCCGGCCACGATAAGCGGGCCAAAAGCGAAGAATATTCCCAGGTCTCCGAGCGCTTTATATTTATAGCTTATCCCGCCGGCCGTATAGAACCAGGCCAGCAGATAACCGGCGGCGCCCAGACCGAGCAAGAGCGGGAGGCGGTGCCTGAGCGAAAGATAGACGCCCAGGGCGGCCCCGGCGCAGAAAAGAGCGGCCGCGAGCCTGAGCGCGGAGGCCGGTGCTATCAGCCCTTCCGTCAGCGCGCTGTCGTCGGACAGGCCCGGTTTATCAATTCCGTTCTTGAAGTCGAAATACGAGTTGGCAAGGTTGGCGCCTGAGTGGACGCAAAGGGCGGCCAGCAGCGTCAGAAAGAAATCGGCCGGTGAAAAGGCTCCGGCGTTATACGCGATCACGGACCCTATTATCACGGGCACGACCGAGGCCGGCCAGGAATAAGCACGAAGAATGATGAAAATTTTTTTCATGAATTTATTCCTACTTCGTCCGCGAGGAGAAGGCGAAGATGTAATCCCTGAAAGCGGCCGCCGGGCCCTTTTCAGGAAGGCGGGCTATCTCGGTTTCAAGGGCGCGCGCCTTTTCCGCGGCCAGAGCCCTTGCTTCAGAAGCGAAGCCGTTCTCCCTGATGATAGCCGCTATACGCAGCGCGGGGGCCCGGTCGCCGTTCGAACCGGCCTTTAGCGCCGAGAGGTTTTTTTCTATCTCGCGGGAGAAGCGGGCGTCGCTCAGCGCCAGTATGAGCGGAAGGGTGGTACGGCCTTCCGTTATGTCCTTGAGGGCGTCCTTCCCGGTCAGGCCTGTTTCTCCTTCGAAGTCCAGAATATCGTCGACGATCTGGAAGACCACGCCGGTCTCCCCGCCTATGGCGCCGCACGCTTCATATAAGTCCGGTCTTTTCGCAAGTCCGGCCGCGGTCATGGCGCACCACCGGAAGAGCTCTCCGGTCTTAAAACGCACGATCCGTTCCGCTTCCGCCGCCGAGATCTTTTTATAACGGAGGTTCTCTTCCATGAGCGCGCCCTCCGTCATCCTGCGCACGGTCCGTACCAGCTCTCCGGGAGTTTCGGGCGAGATGCCGACGGCGTAATCAAAGGCGAACGAGACGACCAGATCGCCCACGAGTATGGCGGAGTTCATGCCCAATTTTTCGTTCAGGGTGGGCACGCCGCGCCGCAGGGCGGACCGGTCTATGCAGTCGTCGTGCATAAGGGAGGCGGTGTGGATAAGTTCGGCGGCGGTGCCGACGCGTTCGGCCGCCGACCGCTCAAGACCCAGCGCGTCGCCCAGGAGCAGCGTGAAGCGCGATCTGACGGCCTTGCCCATGAAATTATAGTCGTTCCTGCCGTGGTCGTAGACGGTTTTGTCAACGCCGTCGAGCAGCGAATTTATCTCCCGGTTTATACGGGCGAGCGAGTCGTCAAGCGGGCGGAGCGTGTTCATATGCCGGAAGTATTTTAGCATAAAGTGAGTTGTAAGATTTTTAATCCTTGATTTGTTATATAATTAAAATATCGGAGATATATCATGCACGATCATCATCACGACCATCGCCATTCATGCGCTCCGGCTCAGGCGGCCGCGGAGCGGCGCGGCATAAAGGCGGCGCTGTTCATAACGGCTTTTATAGCCGCGGTGGAAGTGGCTGGCGGTCTGCTGACCGGCAGTATGGCCCTCCTCAGCGACGCCCTGCATATGATCACCGACGTCACGGCCCTGGCCGTAAGTTTTTTCGCGTCAAAACTGTCGGGAATGTCGCCGGACGACAGGCGCAGCTACGGGTACAGACGCGTGGAAGTCGTGGCGGCGCTGGTCAACGCGCTGCTCCTGTGGCTGGTTTCAGGCTATATGCTTCGCGAAGTGTACGAGCGCTTTCTGCGTCCCGTGACGGTGCTCTCGAAGCCCATGATGATAGTCGCGGTCATAGGCCTGGCGGCCAATATCCTTTCGGCCCGGTTCCTGTTCGCGCATAAGGACGGTAATATCAATGTGCGGGGCGCCTTTCTGCACGTGTTGAGCGATCTGGCGGGCTCGGTGGGTGTTGTCATCGCCGGCGCAGTGATCTATTTTACGGGCTACTACCGGATGGACACGCTCGTCTCCCTCGCCATCATCGCGCTTATCCTTTATAGTTCCACCCGGCTGATGCTGGAGACTTTCCACATCCTGCTGGAGGGCACGCCGACCGGCATGGACCTTAAAGAAGTGCGGGCCGCCCTCGCCGCCCTGCCCGGTGTCGACGGCGTGCACGAGCTGCATGTCTGGAGCCTCACGGCGGGGTTCAACGCCATAAGCGCGCATCTGGTGGTGGGCGAGAAGGGCCTTTTTGAAAGAGTGCTGAAGGACGCCACCTGCGCCGTCGCTGAGCGCTTCGAGATAAAACACTGCGCCTTCCAGGTGGAAAGCGTTCCCGTGGAAAATTCCTCGTGCGATATCTGCAAATAGGCCGTAGCCTTATCTAAGGAAATCGGAATTCGGCCAGTCGCCCGGCTGGCCTTCTATCGTGAGCAGGCGCTGGTCCTCGTTGGCCAGTTCGCTCATTTTCTGGAAGGATTCCCTAAGCTCGGTCAGCGACACGTCCGAGCGCTTTATCTTCATCAAAATAACGTAAGTGACCGCAGCCATCACGAGCGAGAGGGGCAGGATAAGCAGCCACGCCGCCGCGTGCAGGCGCATCAGCAGCCAGGCGCACAGGAAAACCCAAAAGCTCAGAATTGCGCTGGACCCTGAGAGCGTGTAGGCGATGATGATATTATGCTCCTCGTTCCTGGGCAGGGAAAGGAGTATGACCACCAGCGCTATATCCATGATCAGCAGGTATACCGACCTCGCCACCCAGTTTTTCCAGCGGCTTTTGGAAACCATGAACACGCCCTGGACGGGATCGTTCACCAGTTCGGCGTCCTCGTACTCGACCGAGACGGTCTCTTTCTGGAGCTGCGGCGTTTCCTCGCCGGGGGGGGTATAGTCGAAAGTCTGCTGTTTCTCGTCGGTGCCGAACTGGGCCGCGGCCGGCAGGGCCGCGGCAAAGATGGAGAGCGCGAGCGCCGCGGCCAAAAATAAAGGGCTGACGGGTATCCCGCTGTATGGAGCGGTCTTCATCCGGAAGGGCGCACGGCGGCTGCTCCGGGTCTCCTGCCGGTTTTCGCGCGCCTGGAAGCCGCCGATAGAAGACCTATGCTCACTTTCCATCTTTTACCTCCGGCAGCGCCGGTATTTTAGGAAGGGCGTTCTGGTCTTCCAGCCTGTAATATTGCGTGGAACCGACCTGGAAACGGGGCTCATAGAACTGGCCTTCTTTCAGTTTCTGGGATTCCAGTCTTTTGGAAATTCTCCGCTGATGAAGCTTGATGTTGGGCTTTGCGGACAGGCGGTCCGAAAAATGCCAGTAGGACGAAATGAACCCGCCTATCACGCAGGTCACGATGACCCCGCTTAAAAAATACTGCTCTCTGTCCTTGCGTATCCAGAACTTTCGCAGAGGTATCATGCCAGCAGGTCCTTCGCAATTTCCCTGAGACGGTTTATCCTGTTCTCGGCGTCGGCTTTGCGCAGCGTTATCTTTTCCACTTCGTCCTTAGGAGCGTGGCTGACGAAATTTTCGTTTTGCAGCCTTGAGTCGGCCGCCGCCAGGTCCGCCGTCAGCTTATCGGTTTCTTTGGCTATGCGCGCGCGCTCTTTATCCAGGTCTACCACGCCTTCGACGGGGATATAGATATTGAAAGAGCCGGAGAGGGCGGTCACGGCGTGCGGCGGCTTGGCGAGCCCGGCCGCTATGTCGAGCTTCTCCACCTTGGCCAGGCGCATTATGTAGCCGGGCCGCGTTTTAAGCAGCCGGATGGCGGCCTCGTCGCCGGAGGTTATGAGCGCGGCGACGTTCTTGGCGGGGGAGATCTCGAGCTGGGCGCGCACCATCCGTATCTGGGTGATCACGTCCATGAATTTTTCCATGTCGGCCGCGGCCGAGCCCACGCCGGTCTTGCCTTCGCCGGGGTAGGTTTCCTTAAGCAGGAAAGGCTTGTCGGAACCCAGGTAGGGCTTGAGACTGGCGAAGATCTCCTCGGTCACGTAGGGCATGAACGGGTGCAGCGCTTTCAGCGTGCCGCCGAAGATGTGCAGCAGCAGTCCCAGTACGCGGTCCTTGTCCTCTGTTTCCAGCCGCGGTTTGGCGAGTTCCAGGTACCAGTCGCAGAACTCGTCCCAGAGGAAGGAGTAGAGCGCTCCGACGGACGCGGGGATGTCGTAATCGGCCATGGAGACCCTGACCGTTTCGAGGGTGCTGTTGTACCGTTCGAGGATCCATTCGTCGGCCAGTTCGAGCTCCAGGCCGGCGGGCGCCGCCGCCATCACCCTGGGGGTTTCGGGCAGGTTCATCTGTATGAACCTTGAGACATTGTAGATCTTGTTGACGAAATTCCTACCGCCGACGATGGCCTCCTCGGAGAAGGGGATATCCTTGCCGCCGATAGCCTGGCTGAGGATGGTGAAGCGCATGGCGTCGGTCCCGTATTTGTCTATCATCGTCAGGGGGTCTATGACGTTGCCCAGAGATTTTGACATCTTCTTGCCGTGCTTGTCGCGCACTATGCCGTGCACATAGACGTGGGAGAAAGGGACGCGTCCCATGTGCTCCAGTCCGCTCATTACCATGCGGGCCACCCAGAGGTAGATTATCTCGTAGCCGGTCACCAGCACCGAGGTGGGATAGTAATAATTAAGCTCTTCGGTCTTCTCCGGCCAGCCGAACACCGAGAACGGCCAGAGGGCCGAGGAGAACCAGGTGTCCAGCACGTCCGGGTCCTGGATCAGGTTATGCCCGCCGCACTTGGGACATTTTTCGGGCCTGTTCATGTTCAGGATGGGGTTGGACCCTTTCCGGGTACCGGGCAGCAGCACGCCGCCTTCGCCTTTCCTCGCTGCCTCCGAACCGGCCACGTATGGCAGAGCATTCTTGTCGCAATCGAGACAGTACCAGACCGGTATCCGGTGGCCCCACCAGATCTGCCGCGAAACGCACCAGTCCTGTATGTTCTTAAGCCATTCGACGAAAGGTTTTTTCCACGAGACAGGATAGAACTTCACTTCCTCTTTCTCGGCCGCCGCTATCGCCGGCGCGGCCAGGTCCTTCATTTTGACGAACCACTGTTCAGAGACCAGCGGTTCGATATGCTGGCCGCAGCGGTAGCATTTGTTCACGGAATGCTTATAGTGCTCCTCTTTTTCGAGGAACACTCCGGACTTAAGGTCCTCGAGTATTTCTTTGCGCGCCGTCTGAACGTTTTTGCCCTTGTACTTTTCCGGGCAATTTATCATCTTGCCGTTGAAGTCTATGACCTGAATGGTTTCAAGACCGTGCCTCTGGCCTATTTCGAAGTCCAGCGGATCGTGGGCCGGCGTCACTTTTACCGCGCCGGTGCCGAATTCCCGGTCTACCTCGGCGTCGCCGATGACGGGAATAAGACGCTCCGTCAGCGGGAGCTTCAGCTTTCTGCCGATAAGGGCCTTGTACCTGGGGTCTTCCGGGTTCACGGCCACGGCGGTGTCGCCGAGCATGGTCTCGGGCCGGGTGGTGGCTACCACCAGCCCTCCGGCGCCGTCTTCTAGAGGATAAAGGATGTGCCAAAGTTTTGATTTTTCTTCTTCGTACTCGACTTCTATGTCGGAGAGCGCGGTCTCGCAGCGGGTGCACCAGTTGATCATGCGCTCGTCGCGGTAAAGCAGGCCTTTTTCCCAGAGGGTCCTGAAGGCCTCGAAAACGGAGGCGGCGCGTTTCTCGTCCATGGTGAAGCGGACGTTGTCCTTGCTCGTGTCCAGCGCGCAGCCCAGCTTCCTGAGCTGGTTAAGGATCGTGCCTCCGCATTCGCCGTACCAGGCCCACATGCGCTCCAGGAATTTCTCGCGGCCCAGGTCTTCCTTGCTCTTGCCTTCGACCCTGAGCATCTTCTCCATGACGTTCTGCGTGGCGATGCCGCCGTGGTCCGTTCCCGGCACCCAGTAGGCTTCCTTGCCGGTCATCCGTTCGTAGCGGATCAGCGAGTCCTGCAGGGAATTATTGAGCGCGTGGCCCATGTGGAGCGCGCCCGTTATGTTCGGCGGGGGTATCACCACGACGAAAGCCTTCTTGCTCTTGTCGACGGCCGATATGAAAAGTTTGTTTTTCTGCCAGAGTTCGGACCACTTGTCCTCTACCGGTTTTGGATCGTAAACCTTGGGGAGCATAGATTCCTTTGTAATAGCGTAGGTGGATAGGCTATAGGCAGTTAGACTATTAGGTAAGAATCAGATTTAACTAACAGCCTAATAGCCTAAATGACCTGACTTAAACGAATTCCCGGAAGACCGCGTTGGAAATATAAAGCGCTTCTTTTTTTATCTTCACGCGCCGGCTTGAGACTTCAAGCAGGCCCAGTGCCGACAGCCTGTCGAACCGTTCTTTAAATTCTATAAATATATCGTCAGGCAATTCAATTCCATCCGTCCTTCTCAGGCCGAGCATTATTCTTTCGGCCCTGCGCTGCTCCAGGGTCAGGGTTTCGGAGTATTCGAGAGCGGGACCTTCGGGGTCCGCGGCCGTTCTTATATAGAGCTCCGGGTCTTTCGTGTTGGACCGGCGCAGGCCGCAGCTGTGAGAAGCCGCGGCGGAACCCAGCCCCAGATAGTCGCCCTGGTCCCAATAGTTGAGATTATGGAGCGATTCTCTGCCGGCTCTGGCGAAATTGGAGATCTCATAATGCCTGAGCCCCGCGGCTTCTATCATCGGGAGGGCGTTCTCGAACATGGCCGCGGCCTCCTCCGGCGCCTCGCGAACCCCTTGTGCGGCGAAGGCGGTGCCCTCGTGCACTTCCAGGGCGTAGAAGGACAGGTGTTCCGGCTTCAGGTCCAGCGCCCGTTCAAGGGTCTCCCGGAAATCGTCAGGACTCTGGCCCGGCAGGCCGGTCATCAGATCTATATTTATGTTATCGAACCCGGTCTCCCTCAGCTGCCCGAAGACCTTAAAAAAATCCTCGAAGGACGCGAGGCGTCCCAGCCTGTTCAAAAGTCCGTCCTGCGAGGCCTGGAGCCCGAGGCTGACCCTGCCGATGCCGGCGGTTTTCAGCAGTGCTATCTTTTCGTCGGAGAGGCTTTCGGGGTTAGCCTCGAAGGTCGCCTCTTTCAGATCTTTTAGCGGCCCAAAAGCCGCGTCAAGGATGGAGAAAAGTTTTTCAAGCTCCCGCCGTTCCAGCAGACTGGGGGTTCCGCCCCCGATGTACAGAGTGTCCGGGTGCGCGATGAACTTTTTTGAGCGTCGGGCCTCGGCTTTTAAAGCCTGCAGGTAGGGGGGGATAAGTTCGTCCCTGCCGGCCAGGGAAGCGAAATCGCAATAATTGCATTTGCGCCTGCAGAAGGGGATATGGACGTATAGGCCGGGCATTGTCGGGATATTGTAACTAACTCTGCTGACGGTATGCTGATAGCCGGGGCGGGAATAGAAACGGGAGCGGATCGGCCGCTCCCGTTCTTTTCTCCCGCTATTGCGCCGTCAGCTACTTCGTATCGTTCTTCTTCATGAACATGTTCAGCATGTCTATCGGCACGGGGAAGATAGTGGTCGAGTTGTTGTCGGTCGCTATCTCGGTCAGAGTCTGCAGATACCGGAGCTGAATGGCCGCGGGATTGACGGCCATGATGGCGGCGGCGTCGGAGAGCTTCTGGGCCGCCTGGAATTCGCCCTCGGCGTGAATGACCTTCGCGCGGCGTTCGCGCTCGGCTTCGGCCTGCTTGGCTATGGCGCGCTGCATTTCCTGCGGGAGGTCCACGTTCTTCACCTCGACGCTGGAGATCTTTATGCCCCAGGGTTCGGTGTGCAGGTCCAATATTTCCTGGAGGTTTTTGTTGATCTTATCGCGGTTGGCCAGAAGATCGTCGAGTTCCTGCTGCCCGAGCACGCTTCTGAGCGTGGTTTGCGCAAGCTGGCTGGTGGCGTACATATAGTTCTCGACGTTCAGGACCGCGGTCTGGGGGTTGACCACCCTGAAGTAGATGACCGCGTTGACCTTCACCGAGATGTTGTCGCGGGTTATGACGTCCTGCGGGGGGACGTCAAGCACTACGACCCTCGTGCTCATGCGGAATATCTGCTGTATGGCGGGGATCACGAAGATAAGCCCCGGGCCTTTAACGCCGGTAAAGCGGCCGAGCGTCAGTATCACGCCTCTTTCATACTCATTAAGCACCTTGATGCTCGTAAAAACTACGACTATCAGTATTATAACGATCGGGGTCATGAACATTTGGAACCTCCATTGCCTACCTGATATTTCAGGCGCGGGGAACGGCAGAATATCCCGCTGTCTAAAGTCTACTAAAAAACCGGCGGTATAACAAAGCGCGTCGATCCGCCAGTCCGGTCTTCCGGCGGAACGAGGACCGCGAAATTTTGTATCATAATAGCCGGGATCAGGAAAGGTTCTTTGAAGGAATTATGAGCAAAAGAAGACTATCCAGGGAAAACTGTCTGCAGTCGCTTTATCTGGCGGATGTCACGATCTTGGAGACGCCGGACATACTCGCCATATTCCAGATGCAGGAGTTCGCCCTGGAAGAGAAGGTCTTCGAGTTCTATAAGACCCTTTTCGTCGCCACCGTTTCCAATCGCGACAAAATAGACGCGACCATAACGAGCACCAGCAAGAACTGGGGCCTTGAGCGCATGTCGGCCATCGACCGCTGCATCCTGCGGCTGGCCGTCTGCGAGATGCTGTACCTTGAGGACGCCCCGGTCCCCGTCATCATCGACGAGGCTATCGAACTTGCAAAAAAATATTCTACGGAAAATTCCGGCAAGTTCGTGAACGGAGTGCTGGACAGCATCGCTAAATTGCGTCCCACCGCAAAATGACCAGCAAGGGTCCCAAAGAGGAGATAGAGCGCCTCCGGCGTGAGATCCGGTGGCACGACCATTTCTATTACGTGATGGACAATCCCCATATCTCCGACGGGGAATACGACGCCCTGCTGAACCGCCTTAAAGCCCTCGAAGCCGCCCATCCCGACCTTATAACCTCCGATTCCCCCACGCGCCGCGTCGGCGGCAAACCCTCCATAGCCTTCGCCCCGGTGGCCCATAAGATACCGATGCTTTCACTCGACAACACCTATTCCGAGGAGGAATTCCTCGAATGGGACAAGCGCGTGCGCGGCGGCCTTAAAGGCGAGCCGTACGAGCTGGTCGTGGAACCCAAGATAGACGGGCTTTCCTGCTCTATAGAATACGAGCGGGGGGTGTTCGCGCGGGCCTCCACCAGGGGCGACGGCGAGACCGGCGAAGACGTTTCCCTGAACGTGAGGACCATACGGGCCGTTCCGCTGAAGCTCAATGTGGAAGACCCGCCGGCTTTTTTTGAGTCCCGCGGCGAAGTTTATATCGACAAGAAGGACTTTGAGACGATACGCGCGGAACAGCTGAACGAAAGCGCGGAGCCTTTCTCCAACCCGAGGAACGCCGCGGCGGGATCGCTCCGCCAGAAAGATCCGGCGGTGACCGCCAAAAGAAAACTGAAATTTTTCGCGCATTCTTACGGCTATCTGGAAGGAATGGAGGAGCCCGAAACTTATTGGGACTACCTGAAATATTGCAGGAAGGCGGGTTTCCCGGTGCCCATGATAAGCGAAAAGCCCTGCAAGGACGCGCAGGAGGTCCTTGAATTTTATAAAGAATACGCCGTCAAAAGATTTACGCTCCCGTATGAAATAGACGGCCTGGTCGTAAAGGTTAACGCCCGCAGCGCGCAGAAACTGCTCGGCTTTACCTCCAAAAGCCCGCGCTGGGCCATAGCCTTCAAATACCCCGCGCAGCAGGCTACCACGACCGTCCGGAACATCTGGTTCTCGGTCGGGCGCACCGGCGTGATCACGCCCGTGGCGGAGCTGGAGCCCGTGAAGTGCGGAGGGGTAACCATCTCCAGTTCCACCCTGCATAATTTCGACGAGATAAAACGGCTGGGACTCAGGAAGGGGGACAGGGTGGTCATAGAACGGGCCGGAGAAGTTATTCCTAAAGTCGTGAAAGTGGTCGCGGGTTCCCGGACCGGAATCGAAATAGAGGTCCATCCGCCCGCGCATTGTCCCTCCTGCGGCGCGGACGTCTTCAAGGACGAGGAGGCCGTGGCCTACCGCTGCCTCAATCCCTCGTGCCCCAGCCAGATACAGAGAAGCCTGCTGCATTTCGCGTCCAGGGATGCGATGAACATCGACGGCCTCGGGGAATCTTCCGTCGAGCAGCTTACTGCGAAGAAACTGGTGGCGAAATTTACCGACATCTACCGCCTGAAAAAAGAGGACCTGCTTGCGCTGGAACTCTTTAAGGATAAAAAAGCCGGCAATCTGCTTGCCCAGATAGAGACGAGCAAAAAGCAGCCGCTCTCGCGCCTGGTCTATGCGCTGGGCATACCTCATATCGGTGAGAAGAGCGCGCGGGTGCTGGCCGAACATTTTAAGACCATGAAGGCGCTGATGAACGCCGGCTTAGACGACCTGAGCCGCATAAGCGACATCGGGCCCGTGATCGCCAGGTCCATCACCGGTTTTTTCGGCGAGAAACACGTGCGCGAGCTGGCGAGCGAGCTGGAAAGCCTTGGCGTGAACATGAACGAACCGGAAAAAGTCAAAGGTTCCGCGCTGGAGGGAAAAAGTTTTGTTTTTACCGGCGAACTTAAAGCCATGACCCGCGAAGAGGCGGGACTTCGGGTGCGGGCGCTGGGCGGTAAAGAAAGCGCCGGCGTTTCCTCTAAAACTTCGTACGTCGTCGCTGGGGCGGAGCCCGGCTCCAAGTACGAAAAAGCCAAAAAGCTGGGCGTGACCATACTTTCCGAAGACGAGTTCCTCGAGTTACTGGCGAGGAAGTAAGCAGTAAGCGGTAAGCTGCGGCCGGCCGCAGCGCAAAACTTTATCCTTACAACTTGGTCCCTGACAGCATGGACAAAACTGCATATTTAAGCGTTTACGATAAGACCGGGATCGTGGATTTCGCGCGCGGTCTGGAAGAGCTCGGCTTTGAGATCTACGCTTCAGGCTCCACCTATAAACTTCTTGAGGATTCCGAAATAGAAGCGGAGGAGATCCGTTACTCTCCGCCGGTCCCGCTTTCCGTCCTTAAAGCGCTTTCGGGCAGGAACGCCGTCCTTTCCGAGAACGGCGTGGAAGTTCCCAAACCTTACGTAGTGGCCGCCAATCTCTATCCTATCGCCAATATTGTCGGCCAGGAAGAATTCGCCATTGAAGAACTTTCCAGCTATCTGGACCAGGCGAACGCTTCGGTGCTGCGCGCCGCCGCCAGAGATTTCGAAAACCTGATAACCCTCTGTCGGCCGGCGGATTATCGCGCCGTCCTCGAGGCGCTTAAAGTGTCCGGGGGGCTGGAGCCCGAGAACAAGAGGCAACTCGCCGCCAAGGCCTGGCAATACCTGGCCGCGTACGACGCGACCGTCGCGCAGTATCTTTTCGAGACGAGGGACCTGCTCGGCGAAGAGGTTGTGATGAGCCTTAAAAAAATCTCCGACCTCGCTTACGGCGAGAACCGTCATCAGAAGGCGGCCTTTTACGCGTTAAGCGGCGCCCGGCCGCGCGGGCTTAATTCCGCCAGGATACTTTCCGGCGGAGAATTCAACCTTAACCATTATCTTGATTTGGACACGGCTTTCGAGCTGGCGGCGGAGTTCGAGGAGCCGGTGTGCGTGATCGCAAAGCACGCCAGGCCGGCCGGCGTCTGCTCAGCGCCGAAGCCGCTGGACTGCTTCAGAGGCGCTTACAAGGCCGATCCGGCGGGCGCGGCGGGCGGCACGGCCGCTTTTAACCGCCAGGTTGACGCGGACACCGCGCGGGCGCTGCTGGAAGTCTTTATCGAGAGCGTAGTGGCGCCGGACTACAGCGGCGAGGCCCTGGCCCTGCTGAGCGCCGGGAAAACTCTCAGGGTCGTAACGCTGCAGGCGCCGGTGCTTTCGCCGCACGAGGTCGAAATTTATTCGGTCGCGGGCGGTATCCTGATAGAGTCCAAGGACCAGGCGGTCCTGGGAAAGGAACTGCAGTGCGTGACCAGGCGCAAACCCTCCGACGAGGAATTGCGCTCGCTGAAGCTGGCCTGGAAGACTGCTAAATACGCCAAGACCTACGCCGCGGTCCTGGCTTCGGGCGGCACGGCCGTCTCAGTGAGCGCTGCGGAAAGCTCTACTTACGACGCTGTGAGGAGCGCGGTCCTAAAGCTTAAGGACAAGCATCCGATCTTCGGGGGCAAAGCGCCGCTGGTAATGGCGTGCGACGCGGCGCTGCCGCTGAAGACCCTCGAGGCGGCGCTGCAGGCGGGGGTAAGCGCGGTGATACAGCCGGGCGGCTGGCGGGAAGATCTGCTTTGCGCCCAATTCTGCGACCTCAAGAACGCGGCCATGCTCCTGACCGGAGTGCGCCACTTTAAGCACTGACAAGTTAACCCAGCTTCCGCAGTGAGCCCCCGATTTTAACTATTTTCACTCATAAAATGTCTTTCGACCTCCATCTTCCCATTGGTAACGGTGTTTTCCGTTCCCCAAAAAAGTAAATGTAGTGCCAACCTTGGGTCTTGCTGGCACGACTGAGAAATGGTTTTATTTTGTTATGTACTTGCGCCACAGCATAATAAAAAAAGACGGGAAGACCCACACCTACTGGCGGCTTGTGCGTTCTGTGCGCATCGGCAAGAAAGTTCGGCAGAAAACAGTCGCGCAACTTGGCGAACTTGACGAAGCGGGTCGTTTGCGCGCCAAAGATCTGGCGCGACAATTGGGCGGCCATGTCGAAGAGCCTGATTTATTTGATCCGCCTTTGGAAAAAGAAGTCGTGGAGGTGCGGCTCAATGGCGTGAAGCTTGAAAGGGTAAGACGCTTCGGTGATGTCTGGCTTGGCTATAAGTTATGGAGAATGGCGAAGCTGGATAAATTTTTTGAAGAGAATCTTCCGCGCGGCGGCGAGGATATTTCCTGGGTGACATTGGCCGAGATAATGACTATCGCGCGGCTATGTGAACCGTCAAGCGAACTGCATATATCCGAAGGCTGGTTGCGCAAAACCGCATTGGCGGACATACTTTGCGTCGACGAGGCGAAAATAAATGATGACCGGCTTTACCGAGGTTTGGACAAGATACTGCCGCTTAAGAAAGCGCTGGAAGGTCATTTAAAAGGATTGTGGGAAGGGCTGTTCAGCATTCAATACGATCTATTACTTTACGACATAACCTCAACTTATTTCGAAGGCCGCATGGAAGGAGACGTGCAGGCAAAACGCGCCACAGCCGCGATCACCGGAACGATTGCAAACAGGTTTGCATAGGGCTGGTGGTAACGAAGGAAGGTATGCCGTTGGGTTACGAGGTTTTTCCTGGGAACCTGCACGATTCAAAAACGGTTAAGACGGCCATTGAAAGTATTGAGGCGAGTTACGGCAAATCCGACCGTGTATGGATAATGGATCGCGGGATGGTAAGCGCGGACACTTTATCCTGGATGCGCGCCGGCGGACGCCGATATGTGGTCGGTTTGCCCAAGAGCGAGCTTAAGAAGCATTCTGATTTATTAAACACAACGAAAAGCTGGACGTCTGTGCGGGAAGGCGTGAAAGTGCGTTATGCCAAAGAAAAAACCGAAGGCGACTTGATAGTATTGTGCCGAAGCGAGGAACGGCGGCAGAAAGAAGCGGCGATGCATACGCTTTTTTCGGAACATATCGAAGAGGCATTAAAGAGACTTAAAGGCAGATGTGATAAGGCGGTCAAACCTGTTTCCCTGGCGCAGATTCAGCGGCAGATAGGCCGGATATTGGAGCGGAATCAACGCTCCGCCCGTTTTTTTCAGATAGATTGTGAAGCGGCTGACGGGCAAACTTCCGGGATTAGACTGGGATGGCGGCGCGACGAAGCTGCGCAACTTTTGCAGGAACAAAGCCACGGCTGTTACGCTTTACGCAGTAATGTGGAAAAATGGACGGAAGCGGAAATCTGGAAGACCTATATTCAACTGACTCAGGTTGAAGAAGCCTTCCGTGTGCATAAATCCGAACTTGGAATAAGGCCAGTCTGGCACCATCGCGAGGACCGTGTTCAGGCGCATATTCTGATTTGCTTTTTAGCGTATGTGCTTTGGAAATTTCTGGAGCAATGGCAAAGCCGCGCTGGATTGGGCAATGCGCCGCGCACAATTTTAGACGAGATGGGGCAGATACAGAGCGGTGATATTGTGCTGCCGATAACAACCGGGGAAAGAATCAAGTTGCGCAGCGTAGTGAGCCCGGAAAATGCGCAGAAATTTATAATTCAACGATTAGGCATAGAACTACCCAGACGGATGAAGGCAAGGGCGGTGCTTGATGCAGCAAATGTAGTGCCAACTTTCGGCTTTTTTTAGGGCGAAATGCTGGGAAAATAAGCACTTTTTTATTTTGACTGCGGAAGTTGGGTTAATATTTCGTACCCTTTTTCCCGATAAATACGGACAGTGGTAACGGAAACTCCGGATCTGTTCCCACGCCGTTTACAATCCTGAATTTGTCAGGACATGCGCATGCTCCGGATACAGCTTGACCGCGCAATCCGGGCATATTCCGTGGGTAAAATCCACGTCGGAGTGCTCCTCTATGTATTTTTCTACTTTTTCCCAGTATCCCTTTTTATCTCTGATCTTTTTGCAGCTCGCGCAAATGGGGAGCAGTCCGCGCAAGTTATGGAGCTCGCGCTCCCTGGCAATTTTAAGGTCCCTCTCGCTCACTATAAGGTCCTCCTCCAGCTTAAAGTTGTTCCGCTGATGGATCAGAAGCATGGCGAGCAGGACCGTCCCGATAGGGAAAACGATCATCACCGGAATGCTGATCATGCGCAGGACCTCGAGCGCCGCGGGCCGCGGCAGGATAAATGCGCAGGCCAGCATCAGCAGCTGTACCGATATGCCGAACAGGTACAGTTCGAACAGACCTCCCTTCTTTTTCAGGCCGGGCCTGAAACGCTGCCAGAGCAGACCCAGGCCGGCGGAAGAGAGTATAATGCCGAGGCCCATAAACGCTCCGGCCCCGTCTATAAAGATCCTGAACGCTCCGGTTATCCCAACCGCCAGCGCGACGGGGATTATGCCGAAGAACAGGCCGGTAACGCCCAAAAGTATCGAGCGCGCGTCAAAAAATATGCCGGGCTTTATCGTCCAGGGATTCGCCATGACCGCTATGCCGATAAAGCCGATCAGGACGCCGGTTATGATATCTCTCCGGCGGGAGGATAGAGTGGATTTGAAAGGGATATTGAATCTGATTCCGGAGTATATAGCGACCAGCACTAAGAGCAGGCTGGTATTATAGACCAAACTTATAAATAGTTTATCGCCCATATTGGATCCCTCTGAATTGCACGGGTCAAAGATATAGTATGCAGCCCTCAGCTACTCAGTTGATATGCTACTTTTTCAGCGCCTTGGGGCGATATGCGGACTTGTACGAGTGGATATAGGTAGGATTCCCGACCGCTCGTTGAGGCGCTTTCCCGGACTTCATTGACCCGAAGCGGCTGATACTGATATCCGCATATTATAAAAGCAGTAACGGTTTAAATGTGAAGATTCCGCGTTAAATATTGCGGCGGCAATCCTTATTTAATATTATGTCCTATACAGTCCGCTGAAAACCCCCCTTTCGGGGTCTTTTTGCAGCTTTTGGCCTGTCCCCCACAATGTGGGGGACCGCTCAACTTACAACCTCTTTAGAGGTTGCTCGTTTCGCGTCGCTTCGGCTCGGCTCAAAATCTGCTAAAAATCCCTCCGAGTAGGGTTTTTCAGCAGACTGTTAATCGAGGTGAAAATATGAAAAAGATATTGTCCGCTTTATTGTTATTCTCCCTGGCCGCCTGCGGCAGAGAGCCGGGAACCAACAATGATGAGAATTTAGGAAAGAACTTTTCCACGGACGGTAAAAAAGTGACGGTTTACACTACAGCGCTCGCAAGCAAATCCCGCATGCAGGCGACCGACACTTTAAAATTCGCCGCGCACGGCCAGCCGGTCGAGAAGGAGATTTATATTTTCGTGGACCCGTCAAAAAGTTTCCAGACCTTTCTCGGCATAGGCGGCGCGATAACCGATGCCTCCGCCGAAACCTTCGCGAAGCTGCCGGGCGACGCGCAGGAGGAACTGCTGAAGGCTTATTACGATCCTCAGAACGGGATCGGTTACACTCTGGCCAGAACCAATATCCACAGTTGCGATTTCAGCAGCGCCAGCTACACTTATGTGTCCGACGGCGACAAGGAGCTGAAAACCTTCTCCGTAGAGCATGACAAGAAGTTCCGCATACCGCTTATCAAAAGGGCCATCGCGGCCGCCGGCGGAAAACTGCCGCTGTTCGCCAGTCCTTGGAGCCCCCCGGCCTGGATGAAAGATAATAACGACATGCTGCATGGCGGCAAACTTAAACCGGAATTTTATCAGACCTGGGCCGATTACTACGCCAGGTTCATCAAAGCCTACGAGCAAGAGGGCGTGCCGGTCTGGGGGGTCTCGATACAGAACGAGCCCATGGCTACGCAGCGCTGGGAATCCTGCATCTATACCGCAGAGGAGGAAAGAGATTTTCTTAAGAACAGCCTGGGGCCCACGCTTATGAGAGAGGGGCTCGGCGACAGGAAAATAATCGTGTGGGACCATAACCGCGATCTGCTCTACCAGCGGGCCAATACGCTGCTGAGCGATCCGGAGGCGGCGAAATACGCGTGGGGAGTGGGTTTCCACTGGTACGAGGACTGGAGCGGCGGAGACCAGATGTACGACAATGTTAAACGTGTGGAGGATAAATTCCCCGGCCGCAATATTATGTGCACCGAGGCGTGCAACAGTCCTTTCAGCATGAAGCAGATCTACGACTGGAAATGGGGCGAGCGGTACGCCAGGGCCATGATCAGCGATTTTAACAACGGCGCGGTCGGCTGGACGGACTGGAATATCCTGCTTGACGAGGTCGGCGGCCCCAATCACGTGCAAAACTTCTGTTTCTCGCCCGTGCACGGAGATACCAGGACCGGCAAACTTATTTATACCAGCGCTTTTTATTATATCGGGCATTTCTCCAAGTACATCCGGCCCGGCGCCAGGCGGATCGTCAGCTCCCCCAGCAGGAGCCAGCTTCTGACCACGGCTTTTATAAATACGGACGGCACGGTGGCCGTAGTGGTGATGAACCAGAGTGATAAGAAAGTCTCTTACAACCTCTGGATAAACGGCCAGGCCGCCGCCGCGAGCAGCCCGCCGCATTCGATAGAGACTCTGGTCTTTTAGTTTTTATATACACGTTCTCCGGCGGAGCTCCCGGTAAAATATCAAGGTCGCTGAATGCTTAACTTCAGGCTTGCTGGTCTTGTCTTGGTCCTTAGCGTTCCGGCGATGGCCGGCGGCGCCGGGGCGGCCGGAGCTCCTGAGGAGCCCGGCCAGGGGACGATAATTCTTTACGGGAATCCCGCGGTGGTGCGAGGGCCGCAGGATAATAATTCAGGCGGGGCGCGGCGCGGCCTGCCGGAAGGTGAAAACAACGCGGGGCATGAGTCAAAGAAAACCGAAAAGGGACGTGTTTACGTAAAGCCTGTCGGGAAAAACAGAATGGACGCGGGGGGAAAGAAGAAATTGGAGCCCGTGCATTTTAAAGAGATGACACAGCACAAATCTCCCTACACCTGCAGATGGGCGCTCGGAAAGGTCTTTGAGATCATCCTCGGTTCCGGAACGATCCGGAAACCCCTGCCGCAAAGAACTCTGATAATTAAAAATAGCGGTAGTCCAAAGAATTAAAAACCTTTAATACGGCCGGCCCGCGGTCCCCTGCGAATGGGCCGCCGGCCGGCTTCTTATCGTATTCCTTCAGTAGGCAGTGAACGGTTCAACCCCAGATTTTAAATACTATATAATGCCCAGTTCTTTGCCGACCTTTTTGAACTTTTCCACCGCGAACTCCAGGTCCTTTAGGGCGTGGCCGGCCGTCACTATAGTGCGCAGGCGCTCCTTGCCGCGGGGAACCGTCGGGAAGCCGAGGGCGAGCGCGAACACGCCTTCGTCGAACAGGCGGTTCGAGAATTCCACGGCTCTGGCGGTCATGACGGGAGTGATGGGCGTTACCGAGGCTCCGGTATCGAAGCCCGCTTTTTTTAATTCCTCTTTCAGGAAGGCCGTGTTGTCCCACAGGTTTTTCAGGTGCCGGGGCTCGTTGAGCAGGATCTCGAGCACCGCAAGCGAGGTCGCAGCCACGGACGGCGGCTGGGAGCTGGAGAAAAGGAACGGCCGCGCGACCGAGCCCATGTAATCTCTGAGGCTTTGAGTGGTGGCCGCGTAGCCGCCGACCGACGCGAAAGCTTTTGAAAGGGTCCCTATCTGTATCTCCACTTTGCCGGCCAGGCCGAAATGGCTCACGGTGCCGCGGCCTTCCTTGCCGATGACGCCGCTGGCGTGCGCGTCGTCCACCATCACGAAAGCGCCGTATTTATGGGACACGGACACGACTTCGTCCAGCTGCGCTATATCTCCGTCCATGGAGAAGACTCCGTCTGTAACTACCATCTTGCGCCTGGCCTTGCGGGCCTCAGGAGTTTCCAGGATCTCGGTCAGGTGCTTTATGTCCTTGTGGCGGTAGATCATGCGGGGCGCTTTGGCCAGGCGCGCGCCGTCAATGATGGAGGCGTGGTTCAACTCGTCGGAAATAAGCAGGTCCGTCTCGCTGGACATCAGCGACTGGCAGACCGCCACGTTCGAGGTAAAGCCGGATTGGAAGAGGATGGAGGCTTCCGCGTGCTTGAAAGCGGAGAATTTTTTCTCCAGTTCCTCGTGGATAGACATAGTGCCTATTATGGTGCGCACGGCCGCCGAGCCTACCCCGTATTTTTCTATGGCTTTGATCGCGGCCTCTTTTACTTTCGGATTGTTCGCCAGCGCCAGGTAATTGTTCGAGGTCAGGTTGACGACTTTTTTGCCGTCAATGACCGACACCGGCTCCTGCGCCGATTCCAGCACGCGGGGTTTGATGAAACGGTTCTCTTTTTTCAGGTTCGCCACTTCTTCGTCCGCGAATTTTAAAGTATCAAAGGCCATTATGGTTTCCTCCGGTAGCTGCATTTTCCTCCGCCAGCTGGCGGTTTACGGCACAAGTATCACTTTGCCGCATTTCTTTTCTTTCGAGCCGACGAGCTCGAACGCTTTTTTGAAATCCTTGAATTTGAAAGTGTGGGTTATCATCGGCCGCGGGTCCACCGCGTTCGATTTCAGAATGCTTTCCATCTTATACCAGCTTCTGAATATCTCCCGGCCGGCCACTCCGTAGAGCCTGATTCCCTTGGCTATTATGTCGTTGGCGTAGTCCAGTTCTATTTTTTTGCCCGGCAGGCCGAAAGCCGTGAACCTGCCGCCATAGCGCAGCACTGATAATCCCAGAACTATGGCTTTGGGATCCCCCGACATCTCTATTACCGTATCGACTCCGTCGGGAGATTTAGCGGCGTGCTTTATTTTCGTAAGAATATCCACGGCCTGGGGATCGAGCACGTGGCCCGCCCCTGCTTTTTTAGCGAGCTTCTGCCGGTATGGGGCTGAGTCCAGAGCTATGACGTTCTTGGCGCCGCCCGCTCGGGCTATTCCGATCCCGAACAAGCCCTGCGGGTCGCAGCCGGAGATAAGCACCGTTTTCCCTACGATGTCTTCGGCTAGCACTCCGTAGACGGCGTTGCCGAAAGGCTCCATTATCGCGCCGATATCTTTCAGCGAGTCGTCGGTATGCTTCCAGGCGCAGCGGGCCGGCACGGCCGCGTATTCCGCGAAGCCGCCCGGCGTGTCTATGCCTATCATGCGCACGTTGGCGCAGACATGGCGCTGGTCGTTGCGGCACTGATAACAAAGCCCGCAGAAAATGTGGGACTCTACGGACACGAAATCGCCTTTGTTGAAGCCTTTGTCCAACTGTCCCATTTCCACCACCTCGCCGCAGAGTTCGTGGCCGAAGATCATGGGAGTCTTCATCCGGTCCGGCGCCCAGCCGGTCCAGTTGTAGACCGCCAGGTCGTTCTCGCAGATGGCGGCGTGGTCTACGCGCAAAAGCAATTCGTCCTTGTTTATGACCGGCACATCGCGGTCCGTATATTCGGCGCCCGGCCCGGGGGAGAGTTTGCAAATGGCTTTCATGAAGGCTCCTTGTAAACTTTTTTGAAGAAAGACGGTCCGGCGTCTCTTTCCCGCCGGCCGTCCGGCGTGCAGGGCGTTCTTCCTTCGGCCCGCGCGCCGCTCTATTTATGATATAAAAAAACAAAACATAAAAAAATGTTTTTAATTCGGGGGAAATTTAGTAAATTATCTGTAAGAGATGTTTTCAACGTTCCGCCGCTGCCGAGCTTATGACCAACGAAACCGCGTTCATCCCGTCCAACGACAAGGCTTACCTGCTGCCAAAGAATCCCGCGGAGGTTTTTATCTGCTGGACCTGGAGCAGCGCCAGAGCGGAAGCTTTTACGGCGCAGCTCTTCGAACCGCAGATCCTTGTCAGGCTCACCGCAGTCGACGATAAGGCGCTGCTCTCCGAAGCGGCCGCCGACTGGCGCGCAGGCAAGCTTTACATGAAGCCGCCGGCGGAAGGCAGGACCTATACGGCGGCCGTCTATGCCCGTAATAGGGACGGCTCCCAGGAAAAGCTGCTGGAAAGCAATGCCGCGGCCACACCCGTTTCCGCCCCCAGGCAGGCGCTCTCGGCCGGCTACTCCAGCGCCGAATTTTTCCGGAAGGACGCGACGCCGATATGAGTTCCAAAGGTTCCCTTCTTTTCCTTCTGCACGCGCACCTGCCGTACGTCAATCATCCGGAGCAGGACGATTTTTTGGAAGAGAACTGGTTCTTCGAGGGCGTGGTGGAAACCTACATCCCTCTCATTTCCGTGCTGGACAGGCTGGTCCGGGACGGCATCAGGCCCGGTATCGCTATCTCCATTTCGCCCACCCTTGGCGCGATGCTCGAGAACGAGCATCTTGAAAAAAAACTCAACCGCTATATAAACGCCCGGCTGGAACTGATAGAAAAAGAGCTTGTCCGCACTGAGAGCGACCCGGTGCTTTCAAAAACGGTCAGGCTTTACGCCCGGCTCTATGGCGAGGCGGCCGAGATCATCCATAAGTACAGCGGCGATCTTATCACCCCGCTGAAGCAGCTGCAGCACGCGGGACATATCGAGATCATCACCACTTCGGCCACGCATTCCATCCTGCCGCTGCTCGCGCATCCCGAGGCCCTGCGCGCCCAGATAGCGGCCTCCGCCGAGGATTATTTCGACAGGTTCAACAGGAAGGCGTCCGGTTTCTGGCTGCCGGAATGCGCCTACGACGCCCGCCTCCAGACCTACCTCAAGCTTTCCGGCTTCAAGTATATTTTCACGGAATCTCACGCCGTGAATTTTTCGGACGCCGCGCCGAAGAACGGCGTTTACGCCTCCTACCGCACTCCGAACGGGCTCAACCTTTTTGCCCGTGACGCCGATTCCTCGAAAGAAGTCTGGAGCGCTAAATTCGGTTATCCCGGGGCTCCCGCCTATCGCGAGTTTTACCGCGACCTGGGCTACGACGCCGACTACGAATATATAAAGCCGTATCTGGGTGCCGACGGCACGCGCCGCTCTCTGGGCCTTAAATACCACAGCATTACCGGCGCGGTGGACCTTTCCGAAAAGCTTTATTACGACTCCGACGAAGCGCTGGCCACGGTCGAGCTCCACGCGGCCGATTTTCTGGCCCGCCGCATGAAACAGATAGACGAACTTCACGCGGCCAAAGGTGTCCGGCCGGTTATAGTGGGCTGCTACGACGCCGAGCTGTTCGGCCACTGGTGGTTCGAGGGCCCGGCGTTCCTGGAAAGCGTTATTAGAAAAATAAGGCAGGACCGTTTGCCCATCCAATTCGTCACTCCCGAAGAATATCTGAACTCCTCGCCGGAGCCGGTGGAGATAAATCCTCAGGTCTCGTCGTGGGGCGAGAACGGCTATTTCGATCCCTGGGTCAACGAGTCCAACGACTTCATCTATCCCAAGGTCCTGGCCGTGACCGACAGGATGATAGAGACCGCGAACAGATTCCGCAACCAGGACCTGTCCACAGCCACTCTGAGAGCCCTTAACCAGGCGGCCCGCGAGGTTCTGCTGGCCCAAAGCTCCGACTGGCCCTTCCTGATGTATATCGGTTCCCACTCCCAATACGCGGCAGGACGCGTGGACGAACACGCGGCTAACGCGTCCAGGCTGCTTTCCGAAGTGCTTGAGAAACGCGTGGATGAAAAGAATCTTGGCGACCTGGAAAAAAAGAACAGCCTGTTCCCAAGACTGGATTTCAGGCTGTTCGCTTCCGTCTCAAAATTTTAACTACAGTGGCTAGTGAATGAGTTCCTTGATTTAACCTAAAACTTCAGTCGGTCCGTACACCGGCGACCTGCCCCACCGTGAAACTGGGGGGGGAAGCCGGTGTCCGGATTCCTACGGGCCTGGATTCCGGCTTTCGCCGGAAAGACGGAAAAATCCTGCCAACCTGACGATTTTGCTACCTCAACTGAAACTTTCAGGCGAACACAGCGCCGTTCGCCTGCGGTATCGCTTGTCAGTAAATTCAGCTTCACTCTCGTCACTAACCACTCGCCACTTGCTTTACTTGTCCGCTTTTTTTATTTTAGCCCACTCGCGCAGGAAATCTTCAGGCAGCTCGACTCTCAGGGCCGTCTTTTTATTTTTAGAAGGATGGGTGAAGGTTATTTCGCGCGAATGCAGCAGCAGGCGCGAGGCTCTCTCTCCGGCGTACAGTCTGTCGCCCACTATCGGATGGCCGATAAATTCCAGATGTATCCTTATCTGGTTCGTCCGGCCGGTGCGGGGGTATATCTCCAGCAGAGCGTGTTTTTTCGTCTTTCCCACCACCTTGAAATCAGTGAGCGCGGCGCGGCCGTATTCCCACACTTTTATTTTTTTGAAGCCTGAAGCCCGGCCTATCGGAGCGTCGATGGATCCGGTTTTTTTGGCCGGCACTCCGCCCACGACGCCGACGTACGTCTTCTCGACCAGCCTTTCACGGAACTGAGTCTGCAGGGCGGTCTGCGCCTCAAGCGTTTTCGCCACCAGCATCAGGCCGCTCGTATCCCTGTCCAGGCGGTGGACCAGTCCCATGCGGGGAACTTTATTGTTGCCCAGTTCCGGGCGCGCCCTCAGGAGCATGGACACGAGGGTCGGTTCGCAGATAAGGCAGGCCTCGGGCCGGCGTTCCCAGTTGGAATCATTGGGATGCACGCTTATGCCGGCGGGTTTGGCCACAGCGAGCAGGTCCTTGTCCTCGTATATTATTATGGAGTCGAGCGCCGCGGTCTCTTTTTTACCCATGACCGGAAGATCCATCACTACCGAGTCGCCGGGTTGGAGCAGGAACGAAGGTTTCCTGACCGAGCCGTTCACCAGCGCCCGGCCTTCGTTGATCAGCCGCTTTACGAATTCCCTGGAGAGCCCGGATTCGGAGCGGGTTATAAATACGTCCAGCCTTTCAGGAGCGCCTTCGAATATCATAGCCTGTTTTGTCATTTTTTTCTCACTATACGTATGGTGATTATCGCGGCTAGAGCCGCGATTACCGACGCTATCTGGGCGGGGGAGAGCCCGAGCCACGCGCCGCCCCGGTCGTCTCCCCTAAGGAATTCGACCGTGAAGCGCAGCACCGAATAAGCCAGCAGGTAGGCGGACAATACGAGGCCTCCGGGCAGGTGTTTGCCCCGTCGCGACAGCCAGACCAGTCCGCCGAAGATCATAAAATTACCGGCCGCTTCAAAGAGCTGCGCCGGATAAAGCGGCACGCCAAGGTAGGCCTGAGGCACCTCGCACATCGGGTTGGTGAAGATCACGCCGAAACCCGCGCCCGAGGGCCGGCCGTAGCAGCAGCCCGCCATAAAGCAGCCTATCCGTCCGAAGCCGTGCGCCAGGGCCAGCGCGGGGGAGAAAATGTCGGCCGCCTTCAAAAAATCCAGCCCGCGGCGGCGGCAATAGATATAAAAGGCCGCGGCGCCGGCGGCCAGCCCGCCGTAAAATACGAAGCCGTACTGGAAAGACGTTAAAATATTTCCGAGCCTGGAAATGAGGCCGTCGCCTAATTCGTTCCAGTAGGTGGCGGCGAATACCGCTTTCGCGCCCAGTATCCCGGCCAGGGCCGAATAGAACAGCAGGTCCGCCGCCTGCTCCCGGGTGATAGAGGAATTCGGACGTATTTTAAGCAGGTAGAAGACGGCGGCCAGATAGCCGAGAGCCACCATGAACCCGTAGGCCGGAAGTTTGAAAGCGCCGATGTGCAGGAGGAATGGGTGCATTTAGTAAATGAGCGGCTGAGATATAGAGTTTAAAATTCAGGGCCGTATTCTGCCGTCTCTCCCGGAACCGCCGATAAAATCCCTCACGCTGAAAAAATTCTTCAGCTGCCGGTTCCTTACGCCTTTTTCCAGGCAATAGCGCCGCAGCCTTTTAGTGGCGAAGACGGCGTCGGCCGACCTCGCGGCTTTAAGATCGCTGGTGCCGTCCCCGCAGAAGGCTACGCCGTAGCCCAGACGCTGGTAATGGCGCACACGCGCGGACTTGAACTCGTCCAGTGCGGCGCCCTTCAGGCACGGGAACGATACCTGTATGCCGCCGGGGGTGAAACGCGCGCGGCCGTAAAAAGACTTTATCTTCAGGCCCCATTTTTTCAGCAGGCAGTCGATATAGAGGTCCACTCCGCCGCTGGCTATCTCAAGAGGCACGCCTTCCAGGGAGCAGAAAGCGGCGAATTCTTTGAACCCGGCGCGCAGGCTGGCGGAAGACAGCACATAGGCTTCTATCTCTTCTTTCGAAGCCGCGAGCGGACGGAAATACTTCTTCATCCACTCTTCCATCTTCACGCGCGGATCGTATGAAAGCTCTATCTCCTCTTTAGTCGCGGCTTTGAAATGTACGAGGAGCTTGTCGCTCACGTCCTTCAGCGTGATGGTCCCGTCAAAATCTGTTACTACCGCCCATTTGCGTCGGTTCATTCGTTAGAGTATTCTGTCTTCTGACCGCTGACTTCCGGCTCTTATGTCACGCCGCAGCTTTCAAAAATTCGGCTTCGCTTTTAGCGGCGAGCCTGATATACGTGTTATGCTCCTTCTGCGCCCCGATAGTGGAGGTGTCGCCGTTGTAAGAGTGGCCGGGGTAGAGCAGCGTTTCTTCCGGCAGGGCGGCTAGCTTTAAAAGGCTCAGGCGCATCGCTTTCGGGTCGGAGCCGGGCAGATCTATCCGGCCGCATTCTCCCACGAACAGCGTATCGCCCGTGAATACGCAGCCGCCGGCAAGGTAGGAGACGGACCCCGGAGTATGTCCCGGAGTATGTATGACCTTTATTTTATCATGACCGAGCGCGAGTTCCATATCTCCTTTCAGGAGTTCCAGCGGCTTTAGGCCGCCGTCCAGCAGGAACGTATCGTCCTTATGCAAGGCAAGGGACAGGCGCGGATATTTCTCCAGAAAATAGCGGGCGGCGTTGACATGATCCGCGTGCGCGTGAGTGAGCAGCAGGAGCTTGGGCGTTAATTTTTCCTTGTGCAGGAACTCTTCGATCGTCTCCGGCTGCCAGGCCGGGTCGATAACGGCGGCCTCTTTGCTGTCCTCGTCCCAGACCACGTAGCAGAAATTGTCCATCGGGCCGAGCTTTAATTGTTTCACCTTCATTTGTCGTCCTTGGGGGGCTGAAAGCGGTACTCTATCTCGTCGGGTTTAATGAGACCCAGCTCTTTGCGGGCGGTGTGCTCGATCTGCCCCGGCTCTTTCATGAGCTTGAGACTTTTTTCAAAGCCGAGCTTATCCGATTCGAGCTCTATCTTCTGTTTCTGAAGCCTCCTGAATTCCAGATAATTCTTTATAAGCGAGCGGAACCCTCTGTTGGCCAGCAGAAAGACGGCCAGCGAAAGCAGTATTATATATTTAAGCTTGGAGCCGTGTTTTTTAAGCTGCATGGCGGAATAAGGCTGATAGCCTGAAGGCAATTAGGCTGTTAGGTAAGAAGCAGAAATACATGCTAACAGACTAACAGCCTTCAGCCTGAATACCCCGGATAGTTACGTAGCCGGTTTATTTGAACCTGAAAGCCGCGTCTTTGGCGTATTTGGCTTTCTTGCCCAGTTCTTCCTCTATCCGGATGAGCTGGTTGTACTTGCACAGGCGTTCCGAGCGGCAGGGCGCTCCGGTCTTGATGGCTCCGGCGTTGGTCGCCACGGCCAGGTCGGCGATAAAAGGATCTTCCGTCTCGCCGGAGCGGTGTGAAATGATGGTCGCATAATCGGCTTTGTGCGCCATTTCTATCACGCGCACGGTTTCGGTCAGGGACCCTATCTGGTTGAGCTTGATAAGGATGGCGTTGGCAATGCCCTCTTCGATGCCGCGCTTCAGGCGTTCGGGATTGGTCACGAACAGGTCGTCACCGACAATGCGCGATTTTTTGCCGAGCTGCTTGGTCATGTGCTCCCAGCCTTCCCAGTCGTCCTCGGCAAGAGGGTCTTCGTAGGAGATAAGGGGGAAATGCTTCTTCCATTCCGAGTATTTGGCGGTCAGTTCCTGATAGGTCAGGTTCGAGCTCTCGAACACGTAACGGTCGTTCTGGTGGAATTCGCTCGCGGCGGAGTCGAGCGCCAGCTGGACTTCCTTGAAGGTGTAGCCTGCGTCCTTGATCGCCTTGCAGATAGTTTCAAGGACCGCCTCGTGCGTGAAGATCTTGGGAGCGAAGCCGCCTTCGTCGCCTACGGAAACCGTGTAGCCGCCCTTCGACAGGATGCTCTTGAGCGTGTGATAGATCTCCGAGCCTACGCGCACGGCCTCGGAGAACTTCGTGACGCCTGTCGGTACGATCATGAATTCCTGGATGTTGATCCCGGAGTCGGCGTGCTTGCCGCCGTTGACGATGTTGAGCATCGGAGTGGGAATTATGAAGTCTTTGTATTTGAGGCCGTAAGCCTTGCGGATGTAGGCGTAAAGCGGGAGTTTTGAGGAGACCGCCGCCGCGCGCGCCAGAGCCATGGAGACCGAGAGGATGGCGTTAGCGCCCAGCTTCGATTTCGTATGGGTGCCGTCGAGTTCGATCATAAGCTCGTCTATCTTGATCTGGTCCGTTTTAAGGCCGGCGATCTCGGGAGCGATGATAGTGTTCACGTTCTCGACCGCCTTGACCACGCCTTTGCCCATGTAGCGCTTGCCGCCGTCGCGGAGTTCCAGCGCCTCGTGCGTGCCGGTGGAGGCCCCGCTCGGCACGGCGGCGCGTCCGAAAGAGCCGTCGGTCAAATAGATGTCGGTTTCTACCGTGGGGAAACCCCTGGAATCAAGGATCTCTCTCGCCGTCACTTTTTTAATTTTCGCGTCCATATGTCGTTATTATCTCCTGTATTTATTAAAATTTTCCGTTAATTATCTTTCTCCCGGCCTCGAGCAGCGCGTCCACCCGGGGTTTTGCCGCCGCTTCCGCGTATATCCTGACCACGGGATCCGCTCCGGAGGGGTGCAGTCCCAGCCAGCTGCCGTCTTTCATGATGAACTTGAAGCCGTCGGTGTGGTCTATGCGCCAGACCGAAGCGCCGGACAGGTTCAGAGGGGGACGGTGCGTAAGCTTCTCCAGCACGGCGGCCAGATTGACTCCCTGGTCCACGCGCACGTCGATCTTGGAATCGACGAAAGTGCCGACCTTCCTGTTAAGTTCCGCGAGGATCTTCTTTAACGGCTTGCGCTCATAGGCGACCATTTCGGCCATTAGGAGACAGGCCAGGATCCCGTCCCTTTCCGGTACGTGGCCCATGATCGAGAGCCCGCCGGATTCTTCGCCGCCGATAAGGTATTGGCCGGTGCGCAACAGATTTCCGATGTGGTTAAAGCCCACCGGAGTTTCCCTTACTGTCAAACCGTACTGGCGGCCGACGGCGTCCGTGAAATGCGAGGTCATCAGGGACCGGGCTATCTTTCCTTTTAAACCGCGGTTCTTCACGAGATGTTCGAGCGCCAGGCCCAGCACCTGATTGGGGGAGATCCAGGTTCCGTCGGAATCTACGATCCCCGAGCGATCGGCGTCGCAGTTGCAGGCCAGCCCGAGCGCCAGCTTGTTCTTTACCACCGTCGCGCGGAGTTCCCTGAGATCGTCCTCGCCGGTGTCGGGGGCGCGGCCGCCGAAAAGCACGTCGCGGTTCTCGCGCAAGGCGATGACTTTCGCGCCGAGCTTTTCAAGCGCCGGCCGCAGATATGTGCGGGAGGCGCCGTGAACGGAGTCGGTCGCGATTTTGAGCCCGGCTTTTTTTATCGCGCCGGCGTCCAGCAGCGAATAGAGCTGTTTAAAATAATCTTCGTGGAAATCCGCGATCTTGATAACTCCCGCGGCTACCGCCTGATCGAACGGCAGGAATTTTTCAGATTCGGCGATGGTAAGGCTCTGTATCCTCGCTTCCAGGTCGTCCGTAACTTCGAGTATGGCCGGACCCCCCCAGTAGGGGGTCCACATAAAACCGTTATAATGGGCCGGATCGCTGCCTGCGGTCAGCGTAACTCCGCCCACGGCGAAGGTTTTCATCACCGTCCAGGCGACCGTCGGCGCCGGCGCGTCCGTGTTCGAGAGCAGGACGGTAAGTCCCTCGGCGGCGAAGGCCTCCGACACGCTCCTGGCGAATTCTTCGGAGAGATAGCGGGTGTCGTAGCCGACCACTATGTGCTGGATCTTGGGCGGCGTGCGGCCAAGGTTCTTAAGATGAAGGAGATACTCTTCGCCTTTATAACCGTATTCACGGTTTTCCTTCAGATGTTCGGCCACGGCGTGGGCGACCCTGCGCAGGTTGTTTAGATTAAAATCCTCGGCTATTACCGCTCGCCAGCCGGAGTTCCCGAATTTGATATTTGCTGTTGCCATAGATTGAGAATATAGCAAAAATCCCGCTGTAAAGCAAAAAAATATTATATGGGCGGCCAAGGTCTATTTTATGTAGAATAGTAACGATGAAAAGCGCCGTTTTATTCTTTATACTGCTGTGCGCCCCGGCCGGCGCGTTCGCCTCCGCGCTTTTTGGCGAGTTGGATGCCGGGAACGGCCAGGCGCCCGCTGAGCTGCCATTCGTAAAAGCCCCCGGCATTTCGGCGTCCGGTTTTATCTCGGTCTGGACACAGGACTGCTCAGCCGGCGCCTGCGGCCTGCCGCAGGGCGTCATGCCGGCGCGGAAAGCCTCGTTTGACATGCTTCTGCCGGACGGACCGGGCTCCGCCCAGGTAAAAGAGCTCAGGGAAAATTTTACCGTGGAAGGCCTGGGGGAGCTTAATGTACGGCTCTCCTTTTACGCTATCTGCCCTTTTGGCGCGGCCGAGGGCTGTCCCTCCAGGTATTTTCAGGTACAGGCCGAGCTTTCCGGCGCGGCCGCGGCTTTTTGCGCGGCTTCGTTAAATGCCGGCGACTTCCTGCCTTTCCCCGTATTCATGTGCGCCGGCGTTACCGCGCCGGGCCGCCGTCTGGGCATAACTTTGTCCCGCGGGCAGATCTGACTTTATGGCCGAGCACGGAAGATCATGAAGAAACTCGCCGCATTATTGCTGCCCGCCCTTCTCGCTGCGGCCTGCTCAAAGCCGGCGCCGCAAGCCCGCCCGAATTTCGTCAGCAGGGGGGAACCCGCGCCGCAACTGACCCTGTCCGGCCTCCTCAACGCCCCGGTCCGCGAACTGAAAAGCCTGGAAGAACTTAAAGACAAGGTCGTGGTGCTGGAATTCTGGGCCACCTGGTGCGAACCCTGCGTGGAAAACATACCGCATATAAACGAACTGGCGGAAAAGTTCAAAGATAAGCCGGTCGTTTTCATCTCCGTCACGGACGAGTCCGCCGACGATGTCTCCGAGTTCATGAAGAGGATGCCGCTAAAAAGCTGGGTGGCGCCTGACGCCCCCGCTTCGGTGTTCAAGTCGTACCGGGTCTTCGGGCTGCCGCACACCGTTCTGATAGGCCGGGACCTGAAGGTTGCGGCCATTACATATCCGACCAGCGTAACGGAAGCTGTGATAAACGACATGCTGGACGGCAGGCAGCCTTCCGGCGAAGGGTTAGCCGGAAGCGCCTCGGACGCCGACAAATGAAACGTATCTCTTCAAAAGCCACGGTTTACCTCATCGACGGCTCCAACTTCTCGAGAAGCTTCTGGAGCGGCCGGAGCGGAGGCTCCCCGGACGCGCTCGAGGCCGAGTTCCTGAACTGGCTGGACGCGGTCTCGCGGCTCGGGATAATGAGTCCCTCGCATTTTCGGGTCGTTTTCGACGGCGGCTACAGGGCGGTGCGCGGCGCCCCGACCCCGGCCATCAATCTTTATTTCAGCGAACACGAATCCGCCGACGATTTTTTGCTCGAGCATTCATATTTTCTGAGCGGAGAGGGCGCCAGGTGCGTTATCGTTACCAACGACCGCGAGATACGGGAGAAGGCCGCGAGGGAGAAAGTAATGTCCATGCCCTGCGATGCTTTCTACAGTCTTTGCGAGGCCGAACTTGGCAAAGAGAGCAGATGACCATAAAATATAAGGCCATGGTTACGGACTGTTTGTTTATTCAATAAACGATATACTTGCCGCTGCATAATTAGATAAAATAGTGAATCAGATACGACTGATATGCTGCGAACCGGTAGACGCAAGACTTATAATTTGACTTTGCGTGTGCCATTTAGATAACATTAAAATATGAATCGCCGCTCGTGGTCTGAAACGCAGTTGCGGAACGCCGTGATCGCTTCAACAAGCTATAGACAAGTTCTTGCAAAATTGAACTTGCGCGAAGCCGGCGGTAATTACGCGCAAATTAAAAAATATATTTCGGAGCTCGGGCTCAAAACAGGGCATTTTAAAGGCAGGACTTGGAATAAAGGTTTAAAAATTAAAGGGGTTGTCCGGATACCTCTGAATAAAATTTTGGTCAAAAACAGTTCTTTTCAGAGTTTTAAGCTAAAGAAAAGACTATTCGCGGCGAAGCTGAAACCGATGCATTGTGAGGAATGCGGTTGGGATAAAATGACCGCTGACGGCTATCTGCCTCTTGAGCTGGACCATATTAACGGCGACAGGCGGGATAACAGGCTGGAGAATCTGCGTATTTTGTGCCCGAACTGCCATAGCCTTCAACCGACTCACAGAGGGCGTAACAGCGGGAAAAGAGCCCGGGTGCTGTAACTGGTAGCCAGAGCTGACTTAAAATCAGCTGGAGGTCTCCTCCGTGTGGGTTCGAGTCCCACCCCGGGCATTTCAAATTAATGAGGTGAAAATTTATGGGTATAGTTCCTGAAGGGATTAAACTTATTTGCATCGGGGCTGCGGCCGCCGCGGCGGGCCTTATAGCGTCGTTCTGGCTGAAATGGCTGGGCATCCCGGTACTCGTCCTCGGGGTTGTTTTCGCGCTTTTTTCCGCGTATTTCTTCCGCGACCCGGAGAGGGACAAGGTCTTCGCCCCGGGCGAGATCGTCTGTCCCGCCGACGGCACGGTGCTGAGCGTCAGGACCGAGGACGATCCGAACGTGACCGTGGTCCGCATCTTCCTTTCAATTTTCAACGTGCATCTCCAGCGCTCCCCGATGGAGGGGAAAGTCGAAAGCGTGACCTACACGAGGGGCAAGTTCGCCATCGCCTATAAGCCCGAGGCCTCCGAGAACGAGCGCAACCTGATAAAGATCACCGGAGAGAACGGCCGCTTCGCCCATGTCGAGCAGCTGACCGGTTCCATAGCCAGGCGGATAATCGCTTACGTCAAGCCCGGCGACGCCGTGAAGGCCTCGGACAAGATAGGCATGATCTATTTCGGCTCGCAGGTGGCCGTTTATCTGCCAAAGACCTCGCGCGTTCTCGTCAAACCGGGCGATAAAGTATACGGCGCCGAAACGATACTCGGGCTCTGGTAAGGGACCATAATTATGGAAGAAATACAGGTAAAACAAAAACGCATAGACATGGAGAAACTGAAGAAGACCGGGGCGGTCGTGCTCCCGTCCATCTTCACTATCGCCAATATGGGCTTCGGCTTTTTCTCCATCCTTTCGGCCTCCGAACGCAACTACGTTCTGGCGGGCTGGTTCATCATGATGTCTTATATTATGGACATGCTGGACGGCCGCATCGCCCGGCTGGTGCACGGAGAAAGTTCTTTCGGCGTAGAGATCGACTCGCTTTCGGACTGGATGTCTTTCGGTATCGCGCCGGCCTACCTGATGTATAATTTCGTCCTGAAGGATTACGGCGTCTGGGGCTACCCGGTGGCTTTCCTCTATGTCCTGTGCGGGGCTCTGCGGCTGGCGCGGTTCAACCTGAAGGCACATTTCGGCGAAAGTTCCAAGACTTATTTCCAGGGCCTGCCCATTCCCGCGGCGGCCGGCATCCTGGTCTCTTTCGTCCTGGCTTACAGCATGCTGGAAGCGGAAGGCAATGTCAGGAGCATTAAAGTGATCATGGACCAGATGCCCTTTATTTACGGGGCCACGCCTTTCATTATGATCGCTTTGGCCCTGTTGATGGTTTCCTCGGTGCCTTACGCCGCTTTTAAGCAGGGCGGGGTCTTTAAGCCGAAATCGATAAAAGGGATGTTCCTCATCCTTTCCATTCTGTTCCTTATTTTCGTTTATCCTCAGGATGCCCTGTTCCTTTTCTTCTCGCTGTACGCCGTCTCCGGTCTTCTGGCGGGGATCTTCAAACTTTTGCTTTCTGTGGGCAGGCCCGAGACCCCTAAATCCCCGGTCTGTTGAAATATGAATATGCGGGGCGGGCTTCCGCCTGAATGAAGGAAGGAAGAAGGAAGCCGTCCGCGCGGAGTTTTCACCGGCGCGGCTTCGGCCGCCGGGCTCTGGCAGCCGGCGCCAGGTTTTTTTCGCGCTTCCGAAAATTATTCCCCATCCCAGTTCTCCGTCTTGCGGGCTCAGTCCCGCGATCTGCTGGCGGGAATCCAATCAGTTTTTTTTCTGGATACCCCCACCAGACTGCCGGTGGGGCAGGCCGCCTAAAAATTGCGGGGATGACAGAAATTTTGTCCGCGGGGTTTCAGGATCCTCTCAGGGTGACGGAGAGTTTATCGCTTTCCAGCAGCGCGGCTTCCAGCACGAGGCCGTGCGAAACGTTCTGGTTAAGGAAGCGGCGGTATTCGAGAAGTTTTCTGAGAAGGGCCGCATGGGCTGAAGCTGGCTTGCCTTGCGCCTGAGCGAGCCACGCCTTCCTGGCTGACAGGAGCAGCATGTCCAGCATTATTTTTGCGTCTTCGCGCGCCATATAGGGCTCGCGCGGGAGGCTTGAGACCAGCTTGAAGATCTGCTGCGGTCCCGAGGCCGTGATCGAGGCCAGGCGGTCGCGGACTTTTTTTATGTCGCGGGCCCTTTTTACCGAGCCTCCTGCAAGCGCGCTCAGGACGGAAGCTTCTTCCCCGGGCATTCCGGCGCGCTCTAGCAGTTCCTTCACCGCCGCGGGGGAGAGGCGCTTGAAATCGATCGCGCAGCTTCTGGAAATTATAGTCGGCAGAAGCAGATTTTTCTTAGCGGCTATCAGGATGAAGATGGTTCCCGCAGGAGGCTCCTCCAGGGCCTTGAGCATCGCGTTCTGCGCGTTTATGTTCAGGGTATGCGCGTCGTTTATTATGAAGATCTTCCACGGTGAAAGCACCGCCCTCTGGTAGACGTAGCGCGTGAACTCTCTGATCGTGTCTATGCGCAGGGTCTTCTGTTTTTGCGCGTCCTCGTCCATCAGCAGGCCCTGGAATTCTGCGTCTATGACGCGGACGTCGGGATGCACGCTTTTCTCGATCTGCGAGCAGGAAACGCATTTGCCGCAGGCGTCGTCCTCGGGCCGGGGGCTTAAGGCCGAAAGGTGCCGGGTCTGCGCGGGACCGGAGCCGAAAAGGTTGTCTTCCGAAACGGGCTCTTCCGGCGGCGTATGGGTGCAGTTAAGGGCCTTGGCGAATTCTTTTGCGGTAAGGAATTTCCCGATGCCCTCGACCCCGGAGAAAAGAAGGGAAGGGGGCACGCCGCCGCCGGCGATCAGCGCCTTAAGTTTTTTTATAGTGCTTTCGTGCCCGATGATATCTTTGAAGGACATTAGCTTATTCCGAATTCCGCGGCCAGTCTGGCGGTTATGGCGGAGTGTATCTCCTCCACGGTCCCGCAGGCGTCGACTTTGAAAGAGCCCTGGCGCCCCGCCAGGACGGTGTAGGCTTTGTTGACCCGCAGCCTGAACGCGGTGTTTTCGCGTTCCATCCTGTCGGACCGCAGGTTCTTGCCGCGCTTAAAAAATTCTCCGTCGGGCATTGTGAAAACCACGGTCAGGTCCGGTCTGAGGCCCGCGGTGGCTATGCGGTTCAGGGTCTCCACCATTTTAAGGTCCAGTTTTCTGCCGTAGCCCTGATAGGCGGTGGTCGCCATGGTGAAGCGGTCCGAGATGACCGTTTTGCCTGCTTTCAGGGCGGGCAGGATAACGTCGGAGGTATGCTGCGCCCTGGCGGCCTCATAAAGCAGGAGTTCGGTCAGAGGGCTGATCTTGTTTTCGGGGTCGAGCAGGATCTCCCGTATAGCTTCCGAGATACCGGCCCCGCCGGGCTCCCGCGTTAAAACGGTGCCGCGGCCTTTTTTCTTCAGCCAGGCGGACAGGAGCCTGACCTGAGTGGATTTGCCGGACCTGTCCGGACCCTCGAACACGATAAACAGGCCTTTCTTCATCCGGATATTTTATAAAAATTACGGAGCTTAGCGGATAAAATAAACCGCGCCGGAATTTTAGGCAACATTTATGAAACAGAAAAAAGTTAAAATTAAACATATGAACGACAAATTTGACGAGTCCTCGCTGAACGAGACGGCTATTAACGACGTCGAAACGGCTCGCCTGGCGCTGCGCTGGGCGCTTGACAGGATCCGCGCCCTGCAGGAAGACACGCTGCGCGCGAAACAGAACCTCCAGGAACGAACGGCGCAGACGGTCTTTCTGGAAAGCCAGCTGAAAGGCAAGAACTCCGAACTTGAAAAGATCCGCCATTCCCATGAAGAGGAACTGTCGGCCAGAGAGGATTCCCTGGAATACCAGTTCCGTTCCAAGCTCGAGCGCCTGACCGAAAGGGAAAAGGAGCTCGACGACAAGGCCTCGAGGCAGGAGGAGGTCCTCAAGCAGAAAGAAACCAAGCTCCTCGACGATTATCAGAAGAAATCCGACGAGCTGCGCTCCCGCTGGTCGCAGGTGGAAGCGGAACTTTGGAAGCTCCGGCAGGAGCAGATGGCCAAGCAGCACGAATACGAGGAACTTTACGCCGCGAAGCTCGGCGACGAACGCAGGAGGGCGGCGGCCGAAATAGAGAGCATCAGGGCCGGCTTTGAAATAACCTACGCCTGCCGGCTCGCGGACTTTGAAAAAAGGGAAAGCGCCTCAGCCGAAGAATTCAAGAAACAGGAAGCCATGCTCAAGTGGGCCAGGGACAGCTTCCAGGCCGAAACGGCGGAGCGCGAAAAGAGCCTGAAGCAGAAAGAGCTGGACCTGGCCAAAACCCTGATGGAGAAGGACCAGGAACTGTCTCATCTTAAGGTACAGGCGGAACTGCTCCAAAAGCAGATCTCCGAGCTGCCGGAAACAATGCGTAAGCGCGACGAGGACATGGACCGCTATAAGCAGGCCATAGAAAGTCTGGAAAGCGTCATACGTATCCTGGAGGCGGAGAGAAAAAGCTTTCAGGCCGACTCCGATAATAAACTTTCCGCGCTTAACGAAAGTCTTGAAGCCGAGAAGAACCGCCGCGGAGAACTCGAGGCCGAGGCCTCTAAGCGCCTCAAGCTCGCTATCGAGCAGGAGCGCGTCCGGGCGGCGGAAAAACTCTCCGAGGCGGAGAACAACTATAAAGAAGATCTGCGCAGACGCCTGGAAGAAAGCGTCCGTTTTGAGAAGAGCGCCAGGGCTTTAGAGGAGAGCGTCAAGATTTTGCAGGCGGAGCGGGACGCGCTGGCGCATAAGGTTTCCAGTCAGCAGACGCAGTACGATATGAAAACGGAGGAATTCTCGTTCAGGGAGAAACAGCTTGATTCGGAATACGACGTGCGCCTGAAAGTCGAGATGGAAAAGAAGACCTCGGCGCTGAAGAACGAACTCGAGTCCGCCTACCGCATTTATGAGGATAATCTGCGGCTTAAAGTCGAGGAGATCTCCCATCTGCGCAGGGAACTTGAGGCCGCGGTGAACGACAAGCTGGCTTTCCAGACCCAGGCCGCGGAATTCCGGCGGGCGGTGGACGCGGCCAAAGCCGAAGCGGAGACGGAGCGGGCGGACCTGAGGGCGCAGCTTAAAAGCGCGTACGAACGCCAGCTCTCCGACGAACTCGCCGCGGCCGCCCTCCGCCAGGCGGCCGAAAAAAAGAAGCTCTCCGAGACTTTTGAGGAGCAGGTCAGAAACGTCAGGCTCGAAGTCACCAGGAGGGAAGATGAGGCGCATCGTCTGCGGGCGGAGCTTGTAAGGCAGGGTGAAGAAAAAAAATCCGCCTTAGCCGAGGAGAGGCAAAAGGGGAAAACCGAACTACAGTCCCAGGCCGCCTCTTTTTCGGACGCGGTCAAAGTTTACGAGGATAAAATAGTCCAGCTTAACAAGATCATCGAAGCGCTGAAGACCGAGAGGGAGGAACGGATACTTCTTGAGCGCGAACGCCTGGAGCGCCTTTATTCCGAGAAGGAGAAGGATTTCGACGAAAGGCTGGCCAGAAAGGAGCAGGAGGCCGTCCGCCTGCGCGCCGAGGCCGCCGGCCTGCGCGGCGAATATGAGAATCTCCTCTCAAGGGATGCGGTACCGCGGCGCGAGCTCGAAGAGATCTTGAAACGCGAGGCCGACCGCTCGGCTAAGCTTGTTTCCGATAAGGAACGAGAGCTGGATTTCCTGCGCCAGACCAGCGACGCGCAGGAAGACGCCTGCCGCAGAACCCTAGAGGATTTCAGGGCGAAGCTTTCCGAAGCCGTCGGTAAGATAGAAATGCTGAAAAAAGCGTCCGACGAGCGCGGGGAGCGCGCCGAAGCCCTTGAGGCCGAGCTGGCCGAGCTGCGAAGAGCCGCCTCTCGGGAGAACTTCGAACTTGCCGCGCGGCTGGAGTCCAGGGAAGAAGCCCTTATGCGGGAGCTTAAGTCTCTAAAGGAGGTTCTCGGCCGGCGCGAAGATGAATTGGAGAGATACGCTGCCCGCTCCGAAGAGCTTGAAACGGCTCTCGCCCGGATAAAGGAGCAAAGCAGGCATCAAGCCGGGCTTGATTCGGCCTCGGCCGCCGCCTGTGAAGTCCGTCTGAAGAACCTTGAGGCCGAGAACGCCTGGCTCCGCAGGCTGAGTCAGGAACACGAGCAGTCAAAAAAGATAATAGAGCAGTTGAAAGAGAAACTGGACAAGGCCGGATAAAGCTATCCGTACGATAAAAAAAACCCCGTCCGATCCGGACGGGGTTTTTTTTATGAAGGCGGGTTATTGTATAAGCTCGTTGCAGTTCGCCGCGCCGCCGGGGCAGGCCGCTACCGCCACTTCCGGTCTGTCGGGAACGTTGACGTTCAGCGAATAGTTGCCGTAGCGCGCGGCGACGGTGGAGTTGTTGGTGTGGCGCGTGACGGTCATTAGGTAGCAGGGGCCGCTGGCGCAGGTGGCCGCGGTCACTGTCCCGCCGTAGAACTTAGTGGTGATAGCCGTGGCGGTCATACCGGTGTAGGCGATATCCAGAGTCGTGAAGTCGGCGGTATAGACTCCGCCCTTGGCGAGGAAGCGCTCTTCGGCGGATTTGACGGTGGAGATGATCGACATGGCTTCGGCCACGCGGGCTTTTTCCACGACCTTGAAATATTGCGGAATGGCGATGGACGCCAGGATGCCGATGATGAGAACGACGACCAGCAGCTCTATAAGCGTGAAACCCTTTTTATTCTTATTCATATACCCTCCATAAAACCACGGATAGTTGCAGACTAAATTAATGTTATGTATCACGGATATTATATCAGATAAGGCGGTCTTTTAAGTGTGTATTATGTGAACTTTGTGTGAAGTTTTATCCGGGCTCTTCCCATTTGTAGCCCAGGCTTTCCACCGTGGCGAGCCGGTCCTGCATCGTGCCCAGTTTTTTCCGCAGGTTCTTTATATGCGTGTCTATAACGCGGCTGGTATTGGCGTAGGGCCTGCCCCAGATCCTTTCCATCAGGAACTGGCGCGTCATTACCCGGCCGCTTTTTTTTACGAGCAGGTAGAGGATCTCGAATTCTTTCGGAGGCAGGTCCAGGGGCTTGCCGGATATTCTAGCCTCGTGCCGGGTATAGTTTATCTCAAGGCCGCCCGAGAACGCAGTTTCTTCGGCCCCGTCCCTGGATTCGGCCAGGGCGCTTCTGCGTATCAGGGCTTTCACCCTTGCCACGAATTCGGCCGGGCTGAAAGGTTTTGTCATGTAATCGTCGCCGCCGAGCTCGAGTCCCAGCACTTTGTGGGCCTCGCTCCTGTCGGTGGTAAGGAATATTATAGGCACGAGCCTGGACGGGTTTTCTGTCGAGCGCACCTGTTTACAGAAGTCCAGGCCGCTCATCCCGGGCAGCCGCAGGTCCACCACCATCAGGTCAGGAGTGGCGCCGGCAAGGGTCGAGAGGGCCTGCTCAGCCGTTGTGCAGGTGATCACGCTGAAGTTCTCAAGTTCAAGCCGCTCTCTTACCGATTTAAGAAGGGTCAGCTCGTCGTCGATTACAAGTATGGTGTTCTTGATTGTCATAGTTGTCCGTCCGATGGCCGCCGTCCGCCCGGCAAAGCCACTTCGCGCCGGAGCTAAGATCGTTCTCCCGCACGGGCGCGGCTCCGTCAAGCGGGCAGGACTATCGTGAACGTGCTGCCTTTTCCCGGATCGCTTTCCACTTCTATTCTTCCGCCATGCTGCTCGATAATGAATTTGGCGATGAACAGCCCCAGTCCTGTCCCCTGGCGGGAGGAGGGATAGCCGTGCCTGCCCGAATTAATGCGGTAAAATTTGCTGAAAATATTTCCGAGCTCGCTTCTTGGTATGCCGATCCCGGTATCGCACACGCGGACTTTCTGCCAGCCGGGTTCCGTCTGAAGGTATACGCTGACCGAACCCGAGCCTGTGAATTTTACCGCGTTGCCTATGATATTGGCCAGCACCTGGTAAAGCCTGTCGGGATCGCCGCGCATGTCGGGGATATCGGCTCCGATGACAAGTTCGAGTTTCAGGCCTTTCTGTCCGGCATAAGCTTTGAACGCGCGAACGGCCCTGTCCACAAGGTCCTCGAGGTTGACGGCCTTGATATCAAGTTTTATTTCACCGGATTCTATCTTCGAGATCTCGAGCATGGAATCTATGAAGCGGTTAAGGCGCTGCGAATGTTCGCTTATCGTGAACAGCTGTTCGGGGATCTTGCCGTATTCGTGTTTGCCGGCCAGCTCCTTGATCATGTCCGCGCACAGCTCTATGCCCGTTACGGGCGAGCGCAGGTCATGCGTTATGCTCGACACAAAATCCCTTTTCATATCGTCGACTTCTTTCAGCCTGTCCGCCATCTCGTTGAATTCTGAAGCCAGCATTCCCATCTCGTCTCCGCTGGCCACCGGGATCCTGTGGTCGAGCCTGCCCGAGCCGATAATGCGCGCCGCCTCGGCCATGGTCTGTATCGGGGCGACGATGACCCTTGTTATGATAAGTATGCCTATACAGCCGATGGCGAAGGCTATGGAGAGTATTATAAAGAAGCTGGCCGAGGCCTCGCGCAGCGAGGCCTCCATTTCCTGGTAGATAAGCTGCGTTGAAAAATCCACGTCGGCGACGATCCCGCCGCCCTTGGCGCCTCTCGCCTTAAGGGACGCTTCGACGATCTCGACGCCGGAATCGGTCTTTGTCGTCCACACGCCTATTTTAGGCGTCGGAAAGGTTTCCAGGAAAGGAGGGAACTGATGGGGATAGGGACTGTAATACCTGTCCTCCATGAAGAGGCGGCCTTTGGAGTCCCTGCATGACACCTCTATTATTTCCGGGGTCTTCAGGAAGGTCTTGAAGTATTTGTAGGCCGAGGTCTTGCCGGGGGTGTCGTGGAGTTCCCTGCATACTTCCGACATGGCCAGGAGTATCTGGGAGTTTTTGAACTGATTGTTGGAGATGATCGCCGCCCGCTCGTTGTGGAAGAAAAGCAGGCTCATTACCACGGATATCGCCGCAAGAAGCGTCAACATGAAGAGGATGAGCTTATTGCGTATACTCATAAAAAAATGCGCCCGGCGCGATTCGAACGCGCGGCCACTCGCTTAAAAGGCGAATGCTCTACCCCTGAGCTACGGGCGCAATAATTATTCTGATGCCGTATTGCCGGCAATACTTGCGCGGATGCCGCATAAGAGGCTTTGCCTTTTAAGCGACCTGCGCCCATCAGACGGACTAAAACGCTACAGCATCATTATTATACAAAAATATGAGCGCTTTGCAAGACATCCCGGCGCCGGCCTTCGTTCCGGCGGTCCGTCCGGCTTCGGCCGCGCGGGCGTCCGCGGCTAAGCCGTGCGCTCCGGCGAAGGCTTATACGTAAGGCTTCCGGTTAAGGGCGTCCGCCCCGGATCACGGCGGATCTTTTGAAAATGCAATGTTTATGGAATATAATATAACAGGTATGGCTCCGGCAAAAAAATACAAGGTCAAGGTGCGCGTAAAAGTTAAGAGGCATTTTTTTCAGACCGCCGGGGTCGCGTGCTCCGCGCTAGCCGCCGTCGTCCTGCTCGGCTACTCCGGCTTTGGCGTCTTCAGGCTCGCCTCGTCCTTTCCGGCCGGACGTTTTTTTTCCTTTGTTTTAAAGAGCGTTTCCGTCAAAGGCCCGACGGAAGAGATCTCCGCGGATATCTCCCGGCGGCTTTCCCGGCATCTTGGCGAAGCCTTTTCCTCCGGCGACGCGCGCGCCTTCGCGGAAGCCGTAAAGCAAAGCTACCCCGCTTTGAGCCGCGTGGAAGTCGACAGGAGCTTCCTTAAAGGCCGCGTTCAGGTCAGCGCGGAATCGGAGCGCGCCGTGGCTAAAGTGCGGCTTGACGGAGGACTGGACCGCTATCTTTCGGAGAGCGGCCGGCTGCTCGGCGAATGCTACGGCCCGGTTCCCGAGGATGTGTTTGAAACCGATCTTTACGCCGTCCCAGGCGACGCCCTGAAGCCTCTCGGCGCTTTCTTGACGCAGCTCAGGGCCATGGTCCCGGATTTCTCCTCGCGTCCGCTAAAGCTCGAATGCCGCGGGGCGGCCGACGCCTGCCGCCTTACGCTGGAGAACCGCGCGGAAATACTTTGGGGGGAGCCGGTGTTCGTTAAGTCCAAGATCTCCAGGCTCAACGAGATACTGATAGACGCCGGAGGCCGGCTAAAGGGTCCGTTGAAAGTGGATTTCCGGTATTTCAGGGACGGAAAAGTTTTTGTTTCTAAACTGCCCGATATTTAAGTAAAATATATCAACTGCTAGTGTAGCGTCTCGCAAATGGCTTTACTTTTGAAGGCGCAGATTTGAGCAGGATGCTAGGCGCGATGACGATGGCATACTATATGTATGTTGAGGAAGAGCAACGAAGCAGCCTGCCAAAGATGCGCCTCCCCCAGGGGGCTGGCCGCTTTTGGGCTGCAACTGCGTCGCGAATCGCTTACATAGCGCTGCTATGCCGCGCTCTTCGCTCCTTGTTTCGCTCCAAAACTCGGCCAGTCAAAAGTAAAGCCATTTGCGAGACGCTACACTAGTGACCGGTATTCTTTCGTCAACCTGCAACGTCCCTGTTTTGGAGAGCTAATATGGCAAAGTCAGACATTATCGCCGGTCTTGACATGGGGTCAAGCCGGGTAACCTGCGTTTTGGCGGAGCACGACGCGGAATCGGAAAAGATCAGGATACTTGCCGGAGCCTCCGTGCCATGCAAAGGCCTCAAGGGCGGGGTCGTCGTCAATATCGCCGAGACCCAGCGCGCTATCGCCAACGTCATGGAGCAGGCCGAAGAAAAAGCCAAAGAGATAGTGGGTGAAGTTTATCTGGGCGTGCGCGGCGGACACATTCAGACCTTTAATAACCGCGGCGCGTACAATATCGCGCGCGCCGACAAGGAAATAACCGCCGAGGACGTCTCCAACGTGATAGAGAACGCCAAGGCCATCCCCATCCCCTCCGATCGCGAGATCCTGCACGTCATCCCTCAGGGCTTTTCGCTGGACCGCCAGCGCGGCGTGCCGAATCCTGTGGGAATGGAGGGCGCGCTTCTGGAGGTCGGCGTCCACATCGTCACGGCCCAGAGCTCTCACATAAACAATCTGATGAAATCGGTGTCCCAGGCGGGGTTCAGGGTCGTGGATACCGTCTATAATCTGCTGGCCATAGGCGAGCTTGTCGTTTCGCCGGAAGAAAAAGACCTGGGCTGCCTGCTCCTTGATATCGGAGGCCAGACCACGGCCATCGGGATCTATTACGAGGGCAGCCTCAGGTTCTCCAGCGAGATCCCTCTCGGCGGCGACAATGTTACGCGCGATATCGCTTACGGGCTCGGGATCTCGATGTCGACCGCGCAGGACATAAAAGAGAAGTACGGCGCCGTGCTTTCCAGTCTGGTAGAAGAGGACAAGGTGCTTAACATCACCGGCCTGGACGCGAGGACCAAAAAAGAGATAAAGGCCCGCGATCTGCTGGACTACGCGCAGCCGCGCACCGAGGAGATGCTGGAGAAGATAAATACTTTCCTGCAGAATTCCAATTGCGACGACCTGCCCGGAGGCGCCATACTCACCGGAGGCGGGGCGCTTCTAAAAGGAATGAACGAGGCCGCCGAGCATCTGCTGAACCTTAAGCAGGCGCGGTACGGGTTCGCCCGGCCGGATATCATAGAGTGTCCCGAGGCTTACCTCAGCCAGACCTATACCTCCGCGATAGGCCTCGTGTGCTATCAATATCTTAAGCCCTGGGCCAATGAACCGACGGCGTCGCGCCGGCCGTCCCTGGTCCCCGCGGCCTGGTGGCGCTGGGTGAAGGATATGTTTTAATGCAGGTACAGGTAAAGGTATAGGTAGAGAGCGGAAAACAGACCTCTTACTTTACCTCTACCTTTACCTATACCTGGCGGTTTAATGAAAAATTATGCCCGATACAAGAATCAGATATAACGGCGATTTCCACGACAAGGAAGCCAGGATAAAGGTCATCGGCGTCGGCGGAGGAGGCGGCAACGCCGTCAACCGCATGGTAGAGGCCGACATCCGCATGGTCGACTTCATAGCCCTGAATACGGACGCGCAGGACCTGCGGCGAAATAAAGCCCCCAACCGCATACAGATAGGCGAGAACCTGACCAAGGGCCTCGGGGTCGGCGGCGACCCGGCGCGCGGCCGCCTGGCCGCCGAGGAATCCATAGACCTTATAAAAGAGGTCGTGTCCGACGCCGACCTCATCTTCATCACCGCCGGCATGGGCGGGGGGACCGGCACCGGCGCCGCTCCGGTGGTCGCGGAGAAGGCGAAGGAACTTTCCAAAGCGCTGGTCATCGGCGTGGTCACCAGGCCGTTCGAATTCGAGGGCAGCGTAAGGGCCAGCCAGGCCGACGCGGGCATCCACGAGATGCGCAAGTACGTGGATTCTCTTCTGGTCATCCCTAATGACCGGCTTCACGATATCGTGGAGAGCGATACCACGGCGACGGAAGCCTACCGCATCGCCGACGACGTTCTAAGGTACGCCATACAGGGGATCGCCGACGTTATCACCACCGCCGGCCTCATCAACGTCGATTTTCAGGACGTGCGCAAGATCATGACCAAATCGGGCGAGGCTCTGATAGGCATCGGCCGCGCTTCCGGAGAGAACCGCCATCTGGAGGCCGCAAAGAGCGCTATCCATTCTCCGATGCTCGAGAACGCGGTGATAGACGGGGCCAAGGGCATACTCGTGAATTTTACCAGCGACAAGAACCTCATGCTTTCGGAAATAGACGAGGCCATGGAGTATATCAGGAAGTCCTCGAATCCGGACGCTTTCATAAAATTCGGACAGGTGGACGACGAGTCGATGGGACAGGACCTGAAAATAACGGTGATCGCAACCGGCTTCCCCTCCCGTCCCAAGACCGATCTGAGCCTGGAGCTGGAAAGGTCGCGCAATAAAAAAAGGCTGCGCACGCCGGACGATCTGTTCGATAATTTAGGAGGACCGAACCTGGTAAATTCCACGATGCAGGACGACGATCTGGACAGGCCGGCTTTCATCAGGCGCAAAGGCCTCAGCCGCCGGCTCAAATAAAGGATATGGCGATAAATCTCAATCTGCTGCTGAAGGTGATGGTGCAGAACAAGGCGAGCGACACCCACATCAGGGGAGACGCGCCCGTCTATCTGCGCATTAACGGCGCCATAACGCAGATCAACTCGTCCACCCTTACCGCCAAAGAAGTGGAGGACATGGTCTTCCCCTTGATGACCCCGCGCCTGCGCGCCATCTTCACCGAAAAGCACGAAGTGGATTTTTCAGTGGACGGCGACGCGATCGGCCGTTTTCGTTTCAACGTCTATCTGCAGAAGAACAAGATCTGCGTCGCGATAAGGCACATACCCCGCAAGATCCCCACTTTCGAAGAGCTGCGGCTTCCGGTAGATTCCATAAAAAAGCTGCTGACCAACGAGCGCGGGCTGATACTGGTGACCGGTATCACGGGCTCCGGAAAGACCTCCACCCTGGCCGCCATGATCGAATTCCTTAACCAGACGTGGGAGAGCCACATCATCACCGTCGAAGACCCCGTCGAATTTATCTTTTCGGACAAGAAAAGCATCATCAGCCAGCGCGAAGTGGGGACCGATACCAATAATTTCGTCGACGCCCTGCGCGCCGCCATGCGCCAGGACCCGGACATCATGCTGGTGGGCGAGATGCGCGATCTCGAGACCACCCAGGCCGCCATAACCGCCGCCGAGACCGGACACCTGGTCTTCGCCACGCTGCATACCGTGAACGCCGTGCAGACGCTTTCCAGGATCATAGATCTTTTCCCGCCGCATCAGCAGGCGCAGGTTCGCGTGCAGCTGTCGGAAACCATCAAAGGCGTCGTTTCCCAGCGGCTTCTGCCCTGTACGAACGGCGGACGGATCCTCGCCGTGGAGATCCTGACCGGCACCGCTCATATCAAGAAGATGATAGCCGAGAATAATCTGGACGCTATCAGCCAGGCCATCGCCAAGGGCGCCTTCTACGGCATGCAGTCGTTCAATCAGTCGCTGGTCGCCCTGCACAAGCAGGGGCTGGCCAAGCTCGACGATATTCTCCAGGCGGCTTCCAACCCTGACGACGTCCTGCTGGCCATAAAAGGCATAGAGCAGGAAATAGAGCCGCATAAGTGATGCGGAACGCGAATCTTTCCGCCGTTGCGTAACACAGGCCGCAAGCCGGCGCCCGCCGCGCAAAGGCGCGCGCCCCGCGGTTTGGAACCCGCGGGTAAAAATTTTAAATTTCTATTGAGGAGATATTTATGTTCGCAGAAGGTTACATCGGCATAGCCGGGCTTATCGGCGTGGGTAAATCCACGCTTACCATGGAACTGGCCAAGGCCCTGAATTTCGAGCCTATTCTCGAGGAGGTCGGCGGCAACCCCTACCTTGAGAATTTTTACGGCGATATGAAGCAGTATGGGACCATCATGCAGATCTGGCTTTTGAACCACCGCTTCCGCCAGCACCGGGAATTCGTGTCCAGGATCAGTCTCGGCAAGATCCGCGGCGTGGTGCAGGACAGGACCATCTGGGAAGATACCATCTTCGCGCGCATGCTCAACCAGCATCCCGACAAGATCATCACGGACATGGATTATAACACGTATCTGGATCTCTTTGACAATATGGTCCTGCGCGAACTGGTGTTCCCGCAGCTGCTCATTTTTTTGGACTGCAAAATAGAGACCTCCATAGCCAGGATCAAGTCGCGCGGCCGGAACATGGAGAAGACCATAGAGCCGGAATACCTCAGGAGCCTCCAGGACAACTACTATCAATTTATCGAGGAGATGGAAGCCGCCGGCGTGAGGATCCTGCGTCTGAACTGGGAAAGTTTTCAGCCGATGAGCGAGGTTGTGCGCCTCGTGCACGAGTATTCGCTCAAGCCCTCCAATTTTACGAAGTGGGTGCGCCCGCTCAGGAAAATGGGGATGGATAACGCGGCCAATCTCCCCAAGATCACGGTAGCTAAGTAATATTTAGGTTGTTTAGGCTGAAGGCTATTAGACCGTTAGCCCGATCGAAGTCTTACCTAATAGCCTACTTGCCTATGGCCTATTCACCTTGATTCCCATGACTAAACGTCCGAAAGGCATAATCATAGCGATAGACGGGCCGGCCGGGGTCGGTAAATCCACCATAGGCAAAATGGTGGCCGCCCGGCTGAATTACAGATTCATAAGCACAGGCAAGATGTATCGCGCTCTGGCATGGAAAGCGCTCGCCGCCGGCGCGGACCTGGAGAACGAGGCCGTTCTGATGAAACTGGCCCGCGCGATCAAATGGGAATTGAAGGACTCAGGCACCCCGGAGCCGCAGCTTTGCGTGGACGGACGGCCCCTCGATCGCGAGATAACGGACGAGACGGTCGGGAAGGCTTCGAGCACGGTGTCCAAATTCGCGCAAGTCAGGGACTTCCTGCGCGACATGCAGCGCGGCATCGGCGCCGGGGGCGGCGTGGTCATGGAGGGCCGCGACATCGGCACCAACGTTTTCCCGGACGCCGAGCTTAAAGTTTATCTGGACGCTTCCCCGGAAGCCCGCGCCGGACGCCGGGTCGGACAGCTCCGGGCCGGGGGGCTCGAGGCCGACGCCGCCGCCATACTGGATTTTATAATCAGGCGCGACGAGCAGGATTCCAGACGGAAAAACAATCCCCTAAAACGGGCCGAAGGCGGCCATTATATAGATTCTACCAGTCTGGACCGGGACCAGGTGGTTACGGAGATACTCAGGTTATGCGCCCAAGTTATGGCCTGATGGCCGGCATCTCTTTACGGAGCTTTCTTTTTTCCGTCCGCGTTTTTTTGAAGACTTTTAACGGCGTCAAGGTGACGGGCCGCGAGCGCATCCCCGCCTCTGGACCGCTTATCATTGTGGCCAATCACGCCGCCAACGCCGATCCTCCCGCTTTAATGGCGTATATCGTGCCCGTGCGGCACGCGGCGATGCTGACGAAAAAAGAGCTGTTCTCGTTCCCTCCTCTTGGCCGGCTTTTCAGGAGCTGGGGGGGGATACCGGTGGACAGGAGCCGCGAAGGCGGGGACCTCGGCTCTCTGCGCGAAGGCATTGGGCTGCTTAAGAACGGAGGGTGTCTCGTTCTTTTCCCTGAGGGGACCAGGGCCAGGGGCCGGCAGGTGAAACCCAAGCTCGGCGTGGCCATGCTTGCCGACAAAACCGGCGCCCCGGTGCTGCCCGTCAGAATATTTAACACCGAAAATTTCTCAAAATTAGGTAAAATAACTATTAAGTTCGGAAATCCCAGATACTATGAGGCTGCCGCCGGGGGTGACCGCAAAGAGGCTTACGCTGAATTTTCGCAAACCATCATGTCAGATATTTTTGCCATAACGGAGGAATAAGTACAGCCATGCAAATCAATGAAATCCAGCAGAACCCGGACGACGGGGAGAACCTTGAAAAAAAGGAGGCGGCCGGCCACTCCGAAGAAGAAATGTCCATGGCGGACCTTCTGAAGACGGAGGGCGAAGTTTCCAATAAAATTTATTCACGGGACATAGTCAAGGTCAAGGTCGTGCAGGTCACCGCCGAGCACGTCCTCGTCGACATCGGGGAGAAAAAAGAAGCGATAATCCCGGTTTCGGATTTCCAGGACGAGAAACTGCCTGAAATAGGCGCCGAAGTAATGGCCGTGCTGGAGCGCAAAGGCGGCGAACATACGGTGCTTTCATACAGGAAGGCCAGGGAAAAAATGGCCTGGGCCTGGGCCAAGAAAATGTTCGAGGCTAAAGAGCGCGTAAAAGGCCGCGTCACCGACGTCGTAAAGGGCGGATATATCGTAGACCTGTCCGGGCTCAGAGCTTTCATGCCGCTCTCTCTGTCGGAGATCGGCGGCGCACACAAGCATTACCTGCCGGCCAACGCTAAAGTGAAGTTTTACATAACCGACTTTTCCGAAAAAGACCGCAAGGTCGTGGTCTCCAGACGCCAGGTTCTGGAAGAGGATGAGAAGGCCCGCCGCACCGAGGTGCTGGGCGAGATCTCTCCGGGCGGAGTAGTGCGCGCGGTCGTGGCCAAGATCGCCGCCGACGGGCTTTACGTCAGGTTCCAGGGCATAGAGGGTTTTGTCGCCCTGAGCGACGTCGACTGGAAGGACCCCGCCGAAGCGCTTAAGATGTACAGGCGGGGCCAGCGCGTGAAGTGCAAGATCCTGTCACTGGACCGGGAAAAAGAAAAGATGACCTTCAGCCTTAAGCAGCTGATCCCCAATCCTGTGGACGTGCTTAAACGCAAATTCCCGTACCGGTCGATCCTTAAGGTAAAAGTCACGTCGGTTTCCGAGGCCGGCGCAAAGGTCAAGATCTCCGAACAGGTCGACGGTTTTATCCCGGTCGAGGAATACGGCTTCGATACCGCGCTGAAAGAGGGCCAGGAACTCAGGGGCGTGCTCATCGCCATAAATTCCACCACTTACGAGCTTGTGCTGTCCGTTAAGAAACTGGAAGAGGTCGAGGACAGGAAAAAAGTGCAGCAGTACATGAAAGGAGCCCCGACGCTGACCCTTGGCCAGATCCTGCTCGAAAACTCGGAGGACGAAGGTGAGGTCTGAGTCCTATTTCAAGGACTTCCAAACTTTAGTCAAAAAAGCTTTGCCCCGCTATTTCGGCAGCGGGGCGGTTTTTTCCCATCCTGCTCCCAAAACTGACGGGGGGGAGAATCCTTTTAAAGGGCGCTATTTCCTTTATTATTGGGGGCCGGCGGTCATATCCGCCGTGTTGATAGTTGTAACGCTCTACCTCGTTTCTAACAGGGACTCCTCCGTGCCGGCCGGCCTCTTCCCGAGAGAAAAGACCGAGTTCCTGGCCGCCGGTCTGCTGGACCAGAAGCTCGCCAAACTTGAAGAACGCATCAAGACCGATCCTAACGATATCCAGGCTCTTTTCGAGGCCGGGTTCTTTAAATACCAGAAAGGGCCGCAGAACTATATCGACGCCATTTCTGACCTGGAGACGGCCCGTACCAGGGGTTTCGCGGACATCCGCATCTTTTACTATCTCGGACGGATGTATCAGGCGGTGGGCCTTTATGATTTCGCGCTTGAAGAGTATCAGCGTTTTCTTAACAACCGTCCGGATGACCTCGAGGTCGGCCTGCTGACCGCCAAACTCCTTTTCTCGTCGGGGAAATATCAGCTGGCGGCGAAAGCGTATGAGGAACTGGGCGTCAGGCATCCCAAGAACATCAGCGTGCTCGAAAATCTGGCTTTGTCGCGCTGGAAGAACGGGCAGGACCCCAAGCCCGCGCTCGACATCATGTCGCGACTGGGCGCCGAGGCGGTTTTCAGGGCCGGTTATGTGTCCGGACGCATTGATTACGATAATAAAGATTACTCCGCCGCGGCGCAAAAATTCGAGCTGGCAGCAGCCGACCTCCCTAAATACCCGGAGTTTTCTGACAGGGCGGTACTCTACCAGATGCTTAGCGATTCCTATATCAAATTAAAATCCGATACACAGGCCATCGCCGCGCTTAACGAGCTTCTGAAGGTAAGCCCGGCTAACGCCGAAGCGCGTTCTCTGCTGGCGCGGCTTACGAAAGCACGCAACAAAACCAAGTCCCCGGCTAAAAATAAAAAATAACTTGACGGTTTGCGCCCTTACCTGCCTGGTCATGGTCTTGAGCTGCGGTATATCGCTGCCGGACCCGTGCGGGGGGGGATTTCTTTAATGGCTATTTGAGTCGGGGCAACTGGAACATTCAGGTTTAACCCCCACCATAAAAGCCGGATAGGTCATGATGTTCGTGTTTTGCCGGCTTTTTTAACCGCAGCCGGTTCCCTTCCTGTTTTATAAATTCTATTGCAAGCTTTATCCTTTCCGCTGCAAGGCGGTCTCTTTCCATTTTAATGGTGTTTTGTAATTCTGCTCCGATCTCTCCCTGATCTCCCGGCATTCCAATATCTAGCCCCCCAGGCGCCGTCATGCGGCTTCGCGGTATTTCTGAAATCAGGCTGGTTCGGTGTTCATTGCCCCCTCGTTCAGCCCTGCCTTTGATGTTATTCCTCTAACCCGGGGTTGCGCCTTTTTTTGCTATTGGTATAGGTTTTGCGCCCAGGTCCATGGTTCTACGAGGTTTGAAAAGGGGGTATCCTGATACCCTGATTTTCGTTCTGGGGCATTTTTAAATAAGCCGCGGTTTATCGATATCTTCCGGGTTGGCAAATTTTTGGCGGGATACCTGTTAAGATTTTAAGCTGTTTTATGGTGTTTTTATTAGGCTGTTTTTAGGTGTCTTGCTGAAGGCCTGAATTACTAGATTTTTAAAAATTAGAGAAAAATTCAAGTTAGAAAAATAAATTTTACGCAGGCGGAGTGCACGCGGGAGGAAGGAATGGCTGCCAATTATAAATATCTACAAATCGTAGTGGAATAATGAAAATAATCGTTATTATAGCAAGATAAATAAATCAATATTGATTGTGTTTGTGGGAATGCAGCGGCTATTTGAGAGAATAGATAAGTTAACATAATATATATTATCGTAAGTTGAATATGATGGTGCCGCGGGTGTTCTCCGGGTGACTTTCTTGACATGTCTGCCAGATAATTCGCGTGCCATTCTCGCTTGTCGTATTGGCTAGATCGTTCGGATGGTTCTGTGGGCGGTTTGGGTCTGCGGGTTTTGGCGGCGTGTCCGTGTCTTTTTGCCTGTTCCCGGGCGTATTTGCCCTTGTTATTCGTTATTGAACGGGGTCTTATTTATGGCTTTATAGGCTCTTTCGAAGCCTTTGTGGGTTATGCGGTAGGTCCTGTTTCTTTTAGTCCCGGAGGCGGTAACTCTCTCTTCTTTGATCTCTTTTGATAGTAATCTGTCCAGTCTGTCGGGCTCAAATCCAGATATTTTCAGAGCTTTTGAAAGGGTTAAGGCGCTGGTGCGTTCTTTTTGATTTATGGATTCATTGGCGGCCAGCAGTATCAGGGCTGTTTCAGCCGCGCTGATCTCCGGCGACTTGATCTTCAGCTGCAACAGTTCACCCTTTGATTTGACGAATTTATCCCAAAAATCGGCTTTCGGGGCCGTTTCGTGCTGGTCCTCTGCGGCCGCCGGTAGGGTCTGGCCGGTTTTTCTGCGGCCAAGCTCTTTTAAGAAACTTTCCTTTTCAGTCAGAATGAATTCCGCGGGGCCTTCCGCCTCGAATTCCGCGCCTGAAGGGTCTTTGATCCGCAGTTTGTAGTGCTCCATATGACACATATTCTATCCTATAAAGCCTTATATGTCAACATATGTCAATCATATGCCAATTATAGGTCACCAACATGTTGATAAGCATGTGGATAACTTAACAGCAGTGGATAGTTGCCAGTGGTCAGTGGACAGTTGGGGGAATATGTTAGGGGAATGCTATCTGGCAATTCCCCTCCCTTTTTCGGCGTTATTTGGATAGCTTTTAAAGCCCGTCTCTGGTGCCCTGGCCCCCCCTCCGCCCTTTTTAGGGGACCATAAACTATGGTCAGTTCGTCATAAGCCTGGCCTACATCTGTTTTCACCTTGTCGCCAAAAGTGCGGGGGCTGGCGCACAGCCTTTGTCTTTCCGGCGGGCTTGCCCTTCGCAGCAGTAGCGGAGGAGGGAAGCCGGAATCCAGGCACTCGTAGAAGACTGGACACCGGCTTTCGCCGGTGAGAGAAATCAACTGAAGTTATGAGGTTAAGCAGGTGGATTTTAGGGAATTTGAGTGCCAGTGGATCGGTTGTTGTCTGTCCACTGACCACTGTTCACTAACCACTGCCGTTAGAATTTGGCGGTAATGCTCAAAGAGATTAGGTTTACAGCCGTGGTTATAGGATAGAGATTCGTCGGTCTGAAAGCCGCATAGACCGCTTTTATACGCAGGCCCTCGCCCATCGGGTAGACGGCTTTAATATCCCATTCGTTGCCAATTTGGACTAGTCCCTGGTTAATATTCTGGGCGGCTTTGAATCGATAGAAATCAACGGAAAGCATCAATTTTTTATATGGCATGTCGGCGCCTATGTTTATAACGTTCAGGCCGGATAGGCCGTCGGGCATGCCATTCGTCGCCTTTCCGGCTGCAGTGCTCGTGGACGTCTGTATGATATCGTAAAGGCTGGCGCCTACTATCTCGCCGAACCCGTCGCGTTCCAGACCTTTAAATCTATGGCCGAAGGTCGGCAGAAAAGCTTTGTCTTTGTCGTTCACGGGCCCTGAATTGCCTGAGGATTTTCCGTAGGCCAGGCGCATTTTTGACGGTCCGAACATTATTATGTCCTGGTCCCAGACGCCTTTTATCAGGAAAGCGTAGCCGTCGTAGTTTACGGTCTTGACGGTATTGCCGATAATCTCTTTTGATGTGCCCCTCTGCAGTATGAATTCTCCGTCAAAATTCAGCTGTTTATGGTTCAGATAGTACCTGAGGCCGGTGAACTTCTTGGTTCTTGAGACCGATTGGACTGTATGGCCAAGCTCGGTCATGGGCTGATCGCTCTGCTCCCAGAAGTGTGAAAGATGCCAGAAGCCTTCGTTCGAAGGGTAATAGACGCCCGCGCCTATAACCTTGAAGTATTCGCCTGGAACAGTTACGTCATTCGTAACTTTATACGGTCTGAAGAAAAAGAACTCGCCTTTCAAATTTTGCCAGAGCTTGTCGCTTTCTATGCGCGCGCCTGGCAGTCCGACGCCGTCGTCAGCGAGCGTGATCCCCTGGCCGAGCGTGAAGGCCTGTCGGCCTACGGTAAGGGTAGTGTTCGGGTTCAGGAATTTGTAGACCTTTATGTACGCTTCTTTTATGAAGGGCGTGCCGTCCGTGTTGGGATAACGGGCGGCGGCTTCGGAAAACTGGGGAGCGGCTAGAGTGTCGCTCGAGGCGCCGTTGCCGATGCTGTTAAGGACCACGCCCACATCCATAGATGAATTTTCGGTCTTTTCGAGCTTGATGTCCTTGATGATGAAGCCCAGGCTGGTATTTTCGGAATAGATATCTACGCCGGTGCGATCGTTGCCGGTTATAAGTTTTGTGTAGTTGGCGGTCTTTACGTTAACCTCGGAAGAGAGGTCGAGCTTGGTGGCAAAAGAGACAGAAGGCAACGCGAGAAGCACGCACAAACAAGTGGTCAGTGGCCAGTGGGTAGTGGTCAGTGAGCGGGAGATAACAGCCGCGCCGCGGGCTTTTAAATTGTTTGCTGGCTTTGCCATCGAGTTTAATTATATAAAATAAGACGCGATAAGACATTAGACATACTGTTCCCAAATCCTCCGATAAAGGAGGATTCGGGACCTCCGGGATTATAATACCGGCTCTCATTAAAAAGTTTTCACCTGTTTGGCGAAACTTCATTTCCAGCCGAATGCTGAAGCTGCCGTCGGCGAATTCATTTCCAAGGTCCCCAAAAAATCAGTTTTATCTGATTTTTGGGGACTGTTGAGCTGCCGCAAAGCTATTATGGTAAGTGAAGAGGATTGGTAAATGGCTTGAAGTTAACGGCAGCCTTGCGAGTTCGCGGGTCCTGCCAGTGGTTCGGAACGTGGAACCGGTGTCGGTCCCACCAACACCCGTGCACGCGCCTCCTGTCCTCGGGCGAAAGTGGTTTCCGCAGCTAACCTTTGGTAGTCCAGTCCACTCGCCGCTTACTCAAGTCTTGGGTGAAAATACGCCGGGGTATCAGCCAAGGCAAATAAAAACCCCGGGGCTGTGAGGCCCCGGGGTTTTATTAATTAACTTCCGTTAATTAGAACTTCACGTTCATATACAAATCGACCAGAGTAGTGGGATTGGTCTTGGTGGTGCTTTGTGTAACGAATGCATACTTCTTGGTGGGCATGAAAGCACCCAGACCGAGCTTAAGAGCTACGTTCTGGGAATGGTTCCATGTGGCGACCAGATCGGCTTCTCCGCCCGCACGGCTTACGTTGCTCGCTGCAGCCTTCTGGGTGCTGGAGAAGTCGTAGTACTTGGCCTCAAGGTTCAGCTTTTCCACTTTGGCCGGGGTCCAGTTGGCGCCCAGGTTCCAGATGGTGTGGTTGTTGAGGTTGGTGATGGTGCCTAAACCGCCGGCGATGAGACCGGGGCGATAGTTGGCCTTGATGTCCTGGAAGCCTTTATCGGCCTTGTTGCCTGTGGTCTTGTCTCCGGAACCCATGGCGAACTCTCCCATGAATACGACTTTGCCCATGAAGTCCATACCGTAATCGGCGTTGATCTTTATGGCGAAGCCCTGGTATTTGTTGTCAGAGTTGGGGGCCAGGTTGTTGTTTTTGCCCATGTTCATGGCATACTCACCCTTATAGTTCAGGCCTTTGAAGCTGCCGGTGGCTTTCACACCGATAACGTCTTTGTTATTCAACTTGTTGGGGGCAGCGGTGCGGTCCTTCTGCTCGTAGAAATAAGCGGCCGGCTTTACAAACTCATTATTGAGGTCGTAGCTGGCGGTTATGCCGTACAGGTCTTTGTCGGTGTTGGCGGTGGTGACGGGTACGGGTGCGGCTTCGGTCAGTTTGGCCATAATCGCACTTATGGCGAGCTTGTTCTTTGACCAGGTGGCAGTCCAGCCGTCCAGGGCCACGGGCGTGGCGCTCAGGCCGCGGGTATACCAGTTGGCGGGGCCGTAATAGAGAACGATGTCGCCATCATTGCCGTAATACTGGCGGCCGATCTTGTGGTCTACGCCGAACACGCCTTTAAGGTTCAGGTAAGCCTGTTCGAAGGTGAACTGATTCAGCAGTGTGTTGGCGGTCTGCGGAGCCTGGCCGTAGCTTCTGTCGCATTTCACGACCGAGACAACTGCGTTCGCGTCTTCATTGAGGTCGAAACCGGCGTTAACCATAACGCGGTTCTTGATATCCCCGTACTTGTCTCCGACGCTGCTGTTGAAGTCGGTGTCGTTGACAAGCTGTCCGAGGGCTTCTACGCTGCCGTCCGCTTTGAAGTTCTTGAGCAGTTCGGCGCTGGCCATAGAAGAGGCAAACGCGACCACCGCAAGCATTCCTATTATTTTTTTCATTAATTACTCCTCCTGGTTTTTCTGTCGCAAACCCGTTCTCAGGATCCACGGCTTTCAAGAAGAAGCGCCCTTAAATCGGCGCTCCGCTATCCCCTTCAGGGTCATGCGGACCCCCCTTTTTTGAAATAGGGAGGCTCCTTTACAGAGCAAAATAATCATACAAAAGTGCCCAAATGCTGTCAAGTATTCGGGGAACAAAATAAGCGTTATATGACCATCATTTATGTTTATATGGCAAGAGATCATTACCTAAACAGAGGCAAAGAAAAGAGGCCGGGGTTAAGCCAGCCTCTTTGTGTCTTTTTTTTATAATCAGTTGATGGCTATTTTTTGTTTACAGCTTTGCTTGCCGGCGCCGCGGTTGGGGCCGCAGCCTGTGTTTTGGCCTGTTTAGGGCTGGCTGCTTTCGCTGCAGCCGCGGCGGCGGGCTGTACGGGAGGAGAGGTTTTTCCCTTGGCCATCGTAGCCCAGGCGGTTTCGGGATAGAGCAGAATTATCTTTTCGTAGGCCGCTTTGGCCTCAGCCGCGTTGTTCATGAGTTCATAGACCGTCGCCAGGGAATAATGCGCTTCAGGCGCCAGGAAGTGCCCTGGGTAAGCGGCGAGGAATTCAGAGTACTGCCCCTGGGCTCCAGGATAGTCGCCGGCGGCCTCTTTGGTCTTGCCAAGGTCGTAGAGGGCGAAAGGAAGGAGGTTCTTCGGCCCTTTAGCTATTATCTTCGAATACTCGGTTTCCGCTTCCTTATATTTTTCCTGCCGGAACAGGATATCGCCCTGGGCGAGGACGGCAAAGCCCCACGCGCTGGTGTTGGCAAAATTGGTTTCTATGGAATCCAGTTGTTTGGCGGCTTCGGGAAGATTTCCCCCGCCGACGGTCTGCTGAGCTATGAAGAGATTCTGCCAGGCCGCCTCCCTGAGGTCGGCGCGGTGGCCGGCCACCCAGGTGGCGAAAATAGCGGCGGCGGCCAGTATGACCAGCGAACCTGCTACGGCGTCGCGGTGGCCCTTTATCCAGGTCAATACTGCATTTCTTTTGCCAGGGGCCTGTGGCGTTCCGCTGTGAATCCAAGATGAATCCGGCATGTTTATTCTCCTGTTCAAAGTCGAAGTGAAAGTACTAAGGATTAAGAATTAAGGATTAAGTTAAATTCCGCACTTCTTATAACTTAATACTTACCACTTAATCCTTCTAAAATCTGGTGCCCCCGAGAGGAATCGAACCTCTATTTGGAGTTTAGGAAACTCTCGTCCTATCCGTTGAACGACGGGGGCCTTTGTCGCACCCAGATCGCACTGCAAAGCGATCTGGGCGAATAACGCCGGGCCTTTTAAAGGAAATCGGCCCGGTGCTCCACGAGGGAAGCTTAGCTTCCCTTCGTCGCTTGCTTTGCCCCGCCATTAAAAGGCGGGGCAAAGCTCGCTGAACCCTTTTTAAAAGGTCCCAGCGCTTGCTGCGAAGGAAACGCGCTGGCTTATGTCGCATCCCGTTCGCACTGCAAAGCGAACGGGACGAATAACGCCGGGCTTAATAAGGTGACGCCCGGTGCTCTACGAGGGAAGCTAAGCTTCCCTTCGTCGCTCGCTTTGTCCCGCCATTAAAAGGCGGGACTCCGCTCGCTGAACCCTTTTTATAAGGTCCCCGCGCTTGCTACGAAGGAAACGCGCGGGCTTAATATTATACTCTGTTTGTCTGGCCGTCTAGCTGTCCAGCGGTCCAGCGGTCCAGCCGCCTTGCTTTCTCTGCTACTAATATTTTATCAAAGCGGAGACTTTGTGGCCAGCGAGCTTTTCACGGCCGTTCAAAAATCCGAGCTCTATCAGCATCGCTATCCCGTCAACTTTTCCGCCCAGCTTCTCTACCAGGGAACAGACGGCTTTGGCGGTGCCGCCGGTGGCCAGGACGTCGTCGACGATCAGCACCTTCTCTCCTTTCTTTACGGCGTCTTCATGCATCTGTAAAGTGTCTTCGCCGTATTCCAACGCGTAGGTCGCGGAAACCGTCTTGTAGGGCAGCTTGCCTTTTTTGCGGACGGGAACGAGCCCGGCTCCGAGTTCCATGGCTATAGGGGCCGCCAGGATAAAGCCCCGCGCTTCAATTCCCAGCACTTTGGTTATCCCCCGGCCTTTATATTCGGCGGCCATGTGTTTTATGGCTTCGGTGAATATCGCGTTATCGGCCAGCAGCGGCGTTATGTCCTTGAAAATGATGCCGCTTTTCGGAAAATCAGGCACGTCGCGGATAATCGCCTTTACTTTGCCAACGATCGTTTCGTTCTGCGTGTTTGTGGTTGTCATTATTTTTTCTTCTTCCCGGTCGGGCCCAGGCTCCTGGGGACATAAGGCTTCGACGGCATCGCGTCGCCCAGCAGGTCGGTCTTCATTCTCGGCTGGTTCCAGCCGGGCTGCAGATTGGTGTGGTCGGGGCGCTTACCCATCTCGATAAGGCCCATTCTGGCCGCGACGCGGCGCAGGCGCAAAAGCGCGCGCTCCTCTATCTGGCGCACTCGCTCGCGGGAAAGGCTCAGCTTTTTACCGATATCGTTGAGCGTCATCGCCGTCTGGCCGGCCAGTCCGTAGCGCAGTTCGATTATCATGCGCTCCCGTTCGCCGACTTCCAGCAGCGCGTCCTTAAGCTCGTCGTGGAGGCGCAGTATGGAGATGAGGCTTTCCGGCGTGCCGGAGCCTTTATCCTGCAGCAGGTCGCCGACGGTGTCGGCGTTCTCGTCGCTCAGCGGCGTCTCTATCGAGGAAAGCCCGGTGACGATCTCCGACGCGTTGAGGGCGGTGCGGACCTGATTGGCGGTCCAGTGCATCTGGCGCGCCATTTCCGCCAAGGTCGGATCGCGGCCCAGCTTGCCGTGCATCGAGTCCCACTGCTTCAGCCATTTTCTAAGCGCGGTCCAGGCGTGCGGCGGGATGCGTATGGTCTTCGAATTCTCCTCGACCGAGCGCCTTACGTACTGCTCTACCCAGTAGGACGCGTAGGTGGAAAACCTGTAGCCCTTCTTGGGTTCGAATTTGTCGATGGCGTGCAGCAGGCCGAGGTTGCCTTCTTCGACCAGGTCCATGAGGTCGGCGCCCGGATACAGAAAACGTTTGGCTATCGGGATCACGAGCTTCAGGTTCAGCTCCATGATGCGGTCTTTGGCGCGCCTGTCGCCGCGCTTCACGCGTTTCCATAGCTCGTGCGATTCTTCGCGCGAGATCTTGTGGTCTATCTGGCTGATCTTTCTGATATATTGATTCGTGGAATCAATATTAATATCCTTCAAAATCTCTTTTTTGGGCTTATCCGCCTGAGGCGTCTCTTCTTGTCCCGGCTCCTGGTTCTCTTTTTCTTCGGCCATGCTTTTTACCTCTTAATGGGCTATGATAAAATCTTTTTCCCCTTTCCGCTCTTCGATCGCGCGCGTTTCTGCGCCGCTGACCTTCGCCCAGGGGTGGGCCGTCTTGATCTCCAGGATAAAGGCTTCCACCGCCTCTTTCACGCCCTGAACTTCGCCTTCGACCGAGCCGTCCCGGTTGTTCCTGATCAGGCCGGTCAACGCGTGCTTGGCGGCCGTCTCCAGTACGAACCATCTGTAGCCGATGCCCTGCACGAGCCCGGATATCCTGAAATTTACGCGCATAATAACCGCCGTGAATGTAAATAATACTAAAAAGGATTCCATTTGCGCAATACGCGCAGCCTTGACAAGGCAATGACGGTGCCGCATCAGGGGTCTATGGCTGGCCCCATTCCTATAGGATTTACCCACCACCGCGTTGCGGCTTCCCTGCGTCAAGCGGCCAATGTGTTAATTAGCCGCAAAAAAAGCGCAGATTTGTCATTCCCGCAAGTAGTTGGCGGGAATCCAATAGTTCTTTTAAATGGATCCCCGACTACGACTTCGGGGATGACACATCCTAAAAACAGATAAAACTGATTTTTAGGACCTTGGGAATGAATTTGCCGACGGTAGTTTCAGGATTCGGCGGGTAGTGGAGTTTCGCCAAAATCCCCGAGGTCCCAAATCCTCCTTTACCTGAGGATTTGGGAAATATTGGTTTTGGCGGCAAAAAAATGTATAATTTAAAAATCAGTTCTGCATTGTCGGGGCATAGTGAAATGGTATCACACGCCGTTCGGGTCGGCGGATTTACGGTTCAAATCCGTATGCCCCGAGTTAAACTTTCTCCATAAATTATTCGTTAAGTGGTTAGTGATCAGTTGGCCAGTGGTCAGTTGAAACCAGCGGCCGACCGGGTTCTTGCTTTGTTCACTCGCCACTGTCCACTGACCACTGTTCACTGACCACTGCCGTTCAGCAGCCGTTCCATTATTCCGGCGGCTATGTCCCTGGCGGCGTAGGGCTTGGCTATCTCGGCGATATTGTTCTTTAAAGCGGCAAGCGCGCCCGGATGCTGCAGGTATTTTTTTATCAGGGCTTCAAGCTGTCGGGGATCCTGAGCATGGTCGGCCAGCCGGCTCTTTACAAGGAAATTAGCGTTGCGTTCCTCTTGGCCCGGCAGCGGAGAGAACAGAAGCATCGGTTTGTTAAGCGCCATGGCCTCTGCGATAGTTATCCCGCCGGCCTTGCCGATAATAAGGTCCGCCGCCTGATAATAGTTCGCCGGGGATTCCACGAAACTGCCGATTATTTTTAAATTCCTGCTTCCTGACAGCGTGCTTATAAGGCTGCGGCACATTTTTTTATTTTCGCCGCACATAACGATGATCTGGAGTTTCCCCGAAAATTTCCTGAGAGTTTCCACGGAAAGCAGGATCTCGCCCAGGCCCTTGCTGCCGCCGGCGATCAGCACCGTAAAAAGGTTAGGCGCCAGTCCCAGCTCCTTTCTTTTCTGGCGCGCGTCGGCCTGTATCAGGAATTCCTTGCGCACGGGAATGCCGGTCAGGACTATCCTGTCCGGGTCCACGCCGTTGGACCTGAGGCCCGCTTCCGCCGTTTTGCCGGGCGCGAAGTAGCGCTCGACGCCTGTTGAAGGCCAATAAGAATGCGCGTAAAAATCGGTCAGGACCGCGAACAGCGGGGCCGGTTTTAAAACCTTGTCTCTCTTGGCCAGCAGCATCGCGGCCAGCGCGTGGGTCGAGACCACGGCCTGAAGATCCATCTTTCGCAGAACGTTTATCAGGTGGCGGGAATAATAAGGAAGGACCGCCGTCTTTATGCCGTTGGCGGCCAGCGCCACGAAGTCATTGTCGTAGACATAATCCCAGAGGGCCGGGGTTTTATTAAGGATCTCAAGATAGGTTTTTGCGACGAAAGAGCCGAGGTTCGGGTATACTTCCGAGAGGTCGATAAAGACCGGTTCCATGACGTAGGCCGGAAAGAAGTCGGCCAGCGCCTGAGCCGCGGAGTAATGCCCTGAAGGCTTGTGCCCGTAAAGCAGGCCGACCCGTATCGGGTAAGTCTGTTTTTTTATCTCCATGATTCGATCATAAAAAGCTAACTATTGGGATTTTCGGGGGAATTTCACCGCAGAGGTCGCAGAGAAGAAACAATATGAGAGGATTGATTAATAAAAAGCGGCATCAAATATTTTGCTCTCAATAAGGATTTCTCTGCGTACTCTGCGACCTGTTAGATACAATTGAATTGTTTCGCTTCGCTCAACACTGCTGTGTCGCATGGCTCCACGCTGCGGTGAATTTACGGTTTCTCCACTCTGCCCATAAAGAGGATCTTGCCTGTCGCGGTTTCCTGGATCAGGAAGATGAAAGGCCGGTTGGCCCTGAATTGCGGCACCGGCATCGCCATGGATTTCAACGCCATGGAAACGCCTGTGGCCGCCGCGGCTTCCGCGCCCTCCTCGTTCACTTCCACAAAACCCTGATGCACCACCTGCTGGATGTACAGCTCCTGTGTGCCGTCCATGCCGGAGAAGTCGGCGTTGTCGGTGAAGGCGGCGGACATGCCCATTTTGGCCAGCGTGCCGGGGAGCGAGTATCTGGTGTTCAGAGAGAATCTGGGCAGGAACACGTCCACACTCCTGTTGGAAAGACCTTTTTTCCAAACGGCTAAGTTCTCAGGAGTGAGCCCGCTTTCCAGCGCTTTAAGGCCGCCTTCCACGGGCAGGAGCACGAGCATGGAAAGCCCGCCGCTCTTATAAGGCAGTTCCAGGAGTTGCAGGACCCCTGTCTGGCAATAATTGAATTTAGCGCCTTCTCCGGCGTGTTTCATCATCTTTACTTTTACTTTATTTCTCAACGCCGTAAAAAAATCCGCGTCGGCCGTATGGGCTTTGTCGAACGGCGTCGTCCATTTTCCCTTGAAATAGACTGCGTCCACCAGGACCAGCCTGGTCAGGCTGTTGAGAGAATTCTGAGGGAACAGGTCTTTTATCCGGCCTCGGGTCTGTTCGGCGGTCCATTTGTTTATTCCCAAGCGGGCTTCGTCGAAAGCCGTTTTGAAATCGGCGTAGAACGCGTCCGCTTTATAGTTTTTGCGCAGGAGATCGACGTAGGCCGGCAGAAAAACGCGATCTTTTTGCGCCCAGAAAGCGTTCACTATGCCGGCGTCGGCGATGGCGTTAAAGGCGGCGAGGTCACTAGCGAAGAAGTCCCGGCGCAGGTCCGCGTTTTTAGGGAGATGCAGCACGTTTTCCATTTCGTCCGCGGTCAGGCCGCGCGCGCCCTCGTAAGTCATGGCTAGCGCCGCGTCGATGCTGTAGGGAGAGAAGAAGATATTGCCGGGCTTTTCGGAGAGCTGTTTGTAAAGATCGAAGGCGAAAGCGTTGGAGGCGGTGATCAGCGGGTTAACGGCGGTACTCGGCGTTTTTTCCGCTGCGGGCTCCTGGGCTCGTGAGTTCAACGCCGCGGCCAGCAGGATCGGTATGAATAACAACTGAATGCTTTTTTTAAACACAAGGCCTCCATGCGAATACTATTCCCCAGGAGTATTGTATAAAATAAAAAACCAGCCGGTTGGCTGGTGTTAACATCGGGGCGGCGGGAATTGAACGGGCACAGTGTCCGTAGCAAAACTTCGGTAGCTCAGTCCACCCGCAGTCGGGAACTGTGTCCATAGTGGCGCAGGACTGCGGTAAAGTCCACACTCGCATTTTTAACCCGCCTTATCGGGGCGGCGGGAATTGAACCCGCAGTCTCGGGAAAGTGTCCGTAGCGGCGCAAAACTGCGGTAAAGTCCACCCGCACCCCGTATAAAATAAAAAACCAGCCGGTCGGCTGGTTTTAACATCGGGGCGGCGGGAATTGAACCCGCAGTCTCTCGCACCCCAAGCGAGCGCTCTACCATTGAGCCACGCCCCGAAAATACGGCTGTCATAATGGGGTAATACAACTTGCTACGTCTAGATTATACAAATTATTCCGGTCAGGTCAGCACTCTTTTATGATCTGCTGCAGGTCTTTTTTTATATCTTCCAGCAGTTTGATAGTGTCATCGGAGGGGCGGACGGGATGGCCGGCCGCATGCTTGTTCTTCTTTTTTGAGTAAATGACCTTTTTCGCTCCGGCCAGAGTGTAGCCTTTCATCAGGACCAGTTCCTTGATCTCGCTGATGGTCTCCGCGTCTTTGGCGGTATAGCGGCGGTGTCCGCTTGAAAGCCGCAACGGGCGTAAAAGTTTAAAGCGGGACTCCCAGTAGCGGATGGTATATTCCGGCACCTGGGTTTTTTGTACGATCTCGTTTATGGTGAAATAATTTTTCTCGGCCATATAAAAACAGTGGTCAGTGGACAGTGACCAGTGGGCGGTAAGTAGTGGACAGCGGTTAGCGGAAAGAAATGAGGCAGATTCCTTATAACACTGCTCACTGGCCACTACCCACTGAACACTGCCGTTTATATTCCTCTTGTCAGTTTCTTTGAAGGTTTAAATCTAATGCTCTTGCGCGGGCCTACCATAACCCTCTGGTTGGTCTTGGGATTGCGCGCCTGGCGCGGCATCCTGTCCTTCACTTTAAAGGTCCCGAAATTGGAAATGACGACCTTCTCGTTGCTGCGCAGCGCCGCCGCCATCAGTTCGAAGGTCTTAAGCACCGCCAGTTTCGCGTCTTTTTCCGTCGTAAGATGTTTGGATATTTCCCGGATTATCTCAAGCCTGTTCATCTTCTTCCTCCCCTTCCGTATCTTCGCTCTCTTCGCTGTAGCCGTCGTCCCTCGGGTTCCCCCCCCGGGTGGCCCGCAGCTGGTTGATAATGTCGTTCGGTTTAAGGTTCTTAAGGTCCTGCTTGAATTTGACAACTTCATCTTCGGAGATCGGTTTGGAAAGGACCTGGGTCTTTTCAAAAACCCGCTCGCTGATGTAGATCGGGCAACCGAAGCGCACCGCCAGCGCGACCGCGTCAGAGGGCCGGGCGTCGATATCGTGTTCGTTCCCCCCGGCCATATCCCTGACCCGTATCGAGGAATAGTAGGTATTGTCTACGATATCGGTTATCCTGACCTTTTCCACCGTCAGCCCGAGAGTTCTTAGAAGAGAGAAGAACAGGTCGTGGGTCATGGGGCGCGGCGACGGGTAGCCTGAAAGGCGTATCGCTATGGCCTGCGCCTCCATGGGGCCTATCCAGATAGGGAGGATGCGCGTCCCGCCCGTTTCGTCGAGGAATATTATGGATTCCGTCATGCTGGTGGCGATGGAGTAGATCTTTACTTCCAGTTCTTTCCCGCCGGAGGATTCTTGGTTGTTCATAATTTATTTTTTTCATCCGGGGCGCCGGTCCCTTTATGCTTGAAGGAGAGTTCCCGGCCCTGCAGGATACGTCGGATGTTGGAAATATGCGTGTAGAAAATGATGCCGCAGACCACTATCGCCATGATAGTAAAAGGTCTCTGTTCGGGTTTGTTAAGGATGAAGCACAGTACAGGAAGAGCGACGGAGGCCGACATGGATCCGACAGAGATATGTTGCGTGACGGCGACCGCCAGTCCGAAAACGATAAAAGCCCCGGCCGTGGGAAGCGGCAGCAGCGACATGAATACGCCTGCCGCGGTGGCCACGCCCTTGCCGCCTTTGAACCCGAGGAAAGGCGTCCAGATGTGGCCGGCTATCGCCAGCCCGCCGGCCGCTACTGGTATCCACCAGTGGCCTTTGCTGAAATCCACTGAGCCTTGTATGTAGAAAAAGTGCCGTGCTATCATCGCGGGCACGAAGCCTTTAAGAAAATCCACCGTAAATGTGAGCATGCCCGGCCACTTGCCAAGGGTCCTGTAGACATTGGCCGTGCCCGGATTGCCGGAGCCGAATTTCCGGATATCAATTCCTTTGATCCGGCCTATGATGTAGCCGGTGGGAATGCCCCCCAGCAGATAGCTCGCGACCAGCAGTCCGGCGGGCAGTAGATCTTTGGTCATAATAATCAGATTATATATAAAAATAATCGCTTATTTCCGAATAGATGGATCGCTGGACAGCGATGATGAAAGCTAGGCAGCGAGACGGCTAGACCGCTAGACAGCGTAAAAACTGCTGGGCAGCGAGACGGCTAGACCGCTAGACAGCGTAAAAACTGCTGGGCAGCGAGACGGCTAGACCGCTAGACAGCCAGACTGCGCAGCCACCCAGCCGTCCAGCTGTCTCGCCGTCCGGCAATCATTTGGCGGCTAACAGCTTTAGTATCCGCTGGTAATTCTCTTTGGTGGCTTTGAAATTTACCTTTATCTCTTCGGCGCCGTAGGCCGCGTTCTTGACCAGGGCGTTCTTATATATCCCCGATAGTATTTTTTGTTTGCCCATCGGCAGGACAAGTTCGTAGTCCGCCCATTTTGCCGTGATCGTTTTTTCCACCCTGGCCAGCAGTTCGGGGATTCCTTCCCCGGTGACGGCGGAAACGAAGACCGGGCGCAGACGCCGCAGCGTTTCAGTATGCAGGCGGTGATCCGGCACGGCGTCGATCTTGTTGTAAACGTTTATCACCGGTATCCCGCCCAGGTCCAGTTCCTTCAACGTTTCCTGCACCGCCGCGTGCTGGAGCTTCATGTGCGGCGAAGCCAGATCGTGGACGTGAATGATTATATCGGAGTAGGCCGTTTCTTCCAGCGTAGAGCGGAACGCGGCTATCAGGTTGTGCGGCAGCTTCTGAATGAATCCCACGGTGTCGGTCAGCAGCGCCCAGCCCCCACCGGGCAGCCGCACGCGTTTGGTGGTGGGGTCGAGCGTGGCGAACAGCTTATCGTCCGCGTAGATGGCGTGTCTCTGCTGGGTCAGAAAATTCAGCAGGGTGGATTTGCCGGCGTTGGTATAGCCCACTATAGCCGCCTGCGGCATGGGCACGGCGTCCCGGTTCTTACGCTGGGTGGCGCGCTCGTCCCTTATCGAGTCCAATTCGTTCTTAAGTTCGGTTATTTTGTCCCTGAGGGTGCGCCTGTCGTATTCCAGCTGGCGCTCGCCGGGGCCGCGGGTCCCGATCATGCCCTGCTGCTGGCCCATGGCCGCGCCTTTGCCGGTGAGGTGGGTCAGGTCGTAAGAAAGGCGGGCCAGCCTTACCTGTAGCTTTCCCTCCCGCGTCCTGGCGCGCCTTGAGAAAATCTCAAGGATAAGATAGGTGCGGTCTATCACGGGTACGCCGAGCACCCGCTCGAGATTGCGCTGCTGGGCGGGAGTGAGCTCCTCGTCGAAAATAATTATGGAGGGCTTTTCCTCCTCGACGTGTTTCTTTATCTCCTCCAGCTTGCCAGAGCCTATAAAAGTGGAAGGGTTAAAACGCGGCAGAGGTATGAGGAATTTTTTTATAACTTTCAGATCCCCCGTCTCGGCGAGGCGCTCCAGTTCTTCGAGCGCCACCAGCGGGTCCGGGCGTCCTTTAGTCTTTCTCTTGAGAAATGCCGCGATAAGAGTAGCTTTCATTGTTTAGGTTATTTAGGCTGTAGGCTATTAGGCTATAGGTTATTAAGCACGGAAAACTTCAACTGGTTCGTCACACCGGCGAAAGCCGGTGTCCAGATTCCGAAGTGGCCTGGATTCCGGCTTCCCTAATCCGCTGTTGTTGCGAAGGGCAAGTCGCCGGAAAGACGGAAAAATCCTGTTCAACTCGACAATTACCCCGCTTCAATTGAAACTTTCCGGTTAGTCTACTGTGTCCCGCGTCTCTTACCTACAGCCTAACTGCCTATCCGCCGGGGCGGACCCGCCGGCTGTTTGGCGGGCAGTCTAATTGTCTATCTTGCCTAAAATTTTTTCGGACATGAGTTCCGTGTCGTAGTCGAACGGGTCCGTCAGTTCGAAGCGCATCACGTTCTTATATCTGCCGAACCAGGTGTTCTGGCGCTTGGCGTAGGACATCGAGAGCGTGACGATGGAATGCGCGGCCTGGGCGCGCGTTATTTTGCCCGCGATATAATCTATCACCTGCGGATAGCCGAGCGATTTCAGCCCCGGCGCGTCCTCGGGGTAGCCGCGGGCCAGCAGGTCCCTGGTCTCTTCCGACCAGTCGTCGAAGACCGCGACGGTCCTGTTCTTTATCCGCTCGTTCAGCAGTGTCTTTTCCCACTTGAGGAATACGAATTTGCCGAGATTGCCGGGCAGCGCGTCGAAGAATTTACCTGACCAGATCTCCGAGATCGGCCTGCCGGTCAGGCGGCTGACCTCAATGGCCCGTATGACTCGCTGTATATTGTTGGGCGGGATCTGGGCCGCGGCCTTCGGGTCCAGCGCGGCGAGTTCGGCGTGCAGGGCTTCCCTGCCTTTTTCACCGGCGAAAGCGGCCAGCGCCGTGCGCATTTCCGGGTTAGGCCCGGGCAGCGGGTCCAGGCCGTTCCAGAGCGCCTGTATGTACATGCCCGTGCCGCCGGCGATTATGGGGGTTTTCCCCGCGGCCGTGACGGACTCGATCAAAGCCCGTGCGTCTTTAACGAAAGTGCCGGCGTCGTAAGTGCTTTTAGGATCGGTTATGTCCATCAGATGGCAGGGGACGCCGTCCACAAGGTAAACGTCCCTGCCCTGGATATTCTCCCAGCTCCCCAGCGGCTTGGAGGTTCCGGCCGAAAGATATTTATAGACCTGTTTCGAATCGGCGGAGATGATCTCCCCGCCGGTCTTTTTGGCGAGTGCTATGGCCAGGCCGGTCTTGCCGGAGGCGTTGGCGCCCATGATGGTTATGGGTTTAATTGTTTCGGACATTCGGCAGTGATAAACGGGTGTAAATTATTGCTGGGCGGCTAGGCGGCTTGACCGCTGGACGGCCAGAGGAAAATGTTGGACCGCCGGAGTAAAAGCTGTCTCTCATTCTGGCCGACTAGCCGTCTAGTTGCCAAGCCGTCCAGCGAAGTAGATCCGCAAAGCGGATCTACTTCTTCTTGAACAGCGATTCGTCTTTCAGTGGCTTATTGCACATCCCGTGCGCTCTGCAGGTGTCCACGCAGACTTCCGGCAGTTTGAGCGCGATGCGGGTATCGCAGTCCACGTAATCCTCGGCCATCTCATTGATACGTTTTTTGTCTTCGTGATGGATGCCGGAGAAAGTTATGCCGCTCATGAACACGCCGCCCTTTTCCTTCACCCAGGAGATCTTGCCTGTTATAGGCATTTCCTTCACGCCGGCGAGCTTCAGTATCATGTTGAGCTCTTTGGAATGGGGAGGTTCGAGGAAGGAGATAAGGCGCATGCCTCCGGCCGACAGGTCCACCAGAATGGCGGGCTGGGGTCTGTGCTGGCCGTCCGGGCCTTTGGCGAAGAACTCAAGTTCCACCGGCTCGAGGATGCCGTGCAGGATGGGCAGGCGCACGTGCTCTCTTCTTTCTTTAAAAACTTTGGGGTCTTTTTTGTTCATGATGTCAGCCTTCCTTTTAAGGTGTTCTTGCTAACTCCGGTTATCTCCGCTTTGATCAATGCGCCGGGTTTAAGTCCCGCGCCGCTTTCCAGCTTTACGATAAAATTAGCCGAGGTCCTCCCGCTGCTTTCGGTTTCAAGGAGAACTTCCTCTATTCTACCAATTCTTTTATTCAAAATGTCACCTGAATTTTTTTTCACTTCGGCCAGCAGGCGCTCAAGCCGCGCGTTCAGCGCCGGTTCGTCCAGATCGGGGGCGAGGCCTTGGGCGTCCGTGCGGCGGGAATACTTAAAGCAATAAGCGAAAGAGATGCCGCTCTCGGCGACCAGCGAGAGGCTTTCCTTAAAGTCGTTCTCGGTTTCGCCGGGGTAGCCGACAATGAAATCGGTGGAGACGGCGGCTTCCGGCGCGGCTTCGCGTATCCTGGCTACTATGTCAAGATACTGCGCCCGGGTGTAGCCGCGGCGCATGGCTTTAAGTATCCTGTCGGAGCCGCTCTGAACCGGCAGATGCACATAGCGGGCGATCTTCGGGTTGGCTTTAAAAACCTTAAAAAAAGCGTCGTCGAAAAAAAGCGGATGCGGGCTCATAAAGCGCACGCGCAGGACGCCCGGCACTGCGGTGGTTTTCTCTAGCAGCTGCGCGAAAGAGAGAGAGCCCTCCGGTGTCTTGTAAGCGTAAGCGTTAACGGTCTGGCCCAGCAGGATAATTTCCCTTGCGCCGCCGGCGGCCTTGGTCTCGGCTTCGGCAAGTATCTCTTCGGGCGGCAAGTATATGGCCGGGCCCCGTACGGACGGCACGATGCAGTATGAGCACTTAAGTGAACATCCCCGCATAGCGGTAACGTAAGCGGAAACGGCTGGACTGCTAGGCAGCTGGGCGGCGGCACGGCTGGGCGGCTGAGCGGCTGGATGACTGGACGGCCGCGCAGGCTCGCCTTGCTTCCGCGTGTCTGTGCAGTCTGGCTGTCTAGCGGTCAAGCCGTCTCGCTGCCTAGCTTCTTCATCGCTGTCTAGCTGTTTTGCCGCCAAGCTGTCACGCTGAGTTGATCCAAAGAGCAACTCCACGGCCGCATCCACGCTGTCTATGTCTTTTGCGCCTATAACTTCATCGACGAAGGGGAAGCGGTTCTTTAAATATTTCCCCCCCAGCTTCTGTGCGGCGCAGCCTACGATAAAGATCTTGCCGTCGGGGTGTTTTTCTTTCCAGACGCGCAGGCGGCCTATCTGGGAGATGGCCTTATCCTCGGCGCGCTGGCGGACAGTGCAGGTGTTCACGACAACGGCGTCGGCGGTTTTAAGTTCGTCGGTGAGGGTGAAGCCGTGTTTATGGAAGGAGGAGGCGATAAGCTCAGAGTCGGCCTCGTTCATCTGGCAGCCGAATGTAATGATGTGCACAAGTCTGGCGGCCCGGCCCGCGGCGGGCGGGGCCGCCGGTTTTTCTGGTTTCTGCATTTGTTTTTTTCCTCAAAAATTAAATAATTAAATGGCGCAAAAAATTCTGCATTTTTAATTTTTTTG
>Ga0118677_10000263_pt1 | contig 113590 bp, 99 predicted proteins | sample AliMusrvi5mmetaG_FD_86154 | JGI IMG/M metagenome (GOLD analysis project Ga0118677, IMG submission 86154)
TCCGAACTTTTTTGCTTTTTAAAAAATCCGAATTTAAATTTAAAATTTCTGCGCGCGCAGAATTAAAATTAAATATAAATTCCCAAGGTTTTTTGAACTCGACGGAAAGCCGCCGCCTGCCCCTACGGAAGTTTCAGGGCTGGCGCCCTGAGGAAACGCAGAGCGTTTCCCGAACCGATCTTCTTCTTTATCGCCGCACGTAAGGCCGTCTTAGCTTTGGTAAGCAAAGCCGGCCTTACGCTCGGCGGAGAGTTGCAGAATTAGCCCTTAATGCCGGTTCCGCCCTGCTGGGCCAAACCGGCATTAAGCGCAAGGTATGGGGAGGTCTTATGCAAAATCAAGACATGCGGTACTTTCTTTATGCCAGGAAATCCACAGACGAACCTGACAGGCAAATTCTATCCATAGAGGCGCAGCTCGCAGAACTGCGCGAATACGCCAAGAAAGAGAACCTCATAATCGTTAAAGAGTTCATCGAGAGCAAGACCGCCAAGGAACCTGGCCGCGAAATCTTCAATGATATGATCGCCTCCATAGAGGACGGCAAGGCACAGGGCATAATTGCCTGGCACCCCGACCGCCTCGCGCGTAATTCCATAGATGGCGGACGCATCATCTATCTGGTGGACACCACCAAGATAACCGCCCTAAAGTTCCCTACCTTTTGGTTTGACCCCACGCCGCAGGGCAAGTTTATGTTATCTATCGCGTTCGGCCAATCCAAATACTACGTTGATAACCTATCGGAAAATATCCGGCGCGGCTTCCGCCAGAAACTCCGCAATGGCATTTGGCCTTGTTGCGCCCCGCTCGGCTACCTGAACGACAAGGACACACGGACGATCTATCCGGATAAAGACCGGGCGGTCTTTATCCGGAAGACCTTTGAACTTTACGCGACCGGAGACTACCCGCTGGCCGAAGTCCGCAGGATTATGAACGAGGCTGGCATGAAAGGACGGCATACCGCCCTTTCAGTAGGCAATTACCAGTATATGCTCAAGAACCCCGTCTATTACGGTCTTATAAGGTATAAGGGCGAACTCTATGAGGGTAAGCACGAACCGATCATAACCAAGGCATTGTTCGATACGTGCCAGGCCGTAATGCTCCGTAAAAGCAAGCCCAAGGGGCCAAGGTTGAAGCCTTACATCTATCGCGGGGTCTTCCACTGTTCCACTTGTGGCTGCTTCATTACCACGGAAACACAGAAGTCTCATAATTACCTGCGGTGCACAAAACGCAAAGGGCCTTGCGACGAGCCGTTTGTCCGCGAGGAAATTATAGAGGAACAAATAAAAGGAGAACTAAAATCTGTTTCCTTACCCCCGGCCCTGGCCAATGGGCTCATCCTGATAGCGGAGAAGGAGCGAGCCGCATTGGCCCAGGCCGGGGAGAGTGCCCGGCAAAAGCTGCGAGGTGAGTTGGTTATCCTTACAGACCAATTGGGCAAGTTGCTGGACCTGGTACTGCAAGGCCACCTTACACAGTCCGAGTACGCTGAGAGGAAAGCCCAATTGGTCAATGGGAAAAAGGAAATTGAAAATAAACTCGCAGCTTTTGCCCGGCAGGGAGCCAATCGGTTCGAACCGGAGATAGAACTATATCGCGAGGCAATTCACGTCGGAGAGTTGGCGGAGAGAGGAAAAGCGGAGGAAAACAGGGAAAAGTTGAAAAAGATCGGTTCGAACTTCCGTATAGGCAGGCGGCGGCTTTCCGTCGAGTTCAAAAAACCTTGGGAATTTATATTTAATTTTAATTCTGCGCGCGCAGAAATTTTAAATTTAAATTCGGATTTTTTAAAAAGCAAAAAAGTTCGGAGAGGAAGGGATTCGAACCCTTGAAACCCTTTGGGGATTTACAGACTTTCCAGGTCTGCGCCTTCAACCACTCGGCCACCTCTCCCTTTGTCGTACCCCGCGCTTAACTACATGCGCGGGGCGGATTACCGCCGGACCTCTAAAGGAAATCGGTCCGGTACTCCACGAGGGGAACTAGGTTCCCCTTCGTCGCTCACTCTGCCGCCTTCGGCGGCTCGTTCGCTGAACCCTTTCTAAGTGGTCCCCGCGCTTGCTACGAAGGAAACGCGCGGGCTTATGTTGCACCCCGCTCTTAAGACATGCGTGGTGCGGATTACCGCCGGGCTTTATAAGGTGGATCCCGGTAACTGCTTTGCTGATTATCGAAAAAGTATGGTTGGGGAAGGATTCGAACCTTCGTAGGACGTAGTCCGCTGGTTTTACAGACCAGTGCATTTGACCGCTCTGCCACCCAACCGCTTGTCGTACCCCGCGCTTAACAACATGCGCGGGGCGGATTACCGCCGGACCTCTAAAGGAAATCGGTCCGGTACTCCACGAGGGGAACTAGGTTCCCCTTCGTCGCTCACTCTGCCGCCTTCGGCGGCTCGTTCGCTAACCCCTTTCTAAGTGGTCCCCGCGCTTGCTACGAAGGAAACGCGCGGGCACTTGTCGCACCCCGCGCTTAACAACATGCGCGGGGCGGATTACCGCCGGACCTCTAGCGGAAATCGGTCCGGTGCTCTGCGAGGGAAACTACGTTTCCCTTCGCCGCTCGCTTTTCACGCCATTACAGGCGCGAATGCTCGCTGAACCCTTCTAAAAGGTCCCCGCGCTTGCTACGAAGGAAACGCGCGGGCTTATTATCAACCCTCCGCATTATCTGGAGGATATTCTAATCTCTGTCGTTGATAGTATAGCAAAAAGTTTAACCCTTTAAAACCTGAGGATTTTACGGGACAACCTTTGACCGTCTGAAAAATTGTATAATTTTATAAGAACTATTAATAAAACTTATATCCATTTTACATCGCTTTTGCTTGGCGCTTTGCCGGGGTGGAGAATTTATGTGCATTGCCGTGCCTGGAAAAATACTGTCCATTATAAAGAACACCGCCGAGGTCAATTTCAGCGGCGCAAGAAGAAAGGTGGCTTTGGATCTGGTGCCTAAGGCCCGTGTAGGGGATTATGTCCTGGTTCACGCCGGGTTCGCGATACAGGTGCTGGAGGAAGCGGAAGCAGAGGAGACGCTGAAGCTATTTGAGGAGATATATTCCCGTGAAGACCTTAAAAGGCTCTAACCGTTTCGAGTCGCCCCTCTGGCGCGATAAGGATCTGGCCGACTCGGCCCTGAAAGAGATGTCCCGCCTCGCCGCCGAAGCCGTCTCAAAGACGGGACGGGAATCGGCGCTGATGGAAGTCTGCGGCTCGCATACCATGGCTATAGCCGCGAGCGGCATGCGGCGGCTTTTCCCTAAGGGACTGAAAATGCTTTCCGGGCCCGGCTGTCCGGTCTGCGTCACTGCGCAGGGGGATATCGATCTTATTCTTGAACTCGCCGCGCGCCCCGGAGTGACCATCGCGACTTTCGGCGATATGCTGAAAGTCAAAGGTTCCAACGGCCTGGACCTTCATTCGCTGAGGGAAAGAGGCGCCAGTGTGAGCGTTGTTTACTCTCCTATCGACGCCGTCGAACTGGCCAAGGAAGATCCGGGTCGGCAGGTCGTTTTTATCGGCGTGGGTTTTGAGACCACCGCGCCGGTGATCGCCGGCACCGTGCTGCGCGCGCGGAACGAAAATGTCGGGAATTTTTCCGTTATCCCGCTCTTTAAACTGGTCCCGCCGGCGCTGGAACTGTTATTGAAGGATCCCGGTCATAATATTTCAGGTTTTATGCTGCCCGGGCATGTGAGCGCCATTATCGGCCTCGCGCCCTACAGATTCGTGGCGAAGAAATACTCGGTGCCGTGCGTGGTTACGGGCTTCGAGCCGCTTGATATCCTCGCGGGTATAAACATGCTTCTCAGGCAGATAATTTCAGGCGGGCCGGAAGTGGAGGACGAGTATTCAAGGGCCGTAAAGGCGGAAGGCAACCCGCGTGCGCTTGAAATAATGCGCGAAGTTTTCACGGTCGCCGCGGCGCGCTGGCGGTCAATCGGACTTATCAGGAAATCGGGCCTCGGCTTCAGCAAGGCCTTCTCGGACTTTGACGCCGTCAAACGTTTTAAACTGTCTTACCGCTCCGCTCCCGAGCCGAAGGGCTGTATCTGCGGCGGCATACTTCTGGGCAAGGCAGTTCCCGCGGATTGTAAACTTTTTTCCCGCGTCTGTACGCCCGCTAACGCCGTTGGGCCCTGCATGGTCTCTTCGGAAGGCGCCTGCGCGGCCTGGTTCAAATACGGAGGATGAAAAAAGCCACACGTCTCAAGTCACAGGTCACAAGCCGGACCGCCAGAAAGCTGTCAAGTCCGGCGGTACCATAAATACTTGTGACATGCATCTTGCGACTTGCCAAATATGAACATAGAAACCTTAAAAGTCTTCAGGGACCTCGTGGATACCGGGAGTTTTTCAAAGACCGCGGAACTTAATTATATTTCACAGTCCGCCGTCAGCCAGCAGGTAAAAAAGCTGGAACTTATCCTTAAGTGCAGGCTGTTCACGCGCCTGGCGAATAAGATCCTGCTCACTCCCTGCGGTTCGAAGTTCTACGAAACCTCCAAAAAAATAGTTCTTCTCTATGAGAACTCGATGGTTTCCATCAAACAGCTCGCGGTCTTCACAGCCGCGGAGGAAGTGAAGATCTCCACTATTTACAGCGCGGGCGTGTATCTGCTGCAGGGGTATATCCGTAAATTTATGGCCACCCACCCCAACACTAAAGTGAGCGTCGAATACCGGCAGTTCTCCCAGATACAGGGCGACATCGTCTCGGGCCGCGCCGATTTCGGCATCATGGCCTGTCCTTACCGAAAGCTCCAGGGTATCACCATGCTTCCGATAGGCGTGGACGAGATGGTTCTTCTGACCAGCACGTCGGATAAACTGGCCCGGAAACGCACGGTGGGCGTGCGCGAGGTGGAGGGTATGGATTTTATCGTTTTCGATAAGGTTTTCCCGTCCAGGAAATATGTGGACGATTTCTTAAAAAAGCACTCCGTCAAGGTCAAGATAAAAATGGAGCTGGATAATATAGAAACCATTAAGACCGCCGTCTCTTCCGGCGCCGGCCTTTCGATCCTGCCTCTGTCGGCGGTGCGCGATGGGGAGCGGGATAATAAGCTGCATATAGCCCGGTTCACCGACGCCGAAGTCTTCAGGCCGCTTTATCTCATTTACAATAAGTCGCGCAAACTGCCCGCTTCGGCGAAAGCTTTCCTCGAGATCCTGCAGGAAAAGCCGAAACCGGCCGCCCCGGCCGGACTTTGAGGACATGGACATGGACATTGAAACAACGATAAAACTGGGACACGGAAGCGGCGGCCGCATGACCCACGAGCTTATCGAGCGGCTGTTCCTCAAGGCTTTCTTTAATCCGGCGCTGGCGCCGCTCGAAGACGCCGCCGAGCTCAGGGCCGGAAAAGAGCGTCTCGCTTTCACCACCGATTCCTATGTCGTCGACCCGCTGAAATTCCCGGGCGCGGATATCGGCCGCATAGCCGTGTGCGGAACGGTGAACGATCTGGCCGTTAAAGGCGCGAAACCGCTGGCTCTTTCGGCCGCTTTTATCATAGAGGAAGGCTTTTCCCTGGCCTTGCTGCGGGAGCTGACGGGGTCCATGAAAAAAGCCGCCCGCGAAGCCGGGGTCCTTATCGTGACCGGCGATACTAAAGTGGTGGAAAAAGGGAAGGCCGACAAACTTTTCATCAATACCTCCGGAGTCGGGCTTATCCCCGCCGGACTTAAGCTTTCTTCAGCTTCGATCAGGCCCGGCGACGCCGTTATTTTGAGCGGCCGTCTCGCCGATCACGGTGTGGCGGTCATGAACGCGCGTAATCGTCTGGGCTTTAGCGGGGACATTAAAAGCGACGCGGCGCCGCTGAACGCAATGATCGCGCGCGCCCTTAAGGCCTCGTCTAAGATCAGGGCCGTCCGCGATATTACGCGTGGAGGCCTCGGCACCGTTCTGAACGAAGCCGCCTTGGCCTGCCGGGCCTCCATAGAGATCGACGAGAACGAGCTCCCCGTAAAACCGGCGGTGGAAAACGCCTGCCGCCTGCTGGGACTGGACCCGTTATTTGTAGCCAATGAGGGCAAAGCGGTTTTCTTCGCGGCAGCCCCGGAAGCGGGGAAAATAGTCTCGGCCCTGCGCGCCGATAAATATGGAAGAGAGGCTCGTGTCATAGGCCGGGTCCTGAAGGAAAAAGAGCCGCAGGTCCGCCTTAGAACCTCCATCGGCGGGGGCCGTCTGATCATGATGCTTGAAGGCGAACAGCTGCCGAGAATATGCTGATGAAGAAAACATTATACTGGCTGTTAAGCCTGGCAATAACCTTGTTTTTCGCCGTTTTCCAGCGTCTTACCGGCCCTACCTATCCGGTAAAGGGCGGCCTGATTCTGGACGGAGGTACGCCGGTTTCATTCCGCCTGCCCACGAGCTGCACCATAGCGGGGAGCGACTGTCTTATCAAGATCAAATCTCCCGTGGAAATAAAAGGCCGCGTTTCCTGGCGGCGTTTGAATACCGGCGAACCCTGGATGGAAACGGAAATGAATTACCGGGGCGGGATCCTTTCCGCGCAGCTCCCGGACCAGCCTCCCGCCGGAAAGCTCGAGTACCGCGTTCTCCTGGAACAAAAAAAGGGCGACCTTGAACTGCGCGCCAAGCCGGTGATTGCCAGGTTCAAAGGGCATGTACCGGCGGTCATACTCGTGCCGCATGTTCTGTTCATGTTCCTGTTCATGCTGTTTTCGGTCCGTATTTTCATCACCGTCTTTACCATGGATACGGTGATAAAACACGCCGTGACGTTTAATATCCTCTTTCTGGTGCTGGGCGGATTTGTTCTCGGTCCGCTCACTCAATTCTACGCTTTCGGGTCTTATTGGACCGGCTGGCCGTACGGCCGCGACCTGACCGATAACAAAACCCTGATCATGCTCGGGTTCTGGGCGGCGGCTCTTTACTCCGTTTTCAAGTCAAAAAAATTCAAGCCCTGGCTTCTGGCCGCTTTTGCCGTTACCGCCCTGGTCTACCTAGTGCCGCACAGCATGTTCGGCAGCGAGCTGGATTATAACAAAGGCCGGATCGTGACCGGCGGAAAATAAACATCACACGAAGCCACGAAGGCACGAAGAAGAATAAACAAAAGAATAATCCACAGATTACGCAGATTGCCGCAGATTCAGATCCGGCTTTTCTGATTTATAATATGCGTTAATCTGTGAAATCTGCGGATTAAAATGCCGGGTTCTTAAAAAAGCATCAGGAATGAACACGAAGAACACATAGTTCGGAACAGATAAGGGCACTAAGTTTTCCGGACACTATCTTTGTGAACTTTCCGTTTAAAACTTTGTGACCTTTTTTTACAGCTTTTTTTGTTAATATAATGTCCGGAATTATCAGAAAGAAAATTATTATAAAGGGCGTCGTTCAGGGCGTCGGCTTCAGGCCGCACGTCTATAAGCTCGCGCTTGAGCGCCGCCTCTCGGGCTGGGTCAGGAACGATTCTGCGGGCGTTACTATCGAGGCCCAGGGGCGCACGGCCGACCTGGACCGGTTCATCAAAGAGCTTGAAGCCCGCAGACCGCCGGCCGCGCGGATAGACTCGCTTAAGACATCCGCCCTTAAGAAGGGGGCCGGCGGAGATTTTACTATCATAAAAAGCGGGGGAAGAACAAAAACGGAAGCGCGCATCCCGCCGGACCTAGCGCTTTGCCCGGACTGCCGGCGCGAACTGCTCGATCCCTCGGACCGGCGCTATCTTTACCCTTTTACCAATTGCACCAATTGCGGCCCGCGCTTCACCATCGTTAAAAATATTCCTTACGACCGTCCGCTGACCACGATGAAGCGGTTCAAGATGTGCCCCGACTGTCTCGCCGAATACCGCGACCCGCTTGACAGGCGTTTCCACGCCCAGCCTAACGCCTGTCCGGCCTGCGGTCCGAAAGTCAGCGTCATTCTGGGCGGCAGGCGCTTTGACGGGCTTAGCGCGCTCGAACTGGCGGCCGAGTATCTGGCCGCCGGGAAGATCATCGCGCTGCAAAGCCTGGGGGGCTTCCACCTGGCTTGCGATTCCGGCAGCGCCGAGTCCGTAGGCAGATTGCGGCGTTTAAAAGACCGCCCCGCAAAACCTTTCGCCGTTATGGCCGGCTCTTCGGTGGAAGCCGGCAAATTCTGTCTGCTCACTGAACCCGAGCGCGCGATCCTGGAGTCGTCCGCCGCGCCCGCCGTGATGCTGAAGAAAAAGTATCCGTCCGCGCTGGGCTATGTCGCGCCAGGACTCGATACTATAGCCGTGATGCTCCCGTACACTCCGCTGCACGCCGTTCTTTTTCAGCTTTTGCGCACGGCCGGTTTTAAGAGGCCTTTACTCATGACTTCGGGAAACCGCCGGGACGAACCTATCTCAAAAGACCTTATGGAAGCCGCGGCTAACCTGAAGCCGCTGGCCGATCTTATAGTTTTTCACGACAGGGAGATCTATAACCGCGCGGACGATTCGGTGGGCTTTTTCGCCGCCGGAGCTTTCCGTCTTATCCGGCGGGCACGAGGCTGGGCGCCCGAATCAGTACAGCTGCCGTCCGCGGGCGGCGTATGCACGCTTGGCTGCGGCGCAGACCTTAAAAGCGTCTTTTGCCTCACGCGCGGCAGGGAGGCGTTCCTCTCCCAGTATATCGGAGACCAGAGCGAATACAAGAACCAGAAATTTTACGCCGAAACTTTGGCCAAGACGCGAACCCTTTTAAAGGTAAATCCGGTGCTCATCGCGCATGATCTGCATCCGGATTACTATTCCGCTAATTACGCGCGCTCGCTCAAGGGAGTTAAAATCCCGGTACAGCACCATGTGGCGCACGTCCTCAGTGTCGCCGCCGAGCACGCAATTGAAAGCCCCTTCATCGGGGTCGCCCTGGACGGCACAGGCTACGGCGCGGACGGACATATCTGGGGTTCTGAATTTTTCGTTATTAAAGGAAATACCTGGCGGCGGGCCGCGCACCTTAAATATTTTGCCCTTCCAGGCGGGGACGCCGCGGCACGGGAAGTCTGGCGCTCGGCCCTGTCCCTGCTGAAAGCCGCCCTTGGCCAGGGTTGGAGGCGGGAAGCGGGCGCGCTTTTCAGCGGTGTGGACGCGGGGATGCTTGATACCGTGGAGCAACTTGCCGTCAAAGGACTGAACGCGCCTCTGACCTCCAGCATCGGCAGGCTTTTTGACGCCTTCGCTTTTATCGCCGGGCTTGGAGCCGAGGCGACTTATGAGGGCCAGGGTCCGATGGAACTGGAAAGCCTCTGCCGGAAGCCGGCGGCGCGAGGGTATTCTTTTGCCCTCGAAAAGAAAGACGGGGTTTACATAATAGACCCGGCTAAGGCCGTTCTTGGAGCGCTGCGCGAGCCCGGACCCGGCCGTGCTAACGCTATCTCGGAAAAATTCCACGCCGGCCTGGCGGCGGCTCTTATCAAAACCGTTTCGGCTATCAGTCTGGAAACGGGTATTAAGACGGTGGCGCTGTCAGGCGGAGTTTTTCAGAACCGCACCCTGCTGACCCTCGGGCTGGACAAATTAGCGAGGGCGGGTTTTAAAGTATTCGCCAACGAGAAAGTTCCGGCCAACGACGGCGGCATAGCGCTGGGCCAGGTCTATTACTTATTAAAAGGCTTCCGCCCGGCTCATTAATTGCCCTTCCCAAAAAATCAGATAAAACTGAATAATTCCTTTTTGTATAATAATTAAAGTTCTGGCGGAGGAATCCGGTGTAATTCCGGAGCTGCCCCGCAACGGTAATGTCCGCGCGCTTCACGCGCGCGGATAAGCCCGGTCGACCGCCAGAATGGCCGCAGCCCTCCAGGGAAGGCGTTCCTCCTCCGCTATCGGGAGCAGCGCTCCGCCTGTTTTGCAGCGGTCAATACTCGCGGGAGGAAAAATGAACCGTCTTGCATTGTCGTTCCTGCTGTACCTTTCTTCATCAAACCTATATTCAGGAGAAAAGACAGGCCCCGAAGTGTTCTTTTCGGTTTCACGCACGGCCGACTATCGCTGCCTCGCTCCCGCCGACGCGGAAACGATGGACACGGCCTCTATCGAAAAAGCCGGCGCCAATTCCATTGCCGGTCTGCTGGAAGAGGCCTCGCCGCTCAATATCCGGAGATTGAACGGGCCTTTTGGCCTGGCCACCGTTTCAATGCGCGGTTTCCAGTCAAAGCAGACCGCCGTGTATATGGACGATATAAAGGTTCCTGCCGATATCACCGGCACCGTGGACCTGTCCGTGCTTCCAGCTGCCGGGCTGGGAAAAGTGGAGATACTTCCGGGCGCGGCGTCCTCTATTTACGGCTCCAGCGCCGAGGGGGGCGTGGTACAGCTGTTCACCCGCCGCCTCACTCCGGGAGCGCGGATCGCGCAGGCCGGCGCGGAATTTTCAGCTTTTAATACCAGTGACTACTTCGCTAAAGCGGGAGCCGCCGGGCGGACCGCCGAAGTTTTTTTTGCGGGGTCCGCTGATTCTTCCGACGGTTTTCAGCAGAATTCTAAAATAGATAAAGGGGCGGCCAACGGCCGCGCGTCGCTCGACCTTGGCACGGCCGGCAGACTGACCGTGACAGGCTTATTCTCCAGGCTAAGAACCGGCCTGCCATCCGGAACACCCGTGCCGGCCGGCGACTGGAACGGGTCCAGGGAAAAAACGGCCAATTCCGTTACGGACTGGCAAACCTCCAGACGGGGAGCCGTTTCCGCCTCATGGAACGGCGGCGGCGGGAGTTTCGCGTATAGGGTTGATTCCGCGCGCTCCGCCAATGATATAGAAGCCTTTCAGAGGGGGAGCCTCAGCAAGGCGAAGGTCCTGGATACGTCGGTATCAGCCAGGCTGACCCTGTTCAAAACCGCCGTGCTGGGCGCAGAAAGCCTGGCGTCTTCTCTGGATTCCGCAACTTACGGCGGCCATTCGCTGAATTCTTCCGGATTCTTCGCGCAGAAAACTATTAAGGCCTCAAAAGGGCTCGAATTTACTCCCGGCGCAAGGGTGGACAGGAGCGGCGTGTATAAGAGCCGGATCAGCCCGAAACTTTCGGCGGTTTACGCTCCGGATGAAAAGTGGAAGTTCTCGGCTTCAGAAAGTTACGGGTTTCAGGCGCCTACTTTCGCCGACCTCTACAACCCCTGGGCCGCGCCCGCCCCCGGCCTTAAGCCCGAAACCAGCCTGAATTCCAGCGCGGCGGTCTATTATGGCTCGCCCGACGGCTGGTATGCCGGCCTGAGCGGCTATTATTCCGACATAAGGGACCGCATAGCGCTAGATCCCGTCACCTGGGCGGCGGCGAACCTGGACTCGGGCTTCAACACCGGCTTTGAGACGCAGGCAGGGTACCGTATCGGCGGCTCCGGTTTCTCAGCCGGTTACGTCCGGAACGTAAGCAAGGTAAAGACCGGCGGCTCCGCCTTTGAGCCGCTGAATTTCAACCCGAGGGACCGCTTTACCGGCTCCGTCACTTACGCTCTCGCAGGCTGCGACGCGGTTTTAAGCGGGAGGGGCGTATCCGAGCAATATACCGGACGAGGTAAAACCGGTCTGCGCCTGCCGGAATACTGGGTGTTCGGGCTGACCGTTTCCAGGAATTTAGGCTCCGCCGAAGTCTGGGGCGGCATCTCTAATTTGTTAGACCGGCATTACGCCGAGACGGCGGACTCCTTCAACGGGTGGTTCCCGCAACCCGGGCGGTTTTTCTCGGCCGGGCTTAAGATCGGCTTTCTCTGAAGAGCCGCGTCTTCCGCTCCTCCTTTATCGGAGGATTTGGGATTTGCCGGCCCCGTTTTGTTGTGCTACAATATGTATAAAGGTGGCACGATGACCGATAAGCTTGTAAGGTCCGGCGTCTCTCCGGAGCGGGAGCTCCTCCGGAAGTACGACGCCTTTATGGGCGCCGAAAGCTGCTGGACATGCGGCAGGCTTAAATCGGCCAAAGGCGTAAAAGACGCACTCTCGGCGCTGCGCCATCCGGCAGATAAATCTTTTAACTATCGGTACCACGAATATACGCCAGCAGCACATGGCGCGGTAATGGAGGTGATAAAAATGCAAAGCGGAGCCATATATCTGACGGCGGCGTCCATAGCCTTTATTCATACCGTTCTCGGGCCGGACCATTATGTTCCTTTCGTCGCGCTTTCAAAAGCCCGCGGCTGGCCGGCCAATAAGACGGCTTTAGTCACCTTCTTTTGCGGCGTCGGACATGTCGGGAGTTCCGTTTTGATCGGTCTGGCAGGCATCGCGACGGGCGCGGCCGTTTCCCGGCTGCGCTGGGTGGAAGGTTTGCGGGGTGACGCGGCCGGCTGGCTGCTGCTTTCTTTTGGTTTTGCTTACATGGTCTGGGGCGTAAAAAAAGCCGTAAAAGGCGAGAAGCATTCTCATCTTCATTCTCACGGCGGCGGCCGGGAGCATGAGCACGGGCACTGCCACGAGGAGGCTCACGCTCATCCGCACGGTGGAAAAGCTCTCCTGACCTTTTGGGCGCTGTTCATCGTTTTCGTCTTAGGGCCCTGCGAGCCGCTGATCCCGGTGCTCATGTATCCGGCGCTGAAGATCGGAATGGGAGTGGCTCTTACCGCCGCCGCGGTTTTCTCTATAGTCACTATTTCGGCTATGCTGTCCGCCGTTTACCTGCTGCGGCGCGGCATAAGCTTTTTTCCGGTAGAGCGTATGGAGCGCTACGCGCACGCCTTAGCGGGTTTCGCTATCTTTGCCTGCGGGATAGCCGTGAAGAGCGGATTATAATTCCCCCGGCCTTTACGTCTTTTTTTGATAAAATATCCCCTCTGATGCAAAAATTACGGTTCAATTTTATTTTACCGATGCTTCTCCCGTTCCTAACCCCGTGCGCCCAAGCGCAGCGTCTTGGGCCCGTGGCCGCGCCCGATACGCCGATAGACACATCTTATCCGAAGCTTGAGCAGTTCGCCTGCCTGCACGACTACTCCGTAATGTGTACCACTTCTCCCCCGACCGAAGTTACAGAGGCGGAAGTGGTCGACCTGGAGGAAGGAGAGGAAAGCGAAGACCAGATTTTTATAAGCAGCGGGCTGACGCACGCGCCGGAGCCGGTTAATCTCGGCGGTAACGGCAAGCTTACGCTGACCAGGAACGATAACGGGGAAAAACTCACCGTGCGGTACCGCCGGCCGGACGGTTCCTACGACCCCGAAGCGCTGGCCAAACTGGACCACATTATGCGCTGCAGCCTTACCGGGCGCGAGATCCATATGTCCGTTAAGCTGATAGAGCTGCTGGACGCCGTAGAGGACAAGTTCGGAAAAAAGGGACTCACTCTTTTAAGCGGCTACCGCACTTTTAAAAATAACGGCCGGACTCCCGGCGCCGTAAAGTACAGCCTGCACATGATGGGCTGGGCCGCCGACATAAAGATCCCTGGCTACAGTTCCACCAAGGTCAAAAAATACGGGCAGAAGCTGGGGGTCGGAGGCGTGGGGTATTATCCTTACAAAGGATTTACGCATCTTGATGTCGGACGGTCCCGTTACTGGGTCGTCAGCCGTCCTCCTCGCAGGCGCCACAGCCGCCGCGGGAAAAAGCCCGCTCCGGCCCGAAAAGCGCCCGGCGCGCGTAAAACCGCCGCGGCTCAGCGCAAGATAGTTCCAAAACAGAAGTCTCTAAAACGAAGATCATAAAATAAGAGCCCCGGCGTTAGATCCTTCGGGTGAAGTATCAAGGCCGGGGCTTTTTTAGAAGGATCAGTTTTCCAGGACCAGGACCGTATTGGGCGGAAGGAAGGCAGGAAGTTCGCGCTTCTCCGCGAAAAGCGGCCGCCAGTCCTTCAATTGCTTCTGGTCCAGCGGAGCGGCATCGGCGTTCGTGTTCAGCAATACCAGATATTTGTGAGAGTCCTTTTTTAGCGCAGTCGCGCTTAGCAACGGACTAAGTCCGGACGGCGGGTCTATCTTCTTGCCTTCCATGAACACCGGCGCTATGCTGTTCAGCTCGGACGCCATCTTTTCGTAAGTGCCCCAGCGTTCCGGACGGTCGGGCAGCGTTGTGCCGTCGGAAGAGGTGAACCTGTAATAGAAAATTCCTTTAGCGCCGCGCGCCAGCGCCAGATAGGTCATAAAGCGCACCTGTTCGAAAGTGGGGAAACCGCCCACTTTTTTCGCCCTGCGCTGCGGGAATTCCATCCAGTCGAAAGCCTGCAGCACCGCCCAGACCGGCTTGTCGGGATTTTTGGCGTCCATAGCCTTGGCGCCCTGCCGTGTCAGTACCACCTGCTGGCCCACCGAGCCCAGTTCCAGGTGCGGTACCGGATACCAGTCCACCATCAGCGCGTCGGCGACGCTGCCGTAAGTTAAAGCGGCTATTCCTTCGCCCATTACAAAGGCGGTCTTTTGATCTGGCGACCAATCTTTTGTCCGGCGGTCAAGTTTCGCCAGATCCGTTAAAGGCAGTTTGTGCACCTCCGGCTCATCATAAAGGTACCAGGCCAGCATCGGCCAGCTTTTGGCCTCTTTGTCGAAAGCCGAGCCTATCACCTTGTCCGGATAAGCGGTCATTTTAAGTCCCAGCTTCCCGGCCTCTGCGGCCAGCTCCGCCAGTTGTTCGGGAGCCTGCACACCGGTCTCGAAGCAGTTAAACCCCGCCTTCTTTAAGTCCTGCAGTTCCTGAGGTTTGTTTACATCGTACATGCACAACGGCATATCTTCGCCGGCCAGGAGAGGAGCCGCCGCTGCGAACGAAAGAAGCAATAATATGATTTTCATAGTCCTGTTATTTTAGCACATCCGCGGACTTGGATTGACAATTTGGTGCATTGCCCGAAGTGTTTCAATTAAGAACTTTGCGTGCTGGTCGAGTAAGAATTATCGTATTCGGAGGTTTGTTCCAGATTTGGCTTTCTGTCTTAACGTTTAATATCATACAAATCATATTAATCATACAAACCGAACATTTTTTCGTAAAAATATAGTAAAATAAAATGCGGTCGGCGGTTCGCGCCAAATACCATTGAGAGAGCGGCCTTCCGAATCGGTCCGACCGTCAATTCCCGCGGTCAATCGCATACAGCCGGATAGTCCGGTAAGTTTATATGTCATTATCCGAAAAAAAAGACCTCCTTAGCGGCAAAGTTCAGCCCTCCGAGGTAATAAAACTTTCCCTGATGGAGGGCGCTTTCGAAGCAGCGAACAGCTTCACTGATTCCTTCAAACTGTCCAGTGTTTCGTCTCCACGGCCGTCTACGGGACGTTCAGTTCACCGGACGAACGGTTCCGCCGGATACTCGTCCCGCCGCCCGTCAACCCGTACTCCGGCCGTCCCTCCCATACAGCCAGCCGCTCCTCCTCCGGCCTCCATGCCTCCTGAGGCCCCCGCGCATTCCGAACTTAACCTTCGCCGCAAAACATATTGACTTAAAAAACTTGAGTTTAAGTTTTCCGCCCGCCTGCGGACGCGGCTCGGGAGGAGCGAGTTCCTCCGGGCCGGTCCGGCATGGCCGCGCGCTTTTAGGATCGCGGCCTCCGCCGATCGGCGTAAATTTCACAGTGAAGTTTCCCACGAGCCGCGATAATTGCTATAATACGATAATCACGACGACGGGACCTGCCCGCCGGCGTTATTTTAAACGCTATTCTATCTGGTTCAAGAGGAATATCTATGACAAAGAACAACATCGTAGTTTCAGTGGTGGGGCTTGGTTATGTCGGATTGCCTGTGGCTGTGGCTTTCGGTAAGATACGGCGCACGATCGGGTTCGATATAAACAAAAGAAGGATAGAAGAGCTTAAGACAGGAAATGACAGGACAAATGAGGTCTCTTCCGGAGATCTGAAAGCCGCGGATATACTTTTTACGACCGAAATTTCCGATCTTAAAACCGCCAATTTCCATATTGTCGCCGTGCCCACGCCTGTGGATAACGCCAACCAGCCGGACATGTCTTTAGTGCTGCGCGCGTCCGAAACGGTGGGTAAAGCCTTAAAGAAGGGGGATATCGTGGTTTATGAATCCACAGTTTACCCCGGCGCCACGGAAGACGAATGCGGTCCCGTTCTGGAAAAAGCCTCGGGTCTTAAATGCGGTGTGGATTTTAAAATAGGCTACAGCCCCGAGCGCATAAATCCCGGCGACAAAGAGCACGCTTTTACAAAGATAACCAAGATCGTTTCCGGCCAGGACGCGGAATCATTGGAGACGATCGCTACCGTTTACGGGTCGGTGCTGACCGCCGGTGTGCACCGCGCCGCGACCATAAAAGTCGCCGAGGCGGCCAAAGTGATCGAAAACACCCAGCGCGATATCAATATTGCGCTGATGAACGAGCTGGCGATAATTTTCGACAGGCTCGGCATCGATACCGAGTCGGTCCTTGCGGCGGCCGGCACAAAGTGGAACTTCCTTAAATTCAAGCCGGGATTGGTGGGCGGACACTGTATCGGAGTCGATCCGTATTATCTGACCCACAAAGCTGAAACGGTCGGCTATATCCCCCAGGTCATACTAGCCGGGCGCAGGATAAACGACAGCATGGGTAAATTCATCGCCCAGCGCACGATCAAAGAAATGATCCGCGCGGGCCACGACGTCAGCGGCTGTACTATAACCGTGCTGGGCCTTACTTTTAAGGAAAATTGCCCGGACTTGCGAAATTCCAAGGTCATGGATATTATCAATGAACTGAAAGACTACGGGGTTAACGTGCAGGTCTGCGACCCCGAGGCCGATCCCGAAGAGGCGGTACATGAATACGGCATTACCCTGACCCCCATGGCCAAGTTAAAGCCGGCCTCGGCCGTGGTCTTGGCCGTCGCGCATAAGAGCTTTTGTAAACTGACCGCCCCGGAACTGCTGAAGCTGATGAAGGATAAGCCCGTGCTTATAGATGTTAAATCCGTTTATAATGCCAGCGTCATGAAGCAGAGCGGCATCTCCGTCTGGAGGCTGTGAGCAAACGGAATCCGCACCCGCAAAAGCATTAAGATATTAAGAACCGTTTTCAATCGTTAATTTATGAAACCTTTTGATAAACCGATACTAGTTACAAAGCCGTTCCTCCCGCCGTTGAAAGAATTTACGGAAGGTCTTAGCGAGATTTGGGATAATGCCTGGCTCACCAATAACGGCCCTATTCTTGGGAGGTACACTAAAGAGCTTGAGTCGTACTTTCATTCGAAGAATATCTGCCTGTTCAATAACGGCACCCTTGCCCTTCAGATCGGCCTGCAGGGGATGCAGATAAGCGGTGAGGTTATAACCACACCGTTTACTTTTGTGGCGACAACCCACGCGCTGTACTGGAACAGGATCCGGCCTGTGTTCGTGGATATCGAACCCGATTATTACACCTTGGACCCGGAGAAAGTGGAAGCGGCCATCACACCGTGGACCACGGCTATTCTCGCCGTCCATGTTTTCGGTAACCCCTGCCGTCTGGATGCGCTTGCTGCTATCGCAAGAAAACATAAATTGAAATTGATCTATGATGCCGCGCACGCTTTTGGCGTTCAGATCAATGGTAAGTCAATCGCCCATTACGGCGATCTGTCCATGTTCAGTTTCCATGCCACCAAGCTGTATCATTCAATTGAAGGCGGCATGCTTATGTTCCCGGACGCCGGCTGGAAAAAAACTTTTGATTATTTGAAAAACTTCGGATTTGAGAACGAGCTTGAAGTCGTGATCCCAGGCACTAACGCGAAGATGAACGAGTTCCAGGCATTAATGGGCATGCAGGTATTAAAACATATGCCCGACCTTGTCGCGAAACGGGATGCTATCGCCGCTGTTTATCGAAAAAGGCTTTCGCATATCCCCGGCATAAAAGTTCCTCCAGCGCTGCCGAAAGGCGTAACCCATAACTATTCATATATGCCGGTAGAGGTCCTCCCTGATTTCGCGATGGACCGCGACGCCCTTTACGAGGCGCTGAAAAAATACAATATCTTCAGCCGCCGTTATTTCTATCCGCTTGTGACCGATTTCCCATGTTACCGCGGTCTTAATGTCTCGGACCCGTTAACAGTAGCCAGAGGCGTGGCTTCAAGAGTTTTAACTCTGCCTATATATCATGACCTGGCTATCGAGGATGTTAACAGGATTTGCGACATTATTGCGCACCTCTCTGTCCAGAAATAATATCCCGCTTCGCTTATGTCTTTAAAAAAACGCGTCCTGGTTTTCCCCTGCGGTTCCGAGATCGGCCTGGAGCTGCATCGCTCCCTGGGCCGGGCGAAGGAAGTGGTTCTGTTCGGCGGGGCGTCCGTGCCTGACCATGGTGAATATGTGTATTCTCGTTATATCGGCGGTATCCCGTTCGTAGATGCTCCCGATTTTATTGAGGCGCTGAACGCCGTAATAAGAGAGAATTCCATAGATTATGTTTTTCCGGCGCATGACAGCGTTGTGTTAGCGCTGGCGAAGGCGTATGAACAAGGCCTGTTGGCCTGCCGTGTGCTGACCTCTTCCCACTCGACCTGCCGCATATGTCGCTCCAAGAAAAACACTTTGGAACTCTTCAACGGTGTTTTGCGCGTTCCTGCTTTGTATGGATCTGTCGCCGACGTGAAAGCATGGCCTGTATTTTTGAAGCCGGATGTCGGGCAAGGGTCTAAAGGCGCGCAGAAGGCTGAAAATGCTGATATCTGCGCTTTGCTGCTCAAGCGGGCCGCCGACCTCCTGATCATGGAATATCTGCCCGGTCCCGAGTTTACGGTGGATTGTTTTACCGACGCGTCCGGGGAACTGATATTCTGCCAGCCGCGCACCCGGGCCCGGATAATGAACGGTATCAGCGTGAAAACGGCGCCGGTTTCGCGGCCAGACCTTAATGAAATGGCCGGGATCATAAATGGCAAGTTGTCTTTACGCGGGGCCTGGTTTTTTCAGGTTAAAGAGGCGGAGGACGGACAGCCGGCACTTATGGAGATCGCTCCGCGCGTTGCAGGCGCAATGGGCTTTTGCCGCGGCGCCGGAGTCAATCTGCCGCTAATGACAATTTATGACGCAGAAGGGTATACCGTCAGCGCTATGCCGAACCCGGAAATGCGGGAGATGGACCGGGCTTTGAGCAACATGTTCCGATTTGATTATGACTATAGTCATGTTTATGTGGACCTGGACGATTGCCTGATCTGCGGCGGGCAGGTCAACACCGAGTTGGCGGCTTTTTTATATCAATGCATAAACAAAAATATTTCACTCCGCCTGCTGACCCGCCATGCCGGTGAACTTGACGAGACGCTCTCAAAGCACAGGTTGGTCGGCCTGTTCGATGAGATCATACATCTGAAAATGGGAGAATCCAAAGCTTCGGCCATCAAACACCTTCCCGCGATCTTTATAGATGATTCATTCGCTGAACGTTTGGATGTACGGAAGAATTTCTCAATCCCGGTATTTGCCCCGGATGCGGTGGAAGGTTTAATCATATGACCGACAAAGAAAATACGGCACACACAGCGGATCATGCTGATTGGAGAAATAATTTCTCGCCGGAATATACATTTGAAACCTTACAGCGCGTCCAGCGGACTTTGCTGGAGATGATGAAAGAAATAGACGCGATATTCAGGACTAATGGAATTCCATATTTTATATCATGGGGAACGCTTCTCGGTGCTGTGCGGCATGGCGGATTTATCCCGTGGGACGATGACCTGGATATCTGTGTCTTTGAAAGCGAGTATGAAAAGGCCATTAATCTTTTGAGAAAGCACTTATCGAAATCATATATTGTCCACGACAAACTGACCGATCCTGGTTATTGGTGCGATTGGGCAAAAATTCGCTATTTAAAATCTGAAACCGTGTGCACGCTTTGGCCCGAAGATAATAATTTTAAATACAAAGGCGTATGTATGGACGTATATAAGGTAAACAACGCGACACTTTATGAGATCGCTAAAAAAGAAAACAAATGGAAATGCGTATACAGCATAAGTTGTATTAAAAAATCCGGTCATCCATTATGGAAGAAATGCGCTCATCTGCTCCGTATGGGCTGGTGGGAGTTGCTGCTTATGGCGCGGGGAATATATAGCCTGTTCGCAAATTTAATCCGTTCCCCGCAGATGTATGTTTACTGGACGGCTGAATTCCGTTGGAAAAGGATCTTCCCTTCCAATAGTGTTCAGCCCGTCAAAGACATTCTTTTTGAAGGGATGAAGTTCTCCGGTCCAAGGGATACTGGTGAGGTTTTACGCAGCTTGTATGGCAACTATTTACAGCTTCCTCCTGTTGACCAAAGGCGGCCACATTATGATAAGGTGATCTTTTACGATTAGGAATGAAATGTATGGCGAAAGATAAATTAATTACCGGTGTAATAGGCGGGGCAGGCGTGAAAGCCGGTGTCGAACTCTTAAAACGCATTGAGGAAAAAGTGACGGGTATGGGGGCGTATCGAGACTGTCACCATCCGGAAATAATTTTATGGCAGGCGACTTCTGCGCCGTCCCGCTCTATGTTTTTGGAGGGACGCGGGCCTAGTTTTATCGGCCCTTATATTGAAGCCGCAAAAAAATTAAAAGCATGCGGCGTTAAAACAATATGCATGTCATGCAATACGGCACATGCTGCGATCAGACAAATAGAAAAAAAAGCCGGGATTCCGTTTATTGATATGCTTAAGGAGACTTCACTGGCATTGAGGAGAAAATTCCCCGGTAAAACCCGTGTCGGGCTGTTGTGTTCACAGGGAACAGCGAACTGTAAACTATACGACGCATATTTCCTGCAATATTTGCCGAAAGCAGTCGCAATTTATCCGGACCAAAAATACCAGGAGTTCGTCAACAAAGGGATCTGTGACGTTAAAAACACCAATGACATGTCCGGCGCTAACAAAATTTTCCATAAAGTCATCCGCCATCTGTCAGAAAAAAAAATCGATGTGATAGTGATCGCCTGCACCGACATCTCGCTGGCTCTGTCCGCGAAGGATTTTAAATCATGTTTTCTCGATACAACGGATGTGTTGGCCGACTCCGTAGTGGCTTTCTGGCTGGCAAATTCCAAACCGCAATTTAAAATCGGAAAGATGAAGTAGCGAGAAAAGAGATCAACCAACGGTATTGGTTGTTTGAAAGGACCTGATAAATGCGCGACACCGCTTATTGTTTTGATCTGGACGGAACAATTACAACCCAGGAAATACTGCCGATTATTTCAAAGGAACTGGGTTTGCACGAGGAGATCGCCACATTAACAGATATTACGATGCAGGGCTTTATTCCATTTGAAAGTTCTTTTAAACTTCGGGTCAAATTACTGGGGGGAGTGCCGATATCCCGCGTTCAGCGTATTGTGGGAAATGTCCCGCTGCAGCCCAAAGTAATTAAATTTGTCAACGAACATCGCAATGACTGCTATGTAATTACCGGCAATTTGGATGTCTGGGTCAAGAAATTGAAAAACAAAATATTGTGTCCGTTTTTTTGTTCGACCGCTGATTATGCCGGCGATACTTTGGGCGGGATAAAGAAAATATTGAACAAAGGCGACGCGGTAGACTCTCTGAGAAAAAAATATAAAAAGATAGTGGCAATCGGAGACGGCATGAATGACGCCCCGATGTTTGAACGGGCGGATGTTCGCGTCGCATATGGCGGGGTTCATGCGCCGGTTGAGACGCTTATTGATTTGGCGCATTTCGTAACTTATCATGAGGATGGCCTATGCAACATATTAAACACGCTGTAATTTCTTGCGCAGGGGTCGGCTCCCGTCTGGGGTTGAACATCCCGAAATGTTTGGTAGAGATAAATAACAGGAAACTGATCGATTATCAATTGGATTTGTTGAAAAACATCAAGGATGTGCGAATAGTGGTCGGGTTCAAGGAGCTGGAGGTCATCGCGCATGTCCGTAAAATAAGGTCTGATGTCACTTTTGTGCGCAACCCAAATTATGCGACGACTTCTAATTCCTACAGCCTTTATCTGGCCTCAAAAGATCTTCAAAATCCTTTTATCGCTATTGATGGGGACATGATAATCCACCGCGCGGATTTTAGAAAATTCATTGTTGAGGCGGCCTCTTCAAAAGAAAACATTATATGCGTAACCCCCGCAAAAACCACCGAGGCTGTTTTTGCAAAATTAGATTCCGATAAAAAGATAACGGAGTTTTCCAGAAAGTCAGTTTCGGCTTATGAATGGTGCGGCATCGCCTATTTGTATGATCTTACAATTTCCCCAAGTGCAGGATTTGTTTATAAACAATTCGTGAATAAATTGCCGATGAAGTCTTTTGAAATCGATTGTTATGAAATAGATACCCCCGAAGATTTGGATCTAGCGTCTTCGGAGGCTGATCGCTTGTTCGCAAAGTGAAAAACCTTTATAGAACTGAAATATGGATTCATCAAGCATCAGGCAACAGGCGTTAGGCGGGGTATTCTGGACAGCTGTCGAGCGTACGGGGACTACTGTCGCGCAGTTCGTAGTTTCAATTATCCTAGCGCGCCTTTTATCACCGGCTGAATTCGGGCTTGTAGGAATGATCGGCGTTTTCCTGGTGGTTTCGCAGTCATTCGTCGACAGCGGTTTCGGCAAGGCGCTGATCCAGCGCAAATCACCTACCCGCCTGGATGAAAGCTCTGTTTTCTATTTTAATATCATAGTATCCGTCTTCTGCATGGCGCTTCTCTGGATCGCAGCGCCATATATCTCCGCTTTCTATAAAGAGCCGGCGCTTATTGCGATAACGCGCGCTATGAGCTGTATCTTGGTGATAGGCGCCTTCGGTTCTATTCAGATCAACCTGCTGACTAAAAGCCTGGATTTTAAATCCCAGGCTTTTATCTCTATGTCCGCCACTTTGATCTCAGGGCTTATCGCAATTGCGATGGCATATCATGGCTACGGCGTGTGGAGCCTGGTCGTTATGTCAATAGTCGGCAGCTTTGTTACTTCGGTCCTTTATTGGTTCATGAGCCGCTGGCGGCCGTTGATCCAATTCAGTCTCGTCTCCCTGAAAAGCTACTTTTCGTTCGGCTCCAAACTGCTGGTTTCCGGTATAATCGACCAGATTTTCACCAATCTGTATCCGGTAATAATCGGCAAACTATTTTCGGCAAATGTTGTGGGTTACTATAACCGAGCTCAAACATTCTCCCAGGTAGCATCCAACAGTATTATAGGAGTCGCTTCAAAAGTTCTCCTCCCGACATTATGCGCGGTTAATCATGATATTAACCGGCTCCGGCGCATAGTTGAAAGAGGAATGATAGTTTTAGTATTCCTTGTTTTTCCGGTTATGGTCGGGTTATTCGTTACAGCCTACCCGCTTATCATATTTCTTTTGACCGATAAGTGGCTGCCTGTCGTGCCGATATTGCAGGTTTTGTGTTTTATGGGGATCTTTTTGCCGCTGCATATAATTAATTTACAGGTGCTTCAGGCTTTGGGCCGGTCCGACCTTTTTTTAAAATTAGAAATAGTTAAAAAAGCTACGTTGATATTTTCCATCGCGCTAAGTTTCCGTTACGGGATAATACTCATGCTTGTTTCACATGTGTTCTTCGTCTCTTTCGCCGGTTTTGCTATAAACGCTTTCTATACCGGAAAACTGATAGGCTTTGGAGCCAGGCAGCAGTTTAGAGCTATCTCCTCGATATTCGCGGCAGGCCTTTTTATGGGGTTCGTTATATACCCGGTACAATGGCTGCACCTGCCTCTGATCGCTCTCCTTATGTTGCAGACTGGTTTAGGGATCGTGGTCTATCTCGCTGTATCCCGCGTTTTCAAACTTGAAGCGCTTCACGAACTTGTCGATCTAATGGCGCACTATCTGCCGGAGCGGCATATGCGGCGGTTGAGACGGGTTTTTATCGGATGATTGAAATGACCGCCAAAAATATAATTACCGAAGCCGAAATGCTGGCCATCCCGGCCCGTGAGATCAGTTCGCCGGGCAAACTCACTCCGGACCCCATGGCCAGCGTGCTGATCGTGACATATAATCATGAGAAGTTTATTCGCGCAGCGATAGACGGAGTTGTGAAACAGGCGAGCGGTGTTAATTTCGAATTGATCATCGGAGAAGACCGTTCCACTGACAACACATTAGGTATCTGCCTGGAATATCAAAGGAAATTTCCGGAGTTGATACGTATAGTAACCTGGCAGGATAACATCGGAGTTAATAAAAATTTCTTTCGGATTTTAGGGCGCGCAAGAGGAAAATATATCGCGCTTTGTGACGGCGACGATTATTGGACGGATCCTGAAAAATTAGCCAAACAGGTCGCTGTTCTGGAGCAGTTCCCGGATACGACTCTTTGCGGCGCTTTAGCCCTGGTTCAAGGTGAAAATACCCGGGTAAAGTGTGCTGTTATAAAACCTTATTCAATAAAAGAATTTTATGATCCGAAAGATGCGATCCAAAAGACGTTATTCCATACTTCAACAATGCTTGCGCGCAAGTCTTCTTTGCGATTCCGCAGAGCGGCTTTTCAGGTCGCCTATCTTGATTCTTACATACGCGTTTTATGCGCAATTCATGGGAAGCTGGTTTGTTTGCCGGATATCGTGTCAGTATATAGGCCGCATTCAGGCGGCATACATATCGGCGCATCTTTCCGGCAGAATATAAGAGCAAGATCCAGTTTGTATCACGCACTTGTCGATCTCGCCGGGGAAAAACAAGCGGGGTTATCCGATATGCGATTGGACATCGCCTCTTCCATATGCCATATCGCCGTATATGAAGGACGTATAACTCGTTCCCGCCGGGTGTTTCACGGCGTGTTCTTGCCTTTGCTTCGCATCAACAAGCCCGCTGCATTCATTCTTGCATTTCACGTGTATTGTCCGACTTTATATCAATGGGTTAAATCTCTGAAAAATATTTTTGGATATGTCCACAAATTATTTTTACGAAAGCAAAAAAGGGATCTCTTAGGCCATTCCAGAAATAGCGACTCTTATTAAAAGGGGCGGTTGATCGATACCATCACGGATAAAGGTATCGGAGCCGCGAACTGAGGCCGCTTTAAACGGATTCGCTATTAAGCGTAATATCATGTCCGACATATTTATCTATTTAATAATCTCGGTTCTTGCAATTGTTTCCATCGCCCGTCCTTGGTATTCCTTGGCAGCCATCTTAATACTTGAACTTCTTGGCCCGCTCGTCCCGGCAATGCAGGATATTCGGGGATTGTCGATCATCGCTGTTTGCGGCTCGATCGGGATTTTGCCCTATGCCGCGCGCGGGAATATACGCGGATGGCCTTTGGTTTGGCCGGTATCTTTTTTTGTTTTATTTGTAATAAATTTTACGATTTCAGGACAAATGCCAAGCAGTTTCATTTATCTCCTGGCCGGCGGCTTCTGCGCATACTATTTGACATTGTTCAGTATCCGTTCCCGCAAACAGGCGCTGGCGATCGCCTGTGTGGCGATTGTAGTCGCGGTCGGATGCTGCATAGTTTCTTTCTTTGACTTCCGCAGCGCGGTTTCCTCCGCTGTTGTGGATTCGGTGTATGCGGGACGTATTCATGTGTCAGAACGGACCGTGGCCGAGAACCCTAACTATTTACTCCCACTGGTGATGCCGGGGCTTTTTTTCGCGTTTTTGCTGTATTTCACCTGGCAAGCGCGTATATCTAAGATCCTGCTTTCGGTTTGCATCGGAACAATTCTTCTGGGTGTGTTTTCAACGATCAGCCGGGGCAGTTTTCTGTCTTTGCTCTCTATTATCTCATTGATAATCATATTGCGCGGCAAGCGTTCTTTATTGCGCGGTATTGTCGGAGTTGTCCCCATTCTTATAATTATCGCTGGTTTGTTTTTTTTTGTTCCGGACATTTTCAATCTGATCAAGGAACGGTTCCTGGAGGGCGATAATTATGAGGTGTTCGGAAGCCGCTCCAGTCTGGCGTTGATAGCGTTCCGGCAATTGCTCGGGTCCCCGCTATGGGGCTCCGGACTGGGCGCAACGATAGCGAGCGTTGGATCCACGCAGCACGACGGCTATATGGGGGTATTAGGCGAGATGGGGCTATTGGGTTTCATAGTTTTCTACTCATTGCCGTTTATCCTGCTTTTCAAAGTGCATAGGGCCCGAAAAATTCCGGCAAATACAAAATATGTTCAAGTACTAATTGTGTTCGAGGCGTTTATGGTAGGCATACTTGTTCTGAACATGTTCAATCCTATTATGTATTCCAAGTCAGCTTATTTGTTAATGGCCGTTGTGCAGCTGTTTCTTATGGGTATGCGAGGAAGCCGGGTCGCGGGCGCTTTGGCTATAAAAAGATTGTTGGGATTTAACAATGTCGTGAATGGTAATTCTTTACCGGTAAAGGGGAGTACTCCGGAGGAGAATTAATATTAACGCGATCGTTTGTCTTTAAAAATATGAAAATTATATTTTTAGGCGATGCTCTTGCAGAACATCTTCGACGATGGTCCAGGTTTTTCTCCGGTTTGGGCCATGAAGTCCATGTGATCACCTGGAATACTCGAATTCTTGATGATTTTGCGCCTGTTACGGTTCACAAACTTGAAAAGACCCGGGCGGATGCCGGAGTTTTATCCAGGTGCATCAATCTTCTGCAATTGAGGCGGGATGTCCGGCGGTTAATTGCTCAAATCCAGCCTGATTTAATTCATGCGCATTCGGCAGGCGCATACGCCTGGATGGGAATGTTTACCGGATTCCATCCATATGTCGTATCTCCGTGGGGAACCGATATTCTTGTTGATGTTCAAGCATCAGCGATAGACCGGTTCTTTACCATACGCGCTTTAAAATATGCGGACCTGATACACTGCGACGGCGAAAATATAAAATCCGCCATGGCTGGTTTTGGGGTCGATCCGGCAAAAATCGTTATTTTAGCGTTTGGTGTGGATGTGGATCGGTTTTCCGCGGTTCGGCCTCAGGCGGAGATTATTGAAAAATACGGTTTATCCCGTGCCAAGGTGATCATAAGCACACGAACGCTAAACCCCATCCATAATATTGAAACGGTTATTCGCGCCGCGCCCGCCGTGCTTCAGGCCGTTCCCGATGCGAAGTTCCTTATTGTCGGCGGCGGTTCTGATGATCTAATGCTCCGTTCCCTCGCGGATTCTCTCGGAGTTAAACAGGCCGTCCGCTTTACGGGCCGCGTGGAAGAAAACGAGATGGCCGGTTGCTTAAAGGCCGCGGATGTTTATGTGTCCACTTCGCTTTCCGAAAGCGGTTTGGCCGCTAGTACGGCAGAGGCTATGGCTTGCGGCTTGCCTGTTATCAATACTGAGACCGGCGATATTCGTCTTTGGATTAAAGATGCTGAAGGCGGGTATATAATTCCGGTGAAATCGCCTGAAATCCTTGCCGATAAAATAGTTTATCTGCTCCGTCATGAAACCGACCGGAAGCAATACGGGGTAAGGAACCGCGGCGTAATCATGGAACGCAATAATGTTTTTATAGAGATGAAGAAGATGGAGAGAATTTATTGCGACCTAGCAGATAGCCACGGAATGAAATAATGCCCAAAGTCAGTGTTATCATCCCCGCTTATAATGCGGCCAAGCATATCCGAACTACATTAAACAGTGTTCTGGATCAAACCTGCCGGGATTTTGAAGTTATAGTGGTAGATGATGGATCAACCGACGGGACCGTGGAAATCCTTAAAACTTACAGCGACCGCGTGCTTTGGACCGTGCAAAAACACCAGGGCCAGGCATATGCCATTAATCGCGGGATCCGCATGGCTAAAGGCGAATATCTGGCCTATCTGGATGCTGACGATTTAATAATGCCCGCTAAGCTTGAGGTTCAGGCGGGCTACCTGGACAAAAATCCGGATGTGGATGTCGTGTATTCGGATATGTACTATACGGAGAGGCAAAAGAAAAGAGAGCTTGTCAGTTATGAACCGTTAGACCCGTTTTTGCTGCTTCAGCGCTGTTGTGTTTGCAGGATCACGGTTATGCATCGCAGGGGTTGTTTGGATAAGGTCGGGTTATTTAATGAGGCCATTACCGGTTCGGACGATTGGGATATGTGGGTGCGTATGTCCGAATGCTGTAATATGGCGCATATCGACCAGGCACTTTCAGAATACAGGATCCATGGCGAGAATACTTCCCATAAACGGATCAAACGGCTGAATCATTTTCGCTGGTCAAGGATGCTGATTTTGCGGGATGCCTGCGAAAGGCGCGGGAGTCCTTTTTGGCTGCGTGTAATGACATGGAATGCCGGATTTCAGTATCTTATAGGTAAAACCCCTGTTCTTGGGGAAAGGTATCCGTATCTTTGGGCCGGGATAGACCGGGTGCAGCAATTTTGTGAGCGGATATTTTTGAAGTGGCTGGCTAAAAATCCCAAACGTCAAATAAGAGATGATTCGAAAGCGGTCACGGGTGGAAAAAAACTGCGCGTGTTGTCTGTTATCCCCGGGGCCGCCGATGATCCCGGCAGTATGGTTTTTGCTCGGCGCCAGACAGACGTGATCGAATCCCACGACATCAGCGTCGAAAAATTCTTTTTGGGATCAAGAACTTCTCCGCTCACGCTTATTCGCGAATGGCTGAGACTCAGGCAAATGATCGCCAAATTCAATCCCGATGTTCTCCACTGTCATTATGGCACTATGACCGCTTTTATCGGCGTTTGCGCAACTTCGAGGCCGGTAGTTATCACCTACAGGGGGAGTGATCTGAATCCTGTTCCAAGCGGGAATTATCTCCGAACATTATTTAGTCACGTCCTGTCGCAAATTTCCGCCCTCCGCGCTTCCCGCATCATTTGCGTAAGCCGGGAACTGGTAGGAAGATTGTTGTGGTGCCGGGACAAAGCGACGATAATTCCAACAGGTGTGGATACCGTGATGTTCAAACCCATGCCTCAAATTGAAGCTCGGGCGCTGTTGAATTGGGATGTGAAGGTCCCGGTCGTGCTTTTTAATGCCGGTTGTTCTCCTGAAGTAAAGCGGCTGGATCTGGCTGAACAGGCCGTGGTTGAGGCGAAAAGATCTTTGCCAAACATCAAGTTTGCGGTTCTGCGCGGGGATGTTCCGCCGGATGATATTCCTCTTTATCACAATGCGGCCGATGTTTTATTGGTGACCAGCGATTTTGAGGGAAGTCCGACGATAGTGCAAGAAGCCGCGGCCTGCGGTTTGCCTGTTGTAAGCGTTGATGTGGGAGATGTGCCGGAGAGGCTGCATTCGGTGATCCCTTCAAAGATAGCGCCCAGAGATGCCGTGTCGCTCGGCTCCGCCTTGCTCGAGGTAATTTCCTTAAAGCGCCGCTCTAACGGCCCGGAAATAGCCGCCATGGAATTTTCCAATGCAGTAGTCGTTTCACGGGTTATTAAAGTTCTTACGGCAGCATCATTTATGCATGAAATATGAACATTTGGCCGCTAACTAGCAGAGAGCCGGTTCCTTTGTCAGAAACACAGAACGCGCGTCTTCACCGTATGGGTCAATTCTGAACGCACCAATAGCGGCTTTTCAGACCTTGCAGGGAATCTCTACACAAAAGAAATCTATTTCCCTAGCCAAACTTATGCAGCCGGAGTCAAAATAATAAGCATATCTCTTAATATGATTCCGCTAAAAACCCCCGCTTACTTCTATTTTTTTTCTTTAAGATTCGGCCGGAGCAAATGCAACTGCTTGCGGTAATCTAATTCCCCCTGAGCTTTTTCACCCGGCTCCATCTTGATGACAACAGTAAAGGAGAGATAACGACATGAGGACGCAGAGGAGAGGCCGGCGGTTTGTTACGACGGCAGTTGTCGTGTGCGGGGGACTGCTATGCCTCGGGAGGACTTCCATAGCGGCGAAGACCTCCGGTAACTACTCGGGATGGAGGGGTGGTATAGGCATCGCTTCCAGCATGTCTTCGCAGGATATACCCGATATTACCGAACTGGGTTATGAAATTGTCTGGGGCAGCGAGGATCCTCGCGTCATTCGGGCGCTCGATCTGTCAGTTTTCCGCTACTGGAACAGCGTAGTTGAGACCTCTCTCAAGGGCCCTTCCTACGATTTCAGCGGCCTGGCTGATAAGGATGAGGCGGCACGGCGGGCGTTCGATGCCTTGATGGCGAGCGAATACAGGATTAAAGGGCTCTCTAAATACGCTCACGTGCGTTATAATCCCAAAGGAGACTACGGCGACGTCTATGGCAGCATGGACCTTTCTTCGAAGAACGAACTGGTTCAGGCCGTGATCGCCTCCCAGCTCAATTGGTTCGAGAAGAACGGCGTTACGCATGGCGGCATCGGCCTGGATAACGCCGGAAAGGTGCCGCGCGCGTTTCTGAAAGTTCTCACCAGCCGATTCAATGCCCGCGGCCTGGGGATTGCCGCTAATGGCTGCCCGGATGAGTACCTCCCCTTTATTGATTTCTTCGGTAATGAGGGGTTTCCGTTCTCGATCGATATCGGCCGGCGCGCCCGCAGCAAGGGGCTGCGCGGTATCCTCGGAGAGTTCACCACGCAGCACCTCTCCGGCGGGGAACTGGAGGCCTATCTGGAGAGCAAGCTGTTCAACGGCATCGTCTTCTTCGGTTACACCAATGGCGGCACGGCTGCCGGTGCGAAATATTCAGGTTACACCGAGCGCCCGGATGTTTACAACCACCAGCGTTGGGTGTTCCGCCGGCTGGTGCCGCTGTCCCGCGCACTGCAGAAGGCCGGCAGACAGAAGGAGCCCCTCTCGCAGATCGCCGCCGGCGCTCAGCCGCCAGTCGCCGCGTCAGACGGGCCGACCGGAGCGGGAACCAACGCCGAAGGCAAGGTGCAGGAGGAGAAGGGCGCCGACGCTGATTTGCAGCTCATTACCGGCAGGTCACCCGCCACGCCGGGCTCCATCGCACGCTATGGAAAAAACATCGCCGGCGGCATATACCTCTACGTTGACTCCGGGAAACCGGAGGAAGTCATCTGCAATGCCCGGAAGCTGGGAATAAGCCGGGACACGATTGTATTCGATGAACTGGCCGAGAAGCGTCTGAATAGCCGGTTAGGCGGCGGGACCCTCCGGTTCAAAACGTTGAACGGCCTAAGCATCGTTCAACTTGGGAGCAGGGACACTGTGGCAAGAAACCTCCTGGCCCGCGTTGAGGAGAACCTGAAACAGCAGCTCACCCAGCACAAAATAGACCGTGAGTCGGGCTTCGACCTGCTGCACAAGGCATGGCCGAGCTTCTGCCAGGGCTGGAAGATGGACAAAGGCGCAGCCTTTTCCGGACAGCGCAGCCTGTATGTTGAGGGCGGCATGTACACCGGCGTCATGCCGCAGTGGGAGTACTTCAACCGCCAGGGTGCCGCGCAGTTGGTCCGTCTGAACCAGATGGTACCGCAGCCGATTCTCCTCACCATTCACAGCAAGGCTGAGAACGTGCTCCAGTCCGACGAACTAGATCTGAATATTCTCGCAAGCCGGCGGCTCCACTTCAATGCCCGCGAGGGGCATACATACTGTGCGCACCTCTACCTTGACTTCCAGGACGGACGCTGGCCGGAAGTGTATACCGTGACTTTCAGCTCCGGCACCCACGACTGGGAGGTGAAAACGATCCGGGTGACCCCAACACGACCGGTGAAGACGGCGATGGTCATGATCGAGTTTCACCAGCCGCAGGGCAAGGCTTGGTTCGATGACCTGGTTCTAGCCCAAGCTGATCAGCCGGGCAGGAACCTGCTGGCCTACCCCGGCTTCGAGGAGAACGACCCGGTAGCCGGCCGGGCGCTAGCCGCGGGTGATGAGTACGAATATCGGGCCGGGTCGCTCCTGCGCGCCATAGGCACTGCCCGGCATGATCCGTTAAAACGACTTACGGCGCTCAAAGAGCAGGTGAATGCACTGGCCGACTGGATCGAGTCCCGGGGCATCGCCCCTCACTACAGCCGCGAATTGCGCGACCTTGACGACGCAAGACACAAGTTGGATTTTATGGACGCCCTCAGCGGACCGTAAGTGTTAGCGTCAATTGTTCCCCGAGAACCGGATTTGCTATCATCAGTGTTGCTTAAAATAATTTCGTTAAAAAAACGCTCGAACGGACCTGAGATCGCGGGTAAAGAGTTCAGCAATACGATCATTATCTCCAAAGTCTTTCAAATCATTAAGGCGGCCGCAGGAAACGAGCGTTTATGACCTTCCACTTGGAGGTCTGACCTGTTGAGTGTCGTTGAAATAATAAGACGGCGTACCTGAGCGATCATATCTAATTCAAAGTAAGGAGCTTGAAATGAAGGTGTGGCTGATAACGCTGGGGGAACCAGTTCCTATGGGGGCGGAAGTAACTGCACGTCTTCACCGTACAGGGATGGCTGCATCTTATTTGGCTCGTCAAGGCCATAATGTCGTGTGGTGGTCCTCTGCTTTTGATCATTTTAAAAAAAAATTCATTGTGGACAATGATACTACGGTATGTATAGAAAAAAATCTGAACGTGGTTCTTTTTAAGGGATGCGGCTATAACAACAATATTTCCCTGCGGCGTTTTTTTGACCAAAATCTTATAGCAAAGAAATTATCGACCGCTTTGCGGACCTCTATTGAGAATCCCGATATCATTATCTGTGCGGTCCCTCCGGTCGAACTTGCCGCGGCATGTGTTAAGTACGGGGCGGAGAATAATATCCCGACGTTGCTGGATTTGCGGGATATGTGGCCGGATATATTTATCGACCATGCTCCTAAGGGTGTTCGTTGGGCCGCAAGGCTTCTCCTTTTCCCATTGTTTCGGCAGGCGCGCAAAACTTTTTCCGGCGCCAGCGCGATTATCGGAATAACAGAAAGATTTGTAGATTGGGGGATTTCTAAAACCGGGCGAGTACGTACATCATGGGATGCCAGTTTCCCTTTTGCATATAATACCGTCCCCCCGGCTGAAGCCGCTTTATCTCTAGCCGATGAGTTTTGGAATAAAAAGGGGATATCGGTGCGTGATGATGTGTTCCGGATTTGTTTTTTTGGAACATTAAGCCGCCAGTTTGATATCCCAACCGCTATAAAAGCGTCAAAAATGATGCGTGAAAAGGGGATAAAGGCACAGTTTGTGATTTGCGGTGATGGCGATAAGTTCATGGAATTTAAACGGCTTTCCCAAGGCAATCCGGATATGATCTTCCCTGGTTGGGTTGATGCCGCCGCGATTTATTCATTAATGCGCAGATCATCAATCGGATTCGCCCCATTGCCCGACAGGTACGATTATTTAGCCACGATCAATAATAAATCGGTCGAATATTTAAGCGCGGGTCTCCCTATTATTTCCTGTCCCGTAGAAGGAACGCTGTTTGATTTCCTGGAAAAGAATAAATGCGGCTTAAGTTTTACTTATGGAAATGCGAGCGAATTAGTGAATATTATCGCCGGGCTTATGAAAAATCCGATAAAGCTTAAACAAATGTCCGCTAACGCCCTTAAAGCTTTTGAAGAAAATTTTACAGCGGAGAATGTCCATCACAGCCTAATGCGTCATCTTGAGCTTGTAGTTAAAGAGTTTCATTCTGACTCGCACACTTAAGTTGTAAATGGTAAAATTATCGCAGGTTACTACTCTATGACCAAAAAATCAAAACTTAAATTTGCGCTGGTCGGCTGCGGCCGCATAGCAAAACGTCATTCGGAACTGCTCGGCAACGGCCAGATAGCCGGAGCGGAGCTGGCGGCCGTGTGCGACATCGTCCCGGAAAAAGCCCGCCGCATAGGGCAGCAGTTCGGGGTTCCTTTCTGCACCAGCATAGCTGAAATGATGGGGAAGGCGGACGTGGATGTCGTTTCGGTCCTTACCGAGAGCGGCAACCACGCCAAACATGTGCTTGAATTGGCGCGTTACGGCAAACATATAATAGTGGAAAAGCCCATGGCGCTCACCCTTGACGACGCGGATGCCATGATAAAGGCCTGCGACGGGGCCGGCGTTAAACTTTTTGTAGTAAAGCAGAACAGATTCAATGTTCCTGTCGTGAAGTTGCGGCAGGCGGTAGAGGCCGGCCGGTTCGGTAAACTGGTGATGGGCACGGTCCGCGTGCGGTGGTGCAGGGAGCAGGCCTATTATGATCAGGATCCCTGGCGCGGCACCTGGGCGCTGGATGGCGGAGTCCTGACGAATCAGGCAAGCCACCACGTGGATCTTCTTGAATGGATGATGGGAGAGGTCGAAAGCGTTTACGCCATTTCGGCCACCGCGCTGGCTAAAATAGAGACCGAGGACACCGCGGTGGTGGCCGTACGTTTCCGCAGCGGCGCCCTGGGCGTCATAGAGGCCACTACGGCTGCGCGCCCCAAAGACCTGGAAGGTTCCATTTCGGTACTAGGCGAAACAGGCACCGTGGAAATAAGCGGTTTTGCAGTGAACCAGATGAAAACCTGGAGTTTCACGAAACAGGAGCCGGGCGACGCGGAAGTCATGTCTAAATATTCGGTGAACCCTCCCGATGTTTACGGCTTCGGGCACAAAGCCTATTATGAGCACGTCGTCGAGTGCATACGGGATAATAAAAGGCAGCTTGTCGACGGGCTTGAGGGCCGAAAAAGTCTCGAACTTATTTCCGCCATTTATGAGTCCATCGAAACAAGGCGCGAGGTGGCTTTGCGCTTCAAGCCCAGGAATTGCCGCCTGGGGGTGGCGTGATATGGGGAATCCTGAAATAAAGTCCGCCGGGATCGTGGACGTTACGTTCGGCGAAAATGTAAAGGTCGTTACTCCGGTCAATTTGTACGGCTGCTCGATAGGCGACGGCACTTTTATCGGCCCCTTTGTAGAGGTGCAAAGATCCGCCGTGATAGGAAAGCGGTGCAAAGTCCAGTCCCATGCCTTCATCTGCGAGATGGTCAGCATCGGCGACGATTGTTTTATAGGTCACGGGGTGATGTTCATTAATGATAAGTTCTCCCAAGGCGGGCCGGCGGGCGGACGAAAAGAATTGTGGAAGTCTACGGCTATAGGGAACCGCGTCTCGATAGGTTCGAATGTCACCTTGCTGCCTGTCCGCGTCGCGGACGGCGTTGTGATCGGAGCGGGTTCGGTGGTTACAAAAGATATCTCAAAACCGGGGATATACGCGGGAAACCCCGCAAAGCTGATAAAGGAGCTGCCCAAATGAGTGTAAAACGGATCAAAGTGCCTTTTGCCGACCTATACGCGCAATATCTCCGCATCAAACCAGGGATAGACGCCGCCATAGCGCAAGTTATTAAAAGATCGGCTTTCATCCGGGGGCCGTTCCTCGATGCCTTTGAAAAAGAGTTCGCTAAACTTATGGGCGTTCCGCGCTGCGTTTCCTGCGCCAATGGCACGGACGCGCTGTATATTTCAATGCGCGCTTTAGGCCTGAAGCCGGGGGACGAAGTTATTACCACGGCTCATTCCTGGATAGCGACCAGCGAAACGATAACGCAGGCTGGCGGGCAGGTGGTCTTTTGCGACACGGACAGGGATACTTTTACGATCGACCCGGCGCAAATAGAGGCGAAAATAACGCCGCGGACCGTGGGCATTATTCCCGTGCATCTTTATGGACAGCCGGCCGATATGGGCGCTATAATGGCCATAGCTAAAAAACGCCGTCTTTGGGTGCTTGAGGACTGCGCGCAGGCGCACTTGGCGCGGTTTAACGGAAAAACGGTCGGGACATTCGGCAATGCCGCGGCTTTTTCCTTTTATCCCGGCAAGAATTTGGGCGCGATGGGCGATGCCGGGGCTATCCTGACGTCCAGCGGTCCGCTGGCCGAGCACGCGGCCATGTTCGCGCGGCACGGCGGGCTTATAAAGGGCGATCATCGCATCGAGGGGATGAACAGCAGGCTGGACGGGCTGCAGGCCGCGATCCTTTCGGTGAAGCTCAGGCATTTAAAGAGCTGGACCAGGGCGCGCCGGCGTATAGCGGCCGTTTACGATAAAAAACTGGCGGGAACGCCCGGTTTGGCCCTGCCGTTCGTCGGCCCCGGGCGCGAACACGTCTATCATCTCTATGTCGTGCGTCATCAGCGCCGGAACGAACTGAAAAAATTCCTCGCCGAGGCCGGGATCGAGACGGTCATAAATTATCCGGTCGCGCTGCCGTTCCTCCCCGCGTATGCCCGGCTAGGCGCCAGGCCCGAAGATTTCCCTAACGCCTATCGCAATCAGTCAATGGTGCTTTCTCTGCCGATGTTCCCTGAAATGACGCCGGACCAGCAGAACTATGTGGTTGAGATGATAAAAAGATTTTGCTCAAAAGGGTGAAATTCAAAAGGAAACCGACGAATGTTAAAGCGGATATTTGATCTTGTCCTGTCTTTTTTCGGCCTTGTCCTGTTCGCTCCGCTATTGCTGATCTGCGCTTTGCTGATAAAGCTGACCTCGTCCGGTCCGGTGTTTTACCGCGGCGAAAGAATAGGCCTCGGCGGAAAGGCGTTCCGCACGTTTAAATTCCGGACGATGGTGGCGGATGCGGAAAAACAGGGGGGTACTTCTACCCACGAAGCGGATGCGCGCATCACCGGCATAGGCTCTTTCCTGCGCAAATTCAAGCTGGATGAATTGCCGCAGCTGATTAACGTATTTGCCGGAGATATGAGCTTCGTAGGACCGCGGCCCGAGGTCCGGAAATTCGTGGAGTTGTACACTCCGGAAGAGCGTATTATCCTGACCGTCCGCCCGGGGATCACGGACTGGTCCTCGATAAAGTTTCATAACGAGGGCGAGATACTCGCGGCGTCCGGCATCCCGGACGCCGATGAGGCTTACGCTAAACTCATCCGCCCGGAAAAGCTGCGCCTGCAGATTAAATATGTGCGTGAGCGCACTTTATGGCTTGATCTGAAGATCATTTTCGATACGATCTTTACTTTATTCCGCACACGCACCGCCCTTAAATTGTAAAATATATATATGGTCTATAATAAAAAACTTCTTTCAAATCTTCTGCTTACCATGCATCGCATTCGGGAATGCGAGGAAAGTCTGATCGATCCGATAAATAAAAGAGAGGTCTATACGCCATGCCATCTCTACACCGGCCAGGAAGCCGTGGCCGCGGGGGTTATCGCCTGTCTTACAGATAAAGACCATGTGTTCGGTACGCACCGCTCGCACGGGCATTATATCGCCAAAGGCGGCGATATACGCGGGATGATGGCCGAGATCTTCTGCCGGGAGGCCGGCTGTTCAAAAGGCAGGGGCGGCTCGATGCATCTGGTCTATCCTGAGAAAGGCATGCACGGCGCGGCGCCTATCGTGGGCGGTACGATAACGCTGGCGCTGGGCGCGGCGCTAGCCGCCCATATCCGTGGAGACAAATGCGTTTCCGCGGCCTTTTTCGGCGACGGCGCCACCGGCGAAGGCGGGATATACGAGAGCCTCAACTTTGCCTCCCTGCATAAACTGCCGATGCTTTTTATCTGCGAAAATAATCTTTACGCGACGCATATGCCCATAGACGCCTGCCGCAACAACCGCAATATCAGCCGCATCGCAAGCCCGTTTAATATAAAGGCCTGGCGGGTGGACGGCAACGATGTCCTGAAGGTGTACGAAACAGCTAAAGAAGCCGTGGCGCTTTGCCGGGCCGGCAAAGGTCCGGTTTTTATTGAGTGCCTTACTTACCGCTTCCGCGGCCACGTAGGGCCGGACGACGCGATACAGGGGACGCATACGGATATACGCCCGCCGGCCGAGATCAAGCGCTGGCTTAAAAAAGATCCTATTACAAGGTTCGAACGCTATCTGGTTTCAAAAAAAATATTGTCGCCTGCGGCGCTGGAAAACCTAAAACTCAAAGCCGCGGCGGAAGCGGCGGATGCAGTGGCTTTTGCCCGCAAATGTCCGCGGCCCGACCCGCGCGATCTGGAGAAATATGTCACAAGATAGGCGCTTGTCTTACAGTTTGGCTATAAATGAGGCTCTGCACCAGACCATGGCGGAGGACAAGTCGGTATTCCTGATAGGCCAAGGTGTAAACAGCCCGTGGTATGTCGGGAATACCGCGCAGGGGCTGCTTAAACGTTTTGGCGTTAAAAGGGTCATAGATACCCCGGTGTCGGAAAACGCCATTACCGGCGCGGCAGTTGGCGCGTCTATCGCCGGCATGCGGGCAGTGGTCGTGCATCCGCGCGTCGACTTTATGCTTTACGCCATCGACCCCGTTATTAACGAGGCGGCTAACTGGCATTACATGAGCGGAGGCTGCGGCAATGTGCCGGTCGTAGTCTGGGGCATAATAAACCGCGGCGGCGAGCAGGCGGCGCAGCACTCGCAGTCTTTTCACGCCACGTTCGCTCATATACCCGGCCTTAAAGTGGTCATGCCCGCCACGCCTTATGACGCCAAAGGTTTAATGGTGGCCGCAATAAGGGACCCGAACCCGGTTATTTTTATGGACGACAGGTGGCTTTACCGCGACGAAGACATTGTTCCGGAAGGCATTTATGAAACGCCTATAGGCAAAGCCGCGGTGAGGCGAAAGGGAAAAGACCTTACTATAGTGGCCTGCTCCTATCTGGCAAGAGAAGCTGTCAAAGCCGCGGCGGAGCTGGAGAAGTCCGGAGTTGACTGCGAAGTAATAGATCTGCGCACCGTTAAGCCGCTTGATACGGCCGCTATACTGCGTTCTGTGCGAAAAACAGGGCGGCTGCTGATCGCCGACGGCGGATGGCGCTCTTTCGGTATTTCCGCTGAAATAGCCGCCGTTGTCGCGGAGGCTGGTATTGTACTGAAATCCCCGCCGGTGCGGCTCACCCTACCTGACTGCCCCGCGCCTGCAAGTATTTCGCTTGAAAAGGCGTATTACATACATAGCGCGGATATAGTGCGCTCCGCCGGGCGCCTGGTTGGAATAACTGTCGGGCAGTTGAAAGACTGAGTCGCAGGCCGCCGGAACCGCTAAGTCCATCGGGCGGCCTGGAATCTACTATAACAACAAGGGGATATTATGACTGAAAAGACCGCATTAAAAAAGGTTAAGTTCGTTTCGCCCGCAAAGCTATATAAGACCATAAAAGAAGAGATAGACGCGGCCTACTTCGATGTAATGAACAAAGGCGCGCTGATCGACCAGCAGCACCTTAAGGATTTTGAGACAAATCTGGCCAGGTTCGTGGGGACGAAGCACGCCGTGGGCGTGAACAGCGGCTATGACGCGCTGATGCTTTCCGTTAAATACCGGGTAAAGAGCGCGGAGGACGAAGTTATAGTCCCGGCGCATACCTTTGTGGCCAGTTGCTCTGCCATCGTCAACGCCGGAGCCAAACCGGTCCTGGTGGACGTGACGAACGATTTTAATATCGATTGCGATAAGATAGAGGCGGCGATCACCCCGCGCACCCGCGGCATTATGGCCGTACATCTGAGCGGCTGGATGGCCGATATGCCGCGCATACTTGAGATAGCGAAAAAACACAACCTTTGGGTCATAGAGGATGCCTGCCAGAGTCTTGGAGCTTCAATTAACGGGAAGGGCGCCGGGAGCTGGGGCGCGGCGGGCTGCTGGAGTTTTTATCCTTTTAAGATACTCGGCGGCTACGGCGACGGCGGCGGTATAACCACGGACGATGCTGATTTTGCCCTGTGGTGCCGGCGCATGCGCTATAACGGAGAGGACCGCGCATCGGGGGAGTATTGCGGCCACGGCATGACCTGCCTGCTGGATAATATACAGGCGGCCTGGCTGGACGTGAAGCTGCGCCACCTGCCGGCCTGGATAGTGAGGCGCAAAAAGATAGCCGCCCGCTATAAAGAGGCCCTCGGCGGTCTTCCTGGTCTGCTCCTTCCGCATTATGACCGCCCCGGCTTCGATCACATATACCAGAATTACACACTGCGCGCCAAAGAAGGGGAAAAGTTCTCGACCTGGATGCGCGAACACGGAGTAGAGGTGCTCACCCAGTTCCGCAAGCCGTATTATAAGCATGCCGGACTTGGTCTTAAAGACACCGGCTTTCCCGAAACCGAAGCGATCAGCCGCGAGGTCTGTTCTCTGCCGATGTGCGTAGAGATCTCGGATGACGAAATCGAATACGTGATAAAGGTTGTTCAAGACTTCTATCACCAGGCGACCAGGTAATTTTAAAATAGCAGGGAGTTTACACTAATTTATGGCTAAATTAAGCGCGCGGTCTGCTTTTATCGAGAAGGCTGAGATACGTAATATGTCCGTGGAGTGCGACAAGGTCGGCGGCATTAATCTCGCGCAGGGCGTGTGCGATACCGACGTGCCCGAAGTGGTGGCGGCAGCCGTAGATAAGGCAGTGCGCGCCGGCGCTAATTCATATACCCGCCACGACGGAGTCGCCCGCCTTCGTAACGCCCTTGCCGTAAAGCTGGAGCGCGACAACGGTCTAAAATTTAACCCTGAGAACCAGATAGTGGTTTCTGCCGGCTCGACGGGGGCCTTTTACTGCGCGGCCATGGCGCTGCTCTCGCCGGGGGATGAGGTTATACTTTTCGAGCCGTATTACGGCTACCATCTTAGCACTCTCCAGGCAGTTGAAGCTAAAGCTGTTTACGCGACTCTCAGGCCGCCGGAATGGAGCTTCGATCCGGCGGAGCTGGAAAGTCTGATCACTCCCAGAACGCGGGCCATCATGGTCTGCACGCCGGCCAACCCCTGCGGCAAGGTCTGGACCCGGCCGGAGCTCGAATGGCTGGCCGCCTACGCCGAAAAACACGATCTGGTCGTGTTCACCGACGAGATCTACGAATACATAACCTACGACGGACATGAACATATCAGCCCGGCCGCCATTCCCGGCCTTGCGGAGCGTGCCGTTACCATAGGCGGCTATTCAAAAACTTACGCGATTACCGGCTGGCGCATAGGTTATGCCGCCTGCCGGGCGGACTGGGCCGAGCGCATCGGCCAGTTGAACGATCTTTATTATGTCTGCGCTCCCGCGCCGCTTCAAGAGGCTGTCGCCGCCGGGATAGAGGCGCTGCCGCATGATTTCTACAAAGGACTTTCCGCTGAGTACAAGGCTAAGCGCGACAAATTCTGTGCCGCGCTGGACAAGGCCGGTCTTAAACCCTGGATACCGCAGGGCGCGTACTATGTGCTGGCGGACGCTTCCAGCCTCGCGGGCAAGACCGGCAAAGATAAAGCCATGGAACTGCTGCGTCTTACCGGAGTGGCGTCGGTCCCCGGCGAGTCTTTTTACAGGGAAAGTTCCCCTGAGGTGGATAAGATCATCCGTTTTTGTTACGCCAAAAGAGAGAAGGCCATAAACGAAGCTTGTGCGAGGCTGGAAAAGCTCGCACGGTAAGAGGCTTCGGCCTTTAAAATCCCATCCGGCGGTTCTCCGGACGCCTAACCGGAAAGTTTCAGTTGTAGCCGCAAAATCGTTTTATCGAGTGGGATTTTTATTCCGTCTTTCCGGCGGCTTGCCCTTCGCAGCAGCAGCGGCGGAGGAGGGAAGCCGGAATCCAGACCTTGTCGGAATCTGGAGACCGGCTTCCCCCCCCAGTTTCACGGTGGGGCAGGTCGCCGGTGTTACGGACCAGCTGAAGTTTTCAGGCTTGATCACTGGTTTCCTGCCCGGCGCTAAGCTGCCGTACCCGCAGAGTCCTCCACTATCCGACTCTTAAACATATATATTTAGCCTTTTTACTTTTGTAAAATAAGTATTCAATAAATCTGTTAAGGAGAAGCGGTTCATGAACACATCTATTTGCTGCATCGGCGCCGGCTATATAGGCGGGCCCACAATGGCGGTCATCGCGGACCATAATCAGGACCGGAAGGTTATAGTCGTCGATATAAACAAGCCGCGCATAGACGCGTGGAATTCCGACAAGATGCCTATTTTTGAGCCGGGGCTCGATGAGGTCGTTAAGCGCCGCAGGGGGAAGAACCTGTTCTTCTCAACGGACATAGAAGCGGCCATCAGGGAATGCGATATAATTTTCGTGGGCGTGAACACCCCCACAAAGACCTTCGGCCGCGGGGCCGGGAGCGCCTCCGATCTTCAGTACTGGGAGGCGACCGCCCGCAATATCGTGAAGGTCGCCAACGGCGATAAGATCGTGGTGGAAAAAAGCACCCTGCCGGTCAGAACGGCCGAGGCGATGGAGCGCATCCTCAGCCGCCATCCTAAATATCATTTTGAAGTGCTGTCCAATCCTGAGTTCCTGGCCGAAGGAACGGCCATCGAGGATCTCGAACGGCCCGACAGGGTTTTGATCGGGGGCCACCAAACGCCCGGCGGCCTGGCGGCTATTCAGGCACTCTCGGACATTTACGCCTCCTGGGTGCCGAAAGAAAAGATCCTGACCACGAATCTCTGGTCGTCCGAACTTTCAAAGCTGGCGGCCAACGCCATGCTGGCCCAGCGGGTCAGTTCGGTTAATTCTCTTTCCGCGCTCTGCGAGGAAACGGGAGCCGACATCGAAGAGGTGGCTAAAGCTATCGGGATGGACAGGCGGATCGGGCCCTATTTCCTGAAATCGGGCCCCGGCTTCGGCGGTTCCTGCTTCAGGAAGGACATCCTGAACCTGGTCTATATCTGCGAAGGCTACGGGCTTAAAGAAGTGGCGGAATACTGGCGGCAGGTGATCGTGATCAACGACTACCAGCAGCAGCGCCTGGTCAGCGGCATTATCAGCAGCATGTTCAATACGCTGGCTAATAAAAGGCTGGCGATTTTAGGCTTCGCTTTCAAGGCCAATACCAGCGATACGCGCGAATCCCCGGCCATCGCTATCACGAAAATGCTGGCGGCGGAGCGCTCGCAGATAGTGATAACGGACCCGAAGGCGCTCGTCCACGTGAAAGAGGACCTGGGCGATATCGCCGATAAGGTCCAGACCGAGGCCGACCCCTACGCGGCCGCGAAAGACGCCGACGCCATCATTCTGCTTACGGATTGGGACGAGTACAAGGCGCTCGATTACAGGCGGATCTACGCCTCGATGAGAAAGCCGGCCTTTATTTTTGACGCGCGACATCTCCTTAACCATGCGGACCTGCGCTCCATCGGGTTCGAGGTGAACGCGATCGGTAAAAGCTGACGAAGATCTGATAAAGTCCTGACCGATCGCTCCGGAATAACCGATTACACAAAGCCGGCTTACCCGCGATCGATCTTAATGTTATCCCATAGTATGTATTGATTTTCCGCTGTTACCTTGTCTCGGCTGGGAAGAGAAAAAGAAATAAGTTATGGAAAACATTTTAGTCGCCGGCGGAGCCGGGTTTCTGGGGTCGCATACCTGCGTGGAACTGCTCAACGCCGGCTATGATGTTACGGTGGTGGACGATCTGCGCAACAGCAAGGAGGAGGCTGTGCGCCGCGTGCGCGAGCTGGGCGGGGGGAATCTCATCTTTGTTCGCGCTGATGTCTGTGACGAAGCCGCTTTGGACGCGATCTTTGCCGCCCGCAAGATCGACGCTGTTATCCATTTCGCGGGGCTGAAGGCCGTAGGCGAATCCGTTGAAAAGCCGCTTGAATATTACCGCAACAACTTGGGCGCCTCCATGACCCTGTTGTCCTGCATGCGCCGCCGCGGGGTGAAGCGGATAGTTTTCAGTTCATCAGCCACCGTTTACGGCGTACCTGAAAAGACGCCTATAGCCGAAGAGTCGCCGCTGAACTGTACCAATCCATATGGGTGGACGAAATATATGTCCGAGCAGATATTCCGCGATTGCGCGGCGGCCGAAAAGGGATTGTCCGCGGTGCTGCTGCGCTACTTTAACCCAATAGGCGCGCATGAGAGCGGCCGCATCGGCGAGGACCCCAACGGCATACCTAATAATTTGCTGCCTTATATTACGCAAGTGGCAGGCGGCCGTCGGGAGTTCCTTAACGTGTTCGGCGGCGATTACCCCACTCCGGACGGCACCGGAGTGCGCGATTATATACATGTGGCGGACCTGGCTAAGGGACATATAGCGGCCGTGGCTTACGGGCGGGAGCACTCGGGTGCGGAGGCTGTTAACTTGGGGACCGGCAAGGGCTATAGCGTGCTTGAAGTTTTGCGCGCCTATGAGCGCGTTTGCGGGGTGACGGTTTCCTACAGGATGGCGCCGCGCCGGCCGGGTGACATCGCCGTCAGTTTCGCGGACCCGTCCAAGGCGCACAAACTGCTGGGCTGGCGCGCTGAAAAAACGCTGGATGATATGTGCCGCTCCGCGCACAACTGGCAGCGGAAAAATCCTGATGGATATAAGTAAAAGCCGATCAACCGGGAATTATTGTCGTGCACAGGTTACGATCGGGCAAGATACCGTACGGGGTGTATAGGGGAAAACTGCAAATAAGGCAAGGCTTAATTTATGAAAAAAATAATTGTTACAGGCGCGGCGGGTTTTATCGGGGTGCGGGTGGCGGCCAAACTGCTCGAGCGCGGGGTGGAGGTAGCCGCGATAGACAACCTTAATGATTATTACGATGTCCGCGTAAAGATGCATCGTCTGAAACAGTTAAAGGATCATAAGAACTTCACTTTTCATAAATGCGATATAGAGGATCTCGCCGCCATGAGGCGGATCTTTAAGACCGGGAAGTTCGACGCGGTCATCAATCTCGCCGCCAGGGCGGGCGTCAGGTACAGCATGGAGAATCCGTTCGTTTACATGACCACTAACGCGAACGGGACCCTGAATCTGCTGGAAGCCTGCCGGGAATACGGGGTCAAAAAGTTCGTGCTGGCTTCAACTTCCTCGCTGTACGCCGGGCAAAAAATGCCGTTCACTGAAACCTTGCCGGTCAATACGCCCATTTCTCCTTACGCCGCCAGCAAGAAAGCCGCCGAAGTCATGGCCTATACGTACCATTATCTTTACGGCCTCGATGTGACGGTGCTGCGCTATTTTACGGTTTACGGGCCCTCCGGGCGCCCCGACATGAGCGTGTTCCGGTTCATCAAGTGGATAGACGAGGGGAAGCCGCTGCAGCTGTTCGGCGACGGTTCTCAGAGCAGGGATTTTACGTTCGTCGACGACATAGCCGAAGGCACGATAAAGGCTTTGAAAAAAGTCGGCTGCGAAACCATCAATCTTGGCGGAAATTCTCCTCATGAGATCAACGAGATGATCGCCATTATAGAAGAATTTTTGGGCAAAAAGGCCTCGATCAAGAGTCAGGCCTTTCATATTACCGATATGAAAGCCACCTGGGCGGATATTTCAAAGGCCCGCCGGCTGCTCGGCTGGCAGCCGAAGCTTGACCTGCGCACCGGCCTTAAACTTACGGTCGACTGGTATCTGGCGAACAAAAAATGGCTGTCCGGAATAAAAGTGTAAGCGGGCGGCTCCAGCGGTCCGGACGTCGGAGGGGGCGCATTTACTTGGTGTTTTTTAATTTGTAAAATCATTATTATGAAAAGAGTAATAAAAAGATATTCACAGTGGTTAATCTTGATCCTAGACAGCGCGGCCGTAATGTTTTCCTGGTGGCTGGCTTTCCAGTTGCGGTTCGATTTCCATCTGCCCTCGGGAGAACTTGAGAACTTTTTAGGAACTTTCCTTATAGTGCTGGGCATCCGCCTGGTGTCTTTTTGCTATTTCGGTCTTTACCGCGGCCTATACCGCTACGCCAGCCTCGCCGATCTTACCGCCATAATGAAAGCCGTGGCCTACAGCCAGGTGGCCATAATTTCCATGATACTTTTTATCCGTCATGCGCATTTCTCGCGCGGCGTGCTTATAATGGACCCGTTAATAACGCTGTTCCTGGTAGGGTTCATACGCTTCGGCATAAGGGCCACCCGCGATTTCCGCTACAACCATGAAGTCCAGTACCTGCCGCGCGCGCTTATCTATGGCGCCGGCGACCTCGGCGAGAGCGTGCTGCGCGATGTGCAGCGCGCCCGGAAACCCGCGTTCAATGTGGTAGGGTTCCTTGACGACGACCAGAATAAATGGGACCACCAGATACACGGTCTGTCCATTCTGGGCGGCAAGAACATGCTGCCGGCCGTTATCGAGAACCAGAAGATAGACCAGATAATTGTGGCCGTGAACCATTCCCGCGGGCCCATGATCAAAAATCTTATGGCGCTCTGCTCCGGAAAGGAGTACCGCCGGGTGGAATTTAAAACCATTCCCACGCTTGAGGAGCATCTTAACCGGAAAAACGACAACTATTCCGTGCGTAAGATCGAACTTTCGGACCTGCTGCCGCGCAAAAAGATACAGCTGGACATGGCCGCGCAGGCCGGCATAATATCCGGTAAGACCGTGATGGTTACCGGCGCGGGCGGAACTATCGGGGCCGAGCTTTGCCGCCAGGTTCTGCGCTACGGGCCAAAACGTCTGGTGATGCTTGAAAACCATAATACCGCCATGTTTTATATCGAAAAAGAGCTGGTCGCGGCCGGCCATGCCGCCCTCATTACGCCCATTATGGGCGACGTTAAAGACGCCGGACTTTTGGACAACATCTTCAAAACCTACGGCCCGCAGGTGATCTTCCACGCGGCGGCGCATAAGCACGTGCCGCTTATGGAGACCAATCCACAGGAGGCCGTAAAGAACAATACCCTGGGCACCTATGCCATGGCCCAGGCCGCGGCCAAATACAAGACAGAGCGCTTTCTGTATATCTCTACCGACAAGGCCGTGCGGCCCAGCAGCGTTATGGGCGCCTCCAAACGCCTCGGTGAGATGGTCCTGAGGGCTTTTGCCGGTACCAACGCCACCAAGTATATGTCGGTGCGGTTCGGCAACGTGCTGGGGAGCTCCGGCAGCGTGGTAAAGATCTTTCAGGAGCAGATACAGGCCGGCGGGCCTCTTACGGTCACTGATCCCGAAGCCACCCGCTACTTTATGACGGTGGAAGAGGCCATACAGCTTATACTTCAGGCCTGCTCCATGGGCAAAGGCGGCGAGATCTTTGTGCTGAATATGGGCACCCCGGTCAAGGTGGACGATCTGGCCCGCAACCTGATAGTGCTTAACGGGCTGGAGCCGGACAAGGATATAGAAATACAGTACACCGGCATGCGCGCAGGGGAAAAGATGTACGAGGAGCTTTTCCGCCCCACCGATGTGCGCAAGGACACCGGCAACGAAGATATTTTTATGGCGATACCCGAGGAAAGCGATATCGCTATCGTTAAGGAGCAGATGAACAGCCTGCGCCAGTTAAGCGAACTCCCTGAGCCCGGCCCGATACTTGACGCCATAAGGAAGCTGATCCCGGCGTATACCGGGGACCCGCTGGGAGAGAAGGCCGCCAGGCAGCCGGGCGGCGCCGCCGCTGTAGCCGTGAAACAATTGGAGAGTTAGGCGGCGGGGTCAGATACTTTATTTTGTCACCCCCGAATGGAAAAGAGTATCATCACACGAAGCCACGAAGGCACGAAGAAGAAAAGAAGGGGAAGGGATTAACATGGATATACAGGATGAACAGGATCTGAAATTTTGATTTTTTATCCTGTCTATTCTGTGCATCAATGGTAATCGAATTTGCGGTTTTTTATTAAAACACTCGGAATAAACACGAAGAACACAAAGTTCGGAACAGATAAGGGCACAAAGCTGGTTTTTACTATAAACTTCGTGAACTTTTCGTGCAAAACTTTGTGACCTTTGTGTTTAATTCGGAAACTTTGTGGCTTAGTGGCTTTGTGTGAGAAATATTCAGATAGAAGAGAATAGTGTTATCACACGAAGCCACGAAGGCACGAAGAAGAACGGAAAGGAAAAATCTGTCATCCCCGCAATTCGTAGGCGGGGATCCATTAAAAAATAAAATTAGAAAATTTGCGGACACGCGGAAAACAATGGACTTATCCAAAAAAAGAATAATGCTGACCGGCGGCGCCGGCTTCCTGGGCTCTTTCGTCACCGAAAAGCTCAAAGCCCGCGGCTGCAAAGATATCTTTATTCCCACGGAGCAGGAGTATGACCTGACAAAGCACGCCGCAATTGAGGCCGCTTTTAAAGCCGCCGGCAAGCTCTTCTCCGGCTGTCCAGCCGCCCAGCAGTCCGGCCGTCCGGCAAACGATTTCCCTATTGATATTGTCATTCACCTGGCCGCCAAAGTCGGGGGGATCGGCGCCAACAGGGAAAACCCGGGCAAGTTCTTTTACGACAATCTTATGATGGGCGTGCAGCTTATCGAGCAGGCCCGCTTATCGGGCGTGGAAAAGTTCGTGGCCCTCGGCACCATCTGCGCGTATCCCAAATTCGCCCCGGTGCCGTTCAAGGAAGACGATCTCTGGAACGGCTACCCCGAAGAAACCAACGCGCCCTACGGCCTGGCCAAAAAGATGCTGCTCGTGCAGTCGCAGGCCTACCGCCAGCAGTACGGCTTTAACTCCATCTTCCTCCTGCCGGTAAACCTCTACGGCCCCAGGGATAATTTTAACCCCGGCTCGTCCCATGTGATACCCGCCCTGATAAAAAAATGCGCCGAAGCCGTTAAATCCGGCGCCAAAGAAGTAACGGTCTGGGGCACCGGCAAAGCCACCCGCGAATTCTTGTACGTAGAAGACTGCGCCGATGCTATATTGCTCGCCTCTGAAAAGTACGATTCTCCGGAGCCCGTGAACATCGGCGCCGGCTTCGAGATCTCCATAAAAGACCTGGCCGAACTTATCGCCAGGCTAACCGGCTTCAAGGGCAAACTGGTCTGGGACTCCTCCCAGCCGGACGGCCAGCCGCGCCGCATGCTGGATACTACCCGCGCCGCGAAAGAATTCGGCTTTAAAGCCGCGACCGGCTTTGAAGAAGGCCTGAAAAAAACCATTGAGTGGTACAGTAGGCAGCGGGTCAGCTAGACAGCGGGACGGCTGGACTGCCAGACAGCTAGACAGCGCATTTCTGGCCGCCAAGCCGCCTCGCCGTCTAGCTGTCCAGCAGTTTAGCCGCCCAGCAATTTTTATGAGCCAGAAACTGATAATCGAGGCTGGGCGCACGGAAAAGCACTACTGGATGGACCTGTGGCGCTACAGGGAGCTGTTCTATTTCCTCGCCTGGCGCGATATCCTCGTGCGCTATAAACAGACGGTAATAGGTTTCTCCTGGGCTTTGATACGCCCTTTCCTCACCATGATCGTGTTTACCGTCGTTTTCGGCAGGCTGGCGAAGCTGCCGTCGGATGGGATCCCTTATCCCATCATGGTCTTCGCCGCGATGCTCCCCTGGCAGTTCTTCTCCAACGCCCTTACCGACTCCAGCAACAGTCTGATAGGCAACGCCAATCTTATCTCCAAGGTCTATTTTCCGAGGCTCATCATCCCGGCCAGTTCGGTCATCACCAGCTTCGTGGATTTCCTCATTTCAGCGCTTATATTGGTAGGGCTGATGTTCTGGTATCATTTCCTCCCGGACTGGAAAATCTTTACACTGCCGTTCTTTATCGCCATCGCCTTCGCGGCTTCCATGGGCTGCGGCCTCTGGCTCACCGCGCTCAACGTAAAATACAGGGATTTCCGCTATATCGTCCCGTTCATCGTCCAGATCGGCCTTTATATCTCGCCGGTCGGATTTTCCGGCAATATAGTCCCGCAGAAGTGGCGGCTGCTTTACTCGCTTAACCCGATGGTCGGCGTCATAGACGGCTTCCGCTGGGCCATCCTCGGCGGCCAATCCTCCATATATATGCCCGGCTTTATAATTTCCCTGGTCATAGTGCTGTTCGCGCTGGTCACCGGCATCTGGTATTTCCGAAAGACCGAAAAGACCTTCGCGGATGTGATATAAAGCAACTAATAGGAGAGATACCCTTACTATCGAGCATGTTGTTTATTGCAGTATACAGCACTATCTTGTATATTTAATGCATTATAAGCCCACTCATCTACGTAACCTGCCCGACATAATTAATTGATCTTAAAACTTCAGTCGATTCGTCACACCGGCGACCTGCCCCACCGTGAAACTGGGGGGGGGGGAAGCCGGTGTCCAGTTTTCGGCTAAATTTGGATTCCGGCTGCCCTCCTCCGCGGCGCTGCGAAGGGCAAGTCGCCGGAATGAAGGGACAAAATAATACCATTCAGCGACGGTGTTTGTAGTCCTATCAAACTTTCCGGTTAAGTATACTGTCACCTATAATCTCCATAATCTCAACTGGCCAAAACTGATATAATCTACCTATGAAACATCCCGGGAATGTTTATATTGTGGCCGGGCCTAATGGGTCTGGAAAAACAACATTTGCCAGAGAATTTCTGCCTAATTATGCAAAATGCCCGAACTTTGTAAATGTGGATCTTATCGCGCAGGGTTTGTCTCCTTTTGATCCCCGCATCGCCGCAATTAAAGCAGGCAGACTTGTGTTAAGCCGTATTCATGATTTCACTAAAAGCGGTTCCGACTTCGGGTTTGAAACTACCTTGTCGGGCCGCACGCATTTAAATGTGTTACGCAGGTTAAAAGCGGGAGGATATAAGATCCATATCTTTTTTCTTTGGCTTCCAGGGGTGGATCTTTCACTTCTTCGAATAAAAGACCGGGTCGCTGAAGGCGGGCATAATGTCCCGATCCATGACGTGCGGCGTCGATTCTCCCGGTCTATCTCTAATTTTTTTCGCACATACCGTTCTTTAGCTGATACCTGGATGCTTTTTGACAATTCAGGAGCTTCTCCCGTTTTGGCCGCTAAGGGGAATAACGGCCTATGTGTTATTGAGAATAATGAGCTCTATCTAAAGATTACCGGCGGGGAACTATAATGAAAAAAAGACTCTCAATGCAGGATAAGGCCGAGCTGGCGATGAAAGCCGCGGTCAGAAAAGTGGTGGCTGAGCATAAAAAGACCGGCAGACCTCTTGCCATCTGGAAAAATGGCCGCGCAGTACATGTTCCTATCAACAACTTTTAGCCGCCCTGTTGGATATTTTTCGGATTTGGAATTTACCAATGACTGATAAAGAAGCTGAAAAATGGGCTGTGGAGGAAACCAGGCGGATCACGCGCTTAATCCTGAAAGGCCGGAATGTGAGGATATGGCTTTTTGGATCAAGAGCGGCTGGCGGCGCCAGGAGTTTTTCCGACATAGACATCGCGTTGGATGCCGGCGAAAATTCGGTTCCCCGCGAACTGCTGGTGCGCCTATCCTGCGCGTTCGAAGAAAGCCGCATCCCTTTCCGGGTTGATATTGTAGATATGCACAGCGTAAGTCCCGCTGTCAGGGAAAGCATTGAAAAGGAGGGACAACCATGGACAGATTAAAAATACGGCTCGAAGAATCCCAAAAAGCATGTAAAACATTCACGGACGCGTTAAATGTTAAAGAGCCTACTACGCTTGAAAGGGACGGCACCATCCAAAGATTTGAATACACCTTCGAAACTGCGTGGAAAACGGCACAGCTCTACCTGACAGAAGTGGAAAGCCTCCCCGCAAATTCCCCCAAAGGAGTCTTCCGCGCGCTGGGCGAGGCCGGAATCCTTTCCGCAAGTGAAACGGTACAAGCGCTGGCAATGGCAGATGACCGGAACAGGACAGTCCACACTTATATTGAAGCGGTAGCGGCGCTTATATATAGCCAACTTCAGGAGTATTCGGTTTTACTGGCTGAAATAGTCCGCCGGATCAGTGAAAAAGCCGGCAAAGTCTAAGCCTATTTCCACCTTTACAAAAGGACAAAAAATCGGGGAATGCGGTGACATGATACTTAATTCGGGTAAATAGGTATTATGTCACCGTATTTCAGCCAGCGACCAAGCCGCCTAGCAGTCAAGCAGTCCGACAATTAATACAAGCTGTCATCCCCGCAATCTGTTGGCGGGGATCCATTAGGTAGTAAAGCAGCTCTCCTTTTTTATATGAGCGACACCATAATTAAAGTCGAGAATCTGACCAAGAAGTATATCATCGGCCACCAGTGGGCCGAGAGGTATACAACGCTCCGCGACGTAGTTGCACGGCGTTTTAGCCGCCTGGCCTCCCAACTGGCCCGCAGCAGCCGCAGTCTCTGACCGTCCAGCCATCCAGCCGCCCAGCGGTTTTTCCTCGACCGAAGAATTTTTCGCCCTTAAAGACGTTTCCTTCGAGGTAAAGCGGGGCGACAGGGTTGGGATAATCGGCCGCAACGGCGCGGGCAAGTCCACGCTCTTAAAGGTCCTTTCCCGCATCACCGAGCCCACCAGCGGCCGCATAGAGATAACCGGCCGCGTGGCCAGCCTGCTGGAAGTAGGCACCGGCTTCCACCCCGAACTGACCGGCCGGGAGAATGTCTTCCTCAACGGCGCCATCCTAGGCATGACCCGCAGCGATATCAAGCGCAAATTCGACGAAATTGTGGCGTTCGCCGAGGTGGAGAAGTTCCTGGACACCCCGGTAAAGCACTATTCCTCGGGCATGTACGTGCGCCTCGCCTTCTCCATTTGAAAATTCTAAGCCTTGGGACACCTCCCTACACAAATACCGAGGACTCCGCCACAATATCCCATCATCCCAAATCATCTTGCCCCAATTCCGTCTTAACATATATAATAAAGATATCTATAGGCGTTTGGGCATAGTTATTCCGGCCTTTAAGCCGTAAAGTTAAAAAATCGGTGGTTCTTGTTTTAAATCAGTAAAAAGAGTTAATGGTGTTTTCTCAATTTTGAGTGAGCAGTTTCTCAGTTGCAGCTAAGCCGCCCAGCCGCCTAACCGCCCGGCAGATATTATGGATTTTAAAGAACTTAAAAAATTAATAGCCGCCGGCGAATCCGCCCAGGTGGAATTCAAAGAGTCATTCGGCGATGCCGTAATAGAAGCCTTGGTCGCCATGGCTAACTTAAATGGCGGAAAAGTCCTTGTCGGCGTAAGGGACACCAGGACTATATGCGGGATCGCGCCGCATAAGCCAAATATTGCCTCCTGGATTAACGATATCAAAATGAAAACATCCCCGGCGTTATTCCCGGACATAGAGGTAGCCGGCATTCAGGGTAACAATGTCGCAGTGTTTTCTATCAAAGATGTCCCTATAAAGCCGGTTTCCACCAAAGGCAAGTGCTTCATCCGGCGCGGCAGCAGTAATCACCTGATGAACATTCCGGAAATTGCCGATATGTACCTGAAGACCTACAACCTTTCCTGGGACAGCCTTGTTGACCCTGACAAAACGCCGGCGGACCTGAGCCTTGAAAAAGTGGAGCGGTTCCGGAGACTGCTGGAGAAACAAGCGTCTGTCACCATACCGGACGATTCATTTACGCTTCTGAGAAAATTTTCACTGCTGAAGAACGGTCAGGAGACGACCTATGCCGCCTCACTCCTTTTTCCCGTCAGACCGCCTATCAATACGGCAATACATGCGGTGCGGTTCAAGGGAGTAACAAAGGACGAGTCTACAGAGGATATCTATATCCAGGACGACCTGGTTTCTGAAACTGATCTGCTGATGGAATTCATCCACAGGAGCATCAAAAAAGGCGTACGTAAAGTGTCCGCGCTTAAGCAGTTAACGCACGAGACGATATGGCAATATCCCCCGGACGCCATGCGTGAACTGGTGGTAAATCTTGTTATTCACCGGGACTATAAAAACGCTTCACCCGCCTGCCTGTTTATTTTTGACGACCGCATAGAAATGTGGAATGCGGGCGAGATGCCTAAAGGTTTGTCCCTTGAGAAACTCCAGACCGGAGATTATGAACCCAGCGCTAGAAACCCGCTGCTTACGCGTGTTTTTAAAGAAATAGGCCTTATTGAAAACCTCGGCAGTGGCCTGCAAAAAGTCTGCCGGCTCCTGACAGGCGCGGGCCTGCCCCTGCCTTTCATAGAGGCATTGGCTTCCGGTACAAGAATAGTGATTCGTTCGGAAAACCCTGAAAAGTATCCTGAAAAGTATCCTGAAAAGTATCCTGTAAATCTTTCTAAATCCGAAGCTGCCGTGTTGAAGCTGACCAGCGCCGCGCCTCATATAACACGCGAGGAAATAGCCCGCAAGACAGGCCTTTCCCTGCCGGCCATCAAGAAAATAATGGTCGGATTAAAAAAGAAAGCGCTGCTCCGCAGAGTAGGCCCCGATAAAGGCGGTCACTGGGAGGTCGCCGCAAAATAGCTGGACGGCTAGACCGCGAGACGGCATCTAGCCGCCTAGCAGTAGTAGCAGTAACAGTTTCTGGGGAATGCGGTGACATAATAATTAATTCGGGGAAATAGGTATTATGTCACCGTATTTCAAAAAGAAGCTGTCATCCCCGTTTACCCGCCGGTCGTATGGCGGGCGATCTGTAGGCGGCCTGCCCCACCGGCAGTGTGGTGGGGGGATCCATTAAGGTAGTAGAGCAACTCCCCTTTTTTTTTATGAGCGATTACATCATTAAAGTCGAACATCTTACCAAGAAGTATATCATCGGCCACCAGCGGGCCGGGGGGTATACCACACTGCGCGATGTGATCGCCCGGAAAGCCGGCAATCTCGGCAAGAAGGTGCTGTCGCCTTTCTCAAACGCCCAATCGCCCGCCACCGAGGAGTTATTCGCTCTTTGTTAACAGTTTGCAGACGTAGCTGTAATTATATACACTTATAGGTGTAAAGGAATACACTTATGACGCTTTTCAAATCCGAAATTGCTCAGAAAGTTCTTGGGTTTTTTTTTCTCAACCCCCAGGAGCAGCTTTATACCAATGAGATAGCCAAAAACCTCGATCTGGATAAGCGTAACCTTGTTAAAAAACTGAAGGAATTTGAAAAGGAAGGTCTGCTGAAAAAAGCCGTCCGCGGCAACATGAAACTGTATTCCATAAATGACAAATATCCTTTTTATCACGAATACAGGAAAATTATTCTGGCAACCGCCGGGGTAGAGGGCTCTTTAAGGCGAATACTCGCAGGTTTTTCTGATGTTTTAGAGGCTTATATCTACGGTTCCTACGCGCGCGACGCTATGGACGCCCATAGTGATATTGACCTCTTGATCGTAGGTAACCATAGTGTGCTGGCGTTACAGCGTAAACTGACCATGCTCCAGAAAACTCTTGGCAGGGAGATCAATGCTGTTAATATGGATCCCAAAGAGTTCAAAGAGAAGCAAGAAAACAACGATCCGTTCATCGCCGGCCTTCTGCACGGCAAAAAACTGAGGGTATATCCTTGAGCGATAAATACTTCGCGGATTTCGCCTTTACACCTGAACAAGTGCGGAAAAATCTGCAAAACGCTAAGCGTGATTTAGGCATTGCTCGGGAAGACGCAATTCTTGATGTAAAATTTACCTATGCGTACACCGCTTTAATTAAGGCGGGCTTAGCGCTGTTAAGCCACTATAAGTTAAAAGTTCGCAGTATCCCAGGGCATCATATTAAACTGATAGAAAAGCTGGCGGAGATCCTCGGTGATCCAGCCATTGATGATTTAGGTAATGCAATGCGGTCAAGGCGCAATGTGGACCTTTATGCCGGAGGAACAGATATAACAGCAAAAGACTGCGGCGAATATCTGGCCTTTGTGGAAAGTGTAGTCCTAAAGGTAAGTGAAAAGATAGGAAATGCGGTGACATAATACTTAATTCGGGTAAATAGGTATTATGTCACCGTATTTCCAGCCGTCTAGCAGCAGTAGTAGTAATAGTTTCTGGCCGTCTAGCCGCCTAGCAGTAATAGCCGTTGCCGTTTCTGGCAGTCTAGCCGTCAAGCCGCCTAGCCGTCCAGCAGTAGTAGCAATTGTCGTTTCTGGCCGTCCAGCAGTCTAGCCGCCCAGCTGTCTAGCAATGTACTTATGTCCGACACCATAATTAAAGTCGAGAATCTGACCAAGAAGTATATCATCGGCCACCAGCGTGCCGAGCGCTATACCACGCTCCGTGATGTCGTAGCACGGCGTTTTAGCCGCCTGGCCTACCAGCTGGCCCGCAGCAGCCGCAGTCTCTGGCCGTCCAGCCGCACAGCCGTCCAGCCGCCTAGCGGTTTTTCCTCGACCGAGGAATTCTTCGCTCTTAAAGACGTTTCCTTCGAGATAAAGCGGGGCGACAGGGTGGGGATAATCGGCCGCAACGGCGCTGGCAAGTCGACGCTCTTAAAGGTGCTTTCGCGCATCACCGAGCCCACCAGCGGCCGCATAGAGATAACCGGCCGCGTGGCCAGTCTGCTGGAAGTAGGCACCGGCTTCCACCCCGAACTGACCGGCCGGGAGAACGTTTTTTTGAACGGCGCCATCCTCGGCATGACCCGCCGCGATATAAAGCGCAAATTCGACGAAATAGTGGCCTTTGCCGAGGTCGAAAAGTTTCTGGATACGCCCGTAAAGCACTATTCCTCGGGAATGTACGTGCGCCTCGCCTTCTCATCTTGAGCCGATCCTGCGACTAGTTATGAACTTTACTGAAAGCGAAACCATTGAGCTGAAAAAATCCACTTCCGAAATTAAGGAAGCGGTTATATCTATATCCGCTATTCTCAATAAGCACGGCAAGGGTGCGCTTTATTTCGGGATCGCAGACGACGGCTCTGTGGTCGGCCAGCAAATAGGCAAATCCACACTCAAAGATATTTCCAAATCAATATCCGATCATTTAGAGCCTAAAATTTATCCAAATATTAAAGTCATAAACATAGAAGGTAAAAGCTGTATAATTATAGAATTCAGCGGCAAAGATGGTCTCTATTCTGCCTTCGGACGCTTTTATATGCGGATGGGTGAAGAAGACAAGAAACTTTCCGTGTCAGAAATACGACGTATGGTGGAAAAGCTCAATAATTACGCCTATTCCTGGGGTGGCGAGGTTTCAAACGACCCTGTTACGGCTGTCTCGATTGCGGCAGTAAAAGCTTTTGTTCAAAAAGGCCGCAAGGCAGGCCGCATAAACTTTCCATACGACACCACTGCCAATGTTCTGCGTAAACTCGGCCTTCTAGCCGGTGGCAGCTTACTAAACGCCGGAAAGGCGCTTTTTTCCAAAAAACAGCCGCTCACCGTGCAAGCCGCCGTATTTGCCGGACGGGATAAAATAACCTTCCTGGACATACAGAATTACCAGGGGAATATTTTTGAAATGGCCGCCAAAGCGGAGCTGTATGTGCAGGAACATATAAATTGGCGCGCGGATCTCTCCGGTAGCAGCCGGGTAGAAATCCCGGAGATCCCGGTACGCGCAATAAAAGAAGCCATCATAAATTCTCTCTGCCACAGGGATTTTTCAAACCCTAAAAGCAACGAAGTCGCCATCTATAAAGACCGGATAGAGATTTTTAACCCCGGCTTGTTCCCGTCCGAATACACACCCGAGGATTTTATAAAGGGCTCGCAGCCCAGCGTCCCACGTAACCCGCTTATAGCGGAAACCTTATTCCGCTCAGAAGACATAGAAAAGTGGGGCTCCGGCCTGCGCCGTATAAGCGGTGAATGTCGCAAAGCCGGCGTAAAAGTTAAATTTATTAGGAATAAAAGCGGTTTTACCGTAACCTTCTTCCGCCCGGCGGCGGAGAAATTTATGAAAACTGAAACCCCTGTAAATACTTCCCGTAAAGGGTTGGTAGAAGGGTTGGTAGAAGGGTTGGTAGAAAACCAGAAAAAGATACTTAATCTTGTGTCGGCCACCCCGCGAATATCCAAACGAGAATTGTCTGCCGCTGTTGGAATAAGCACTACGGCCATTGATAAGAATATTGGCGTTTTAAAAGCCAAAGGCTTGTTAATTAGAATCGGCCCCGATAAAGGCGGCCATTGGGAAGTAGTCAGCTAGGCAGCGAGACGGCTAGACAGCATACTATCAACAGTATCAGTGTTTGCGCGGTTTCTGGCCGACTAGCCGCCCAGCCGCCTAGCATCTTTTTATGTCCGATACCATTATTAAAGTCGAGAATCTTACCAAGAAGTATATCATCGGCCACCAGCGGGCCGGGGGGTATACCACGCTGCGCGATGTGATCGCCCGGAAAGCCGGCAATCTCGGCAAGAAGGTCCTATCGCCTTTCTCCGGCGCGCAAGCGCAGACGACCGAGGAGTTCTTTGCCCTTAAAGACGTTTCCTTCGAGATAAAGCGGGGCGACAGGGTGGGGATAATCGGCCGCAACGGCGCGGGCAAATCAACGCTTTTAAAGGTCCTTTCGCGCATCACTGAGCCCACCAGCGGCCGCATAGAGATAACCGGCCGCGTGGCCAGCCTGCTTGAGGTCGGCACCGGCTTCCACCCGGAGCTGACCGGCCGGGAGAACGTTTTCCTGAACGGCGCCATCCTCGGCATGACCCGCAACGATATAAAGCGCAAATTCGACGAAATAGTGGCCTTTGCCGAGGTCGAGAAGTTCCTGGACACCCCGGTAAAGCACTATTCCTCCGGGATGTACGTGCGCCTGGCCTTCTCGGTAGCCGCCCATCTGGAGCCGGAGATCCTGATAGTGGACGAGGTTCTGGCCGTGGGGGACGCCCAGTTTCAGAAGAAATGTCTTGGGAAAATGGAAGATGTTTCTTCGACAGGACGAACAGTGTTGTTTGTCAGTCATAACATGGGGGCGATCAGTCAACTATGTGAAAAAGTTATTCTCCTGACCGCAGGTTCGGTTAGGTTTAATGGTAATGTCAGAGAAGGTATATTAAATTACACATCTGATGTTAAAAATTCATCCTCAATAAATTTTGATGATTTTAAAGGTGAGAGACGCGGAAACCAGGAGTATGCTACTTTGCATAGCATGGCTGTTCTGGATGAAAATGGTAATGAGTCCTCTCTATTCGTCATGGGCAGCTCTATGGTAGTGAGATTGCAGGTGAGCGTAAACAAGCCGCTGAAAGCGCCTCGGATCGGAGTTATGCTGAGAGGGCAAAATGATGTTTTGATCCATGATTTTTGCTCGGGATCTGACGGCTTTGAGCCTGAACTGGAAGCAGGCTTACACACTTTTGAAATATCTATCGATAAATTAATGGTGTATCCCGGAAGATATACTCTCGGCCCGTGGTTGCAAACAAAAATAGGCATACCATCGCAGGATTATATCAGAGCGGCGCTTTCAATCGATGTTATCGATAGTAAAAAAACAGGCGGACTTCATGCAGATTTTGACAAGATAAATAAAGAGGGAAGTGAAGTTTATCTCCCATGTAAATGGAAAATTATTTAATGGAGTAATAATTAATATGACGCTCAAAAAATCCGAAAAACTTAAAACGCTAATTAACTCTACTGCGCTTGAATATCTTATGGAAGCGCATAACGGATTATCCGCCAAAATCGTAGAAAACGCAGGATTTAAAGGTATTTGGGCAAGCGGTCTTTCTATCTCCGCCTCGCTTGGAGTGAGAGATAATAATGAGGCTTCCTGGACGCAGGTGTTGGATGTCCTTGAATTTATGAGCGATGCAACGACTATCCCTATATTGCTGGATGGAGATACCGGATACGGCAATTTTAACAATATGCGTCGCTTGGTGAGAAAATTAGAGCAGCGTAATATCGCAGGTGTTTGTATAGAGGATAAATTATTTCCGAAAACAAATTCCTTTATTGGCGGGGAAGCCCAGCCTTTAGCGGATATGGATGAATTTTGCGGAAAGATCAAGGCGGCTAAAGATACTCAATCAGACAATGATTTTGTCGTAGTAGCAAGAATAGAGGCTTTTATCGCAGGCTGGGGGCTGGCTGAAGCCTTAAGACGGGCAACAGCTTATTGGCAGGCAGGGGCGGACGCATTATTGGTCCATAGCAAAAAAAATGATTCAACGGATATAGACGCTTTTATGAAGGCCTGGGGAAAGCAAATCCCTGTGATCATTGTCCCTACAAAGTATTATTCCGTACCGACCGAACATTTTAAGGACATAGGTGTAAGTACGATAATTTGGGCTAACCATAATCTCAGGGCCTCTATTAAAGCGATGCAAAAAACGACCGAACAAATTTTTAAAGACCAGCATCTCAGAAATGTGGAAGATAATATCGTTTCGGTCAGCGAAGTCTTTCGCTTGCAGGGTGCTGATGAATTAAAGGAAGCCGAGAAAAAATATTTGCCGACAGCGGGAAGAGATGTGAACGCGATCATTTTGGCGGCTTCACAGGGGGAAGAGCTGGGCGCTTTAACTGCGACCGCCCCTAAAACATTATTGGATATTAATGGCAAATCCATATTGGAAAACCAGGTTGAAGAGTTTAACAGGGTCGGGATTAAAACTTTATGCGTTGTCAGGGGGTTTGAGAAAAATAAAATCAATTTAAGTAATCTTAAGCCGATAGATAATGATATTTATGGGGAAACCAAGGACCTTTATTCATTGTATTTAGCGATCAACGAGTTCAAGACAAATACGGTTGTAAGTTATGGGGATATTGTTTTCAAAAGCTACATCTTAAATGATCTGTTAAACGACCAAAACGATATTACTCTCATCGTAGACGCTGATCCCGAAACGAAAGGAGACAATAAGGATTTTGTCGCAGCGTCGCGAAAATACTCAAGAAATATTTTCTTTGAAAACGTCCAATTAAAAAAAGTCTTTTATAGCGCGGATGAACAGGTAATAGATGGCGAATTTATCGGTTTATGGAAGGTAAATGAGAAGGGCGCGCAGATAGTAAAAAGTACTTTAAAGGAGATGGCAGCGGATGCCGGCTTTAAACAAATGACCGTCGGTGATATGTTTAATAAAATTATAGAAAAACATCCGGTTTCAATTAAGTATATCAAGGGCGGCTGGTTGGACGTTGATACTATCGTCGATCTGCAAAAAGCGAACCAAATATAAACTTATGCTCAACACATCGGAATTCGGTTCAGAACTTAAAAAACGCGGATTTGATTTTTACAGCGGTGTCCCGTGTTCCTTTTTAAAGGATCTGATAAACTACGCCATTAACGAGAGCACGTATATTATGGCCGCCAATGAAGGGGATGCGGTTGCCATATGTGCGGGAGTGTATCTAGGCGGGAGGAAGTCGGCAGTTTTGATGCAAAATTCAGGGTTGGGGAATGCCGTTTCGCCCCTTACTTCGTTGAATTGCATATTTAAGATACCTGTTCTGGGTTTTATCAGTCTAAGGGGGGAGCCGGGAACAACAGATGAGCCGCAGCATGAATTGATGGGCACGATAACTTCGGACTTATTGGACACCATGAAATTAGATTGGGAGTATCTTGCGGATACTATCGAAGAAGCTAAAATACAGATAAATAAGGCTTCTCAATTAATTGAAAATGGGAGATCGTTCTTTTTTATAGTCCGCAATAATACTTTTTCTAAAGTCGAATTAAAGCCCGCGGCAAAAAAAGAAAAGATAACGCCTGCAATATTTAATAATAATTTGCCTGACAAAATAAGCTCTAGAATAGAAGCATTGGAAGCGATCCAAAAACATAAAAATAGGCACACGGTGTTTTTAGCGACAACCGGTAAAACCGGCCGGGAATTATACGAGCTGGCTGATCTGCCTAATAATTTATACATGGTCGGTTCAATGGGTTGCGTTAGCCCAATGGGATTAGGCCTGGCTTTAACGCAAACACAGAAAAATATAATTATTATCGACGGGGACGGCTCATTATTAATGAGAATGGGTGTAATGCCTACTATCGGTTATTATCGTCCAGGCAACCTTTTGCATATCCTTTTGGATAATAATTGCTACGACTCTACGGGCGGGCAGACTACGGTTTCTGATAATGTCGATTTTATTAAAATCGCTGAGGCTTGCGGATATGATTTTGTATATTTAGCGCACGATATTAATGACCTTGATTCGGCAATCGAAAAATGGGAAAAAGCGGGTAAAGCGGGTTTTATTTATTTAAAGATCTGTAAAGGCTCGAAAAGTAGCCTGGGTCGCCCAAAAATAAAGCCTTTTGAGGTTAAAGAAAGATTAATGCGGTTTATAAAAGACGGCAGTAGCAATTAATAGAGGACAGCCTCTTTAGTGCCTATATGAGGTGAAATTGTGGAGATTGTTTTTTCATCAGTGAATAAATGCCGCGTATGCGGATCATGCACATTTGAAACACTATTTGATTTCCAATCAATGCCAGTGCTTGCGGAGCCGGTGCCTCAAGGATGTATAGTCGAGTCTGGCCCCCTAACTGTATATAAGTGCAAAGATTGCGGTTATGTATTCCTGAAAGAAGTAGTCGATGGCTCAATTTACAGCGAATATATATATTCCCCGCAGGCTTCTGATGAGGTGGTCGCATATTTAAAGCAATTTGTCATTGATACTATGACCCAATTAGATCTGCGACCGGGTCAATCGGGCTTGGAAATAGGCAGCGGCGATGGTTCGCTGTGTAGAGAATTCAATAATGCCGGTATGGATTTTTCTGGTGTTGAGCCAAGCAAAACACTGAGCAAAATAAGCCGTGAAAAAAATCAGGTTAACACATACAATGGTTTTATGAATTGTGAATTGGCGGAAAATCTGGGCCCTAAATTCAATCTTGTTGTGGTCCGTCATGTATTGGAACATATTAACAATTTTGAGTCTTTTTTTAAGGCAATCGACAAATGTCTGGCTCCGGGAGGGGCGCTTGTCATTGAGGTCCCATACTTAGGCGACATTTGCAAGCAAAATCAATTTTATGCTTTTTTCTTCGAGCATTTGTCTTATTTTAGTGTGACTTCTTTGCAGAACCTTCTTACACGATTCGGTTTTTTTATAACTAAGGCTGAATTCGTTTCACCTGAAGGGGGCTCAGTTTTGATTCATGCCTCCCGAAACTTTGCCACCCCGCCAAAAGAGCGTCCTGATTATCAGAGCATTAGCCTGGATTTGTTAAAACAAGCTTTTCTCTCATTTAAGTCAAAATATGCGGAATTAATTAGAAAAGCAGGGCGCATTGCGGTTTATGGGGCCGGGCAGCGGGGGGTGACTCTTTTAAATTTAATGAATGCGTCAAATAATAATGTTACCGCCATTTATGATGAAAATCCCAACTATCACGGGCTTCTTACACCCCAATCGCATATACCTGTGAAATCTCCTGTTCAAATGAGCGACCCAAACGTCCCCGATGTTATATTAATCTTAGCCTCAAGCTATGATAAACAAATACGGCAAAAATATAATTACACCGCCAAACGGTTTGTATCACTTTCTGAATTGCTCTAAAATTTATGGTCTGATCAAAAGATTGCCTTAATCTTGCCACAATTGGATCTAGGAATATATTATGGGGAAATTAAAAGTAGAAGGTGCTAAAAAAGTGACAGTTATAAGCGGAGTTGCCGGTATGACCGGGAGCATGTTAGCTTATAAGTTGCTTGAGCGCGGAGAATTTGTCGTTGGATTCGATAACTTTTTTGCTGGATCACGTGATGTAATTGCAGATCTGATTTCAAAACAATATTTCCAATTTTTTGAATATGATGTTAATTCTATTGAAAATATGGACAAGCTTTTTTCTTTTATCAAGTCTAAATTCAATAAAAACGCTTGCGAATTAAAATTCGTTAATTGCGCTGCAGTTGTCCACACAAAACATTTTTATCGGCCGGAAGATACCTTTGAAACCAATGTCGTTGCAATGCGCGCTACCCTTAAGCGTGCCATTAAGGCTCATTTTTCCGTCTATATAAATTGCAGCACATCTGAAGTCTATTCAATGCAGTCTTGGCGGAAGAATGGCGTTACCGAAGATTCCCCTGTACTGCTTGCAACAGCCGAACAGAGTTTACGTACCAGCTATGCCACAGGCAAGCTTTTAACTGAGTTTTTTATTAAAGAGGCCGTAAGCTTCCAGCAAATTAAAGGGTGTTCCATTCGCTTTGCGAACGTCTATAGTCCCATGGAAGCACACAATGAGCATATAATCCCGCATATTATTAGTTCTTTGTGTTGTGAGGGGCATGTGGTGTTATTGGAAAATTCTAAAACTACATATCGCTCATTCCTTCATAATAGTGACAGTTGTGACGCCGTACTGCAGCTGCTTTATGCTTCAAAAGCGCTTGATGGTTCGGTTTACAATGTCGGGACGAAAGAGGAGATACTTATCCCGGTTCTTGTCCGTAAAATAGCCAAACTGATGGGGTTAAAAAGTTCTGCAATTCGTTATCAGGGGAGAAGGACCGCAGACCCGCCGCGACGCTTATTAAATACTGGAAAAATACAACGAGCTACGAGTTGGAAACCAAAAATTTCTCTGGATACTGGATTACGTCAATGCATACAATATCGGCTTAAGACTAATAAATTCCCATGAAACGAGCTTTAATCATAACATCAGCTGGTTGTTCAAGACGGTTTAGCAGCAGCCTGGGGAAAGATGTTCTAAAGGTTTTGTATTCAGAAGGAAAACCTAAGGAATGCCTCTTAGGTCTCCAATTGGAATTAATCAAACATGAAGAAATTGATACGATCATAGTGGTCGGTGGTTATGCGTTTTCTGAATTATGTGAATTTATAAAACAAAATTACAGCCAAGATCGGCGCATAAAAATTGTCTACAATAGTAAATTCAACAAATACGGCACTTGTTACAGTTTCGCTTGTGGCGTAAAAGCGCTGGGTGTAGATGATTTCGATGAAGTGATCTTTATGGAAGGGGACTTGGTCTTTGATGCCGCTACCTTTGCAGATGTTGTTTCGGCAAGCCGGGATGTTATTACACTATCTCCGGCAATAGTGAGCGCCGATCAGTCTGTGATTTTTTATGTTACTCCAAAGGGAGTTCTGCATTATCTATATGACACTCAGCACAAACTATTACAGGTGAGGGCTGCGTTTAAAAAGCTCGGTAACTCAGGGCAGCTCTGGAAATTCTGTGATGTTAAATTGCTCAAGAATGTGATCAAGAAAATGGGGAAGGGCCTTTGTGAGGATACTAATTTGCGGCCAATTGAGCAGTATTTTAATTTGCGCGGCATAGATGAAACTGAATTTATTGTTTTTAGGTTCTGGGTTAATTGCAATACTCTAAATGATTATAAAGTAATCCGCAAGAATCAGAAAAAACTATATGCAAAATATTAATAGAAAACTTGCCGGTATTTATACGAAAGTCGGCTCGGATTCGACCTTGAAAATATTAATTTTCGGACTTGGAAGTGTAGGGAATTACCTCTTGGATTATTTGATGGCGTGGCCCGAGAAAAATATCGAACTGCATGTTTGTGTCCGCTCTCCGGAAAAAGCAACCCCCGATATTAATATTCTTAAGGTGTCTAATTTGATTAGATATCAGCAAATTAAGCCCGTAATCGTCCACAACGTGGATTTGAATGATACTGACAGTATCACCGCTATATTTAAAGTAGTGTCGCCGGACTTCATAGTTAATAGTAGTCGTGTCTATAGCGGGCTTAAATATGGCTCAATCTCCTGGAGTAATATCCGGGCTTATGGACTTTGGAGCCCATTATCCATCAAGTTTATCCGTAATATAATGAAAGCGTATAAAAGCTCTGGATGTAATGGCATCGTTATAAATACGTCGTATTCAGACGTTGTGAATAATTGGTTGAAAAGTGCCGGTCTAAGTTATCCGGACTTCGGTAGCGGCAATATAAACCATCTGATCCCCCGCATTAAAATGGCTGTAGCCGAGCAGATCGGCATAAGTGACTGCAAAGATATTGAAGTGACTCTCGCGACAAGTCATTTCCATGACGTTGTCATTAGCAAGGAGGGCCATACTGAGGGAATCGATCCTCTGCTGAATTTGCGTTATTTGGGCAAAGAACTCAGCTTGGATATGAATGCGGTATATAAAAAATGCGCTATCCCTATGCCCGTAGATGCTAAACGCAATATGATGAATGCAAGCAGCAATTTTGAGATCATCGCGAAGATCATAAATGCCGCCCGTGTACATTCGCAGCAGGTAATACACACCCCCGGCGTCGCAGGTTTCATCGGAGGCTACCCTGTAAGAATCGATTTCCGTACGGGAACCCCAGAGGCACAACACTGCACTTTTATTGAAGATTTCTTTTCCTTACATGAGATGCAAAAACATAATAGGTCTTCAATCGCTTTGGATGGCATTGAGGATGTTTCGAATGGCGTGCTGTCCTATACTGATAAGTTATGCGAAAAAGTGGAGAAGAGTTTTGGTGTGGTTATCCCTAAACATGTCCCATTTAACAAGATTGAGGAAACAGCAGATTTTCTCATTGATAAAATTATAAAACCTAAGATCACGAACGCGAAATGAAACTATTGATCCTTTCCGATATACATGCCAATGTTACTGCCTTCGACGCGGTGATGGCTAACGTGAAGCAAAATTATGGAGAAGAGTTACCTATAGTTATACTGGGTGACAATATCGGCTATGGGATGAGGCCGAATGAAACTCTTTCCCGTATAAGCGCGCTTGAAAAGCGAATATCGGTCAACCTTTCCGGTAATCATGAGCGTGCTGTTCTGGGATTCGATGAAGGGCGCTTTTCCACACAGCGCGGGAAGGATTCCTGCCAATATACCAGAAAGCTTCTGGAACCAAAGTGGCTGGAATATATTACGAAAGCACTGCGGCCCGGTCCTGTGGAATTATCCATAAACGGGTGCAGACTGCTTTGCGTTCATGGCGATTTAAACGACCCTTTTTGGGGAAAAATGCCATCTTCGGAAATGATGCGGGATATTTATTGTAAATTTGATTATGTTATATCAGGGCATAGTCATGTCCCGGTTATGAAACAGGAATTTTATCCCGATAGTTCTTCCAGGTCTCGACGCAATAAAGTTAAGGTTGTTTTTGTTAATCCCGGTTCTATCGGTCAACCACGCAATAATAATACTTCTGCTCAATTTGCAATAATTGATTTTGCTACAGGTTCAGTATATTTTAATGCCGTTCCTTATGATATTGAAGCAGAAACCATACTATATAATGGCGAAATTGATTATTTTTATAGAGACAGGCTTAAACTTGGTGTGTGATATAATAAGGCAAAAAAAGGACTAAACGATTGTTTGAAATTGCCCGATATCTGTTTTAAGATTGAACGGACGGGTAAATCCTATAAAATCCATTGCGGAATAGCTCTGTGCATCTAGGCTGGTAGAACTTTAATGCTCTCAATAAATGACATTGATAATATTAGGTTAATATGTGCTGATAAAAATCTAAAAATAGATTTCATTAGCAAGCCATTAAAAGTGGATTTTATCGCCTATCATGATCTACAGGCTCAGACAGCGCAGTCCGTATATGATGAAATGGGCGTTCACTTTAAATGTGCTTGGAGAATCGGTCCCAATCAGATCCCTAATGGCGCTCAGGCAGCAATAATGCTAGATCATCAATTTCATCATCCTAAAGTCGTTAAATCACAGCGTGGCTATAAGTATCTTTTTTATCTATCTCATGATCTGGCGGATCTAAACGTGTATGAGGCTGAGAAGGAATATCTAAGACAATATGATATTGTGTTTGTCCCAGGAACTATTCACCACCAGCATGCATTAAAAGCTTTAGGGAAAAACACGCTTATAATAGAAACAGGCTGGCCAAAATATGATCTTATGAAGTTTCCTGAGGAACTTCTTGAATTAAGAAACCAAATTGCAAAATTGCCTTATCAGTACACGATATTATACGCGCCCACATCAGCTCATACCGGCGAATGGAAATATCTTTTGCCATTATTGAAGAACCTCCCGTGTAATGTAATATTAAAAAACCATATATATGTAAACAAAGGCCAAGTCTTTCCTAAAGGGCAGGAGGAAATTTATCAAACTGCTCTCAATGCTGTCGAGGAAATGGAGAAAGAAATTGTCGGTTATGCGAAAGCTAATATGTTAGTTGTGCCAAGGAATTTAAATATTTGCTCACTTTTTCCTTTTACGGATATTTTAATTTCAGATCAATCATCAGTTCTTTTAGAATTTGTGCCATTCGGCGCCAGTATAGAAACAGGCCGGTACAATGCGAACGAAAATGACTTCAAACCGGAGATCAGCGGCATTTCAAAAGAAGTTGCTTTTATGGATAAAGGTAAAATATGCGCTTTTTTAAGTTCAATTGAAAATATAGAACAATTTCTAAGCGCTAATATCTCCCCAAACATCAGTCCTAACATTAATTATGTAGATCCCACTATTCATGCCGGCAAACTTACCGCACTTCTAATAGATCGCTATGTTTATGAGTCGCAACAAAATAAATGGTCCTATTTAACTAGGGAAACGCTGAGGCGCGGGATAATTTCTTTAACCGACTTCAGTAAGAAATTGGTTCGTATCCTTAAAAAACCGGGCAGATTAATTGCAAATAAACATAATGACTAATCAGAAAGTAAATATTATCGGCTACGACAATAACGGGCGCATTGTGGACGCGGGGGATTCCATCATAAGGATCATCAATCCCGAATATTTCCGTTTTGCGGAAGAGCTGTATCATATTTATAAAACCAATAACCTTGAAAAACTGGGTATTGTGGGCACCGAATTGGACGCCGCTTCCAAGAAATTAGTCCACGAAAAACACCTCATTTCCTACCCTTATGAATGGCCGGCGGAGATGTATAAGGACGCCGTACTGTTCCATCTTAACCTTTTTATCGAGCTGGATAGATCGGGCTTAACACTCAAGGATGCCCTTCCTTCTAACATACTTTTCAATTTTACACGGCCTGTATTCGTCGATTTTCTATCATTAGTTAAAAATGGCGATATTGGCAATGAAAAATGGCTCGTAGACGGAGTGTCTTTCGCTGATAAACGGTTTGCCATTGTCGAAAGAATGCTGATACCGTTCCTCATTAACCCACTGCTGGCGATGCATGATAAAAACTATATGCAGGCACGGGTGCTGCTTTCCGAGGGGGCCTGCAACGTAAAGCCGGCAGGATCGAAACTCCTGGAGAAACGAAACATTCTTAAAGCTCTGAAAACACGCATAAAAAGACTTGTTTCCCAGACACAAGGCCATAAAAAAATAAATGAATTGCTCTGCTCTTTTAAAAGCAATAAACAGCTCGGATTTGTTCCGTACATACAAAGCGTACGTGAAGCTGTCAGCGGGCTGGATGTCGCTCCGCCATCCAGCGCGTATGCCGGGTACTACGAAGGGAAAAAAGAGAACTTTGATTTTTCCCAAAGAGAGAATTGGGGTGACAAACAGAAAAATATCCACGCTATTCTTAAAGCTGAAGCTCCCGGCACGGTTATTGATGTCGGCGCGAATACCGGCTGGTTCTCGTTTTTAGCGGAAAGCATGGGCTCAAAAGTGATAGCTCTGGATATAGACGAGGATTGCGTCAATACTATATATAAAATGGCTAAAAAAGGCGGCAATAAGGTTTTGCCTTTGCTTGTTTCCTTTGAGGACCTGACCAGGGAGATCTACGGGAAGGTTGAAACTGGCCCCGAGTATGCCGGCAGAGATTTCAAAAGCGTCCCGCTTTTTCTCGCGCCGGTTAACCGCTTCCGCGGAGACCTTGTTCTGTGTCTGGGTCTGGTTCATCATCTGGTCTTAGGTGCGGGTTACGAGCTCAGTTATGTTTTCAAGATCCTGTCGCAAATGGCGGGTAAGAGTATTTTGCTCGAATTTGTCGCTATAGACGATCCTCTGATCAAGGGCGAGCCATCCTTCTTTAAGAATCTGGGTAAGCATACCGAAAGCAGCTACAACCTGGACCTGGTCATTAAAGAAGGGAAAAAATTCTTTAGCGACGCCCAAGTGTTTAATTCTCATCCGGAAACAAGAAAATTAATCTTATTCAAAAAATAGCCTGGCGGCTCTCCCGGTTTCAGCAAAAATTATTATGCTAAAGGTCCTGTTTACAACCCCTATTTTGGAGCATCCGGCCGCCGGCGGACCAACCCTTAGAGTGGAAAACTCCATAAAGGCTCTTTCCGGAATATGCGAGTTGCATATAGTCACGCGGGTCCCCAATTTTGCAATGGGCGGGAACGCGGCGGAAACATTCTATAAAGGCTTCTGCCGCGAATTTCTGTATGCGCCATCGGCAAGGATCAGCGCTAACAGGTATGTCCGTAAACTCCAGCAATTACGTCAGAAGGTTTCCGCAAAGAGCGATTGGGAATTTATATTGGATGTCATCGACACGCACAAGATCGATGTTTTATGGTGCGGCTATGGCAGTATATCTTTTGAATTGATAGCGCAGCTAAAAGCAGTGCGCCCGGACCTGAAAATAGTCTTTGACACGGATAGCGTCTGGTCGCGATTCGTTTTGCGCGAACTCCCTTTTGTAAACGATCCCGACCGGCGGTTGAAGATAGAGACGGGAGGCCGGCGGGTCGAGACCGCGGAACGCATAGCGGTCAATTCGTGCGAGATCACTACTGCGGTTTCCGAAGTTGATGCCGAATATTACAGAGGGATAGCCTCGGAGCCCGGCCGGGTGATGATATTCTCGAATGTTATCGATGTCGATACTTATAAAGATGTTCCGCCCGCACCCGCAGATTTTAAGAAGCCTTGCATATATCTGGCCGGAACCTTCGGCCATGCGCACAGCCCGATGGACCTGGCGGCGCGGTGGATGCTGGATGAAGTACTTCCGCTGGTAAAGAAGGTTATCCCCGGAATACATTTCTACATGGTAGGGAGGGGGAGCGAAGCCGTTTGGGGAAATTATAAAGACCCGTCCGTTACTATTACTGGCAAGCTGCCGTCCGTGCTCCCGTATCTTTGCCATGCCGATGTCGCCGTGGTCCCTTTGCAGTTCGAATCGGGGACCCGTTTCAAGATACTGGAGGCCGGAGCCTGCGGCATTCCCTTGGTTTCCACCACTTTAGGCGCGGAAGGGCTGCCGGTCGTAAATGAGCGGGATATACTTATAGCGGATACTCCGGAAGCCTTTGCCGATGGTATTATTAAATTGATACAAGACAAGACCTTGGCGCGCACGCTTAGCGCAAATTGTAAAGAACTGGTAAGAAAGGAATACGGCCTTGAAGTACTCGTGAAGCAGGCGGAAGAAATTCTGCGCAAGCTCGCGGCTTCTTAGGGCGTTTATGGATTCCCGCCTACAACTTGCGGGAATGACAAAAAAATACACGTGTTCACTGAATATTTACTAACTTAAAGTAGACCGCAGTCCACTTTAAGTTCAATTTAAAGTTCGCGGGAATTACATTCGGTAACTTTTTTATAGTAATGGTATATAATAATTACTTGGAAATTCCGCGAATTATTTATAAGGTAACTTGACATAATTGGTTCAGTCTGTTATAGTTTGTTATAAGTGCTTTATGGCAACTCTAAGTATACAATCCGTTACCTAGGTAAACTAATGGTTTGCAGTAATGTGTAAAAGTAAACTACAGGTTGTCTTAGCGGTGATTATGTAAACTAAAGGCCTGATATGGGGGAAAAGCGCGACCATTTAAACAAACTTCTGATTCACTGGCCGAAAGACACAGTGGCGGTGCAGCAGTGGTTTACCAAGCGGGGAATCTCGCGGCAGTTGGCGGCGAAATACTGCCGTTCCGGTTGGATAAAACGCATAGGGCGCGGCGGGTACATCAGGACGGGTGATGTTGTGGCTTTGACGGGCGCTGTTTATGCGCTTCAAACCCAACTGGGGTTTGAAGCGCATGTGGGAGGGAAAACCGCGCTTGAAATCCAGGGTTATGGGCATTTTCTACCGATGAAGAATATGCCCGAGTTCTATTTATTCGGCCGGCCGGGCAGGCGGCTGCCTTCCTGGTTTATGGGCGTAAAGTGGGAGTCCCGGGTGCGGTATCATATGGCGCGACTATTTTCCGGCAAGCCGGAGGCCGGGCTGGAAGAAATTTCCACGGGCGGCTATTCCATAAAAGTATCATCTCCGGAGCGTGCCGCATTGGAAATAGCGGAACTTGTGCCTGCGGAGCAGTCATTTGAAGGCGCCGGGCTGTTGCTGGAAGGGCTTACCACATTGCGGCCGGCTCTGGTGCAGGCGCTGCTAATGGCATGCCGGTCAATCAAGGCAAAAAGATTGTTTCTGTTCCTGTCCGAAAAATGCGGACATGCGTGGGTTAATAAACTGGATATTTCAAAAGTGCGGCTAGGCAGCGGGAAACGCCTTATAGCTCGCGAAGGCCGGCTGGACCCGAAATACCAGATCACGGTCCCGGTTGATATTTCCCGGGAGGTTCCTTGATAGGCCCGTTTCAGAAGCAGGCAGGCTTTATGCTGCGCGTTCTTCCGTATGTGGCGGCGGAAGCGTGTTTTGCTCTTAAAGGCGGAACTGCGATAAACTTTTTTCTCCGTGATATGCCGCGGCTTTCCGTTGATATTGATTTGACTTATCTTCCGGTTGAACCGCGCAAAGATACCTTATTTGGAATTGGAGAAGCGCTGGCCCGGGTTAAAGCGAAAGTCCTGAGGGCGATGCCGGGGATTTCCATCCAGGAAGGCCGATATGAGGGAGCGGTTTATAAATTATTTGTGCACGGGCCTGCCGGCGAGGTTAAGGTAGAGCCTAATCTAATAATGCGCGGCGCGGTGCTGCCTCCGGTGCAGCGGGAGCTCTGCCCGGAGGGCGGACGGAAATTCAGAATGGCGCTTTCAGTTAAAACGCTTTCGGACGCGGACCTGTACGGCGGCAAGATCTGTGCGGCGTTGGATCGCCAGCACCCCAGGGATTTGTTCGACATTAAATTGCTTTTGGCTAACGAAGGGCTTACCGACGCTATACGCAAGGCGTTTATCGTTTATCTTGTAAGTCACGATAGGCCGATGCATGAGCTTATTAACCCGCCTCGTAAAGACTTCCGAAAGGTTTTTGAAAACGAATTCTCCGGCATGACGGATGTGCCGGTTTCTTATGAGGAGCTGCTTGCGGCGCGCGAATATTTATTTTCCCGCCTGCACAGCGAGCTGACCGGCACGGAGCGTAAATTTATACTATCGGTTAAAGAAGGCTCGCCAGATTGGAAACTGCTGGGTTTGCCCGGTGTTGATAAATTACCGGCTATACAATGGAAGCTGCAAAATATAGCAAAAATGTCTCCCGCCAAACATCGGGAGCAATTGTGCAAGCTTAAAGAGCGGCTTGGGTTGTGAAAATGCCTCTCTTGGAGAGGAGCAGCCGCAAGGGAGCGTCTTTCCGCCGAGGGCTGTAGCGCGGTGATGCTTACGCCGTAACTGTCTGTTGACCGATTTAATATTTGATGTTAAAACACCCATACACCTAGTGCCGCTTGGCGTATCGTTAGTATCCCGGAGGGAAAAATATGATCGAACAAATCAAGCAGGGCGAGCGGATACTGGCTGTTATTATCTCGGCAAAATTTTCAAAGCCGGGGATACATTTCTTTACGCCCAACGACTACTCGCAGCAGCTGGCCTATATGAACCGACCTAAGGGCTACGAGATCGACCCTCATGTCCATAACCCTATCGCGCGGAACGTGGAATTTACGCAGGAAGTGCTGTTCATTAAGAGCGGCAAGGTGCGCGTGGATTTTTACAGCCAGGAGCGGGCTTACCTGGAAAGCCGGGTGCTGGAGGCCGGGGACGTTATTCTGCTGGCTAGTGGGGGGCACGGGTTCACCATGCTTGAAGAAAGCGAGATAATAGAGGTGAAGCAGGGCCCGTACACCAGCGATAAGGACAAGACCCGTTTTAAAGGCGTCTCAGGCGAAGAAGTGAAGATAAAAGGGCCAAATCCAACGGAATAAACACGAAGGGCACGAAGAAGAAAGAGGGGAAGGGCTTACATGGATATACAGGATGGACAGGATCTGAGATTTTGAATTTATCCTGTATATCCTGTGCATCCGTGTGAATGTTTGATCTTCATGAACTTTCAGTTGATTAACTTCGTGACCTTTGTGATTAAATCTTCAAGAGATAATGATACTTTGTTGACCGATTTAATATCTAATATTAAAATACCAGCACACAAAAGTCGAACGGTTAAATTATTTGCTTTTGCTTGTTCTGGTTGTTTCCAAAAGCCATCATTATTTGTATATTATCAGAAATGACATTTAAACCCAAAGAAATACTTTCGCGGCTTGCCGGCATGCCGTATTTTACCGTTGAGGGGCTTAGTGTTTTTAATTATAAAGATACTTATTTGCGCGTCGTTCTCTCACGAATGGAAGAGCGCGGTGACGTTATACGGCTTAAAAGGGGCTTTTATATCAGTCATGCGTATTGCGACGCGGCAAAGGCCGCCGGCAATTGGACGCGTTATCTTGAATTTATCGCTGCCAGGCTATACAGCCCCGCATACCTCAGCCTTGACTATGTGCTTTACAAGCACAACCTGCTTACAGAGGTGCCGGTTAATTTTACGCTGATTACCGCCAATAAAACAGCGGTCTATAAAAACGCACTGGGGCTTTTCAGCTATCATAAAATAAAAAAACCGCTTTTTTGCGGATATAAAACCGCTAATGAGGCGGGGTTTCCGGTGTACACTGCGTCAAAAGCCAAAGCGTTATTTGATTTTATTTATTTACGCCGCAAACTGTTAACCGGCCCGGACGCTTTTAAAACACTGCGCCTTAACCTGGAGAATTTAGACAGAACCGACATCGCAGAATTTAAGCAATACGCTGTTATCTCAAAAACGCCCAAAATGACTCTGGCGGCGGATTGGATAAAAAATGCTCGATAATATTAAAAACCTGCTGGCTGAAAATAGCGGCCTATACGCGGTTTTTAGGCGCAATCTCGTAAAGGAATATTTGCAGACTCTGGCGCTGGCTTTTATCTATTCGCGTAAAGAATATTCCGGCCTTTTGTTTTACGGCGGCTCGGCGCTGAAGCATTGCCACGGTCTGCCGCGGCTGTCCGAAGATCTGGATTTTGTGGATGCGGGGGGAGCGGTCTCTTTGGAGGCGTTGGCTCTGGATCTAAAGAGCTACTTCTTAATCAGACATGGACTAAAGGTAGAGACAAAGATCCAGAAATTCCGCGTATTATTAAAGTTTCCGGTGCTTTTTGAACTGGGGCTGGCGGCATATCCGGAATCGGATCTGCTTTTTCTTAAATTGGAATTATATACGGATATATCATTCTGCCGTGAGTATAAAACCGAGATAATACCGCTTTTTGAGCATGGCGAATCCGTGCTGGTGAAAACATTCGACCTTCCAACGCTTATGGCCACCAAAATACGCGCTGTCCTTAACCGCAGATGGGTGAAAACCGGTAAAAAAGGTGAAACGCTCGCCACGGTCAAGGGGCGCGACTACTTTGATCTTATGTGGTATTTGCAGAAAGGCATTGAGCCTAATCTAGCCTGTATTGAAAATATTCCAGATAAAAAAGAGCTTTATTCCAGACTTGTTTCAGCCGTTGAGGGTATCGATGCCGCCAGTATAAAATACGATCTGGACGCGCTTATTGCCGACAGGGAATATGTTGATAATCTGGCCGGTAATTTAAAGCAAATTCTACTCTTGAAGTTGAAAGGTTAACCTAACGAATTACAGGTGGTCAAGAAGCAAGTTCTATCACACTAAGGCACGAAGAAGAAAAGAGGGGAAGGGCTTACATGGATATACAGGATGGACAGGATCTGAGATTTTGAATTTTATCCTGTATATCCTGTGCATAGATGTGAATGTTTGAATTTTGTCGCTTTTTATTAAAATACCGGATTAACGCAAAGTAGTATACGAAGTTCGGAACAGATAAGAACACAAAGTTTTTTCGGGTATGTTCTTCGTGAACTTTCTGTGCAATAACTTTGTGACCTTTGTGGTTAATTCTTCGGAGTAAACACGAAGGACACGAAGTTCGGAACAAATAAGGACACTAAGTTTTTTCGGTGATGTCCTTCGTGAACTTTCTGTTGATTAACTTTGTGACCTTTGTGGTTAATTCTTTTCGGAGTAAACACGAAGGACACAAAGTTCGGAACGGATAAGGACACAAAGTTTTTCGGGTATGTTCTTCGTGAACTTTCAGTTGATAACTTTGTGACCTTAGTGGTTAAAGCTTCGGAGTAAACACGAAGGACACGAAGTTCGAAACGGATAAGGGCACAAAGCTGATTTTTAGTATAAACTTCGTGAACTTTCAGTTGATTAACTTTGTGACCTTTGTGGTTAATTTTCTTCGGAGTAAACACGAAGGACACGAAGTTCGGAACAAATAAGGACACTAAGTTTTTTCGGTGATGTTCTTCGTGAACTTTCAGTTGATTAACTTTGTGACCTTTGTGGTTAATTCTTTTCGGAGTAAACACGAAGGACACAAAGTTCGGAACGGATAAGGACACAAAGTTTTTCGGGTATGTTCTTCGTGAACTTACTGTGCAATAACTTTGTGACCTTTGTGGTTAATTCTTCGGAGTAAACACGAAGGACACAAAGTTCGGAACGGATAAGGACACAAAGTTTTTCGGGTATGTTCTTCGTGAACTTTCAGTTGATTAACTTTGTGACCTTAGTGGTTAAATCTTCGGAGTAAACACGAAGGACACGAAGTTCGGAACGGATAAGGACACTAAGTTTTTGGGTATGTTCTTCGTGAACTTTATGTTAATAACTTTGTGACCTTTGTGGTTAAATCTTCAATTAAATTATTTGCTTTTGCTTGTTCTGGGGTGTTTCCAAAAGCGATCATTATTTGTAGATTGTCAGTAATGACAGTTCAAACCCAAAGAAATATTTTCACGCTTGCCGGCATGCCGCATTTTGCCACGGCTTCTTGATATTCGCCCCCCAAATAGCCTAATATATATCATATTGGGTGAACGCATTCACCAAAACTATGCATATTAAGAGAACAATACAAGCGGATATAGAAAAGAACCTATTTAAAAACAAGGTGCTTATACTTTATGGCGCACGTCAGGTGGGCAAGACTACGCTGGTTCGAGAGATACTTAAAAAGCATCCAGGGCAGTCGGAGTATTTGAATTGCGACGAACCCGACATAAGGGCTGCTTTAACGGAAAAGACTTCTACCGAACTTAAAGCGTTTTTTGGTGGGAAAAAGTTTATTATCCTTGACGAGGCGCAGCAGGTTAAAAATATAGGCCATACACTTAAAATAATAGCCGACACGCTGCCGGAGACGCAGATCCTTGCCACCGGGTCGTCCTCTTTTGAGCTTTCGGACAAAATAGCCGAGCCGTTAACCGGAAGAAAAAGGGAATTCCTGCTGTATCCGTTCTCTTTCCAGGAATTAGCGTCTTTCTATTCGGAAATTGAAATGGACAGGCTGCTTGAGCGCCGTATTATTTATGGTATGTATCCGGAAATTGTCACCGGCAAAGATGATACGGAAATAAATCTTAAAAGCCTCGCGCGCAACTATTCCTACAAAGATGTGCTTAAATATCAAAATATTAAAAATCCGGAGCTGCTAGAAAAGCTTCTACAGGCTTTAGCCCTGCAGGTGGGCAATGAAGTGTCTTACAATGAGCTGGCCGGGCTTCTGGGGATAGATAAAAACACCGTGGCCTCCTATATCCAGATCCTGGAAAAGGCGTTCATCATTTTCAGGGCGGGGCCATTCAGCAGGAATTTGCGCAACGAACTTAAAAAATTGCGTAAGATCTATTTTTACGACACAGGGCTCCGCAACGCACTTATTAACAACCTTAACCCGCTTGAGCTGCGCCAGGATACGGGAGCGCTGTGGGAGAACTTTATTATTTCCGAAAGAAGAAAGTTCCTGGACAACAACGGGACCGACCGGCGGGGCTATTTCTGGCGAACGGCCCAGAAACAGGAAATTGATTATCTTGAAGAGGGCGGCGGACATATATGGGCGTTTGAAATAAAATGGAAAATAGAAAAATTTAAAACACCTAAAGCGTTTTCACAGGCCTACCCGGATGCGGAAGTTTCGCTGGTGACCTCGAAAAACTATAAAAGTTTTATCGGCGGGACCTGACAGAGTATGGGGATAGTGACACGCGGCCATGAAGAAGAAATGCGGGAATAAACACGAAGGACACGAAGTTCGGAACAGATAAGGACACTAAGTTTTTCGGGGATGTTCTTCGTGAACTTTCTGTGCAATACTTTGTGTTCTTAGTGGTAAATCGGAAACTTTGTGGCTTCGTGGCTTTGTGTGATAAATATTCGGATAAAAGAGAAAAGAGTTTCACACGGAGCCACGAAGGCACGAAGAAGAAAAGAAAGTGAGAGGGATTAAACACAAAGTACACGAAGTTCGGAACGGATAAGGACACTAAGTTGTTTTTCGGTATGTTCTTCGTGAACTTTCCGTGCAAAACTTTGTGACCTTTATGGTTGAATCTGACTGTGGTTTCGTAGGGTATAGGAAGTTTTAAAGGATAAAGGTATGGACAATAAACAACAACGCAAGATACCGGTTTGCGAGCCGCTCCTGGGGGGGCGGGAACTGGAATATGTCACAGAGGCCGTCAAAACCGGCTGGATATCCTCGTCGGGCAAGTATGTGACGGCTTTTGAAGAGGAATTCGCGAAATATTGTGATGTCAAGCACGGCATAGCCGTCTGCAACGGAACTGTCGCCATCCATCTGGCGCTGGTCGCCATGGGCATTAAGCCCGGCGATGAAGTGATCATTCCCAATTTTACGATGATAGCTACCGCTGCCGCCGTCGCATACACCGGGGCCGTTCCGGTGTTCGTGGATGCGGATGACAACACCTGGAATATTGATGCCGCGAAGATAGAAGAGAAAATTACTCCGCGCACAAAAGCCATCATGCCGGTATCCATCTTCGGCAATCCCTGCGATATGGAAGCCATCCGCGCAGTCGCCGCATGGCGCGGGCTGAAGATAGTCGAGGATGCGGCTGAGTCGCACGGCGCGGAATATAAAGGCAAAAAGACCGGCGCTTTGGCCGACATCACGGCCTTCAGTTTTTTTGCCAACAAAAATCTGACCACGGGCGAAGGCGGGATGGTGGTAACGGACGATAAAGAACTGGCCGACAAGTGCCGCTATTTTAAAAATCTTTGCTTTCCGACCACTGGTCCCAGAAACTACATTCATCAGGATATCGGCTTTAACTACCGTATGTCGAACCTGCACGCGGCCATCGGCCTGGCGCAGGTCGAAAAAGCCGACGAATACAGGGCAATGCGCATGCGCAACGCGGAATTATATAAGCAGCATCTGAAAGATGTCCCGGGTATCGTATTTCAGCGGGACACGGCAGGCGGGATGAATGTCCATTGGATGAACGCTATCTGCATAGAACTGGAGCAATTCGGCCGCAGCCGCGACCAGGTTATGGAACATTTGAAGGCCAACGGCATCGAGACGCGGCTTCTGTTCGTCGGGATGCACCGCCAGCCCTGTCTGGTCAAAGCGGGCTGCGACTGCGCCGGCAATTATCCTGTGACGGACAGGCTGACCGAACAGGGGTTGTACCTGCCCTCCGCCAGCAGTCTCACCGAAGGCGATATCAGTTACGTCTGTGAAAAGATAAAAGAAGCTGCCCTATGAAAAGTATAAGGGTTATAACTATTAGATAAACGGGGGATCAGATGAAGAAATTCGTACGGCGGGTTATTGAAAAACTTGGCGGGATCGCTTTTGAAAATTTATTTGACGAATTAGGCGATAAAATCTCGAATTCGCAGGAAATACAGGTTCTATTAACGCAGCATTACAAATCTCTGCTGGCGGGCGATCAAAGACCGCTGCCGTCCTTTGAAGAGGTCGGCTTCAGATGCCACTCTCAATTTGAGGAAGACGGGATTTTGTTGTACCTGTTCTCGATTATCGGAGCGACAAATAGGACGGCGGTGGAAATATGCGCCGGAGACGGAATACAATGCAATACCGCTAATCTCATTATTAATCATGGCTGGAAAGGTTTTTTGTTCGATGGAGAGTTAAACAACGTCGAGAAGGGACAAAAATATTACGCAGCCAACAAAAAAACATTTCTTTGGCCGCCCGCATTTACCCAGGCGTGGATCACGGCCGAGAACGTAAATGAGATCCTTAAAAGTGCCGGGGTCCAGGGGAAAATCGATCTGTTATCTCTGGATATTGACGGGATGGATTATTGGGTGTGGAAAGCGATAGACTGCATTCAGCCCAGAGTTATCGTCTGTGAGACGCACAATGTAATTCCTTCGGAAAAGGCTCTGACGGTTCCTTATGACGCAGGTTTCGTCGTAAAGACCCCGGATTACCATAGCGCATCCTTAGCGGCTATGGCTAAACTGGCGGCTGAAAAGGGATATCGTCTGGTGGGAACTCATCGGTATGGCTTTAACGCGTTTTTCGTCCGTAACGGCATTGCCGACGGGCTGCTTCCCGCCGTTTCCGCCGCATCCTGCTTGCAGCATCCTTATTCAAAGCACGCGCGGGATGTCCGGTGGCCTAAGGTCAAAGATTTAAAATGGATCGAGGTATAACCGAAAATATCGTTATTATTCACATGGCTTGGATTAACCAGAAGGATCATGTAAAGCCGTGCTCTCATCGAGACATTTTCATCGTTCCGGTGAAGCCTTTTACGTCCCCCCGGCGGAGGCCGGGGGCCAGCGCCGTAGATGTCCCTGGATTCCGGCTTTCGCCGGAATGACGGCTTGGTCTTACGTGAGCTTTCGGGAGAATAAGCCGCCTGCGGATTAAAGGAGCTTTTTATGGCCGAGGTTTTTAACGCTTACGCTAAATATTACGATCTGCTCTATAAGGACAAGGATTACGCGGCCGAGGCCGTCTATATCGACGGGCTGATAAAAAAACACAAACCGGGTGCGAAGTCCGTCCTTAATCTCGGCTGCGGCACCGGCAAGCATGACGCCTGCCTGAAAGAACTAGGCTATAAGGTCAGCGGCGTAGACTTGAGCCCCGTTATGCTGGAGGAGGCGAAAAAGCGCGCCGTTCCGGGCTGCCTGGAATTCTATCACGGCGACGCCCGCACGGCCGACCTTAAGAGGAAATTCGACGTCGTCATCTCGCTGTTCCACGTGATGAGCTATCAGGTGACGAACGAGGACATTCTGGCCGCCTTCCGCACCGCCGCCAGGCATCTGGCGCCGGGCGGGGTGTTCATATTCGATTTTTGGCACGGCGGCGGTGTTTTAAGCGATCCGCCGGTCGTGAGGGTAAAACGCCTCGAAGACGACCTGGTGCGGATAGTGCGCATCGCCGAGCCGGAGCTGAAAAAAGAGCGGAACGTGGTCGAGGTGAACTACCAGATATTGACGCTTGAGAAAAAGACCGCACGATGGAGCGAGCTGCGCGAAACCCATTCGATGCGGTATTTTTTCCTCCCAGAGCTGAAACAATTTCTTTTTGATTCGGATTTTGTTTTAATAAATTCCGGCGGTTGGATGACGGACAAACCTTTATCTTCATGCTGGTACGGCCTCGTGGCAGCCGAGAAGAAGCCCGAAGTAGGAATGAAATTATGAAAATTGCCGTTGTGCTGGAATTTAAGCTCAAGGTCGGAGGAGGGTTTCAACAAGAGCTCTCTACGGCATGTCTTTTGAATAGGTATCAGGACGACGACCGGCAGTTCATATTTTACACCACGGAGAAAGAAAACGTGGAAATATTGAAGAAGTTAGGCGTCCGATCCAAGTACCTGAATGTACGCTCGATTAACGATAAGATCTATTATCATTTTTTAAAATATGTGAAGATAGGACATTTGTTCCGTACCGCGGTCGCGGCAGAAGCGCCCTTTGAAAAAGTCTTTATTCAGGATAATATAGACTTGATCTATTTCCTGGCACCTTCTTCATTGGCTTTGGCAGTAACCAAAACCAATTACATGATCACCGTCTGGGACCTTTGCCATCGTGATCACCCTGAGTTCCCGGAAGTTAATTTTAACGGACAATTCGAGAGTAGGGAGAATTTGTTTAATAATGTCCTTCCTAAAGCTGTGGCGGTCCTGACGGATTCGGAATACGGGAAAGCCAATATCTTAAGCCGGTATGCCTGCGACTCTGAGAGGGTTTATACGGTAAAATTTTTACCTTCGGAGGGAATTAAGACCGGTTCTTCTACTGATATCAGGAAAAAATATTCATTGAAAAATAAATATATCTTTTATCCCGCGCAGTTCTGGGCGCATAAAAACCATGTTTATATCGTTGATGGACTGAAAATTTTACGAGATAAATTTGGTCTGGAGATAGATGCGGTTTTTTCAGGATCTGACGAGGGTAATGCTAAATTCGTCATTGGTTACGCTAAAAAGTCGGGTTTAGAAGGCAATGTCCATCATGTCGGGTTTATTCCCAATGAAGAGATGGCTTCTTTTTATAAGCAGGCAGTAGCGCTTGTTATGCCTACTTATTTCGGCCCGACCAATATCCCGCCTTTGGAGGCGTTCACTCTGGGTTGCCCTGTGTGCTATCCCGACCTTCCCGGATTGCGCGACCAGGTGCAGGATGCAGCTTTCCTGATGGACTTGAACGAGCCAGAGTCAATGGCGCGGCATATCGCAACGATCTTGTCCGACAGAGAAGCCGTTATGGCGAAAGTCACAAGAGGTAAACAGTTATTGTCGGAATGGACGGAGGACGATCATTGGAAAGTCCTTAATCAGATCTTCGATAAATACGCCCGTAAAATGCGGTGCTGGAAGATATAAGGTCAAAGCATGGCGGCGCTTGAGACCGCATAGTCCGTGTTATCATCAAAAAAACGGACTTTTTAAAACACATATCATTAGCGATAACATATTCCCTAAACTTAGGGCTGAGAATATTACTAGTGCGGAGTACTATGAAATTCACCGTCGTTACCAGCTGTTATAATGCCGAAAAATATATAGCTCAAACCATTAATTCCGTTATTAATCAGACCGTGGTGCTGAATAAAGACGTTGAGCTTCAATATCTTATTTGCGACGCGGGCTCCGGCGACGACACGGTCGCCATCATAAATAAAATGCGGCATCCGGATATCTCGGTCTGCTCCGAACCGGATCTGGGCATGTACGACGGTTTGTCTAAAGGGCTGAGAAAAGCGACAGGCGATATCGTGTGCTATATAAACGCAGGCGATCTCTTTTATCCATCCGCTTTTTCAGTTGTTAATAAGGTGTTCGCTTCCTATGAGCGTATAAATTTCCTGACCGGCATGAAATCCGTGATGAACGAACACGGCGAATTTTTCGCTATTGCAAATCCATTCAAATATCGCAAATATCTCCTGATCCGCGGAGCCTACGGTACCAGGCTCCCGGTTGTGCAGCAGGAGTCGACTTTTTGGAGAAGAAGTCTTTTATCAGATGCGATAATGTCCAAGCTGGCAAACTTCAAGCTGGCCGGAGATCTGTATCTTTGGTCCGAGTTTATCAAGAGAGACAGGTTATATATCGTTAACAGCGAATTAGGATGTTTTAGATATCATAAGGGACAGCTTTCCGAAAATCTGGCCGGTTACCGCGATGAAGCGAAAAGTTTTTTGCTGCCTGAAAACATCCTTAGCAGGGGTATCGCCATGTACGATCATTTTTTCTGGCGGGCGCCGCTAACGATAAAGAAACTTATGAACAGCGGTGAGATAATCCGTTACGACAGGAATCAGGATAAATGGGTGATTTAGCCGGATTTGTCGAAAGCCATGAATAAAACTAATGCGGGCTATGCGGCGATCTTTCTGCTGACGGTCCTTATGGCTGAAGTGCTGGGCAGAACCGACTGGCTCGTTAACGGGCGCGCCTGCTTGTTGCTGCTGCTCGCTTTAGGGATGGCCTTGGCTATAACAGGTTGTTTTTATTACAGCCGGGAAAGCCGCGCGGACGAGGAGTCCGAGGCCGTGCTCCCCGCGTTTTGCTTAATCCTGTTCCTCACCACACTCTTTCGCGCCGCCGACTTCATGGCCGATCCTCTGGATTATGACAGCTACGCCAGTATAAGCGGAAAACGCAAATGATACAATGATATAGTTCGCCGTGTACGCCATATGGCCGATAAAATTGAGCAACGATCGCATCCTTTAATTTCAGTAGTCATCCCCGTATACAAAGCGGAGGGCTGTCTGCATGAGCTATACCGCCGTCTTGCGGCGACGCTTGAAAGTATCTCGCCTGATTTCGAAATTATCATGGTCGAAGATTGCGGCGGGGACCGGTCCTGGGAGATCATTCGTGAGCTGGCGGCCTCGGACCGCAGGGTTAAAGGGATACAATTCAGCCGGAATTTCGGCCAGCATTACGGGATAACCGCCGGCATAGATCACTCGGCCGGAGATTGGGTCGTTGTCATGGATTGCGATCTGCAGGACAGGCCCGAAGAGATCCCCAAACTTTATGCAAAAGCGCGGGAAGGATTCGAGATCGTTCTGGCCGACAGGGGGAAAAGGAACGACGCTTTAATTAAAAGAATAGCCTCCTGGTTTTTCTATAAAATCTTTAACTATCTCGCCGATATAAGGCATGACGGGCGCGTAGGGAATTTCCGGATAATATCCAGAAAAGTAGCCGATGTTTTTTGCGCGATGCGCGAACAATTGCGGTTCTTCGGCGGCTTAATAGATTGGATGGGATTCCCCGTCGCGTATGTCCGCGTGGCGCATGAAGCCCGTTTTTCCGGAAAAACGACGTATACTTTCAGGACCTTGCGCAAGCTTGCGGTCGACACCATCCTCGCCTATTCCGATAAACCGCTCCGCCTGGCGATAAAATTAGGTTTTACGCTCTCGTTCTTTTCCATGTGCTATGGTCTCTATATAGTTTATAGGGCCTTGGTCAGGGGCATCCCGGTCCTGGGGTGGAGTTCGCTCATAGTTTCCATCTATTTTTTAGGCGGAATGATCATCGCGATAGTGGGGGTTATGGGGATCTATCTCGGCCGCGTTTTTGATGAAAGTAAAAAAAGACCTTTATATGTGGTTTACAATAAGATCGGAATTTGAGAATAGCTTCGGAGTTGTAGCGCTTACTTGTTCGGAGGGGAAGGCTTGAATAAATATATCAGCGCCTTAGATACGGAAAGATTCGGTTTTACCGTGGCCAAACTCCCCGGTACCGGCGAAAATGTGGATAAGATCCTTGAAGATCTAAGGGGAGTTAACACCAAATTAGTTATTATACGGATAGATCTGGCCGATCTCGCGCTTTTAAATAAACTGGAAAGATCGGGCTTTGAAACGAAAGATGTCCAGTTGACCTACAATTTCGATCTGGCGAAAGAAATCCCCGCCCATAAGCCAAGCGGATTTACCCTGCGCGCGTTCAGGCCCGAAGATATCCCGCAAATTACCGCTATCGCCGAAACGTCGTTTAATAACTACGGGCATTATTTCGCCGATGAAAAACTGGACCGAAAAAAATGTTTTGATATATACGCCGATTGGACACAAAGAAGCTGCGTCGACAAAGCGATAGCCGATGAAATTATCGTCGCGGAACAAAGCGGCAAGCTGCTGGGCTTCCTCTCGCTTAAAATAAAGGAGGAAGGCAAAGGGAGCTATGCCGCGGGCGTGATCGGGGCGATAGATCCGGTGTGGAGAAAAGGCGGCGTTTTCAGAGCGATAAATATCGAAAGTCTTAATTGGGCGAAGAAACTCGGACTTACACGCGTGGAGAATAATGTGCTGGCGGTAAATTATCCGGTTAACGGAACGTATATTTCGTTAAATTATAAAATAATACGATCCGAGATCACCTTGCATTATTGGTTCAAATGAGCTTCCGGGCAGCCCGTTCCGGCGACGGTTTTTACAGGCGAAGTCTCTGCGAAAATGGCGGCGACTTTTAATATCCCGTAATCCTATAATGAAAATTTGTACGGCATGCAACAACGCTTTTTCGGGCGATAACTGGGTTTGCCCTTCCTGCGGCAAAGAACCGGAGATGAGACAGGGGCTTTATGTGTTCGCTCCCCAAATGGCCGAAAGTAATGAACACTACGATCCGGGTTTTTTTAACGAGCTCGCGCAATTAGAAGAGCGCAATTTCTGGTTCCGGGCCAGAAACAGGCTTATTTTATCGGCTTTCGCGCGGTATTTCCCGGCCGCGAGGAACGGCTTGGAGATCGGCTGCGGAACCGGCTACGTGCTGAGCGCTTTAGGAAGAAGCTTTCCCGGAGTTAAATTTACCGGCAGCGAGATCTATATAGAGGGGCTTTCATATGCGAGCCGGCGCGTTTTGCGGACTAATTTGCTTCAAATGGACGCCCAGGCGCTCCCTTACCGGGACGAGTTCGACGTAATAGGCTGCTTTGACGTGCTGGAACATATAGAGGATGACCGGAAGGTCCTGTCGGAAATATTCCGCGCTTTGAAAAGTAAGGGAGGGTTGATCCTGACGGTTCCGCAACATATGTTCCTTTGGAGCGATGGCGACGCGCAATCCCGCCATGTCCGCCGTTACGGCCGCGAGGAGCTGGAGCGCAAACTCGTCTCGACCGGTTTTAAAGTCGTTCGGGCGACGTCTTTCGTCGCTTTTCTGCTGCCGGTCATGTTTTTAACGCGCTTTACGCGGAAGCTGAGAAAAACAGGAGCTTCCGGAGTTTTGGATGAATTGAGGATCGGCCGCTTTCTCAATCGTGCGCTTGAATTTGTAATGTATCTGGAGCGGATTTTTATTACAGCCGGGATCAGCTTCCGCTGGGGCGGCTCTCTTATGATGGTCGCATATAAGGATTGACCATGAAAATACCTTTTAATAAGCCTCACATGACCGGTAAAGAGCTTTATTACATAAGCCAGGCTCATCACTTCGGCCAGTTGTCCGGAGACGGCCCTTTTACAAAAAAATGCCACGAATTGCTGGAGCGCCAGACAGGCTGCCGTAAAGCGCTTTTAACGCATTCGTGCACCGCCGCTTTGGAAATGGCCGCCCTGCTCACGGAGCTTAAGCCCGGCGATGAGGTCATCATGCCGTCTTTTACTTTTGTCTCGACGGCTAACGCCTTCGTTTTGCGCGGCGCCGTCCCGGTTTTTGTCGATGTCCGAATGGATACTTTTAATATCGATGAGACGAAGATCGAAGCGGCGATCACTAAAAGAACGGTGGCCATCGTCGCCGTCCATTATGCAGGGGTCGGCTGCGAAATGGACGCCATTATGGCTATCGCCGCCCGCCGCGGTCTTTTGGTGATAGAGGATGCCGCGCAGGGCTTGATGGCCTCTTACAAAGGAAAAAAGCTCGGCGCTATCGGGCATCTGGGAACCGTCAGTTTCCACGAGACAAAAAATATCACCTCCGGCGAAGGGGGGGCGTTCCTTATAAATGACGAACGATTTATCGAGCGCGCCGAGATCATCCGCGAAAAAGGAACGAACAGGAGCCGGTTTTTCCGGGGGCAGGTGGATAAATATACCTGGGTGGATATGGGCTCGTCGTATTTGCCGGGCGAATTGATCGCGGCGTTCCTGTACGCGCAATTGGAGGAGGCCGGAGATATTACCCTGCGGCGTTTGAAGATCTGGAACGCGTATCATCAGGCGTTCGCCGAACTGGAAAATAAAAAAATGGTCCGCCGCCCTTATGTTCCGGCCGAATGCGTGCATAATGCCCACATGTATTACCTCCTGCTGCCAAGCCTGGAAAAACGCGCCAGATTTATCGAACTGATGAAGAAAGCCGGGATAATGACGGTATTCCATTATATACCGCTGCACAGTTCTACGGCGGGGCGGAAATATTGCAGGGTGAACGGTTCGATGCAGGTAACGGACCTTGTAAGCGACCGGCTGGTGCGGCTGCCGCTATGGACGGATATGGGAGAGGATGACCGGGCGATGGTTATCAGCGGGGTGAAAAGAGCCGTCCGTCTTTTAAATAAAAATTGACCCTTATGGATCCAGCTGTTAACGACCGGAATGGCGTTAAGGCAATATCGGATAAGTGAAAACATATTAACCAGTAAACGTAAAGCCGCGCGTGAGGGGCACTTGTGAGCAGCAGCCAGGGTCAAAACAGTTCTAAATATCCGAGAACGCTGATCATCAGCGGCGAGCCTTTCGGCAAAACCTCGGCGACCGGGAGCATTCTGACCAATCTTTTCAAAGGCTGGCCGGCGGAAAGGATCGCTGTGATCTACACAGCCGATATGATGCCGGATACTTCGGTCTGCGCCAGGAACTGGCGGTTCTCATTGCGCGATCAGCGCGTTGCCGGATGCCTGCTGGCTATCGCGCGAAAAAAAACACCCTCCCAAAACGCCTCCGGACGGGCCGTATTTTCCGGTAGCGATTCGAAATTGCGGGGCATCCTGCGCGCGTTCTCCGATCTGCTGCCCTACAGGCTGAACGCCGGGTTCCTGGCCTGGCTGGATGATTTTTCCCCCCAGGTTATCTATACCCAGCTCGGGAACATACGAATAACCGATCTTGCGATCAGGATCTCAAAAAGGAACGATATCCCTGTGGTGCCGCATTTTATGGACGATTGGCCTACGACGGGGTATTCGCAGCCGGGATATTTTATCCAGAAAGCGGTGCTGTTAAAAAAAATGAACGCGCTTTTAGCGCGCGCCGGTAAATGTCTGGCCATTTCCGAGGCGATGGCGGCCGAATACCGGAGGCGTTTTGGAAAAATGTTCGTTGCCTTTATGAATTATCCGGCATGCGGGATAAAGGCGGGAAACGGCGGTCCGCGGGAGACTTCCGGCAGGCTTACTTTATATTATATCGGTAACGTCGGCCACGGACGGGCGCGGCTGCTGAGGGATATAGCCCTGGCCGCCCGGGAATTAAAGAGCGAGGGCCTCGGGATCGAACTCCATATTTTTTCCGGCGGACTGTCCGAAGCCCGCGAGGGGGAGCTTTTAGTACCGGGCATAACGATATTGGAACCGGAATTCGACGATTCGCATATTTCAGAGATCGGGGATAAATGCGATTGTTTCGTCCACGTCGACAGTTTTGAACAGCGTTACCAAAGATATTTCAGGCTTTCTTTATCGTCAAAGATACCGCTTTATATGGCCTGCGGACTTCCGATACTGGCATATGGGCCGAAAGGATCGGGCTCTAACCAGTATATTAACAGCGCCGGGGCCGGGTTGATGGTCGAAGAAGAAAACAAGACGGCTGTGATCGCCGCTTTGCGGGAACTGGCGTTAAACGCCGAATTGCGTTCCCGTTTGGGCCGCCGGGGCCGCGAAACGGCCGATGAGCGCCATAATGCTGAAAAAGAGCGCGAACGGTTCCGCGGCGTTTTAGAGGAAGCAGCCGTAAAACCGTAATAGGTTTTCTAAGAATTTAGGTTAAGAGGCATCTGATTTGAAAAAGATAATTTATACGGGCGCTTTCAGGTTCCCCGACGGAGACGCCGCCGCGGCGCGCGTTCTGGGCGTCGGCAAGGCGCTGCGGGCCGCCGGTTATGAGGTGGTCTTTGCGGGCTGGGAAGAGCATGAGCGCGAGCAGGACCGCCGGCCTGACGGCCGCTATGTTTACGAGGATTTTGAATACAGCTCGCAGGCTGACTTGCGCTCCAAAACTCTTTCGCCTTTAAAAAGGCTTTTAGGTTATCTGTTCGCCGGGGAAAATACTTTAAAATGGCTGGGCTCGGCGGATCTGGAAGGCGTCGAAGCTGTTATCGCCTATCACGGGCGCTCCATATTTCTGTCCCGGCTGGCTTCGTTCTGTAAAGCGCGCAACATTAAACTGATAACGGACTGCACCGAGTGGTATGACGCGGCGCATCTTGTCGGCGGACGCTTCGGACTGGTGAGAGCGGACGAAGAACTCCGGATGCGGTATCAGAACGTGAAGATAGGCAAAGTGCTGGCTGTCAGTTCCTATCTGGAAAAATATTATTCGCGAAAAGGCTGCGCCGTGCTGCGCGTGCCGCCTCTTATAGATCTGGACGAAGCCAAATGGTCCCTGCCAGACGGCAGCGGCCGCTCCGGGCAAAGCGGGCTTAAGCTGACCTACGCAGGAACTCCTGCGAAAAAAGACCTCCTGGGCAATGTCCTGCGCGGGCTTCGTATTTTGAAAAGGGAAGGCATCACCGTCGAACTCAATTTGATCGGCCCGACCCGCCAGGCCGTGGTCGAATGCCTGGGCGCGAACGCCTCCGTTTTGGACGAACTGGGAGCTACGGTAATCTTTCAAGGACGTATCCCGCAGGCGGAAGTCCCGCGCTCGCTCGCGGCCAATGATTTTTCCGTCCTGCTCCGCCCGTCGGCGCGCTACGCGCAGGCCGGGTTCGCGACCAAGCTGGTGGAAAGCCTGGCCGCCGGAGTTCCGGTATTGGCGAACGTTACTGGCGATATCGCCGAGTTCGTAGCGGACGGCAAAGAGGGCCTGCTGCTCCCGGACCATTCCCCGGAATCGTTCGCATCCGGAGTTAAAAGAGCCCTCGCCCTGACCCGGCAGCAAAAAGAGGAAATGCGGCGGTACGCGCGGCTGCGCGCCGCAACCTCGTTCGATTACAAAGGCTATGCGGAGCGGCTGGGGGCATTTGTAAAATGAGGGTACTCTTTCAATATTTCAAGGGAGGAGGGGGCGGCCTCTCGAATATCATCCTGCTGCTAAAGGCGCTAGCCAGGAGCTATCCGCAGGACCATATCGATATAGTTTGTTTAGGCTCGTCCGAGCTGTGTTCTTTGGGCGAGCTGCCTAATATCGGGATCGTTGCCTATGGGGGAAAAAGAAGTCAGGAAATAGAACGGTTATTTTTGGGTTTCGGAGGCTTAAACAGGATCGCCAAAGAGCGGCGTGCGGACATTATCTGGAGCCAAAACCTAGGTTCCTATCTGAGGACGTCGGTTCCGCAGGTCCTTAGCGTTAATAATGCATATCAAACCTGTTCCTGGGAGCTCACCCGGCATCATCCGGGAAATAGATTCCATGTTGCCGCTTTGCGCTGGTTCTTCCGTAAGTCATTGCGGGTTTCTGACGGCGTCATAGTTCAAACGCCGGCCATGGGCGAATGCGTCAAAATGATATCCGGCGCGCCGGAGCTGCTGGAAATATCGCCAAAGGCCGTTGAAAATGCGGAAGACGTCGTTAATAAGCCCTTGCCGGCCGAGGTGCTGCGGCAGTTTGAGAGCGGACCCAAAAAACAAGCTTTTACTTTTCTGTACGTCGGGACCTATTTCCCGCACAAAAATCATAAAACTCTCATTAAGGCCTTTGATATTTTAGCTTCCGAAGGCGCGAACATCAGGGCGGTATTTACGCTTGGCCGCGCTGAAGCGGCGGCGCTCGGCGGCGGAAAGGCCGGAAGGCTTATCGAAAGCGGCTATCTGCTTCCCGTCGGCTGGACCGAGAAGGCGTCTCTTAAGGCGCTGTATGAGGCTTGCGACGCCTGTCTGATGCCAAGTATTTTAGAATCGTTGAGCTCGGCGCATCTCGAGGCCATGCAGTGGGGCAGGCCGCAGATAGTGTCGGACCTTCCGTACGCACGGGACTTGTGCGGGGACGCCGCGGTCTACGCGGCTGCGCTTGACCCCGCCGATTGGGCGCAAAAGATAAAAAAGCTCGCGGCGGACGAAAGTCTCAGAAAAAACCTTATCGCGGCGGGACGCGAGCGGATGAAGCTTTACCCCCGCACCTGGGCGGAGGCGGCCGAGAAGGTCCATGCTTTTCTGGAAAAAGTCCTTGAGAGCTCTAAAAACGGACATTGAAACGGAGCCCTTTCCATATGGACGGGCGGTTGAATGGCGGAGTATGCAAAAAGGTATAATAAACGAGACGTTCTAGCCCGAAAGTTTCAGTTGAAGCCGTAAAATCGTCGGCTTGAGCAGTATTGTTCTATTCCGTCTTTCCGGCGAAAGCCGGAATCCAGGCTCCGTAAGAATCTGGACACCGGCTTTCGCCGGTGAGACGAACCAGCTGAAGTTTTCAGGCTAATAGGAGAACCGGCATATGGTGAACTTGAAAAATAAGACCGTGCTTATAACCGGCGGGACTGGATCGTTCGGGCACGAGTTCCTTAAAACGATAATCGGCCGGGATTTTAAGGAAATACGGATCTTCAGCCGCGATGAACTCAAGCAGGAGCACATGAGAATAGAGCTCAACGATCCCAAAGTAAAATTCTATATCGGCGACGTGCGCGACAGGGACAGCGTCGATCAGGCGATGAAGGGCGTGGACATGGTTTTTCACGCAGCCGCGCTGAAACAGGTGCCTTCCTGCGAATTCTTTCCCATGCAGGCCGTGATGACGAACATAGTGGGCAGCCATAATGTGGTCGAGTCAGCCGTTTCAAACAAGGTCGGCAGCGTGGTCTGCCTCGGCACCGACAAGGCCGTTTACCCCGTCAACGCGATGGGAATGACCAAGGCCCTTATGGAAAAAGTGGCCCAGGCGGCGTGCCGCCCTTTAAGCGGGAAGGATACCGTGATCTCCTGCGTTAGATACGGCAACGTCATGTGCTCCAGGGGTTCCGTTATCCCGCTGTTCATAAAGCAGATAAAAGAAAAAAAGCCGATAACGGTCACCGATCCTCAGATGACGCGGTTCCTGCTGCCGCTCAACGAGGCGATAAGGCTGGTGCTTTTCGCGTTCTCCAACGCTAAGCAGGGCGATATCTTCATAAAAAAATCCCCGGCCTGCACGGTGGGGGATCTCGCGGCGGCGCTGAAGGGGATCTTTAAGTCCGATGTCCCCGTAAAAGCTATCGGCATAAGGCACGGCGAAAAGATCTATGAGACGCTTCTTTCCGTGGAGGAACTGCGGAAAACCGAGGATATGGGTGATTATTTCCGGGTGAGAATGGACGACAGGGACCTGAACTACAATAAATATTTCACTGAAGGCGACAAAAAGGAAGGCCTGCTTAAGGACTATACTTCGCATAACACCAGGCGCCTGAACGTCAATGAAGTGAAAGAGATGCTCTTAAAGCTCCCCGAGGTGACGTCGGAACTGAAGTAGCCTGTACAAGGCACAAAGAAGAAAAACGGGATGGGAACGTGGATTAAACACAAAGGACACGAAGTTCGGAACAGCTAAGGACACTAAGTTTTTAGGGTATGATCTTCGTGAACTTTCAGTAGATAACTTTGTGGCTTAGTGGCTTTGTGTGAGAAATATTAGGATAGAAGAATAGTGGTATCACACGAAGCCACGAAGGCACGAAGAAGAACCGAAAGGAAAAATCCGTCATCCCCGCAAGTTGTAGGCGGGGATCCATTAGAAGAAAGAGTTGATTGGATTCCCGCCAAAAGCCTGCGGGAATGACGGTATAAACTTTGTGGCTTCGCGGCTTTGTGTGAGAATTTTAGTTTGAATTGTTCCAGGAACTGATGATGAAGATAGGGATCACGGGCGTTGACGGGCTTATCGGGTGGCATCTGCGCTCTTTTTTGCACGGGCAGAAAGACGTCGCTCTGTCCGGCGCGGATAAGCCCGAGTTCGCCTCTAAGGACTTGCTGGACAAGTTCGCCGCCCCATGCGACGCGATAGTTCATCTCGCCGGAATGAACAGGGGCGACGAGAACGAAGTGTCCGCCACCAATATCCATTTGACCGGGGAGCTTATCCGCGCGTGCAAGGCCTCGGGAGCAAGGCCGCACATAATCTTCGCCTCGTCCACCCATATTTACCGCGACACGCCATACGGGAACTCAAAAAAAGCCTGCGCCGCGCTGCTGAGCGCCTGGGCCGCCGAAACCGGCGGAAAATTCACCAATCTCATCCTTCCTAATATTTTCGGCGAAAGCGGCAGGCCTTTTTACAACTCGGCCGTTTCCACGTTCTGCTTCCAGCTGGCTAACGGGCAGGAGCCCAAAATAATTACGGACAGCGAAGTTGAACTGCTGCACGCACAGCGCGTCGCGCGCGAGATCTTTACCGTTATAAAGGAGTCCCGGGAAGGCGAGCTGAAGATCGGAGGCGAGCGTCTGACCGTGAGCCGGCTGCTTGCGAAGCTGCGCGCTTTAGCCGACCTGTACGCGAGGCAGATAATCCCCGACCTCGGAATTCCGATAGACCTCGATCTTTTCAATACTTACCGCTCCTACCTTTTCCCGCGGAATTATCCGGTAGGCATGACCCTGCACAAAGACGCCAGAGGGGCTCTTTTTGAAGCGGTGAAAGGCCTTAACGGCGGGCAGACCTTTATTTCCACTACGCTGCCCGGCGTTACCAGGGGCAACCATTATCACACCCGTAAAGTTGAGCGGTTCCTTGTCATTAAAGGGAAGGCGATCATACGCATAAGGAAGCTTTTTTCCGGCGAAGTGAAAGAGTTCGCCATAGACGGCGCCGCGCCCGCCTATATCGATATCCCTACTCTGCACACGCATAATATCACGAATACCAGTGAGGAAGAACTCATGACCCTTTTCTGGGCCAACGAGCTGATGGACCCCGCTAACCCCGATACTTACCAGGAAACGGTGTAAACTTATGAAAAAAATAAAGATACTGACCGTCGTCGGTACGCGCCCCGAAATAATACGGCTCTCAAGGGTCATCTCGGTTTTGAACGACCGCGCGGACCATGTGCTGGTGCATACCGGGCAGAATTTCGACTATGAACTGAACGAGATCTTCTTCAAAGATCTGGATATTAAAAAGCCCGATCATTTTCTCGCCGCGGCCGGGAAGACCCCGGCGGCCACAATAGCGGCGGTAATAGAGAAAATAGACCCCGTGCTGGAAAAAGAGAAGCCGGAGGCGGTCCTGATCCTCGGCGACACCAACAGCTGCCTGGCCGCGATCCCGGCCAAAAGAAGAAAGATCCCCGTCTTCCATATGGAGGCCGGCAACCGCTGTTTCGACCAGCGCGTCCCGGAGGAAATAAACAGAAAGATCGTCGATCACATCAGCGATATCAATCTTCCATACAGCTCTATAGCCAGAGAGTATCTGCTGCGCGAGGGGCTGCCGGCGGACAGAATAATAAAGACCGGAAGCCCGATGTCCGAGGTGCTGGCCCATTATGCCGGAAAAATAGATGCTTCCGGCGTTCTGGCCCGGCTGAAGCTGACCCAGGGGAATTTTTTTGTCGTGAGCGCCCATCGCGAAGAGAACGTGGATCCGGACGAAAATCTTGTTAAACTGGGAGAGATCCTCAATATGCTGGCAAAGGACTACGGCAAAAGAGTTATAGTCTCCACCCATCCGAGGACCAGAAGAAGATTTGAAAGCAAAAAGATGCGGTTCCATAAAAACACAGAACTGCTGAAACCCCTTTGTTTTTCCGACTACGTTAGTCTGCAGAAAAACGCTTTCGCGGTGCTTTCCGACAGCGGAACCATCACCGAAGAGTCTTCGATACTTAACTTCCCGGCCTTGAACATCCGCGAGACCCACGAGCGTCCCGAGGGCATGGAAGAAGCCGCGGTAATAATGACCGGTCTTGAGATAGACCGCGTGCGGCAGGCGCTTAGCGCCGTCGCGGCCCGAAAGCCGGGTACCGGCGGTTATCATAAGATAGCGGACGATTATAATGTCCCCGATGTTTCAGAGAAGGTTTATCGCATCATTCTTTCCTATACTGATTATGTCAACCGCACGGTGTGGCGGCGGCGGATCTGATACGTGAGGCGCGTATACGCCATCGCTCCATGAAAATATCGATAATAACCGCCGTTCATAACAGCAGGGAAACGATCGAGAGCTGTCTTCAAAGCGTTCTTGGGCAGGATTGGAAGGACCTCGAATACATCGTTGTGGACGGCGCTTCTACCGACGGGACGCTGGATATAATAAATAAATACCGACCCCGTATAAATACCGTCGTTTCCCATAAAGACGACGGCGTATATCACGCTTTGAACGAGGGGTTGGAACTGGCGTCCGGCGAGGTGGTCGGGATCCTTCATGCCGACGATATTTATGCCGCCGATGATGTTTTATCCAGGGTCGCCGATGTTTTCGCTGAAAAAGATCCGGATTCGGTTTATGGCGATCTTGTCTATACTAAGAGGAACGGCGAACTTTTAAGATATTGGAAAGCCGGGGATTATGATAGCGCTATACTTAAAAGCGGCTGGATGCCGCCTCACCCTTCTTTTTTTGTAAAACGCTCCGTTTACAAACGCTATGGCCCCTTCAACACTGATTTTAAGATAGCGGCCGATTATGAGCTTATGCTCAGGTTCCTGTTCAAGCGCGGCATCTCGGCCGCCTATCTGCCCGAGGTGTTGGTGAAGATGCGGGTAGGGGGGAAAAGCAATAAAGACCTTGGCAGCATCCTGGCCAAGAGCCGAGAGGATTATCGTATTCTGAAAATGCACGGCGCAGGCGGCCTGAGAGCGCTTCTGTTTAAAAACATATTGAAGATCCCGCAATTTTTCGCGCGGCCCCCGCAATGAACGGAATAAACACCAAGGCGCGAAGAAGAAAGAGAGAAGGGATTAAACACTAAGTACACTAAGTCCGGAACAGATAAGGACACAAAGCTGAATTTTAGTATAAACTTTGTGAACTTTCGGTTGATCAACTTTGTGACCTTTGTGGTTGAGTCGGCAACTTTGTGGCTTAGTGGCTTTGTGTGAGAAACATTCGGAAAGAAGAGAAAAGTGTTATCACACGAAGCCGCGAAGGCACGAAGAAGAGGCGGAAAGTGAGAGGAAGATTAAACACTAAGTACACTAAGTCCGGAACAGATAAGGGCACAAAGTTTTTCGGATCTTGTCTTCGTGAACTTTCAGTTTAAAACTTCGTGTACTTTGTGGTTAAATCTTAAACTTAGAGGTTTGCAGGCTTTGTGCTGGACCGTCGCGTGTTTTTCGGGCTGGGCTCAATTTGTATAATTAGGCTGAGGATATTTGATGCTTATTTTCAGATGGCGCGGTTTGATGCTTTTCCTGGGCGACGCCGTTCTCTTCTACGCGGCTTTGGCCGCCGCGCTGGTGCTGCGCCGTTTTGGACTTGTTCCTTTTGCTTTTTACGTTGAGCATGTAAAAGTCTTCTCGCTGTTCCTGCCGGTATGGGTCTGCGTTTTTTACGTCGTCGGTTTTTACGATATCCGGCTGATCAATAAGCTGGTAAGCCTGATAAATTCCGCCCTTATCGCCTTTGCCGTTAACCTGAGCGTCTCCGCTGCGGCGTTCTACCTGTTCTCGATCGAACTGGGGATAACTCCGAAGACCCACTTGCTTTTGACACTCGCGCTCTTTCATATCGCAGCTCCGCTCTGGCGCCGCGTCTGGACCCGCGCGTCGCTGTCAAAGTTCCTCGCGCAGCGCGTGGCCTTTCTGGGCGGGGGCGTCCTGATAGAAGAAATTAAAAACGACCTGCGGAGCACTCCGCAATTGGGCTTTGTCGTCACGCCTCTTCCGGAGTTGGGCGTAAATGACGCTCCGAGGGAAGGGTTCTGGCGGTTCCGCGGTATGCGTGGCGGAGAACTGGCCGCTCGGATAGATCTGCTGGTGGCGAACGCCGGCGACTCGGAGAACGATCCGGTCGTCGACAGTCCCGCGTTTTCCGCGGCCGTGATACAAGGCATCCCGATCGTCTCGCATCTCGATTTTTACGAGGACCTGTACGGCAAGATACCTCCGGAATATGCCGCAAGGCCCGGCTGGCTCTTAAGCAATGTTTTGCGCAAGCGAAGCAATATCTACCCCGGCATCAAGCGCGGCCTGGACGTCGCTCTGGCGTTCTCGGGTCTGCTGCTGGGCGCGCCTTTTATGGCGGCCGTTTACTGCGCGCTGAGAATTACGGGCTCGGACGGAGCCCCCGCCTTCTTTTTCCAGAAGCGCGTGGGCTACCTTGGCAGGCGGTTCATTATCTGGAAGTTCAGAACTATGGTGCGGGGGGCCGATAAAGCCGGCCCGCTCTATCAATCCCGGGCTGAAGACGCCCGCGTGACGCGTCTGGGCCGTTTTTTGCGCAAGACCCGCCTAGACGAACTCCCGCAATTGTGGAATGTGCTGAAAGGGGACATGTCGTTGGTCGGGCCGCGGCCCGAATGGACGCGGGAGGTGAGCCTGCTTGAGCGCGCCGTGCCGCATTACCATCTGCGCCACCTGGTCAAGCCCGGCCTTACCGGCTGGGCGCAGATACATTTACAGGCCACTTCAAGCGAAGCCGAATCGCTTGAAAAACTGCACTACGACCTTTATTACGTAAAGAACGTTTCTCTGGCCCTCGACATAGGCATTATCCTGCGGACGTTCCGCCGCATCTTTCAGGAAGACACCTCTTTTCTCGCCGATCCTATCCGCCCGTAAGCAGTATCATACGAAGTCACAAAGAAAAGAGGGGAAGGGATTACATGGATATACAGGATGGACAGGATCTAAAATTTAGGATTTTATCCTGTCTATCCTGTGCATCCATGTGAATATTTAAATTTTGTGCCTTAATTTTCGGAATAAACACGAAGGACACGAAGTTCGGAACAGATAAGGACACAAAGTTTTTTCGGGATGTTCTTTGTGAACTTTCCGTTAATAACTTTGTGCCCTTTGTGGTTAACCTTAATTCTTCAGTTGAAGGGCTAGCGGCTGTAGTTCGTCCAAAGCAGCGGCTGTCCCGAAGGCGTCTGTACTTGCCCCGAAGCCTCGGCTGTGACGAACAATTCGAAATTATGCAGCGGTGTCTCGCCGTTTAGCTCGCCGTTCAGGTCATTGTCGACTATCAGAGCTCCGATGTTCTGGGGCGGCGCGTCCTTCGTGGCCCGTGTCCAAACGACATAATTACTGGCCGGAGGCGTGAGTTTCGCGGGCTGAGCGAGATGCTTCACTTTAAGTACGATGCGCGTGTTGTCATTTGACGTGACACTGTATCGCGCGTGGCCCTCAGCCGCCGGCATAGAGGGGGTTGTCGAGAGGCTGACGCTGGCGCAGCCCGCCATTGCCAGGGTTGTCGCCAGTACGGCCGCGGTCCAGCCTTTCCGCATTGGGCTGTCACCGAGCACTTTTGTGAAACCAATGTTATTTTTCATATTAATAGCATACTTTACTGCTCCATATGCGGTATATCCGGAATTCTGCTCGGTCCGCTAGGTAATGTTACGGTCGGCGCTTTGGAAAGGCCGGGATCCGAGAACTGTACCGCTTTGGGCGCGCCATTAAATAAAAAACCCCTTGCGGGGTTATGGGGAAGTGGTTAGTGGCTAGTGGTTAGAATTGATGTTTTTGACTAAGTGTAGACGCCGGTCAGGAATTCCCCAGTTTTCGCCGGTCTAAATACCCCAGCTTGAGGATTTAAAAACTATGCTACGGACTCGTGCGCAGTTCACTGTGGCAGCACGAATCGCAAATGAGGTCCAGGGAAACGGCCAAAGATGCCCTGGGAGATCGCCAGAAGGATTATAGGCTACTGGCGCGATGGCCGGCACAATGTTACCACAATTTAAAGAAAATTTGTGGAGAAAATTTAAAGAGCTGGGGAATGGTGACCGGCGACCGGCAGTAACTGGGGAGCGCTGCGCTGGCGAAAACTGGGGAGAATCTCACTGGCGTCTACATAAGCACTGACCACTCGCCACTGTCCACTATTTTTAAAATTTTGGCGCCCCCAAAGGGATTCCTGCTCCGTCGTCGCCTCCCGGCGACTCACCCGCAGCCGGCCACTTTCGCTGACGCTATCTGCCGAAGCAGATAGCTTTTCATCCACCGGATGCGCGAAAGTTGGCTTCGAATCCCTTTGGGGGCGCTTTGTCAATAAAAAAACCCCTCTCGGGGTTTTATTCGAAATTTGGCGCCCCCAAAGGGATTCGAACCCTTGATCTCTGCCTTGAAAGGGCAGCGTCCTAACCGCTAGACGATGGGGGCGTGATATGAAATCCGGGACTGAAAATTTTGTATGATTTAAACTGCAATTTCAGTGCCGCGGTTCTCCTGCCGAGGTGTTAGTTTATCACTTCTGCCCGCTCTTGTCAAACAGGGGGGAACAACAGGTAGAGAGGGCCCAAGGTAAAGGTATAGGTATAGCAAGAGCGCGGAGTCGGTTCTATACCTCTACCCTGAAAGTTTCAGTCGAAGCGGTATATTCGTCGGGTTGAGCAGATTTTTTTATTCCGTCTTTCCGGCGAAAGCCGGAATCCAGGTCCCGTCGGAATCTGGACACCGGCTTTCGCCGGTGTGACGGACCAATTGAAGTTTTCAAGCTGCCTGTACCTGATTCTGTTCCTATATCTCCTGGCCCCGGAGGCTTTGTGGAAGAAAAAAAAGAAGAAGTAAAAAACGCGGAGTCCCCTAAGGATAGCGGGGCAGCCGCGGAGCTGGCGAAAGTCCGCTCCAATTACAAAGTTTTTAAGATAATCGCGATAGTTCTTTCCTCGCTGTTCGTTCTTCTGCTATGCGCGGCGTTCCTTCTTTACCAGAAGTTCTCCTTTCTGAGAGAATTTCTTATGCCCCAAACCGAAACCATGCAGGATTCCGCTTTTCGCGTGGGGGAGGAAGGTGTTCCAGGAACACGGCAGGCGGGGATCAAAAAGTTCGAGCAGCCCGCCCCCGCGCCGGGCCAGTCGTCGTTAACTGTCTTCACCAATGCCAAAGAGTATGCGGATGAGCCCGCCGCGATAACGGCGGAAGACGGGATAGCCGCCACCCGCGTTTTTGAAAAATACTCGGACCGGCCTATCGTGAAGGACTTCCTCGCGGAGTTGAAGAAAGACCCTGATTTTGCCAAGGCCATTAAGGCTAAAGACGCCAACAACCCGATGGCGATGATCTCTTCCATACAAAATGCCAAAACACTTCAGAGCGTAGCGCTAAAGTTCTCCGCGAGAAAAGATTTCATGCCTTTTATGATGGAAGTCATGAGCGATCCGGCCCTGAAGCCTTTGATAAGCAAGCTTCCGATGGGGAACATGGGGCCGGGGGCTCAGATCATGAAGGTGATGGCGGGCTCCGCTCCGGCTCCGGCGCCGGTAGTAGAGCAGCCTGAAAAAGACGCGCCGCCAGAGACGGGTACGGGCGAGCCCGCTCAGTTGGATAGTTCTGCGATGCAGAATCCGGCCCCTTCGGCTGGAACGGGTATCAAAAAGAAAACCCCTCCTCCCCCGGGGGAATAAGCGGGTAAATAAAGCAAGAAGTCTGATTTAGCTCACAAGAAGCCACGAAGGCACGAAGAAGAGGCGGAAAGTTGAGAGGGATTAAACACAAAGTTCACGAAGTTCATAACAGATAAGGACACTAAGTTTTTTCGGGTATGTTCTTTGTGAACTTTCTGTATAAAACTTTGTGACCTTTGCGGCTGATCGTCAAACTTCGTGGCTTAGCGGTTTTGTAGCCGTCTAGCCGACCATCTGACCAGCCTCCCGGCCGATATTGACTTACTTCGCGTATATTGGTTTAATATATAAACATGCTTCAAAAATGGCTGGCAAAAAGAATTAAAAGCGCTGTAAAGCCCATAAGCGTTTTTATCGTCCCTCATAACGGCCTTCCTTCCGTCCGTTTTAATCTGCCAATTGCACTGTTGCTCGCTTTCGGTGTTTTTTGGACCGGGATAACGGTCTGGGCCGGTTACATAGCGGGGCGACAGTTCGATTATTACGTGACCAAGGCGGATAATAAGATCCTGCGCGCAAAGATGGGCTATGTGTCCGAGCAGGTAGAAAAGGGCCTCGCTTATCTTGAAATGACAAGAAAGACCGACCGGCAGCTTCGCAAGATGCTCGGCATGAACCCTAATCTTGTAGACGACACGGCTTTCATGGGCGGCCCTAACGCCTCCGACCTTTCCGATTTCAGAAAGCTCCTGTCGAAAAGGGCTTCGGAAATACGGGAAACCTCGCTGAATAATTCCATTTTCAAGATGCAGGAAGAATCGCGCATCAGGCTTTCCAGCTACGCAGAGGTCACCTGGTACATTACGAATAAGCATAATGTCGCCAAGGCGACGCCTTCGATCTGGCCTATCACCGGCCGCATAACTTCTCCCTTCGGTTACCGCATCGCTCCTTTGAGTATCGCGAGCGAATATCATACCGGCGTAGATATAGCCAACGAGCCCGGCACGCCCGTCCATGCCACAGCCGACGGAGTGGTGCGCTATTCCGGCTGGGCCAACGGCTACGGCTTATCCATGGTGCTCGACCACGGGTTCTCATACTCGACGCTTTACGGGCATCTGAGCGAGCTTTTGGTCAAAGAAGGGGCCCAGGTCAAGCGCGGGCAGATCATAGGACGCGTCGGTTCTACCGGCACGTCCACCGGTCCGCATCTTCACTATGAGGTATGGCTGGACGGCTCGCCTACGAATCCCGTTAAATATCTGCAAAATGGCAGCAAGAACAGCCCGCTGGCCGATATTTTTGAAGATATATTTTCCTGACGCGGACCGCATTTTCGGTAAACCTATGTGTCATTCCCGCAATTCGCCGGCGGGAATCTAAAAAACAGGTCGGATTCCCCACCATACAACCGGTGGGGCAGGCTGCCAAAAGCCTGCAGCAATGACGACCACTCCGGCCGGACTTGAGGGGATATGGCTATATTTAAGAGCAGCAATATTAGTTTCGACACAAAAAATTCGGACACGGTGATAGGGAGCGAGGCTTATTTCCAGGGCACCCTGACCGCCAAAGGCTCTTTGCGCATCGACGGCCGCATCGATGGGTCTATCGTAGACGCCAAGCTCGTTACTATCGGCAAGACGGGAAAGGTAAAGGGCGATATTTCCTGCGAGGTTTGTTCGGTTTCAGGCGAGGTTACTGGCAACGTGACGGCGCTGGACCATATCGAGCTGCTGGCGGGCGCAAAAATGACCGGCGATCTGCGCGCCGTTAAGATACTGATCGAAGAGGGAGCCGTGTTCAACGGGAACTGCTCCATGACCGGTCTTAAGAATTCTAAAACTGAAAACTCCGAAAAGGCGGCAAAATAACATGATATCGTTACTTTCAAAATACAAAAGGAGCATCTTCATCGTGGTCGTGGTCGTATTCATCGGCTCCATGTTCTTTATAAGCGGCCAGATATTTTCGGCGGCCTCTTCCGACGCTGTGGCGGATGTCGGAGGCAAAAAGATCCTTTACCAGCGCTTCTCTATGCAGGTCAACCGCGTGCTTGACAGTATGCGCGGTTCGGGCACGGATGTCAGCGATGTGGTGACCAGGACCGTTAAACAGGACGTTTTCAGGGAAATGATAATCGAGGAACTTTTTTCGCAGCAGGCGGAGAAGCTGAACTTAACCGTGCCCGACTTCGAAGTCGCGGTCGAGATACAGAATACTCCGCAGTTCACCGAAGGCGGCGCCTTCAATCCCAGAATTTATTACCAGACTATTTATAATGAATTCCGGATGGCCCCCAAGGAATATGAAAGCTGGCGCAAGAAAGCGCGTCTTTCCAACAAGTTCAAACAATTCGTGTTTACTAATATAAAAGCCACGCCGGCGGAGGTCCGGGCTTACTACCTTACCAAGAACAAGAACCTCAAGGATTTTGAAAAAGACAAGGCCAAATATCAGGACGAACTCTATCAGACCAAATTCTCGCAGGTGGCCAACTACATCCTGCGCCAGTTGCAGGCTCAGATAGAAATAAAGAGCTATTTAGAGCAGCGCGAGCAGGGGAAGTAACGGAAATGGGAATAGTCGGGCAGGAAGTCCGGCGCTACGTTTTCTCTGTCTGTCATTCCGGCAGGATGTTGGCCGGAATCCATAAACCCTGATCTTTGTTTTTTAATGTATCCCCGCCGACAGATCGCGGGCCCCGCACTTTGGCCCATTTTGAAAAAGTGCGGGGCGGGGATGACAGCCCGACAGTTATATCTTTATGCGCGGTGGCTAATGTCAGTATTAAGCCGCACCATCCTATCACGTGATCGAAATCCATAATCTCACTAAAAACTTCGGCGAGTATAAAGCCGTAGACGCCCTGAACCTTAAGATCTCGCCTGGAGAGATCTTCGGTTTCCTCGGCCCGAATGGCGCGGGCAAGACCACTACCGTAAAGATCCTGTCCGGCATCATGAAGCCCACGTCGGGCCGTGTGCTGGTCGGCGGTTTCGACGTGGTGAAGGAACCGCTGGAGGCCAAAAAAGTACTCGCCTATATTCCCGACGAACCGTTCGTCTACCCAAAACTTACCGGATTTGAATTCCTCCGCTTCATAGGCGACATCTATTCCATACCGTACGAAGAGCAGAAGAAGCGCATCCCCGAACTTATGGAGCTTTTTGAGATAACCGCTCAAAGCGGGGAGCTGCTTGAATCCTTCTCCCACGGCATGAAGCAGAAACTTCTGATCGCCAGCGTTCTGCTGCGCAAGCCCAAAGTGGTCCTGTTCGACGAGCCGACGGTAGGGCTGGACCCGAAAAGCATCAGGCGTTTTAAGCTGCTTTTGGCGAGTATAGCCAAGGACGGGGCGGCTGTCTTTATGTGCACGCATATCCTGGATATGGCGGAAAAACTCTGTACTTCACTGGGCATTATCCACGCCGGCCGTCTGATAGCCAAAGGCTCCGTGGCCGAAGTCAAGAAGCTGGCTTCCGGCGCCCATTGCGACCGCTCCCTGGAAGAGGTGTTCCTGGAACTGACCGAAACCAGGGCTTAGATTAACAATCCGTCATCCCCGCCCCGCACTTTTTTCTAAATGGGCCAAAGTGCGGGGCCCGCAAGCTGTAGGCGGGGATCCATTAAATTAAGATCTGGATTTATGTATTCCCGCCAAAAGCACGCGGGAATGACAGAGCATATGTTCAATATACTCCTCAAAAGGAAGCTGCTGACCTTTAAGAACAGGCTCTTGGAGCTAAGGGGTTGGCACTTGGCCAAAACCGTGATGTTCCTCCTTGTCGGCCTGCTGATGCTGGTCGGCCTGTACAACGGTTTTTGGCGGCTTTTAACTTATCTCGAAGGCGTACAGCTGATCGGCCCCATGCTTTCCTGGAAGCTCACTTCCATGGTGCTGCTTATAACGTTTTCCATGGTCATCGTTTCTTCCATCATTATATCGATGACCACGCTCTATTATTCTTTCGATCTGAAATTCCTTTTTTCCTGCCCCATAAGCCTGCGCTCCCTTTTTATTGATAAGGCTATGGAGACCGTGTTCTATTCTTCATGGACGCTGATCCTGGCCATCCTTCCCTTCATCATCGCGCTGGCCCGCGTGAAAGGGCTTGGGATAGGTTTTTTCATTTCCTACATGGCGCTTATGCTCCCGTTCGTCATGCTTGCCGCCTCCGTCGGCATTATTTTCAGTACGCTGGTCATGTATATCTTTCCCTCCTCAAGGACGAGGGATATCACCTGGCTGCTCGGCAGCCTGTCGGTCTCTTTCGTGTATGTCGCGTTCCGGTTTTCCAAGCCGGAAAAGCTTCTGCGGCCGGACAGTCTCGAGGTGGTGGCCCAGTATATTCAATATCTCCAGTCTCCCACGGCGCCGTATCTGCCGTCGTGGTGGGTGACGAAAGCTATGACCTCCTACCCCGCCGGAAATTGGGGAGCATTCTTCTTTTACGCGGGCGTTCTGTTCGCGGCGGCTTTCATCCTTTACGCGGCGATGTATACGGTTTCGGGGTTCATATATGCAAAGGGCTTCAGCGGCGCCCAGAGCTCGCCGAGGTTCCGGGGGAAGCCGAGGCTGCTGCCCGAGCAGCTGCTCATATTAAAATTCGGCAAGTTCAGGCACCTTCTCACCTTTTACTGGAAAGACAGGCTGCTGCTGCTGCGCGACCCCCGCTACTGGTCTCAGCTTATATTGATAGCGGCGCTTATCGTCGTATATCTTTTCAGCATCCGCCAGCTCCCTCTGGACACCCAGGATCTAAAAAGCCTGGTTTCTTTCCTTAATATCGGCGTGGCGGGGTTCGTGATGGCGGCTATCGGGCTAAGGTTCACCTTCCCGGCCGTCAGTCTCGAAGGCAACAGCTTCTGGCTTCTTAAATCCTCTCCGGTTACGACGGGTCAGATCATGAAGGAAAAACTCCTGATCACGCTGCTTCCGTCGGTAGTTATCGGGGCGATCCTCATAACGGTTTCCAATCATCTGCTTAACGCCGATCTTTTTATTTCCGCGCTTTCCATGAGCACTATCGTCATAGCGGCCGTTGTTATTTCGGTAATGGGCATAGGCTTGGGAGCCTTGTTCCCGGATTTTAAGGTGGAGAACATCCACCAGTTGGAATCCTCCTACGGCGGCTTTATCTATATGGCCTGCGCCATGGGCTACCTTGGCCTGCTGGTCGCGATAGAAGCCTGGCCCGTGCAGATGCATTTTGCCCAGCGTTTCGGACGCGCGCATCCGTGGGATTGGCGGGGACTGGCCTTATGTGCCGTCACGTTCCTGGTCCTTAATGCCGCCGCGCTGATCGTGCCCTGGAAGTTGGGATTAAGGAATTTAGAGCGGCACGAGATCTAGGGGATAAAACAGGTATAGGTAAAGGTATAGGTAGAGAGTTGCGATATGAAATACAGTAAAATTTTTACAGGTCTTCTTCTGTTTTTTCTTTCTATACCTATTTCAGCCGCCGCGGCTGAAACATACGCGGGGAAATTCTATTCCGACGGGCCCACCTCGAAAAAGGAATTTTCCCTTACTTACGACGACGGTCCCGGTTATATAACCGGAGATCTGCTGAAACTCCTGGATAAATACGGAGTTAAGGCCACATTTTTCATGACAGGATATTCCGTGCGGAAATACCCGGAGGCCGCGGGCAAAGTTGCCGCGGCGGGCCACTTGGTGGGCAATCATACGGATAAACATGAATTTTATCCGAAGATCGGCAAAGGCCCGGACCGGGAAAAGATACTTGAAAAAGAAATAGACGGCGCAGCCGCCGCTATCGAGCGCGCGGCCGGAGTTAAACCGGTGTTCATGCGCATGCCCAACGGTTATGACAAGGACTGGGTCAGGAGCGTCGCCGCCAGAAAAGGTTATATCCTGGTCAACTGGACCTATGGCAGCGACTGGACTAATATTCCCGAAGAAAAAATGACCGCCGAATATCTTAAACACCTTAAGCCGGGGGTGATATTCCTAATGCACGATGGAGGGGGAAAGACCCGCGAAAAAACGCTGCGCATTACCGAGCTGATTTTGAAAGAGGCCGCGCGCAAAGGGCTTCATCCAGTAAAGGTGGACGTCCTTCTGGGTATTCCCGATACGAGCGCCCCCGCGCAAAAACGCGAAGAGACAAAGAAATAACCGGATCGGAATAACCACAAAGGATACGAAGTTTGGAACAGATAAGGGCACTAAGTTGATTTTAACGGAAGAGAGAATTATCACACGAAGCCACAAAGGCACTAAGAAGAAGAGCGGGAGAATAATGGTGTCATCCCCGCAAGTTGTAGGCGGGGATCCATTAGAACAACAAGATCCATAGAATTATGGATTCCATATACGATGGTGTGGCAGGCTGCCAAAAGCACGCAGGAATGACAACACAACTGTTGACCGTTGAGGCTGACCAGAGAAAGTCCGCCAGACGGGCGTTAATTTTAGTAAAATTGTTTCAGTCGGTTTAAGCTAATTCGGCCCGCGCGTTACCTTCGTAGCAAGCGCGGAGACTACTTAGAAGGGGTTCAGCGAACGAACCGCCGAAGGCGGTAGAGAGAGCGACGTAGGGGAGCTTAGCTCCCCTCGTGGGGTGGACTTAGCGGCAGTCTTGCTCTGCTAATGGACACAATTCAGTGACACAGGCACCGGACCGATTTCCACTAGAGGTCCGGCGGTATTCGCCCCAATCGCTGTGCAGTGCGATTGGGGTGCGACAGAGGGGCAAGTGGCGGAATTGGTAGACGCACAGGTCTCAAAAACCTGCGATCTCACGATCATGAGGGTTCGATTCCCTCCTTGCCCATTTTTTAACGGTGAAACTGCAAATAACTATCTTTCTTTGATACTGTATTATTGACCTACGCATAAATAATAGAATTGTTGGAGGCTTGGATTTGAGATGAATGCGAGGCGCGACGAACGAGCATACCGGTTGGTCTGTGAGCGAGGAGCAACGAAGCAGTCGCTCAAAGGCAAGCCTCCCTTTCCCTTCGGGAAAGGGCCGGGCGCTTTTGGGCTGCAACTTCGTCACAAATCGCTTACATAGCCCAGCTATGCCGCGCTCTTTGTTCCTTGTTTCGCTCCAAAATCTCCCGGCCAGCATTTCTATTACTTATGCGTAGGTCAATAACCTGACCTCCTGCGCTATTTCCGTATCCGTTGTTCCTCTTATGAAAACGATTTAAACTGAAGGCTCCCGGTTGAAAATTGTCCATGTCCAAAAACAGACCTAAAACACCTATCGCTGCCCCGCTCCCTACAGAAAATACACGGCTCGACTTACTTATCCCGTGCCTGACCGCCGTGGTTACATTCATGGTCTTTTTACCCGCTCTTAACAATGGGTTTGTGAACTGGGACGACATGAGTAACATTGCGGAAAACCAGAACTATCGCGGCTTGGGCTGGCAGCAGCTTAAGTGGATGTTCACGACTTTCCACTTGGGGCCTTACCAGCCTCTGAGCTGGGTCAGCTACGGCATTGATTATTTATTATGGGGAATGAAGCCCTTCGGTTACCACCTGACCAACATTATCCTGCACAGCGTTAACGCGGCCATCTTCTGCCTGTTGAACCTAAAATTATTGGCATTATCCACCATAGCATCCGCGCGGGAGCGCAGGGCGGACTTGTATCTGTCAGCGGCGTTCGCCGCACTATTTTTCTCGATACATCCTTTAAGGGTTGAGTCAGTTGCCTGGGTTACTGAGAGGCGTGATGTGCTTTCCGGCCTGTTCTACCTGCTGACGCTTTTGTGGTACGTGAAATCTAATTCCAAGGAAGCGACGCAGTCTCCCTCCTGGAAACGGCACGTGCTGCCATTGATATTCTGTCTGTTCGCGCTCCTTTCCAAAGGGATGGCTATAAGCTTGCCGGTAGTGCTTCTGATCATTGATTTTTACCCGTTAAAGCGGTTGGACCTGAATTCCGGCTCGTGGTTCGCCGGCGGAAACCGGGCCGTATGGCTGGAAAAGCTCCCCTATTTCCTGATGGCCGCGGCTTTTGGCGTTGTCGGCGTTCTGGGGCAGGCGCAGGCCGGAGCATTAAAATCTTACGAAAACACAGGTTTCAGCGTGCGCGCAGCTCAGGTACCATTTGCGGTCGGATTCTACATCTGGAAGACCGTAATGCCGCTCAAGCTATCTCCGCTCTATAAGTTCATAGGTGGTCTGACAGATCCGACGGTCCTTCTCTGTAGTGCGGTGATGCTGGCATTTACGGCGGCGGCTATTTCAGTACGCCGTCGCTGGCCGGTTTTCCCGGCGGTATGGTTTTACTACCTGGTCGTGCTCACCCCTGTTTCCGGTATCGTTAAATTCGGCTTCCAGGCGACGGCGGACCGCTACACCTATCTTCCCTGCCTCGGTTTCGCGGTTCTGGCCGGGGCCGGTTTTATTACAACCCGCCAGATCAAAGTCCCGCTGATCAAAAATGCGAGCCTAGCGGCCGCTTGCCTTGTAATAGTTGCGTTCGGATATCTTAGTCGGAGGCAGATTCATGTATGGCGGGATAGCGAGAGTTTGTGGAGAAGGGCTCTGGTAGCGGACCCAGGATTAGAGGTCGCTCACACCAACCTTTCTGGATTACTGATCGAGCAGGGCAAGCTTGATGAAGCTGTGGAACATGGACTTATGGCGTTGGAGATCATGCCCGACAGCGCGATAGCACAAAATAATCTTTGCTTGGCGCTGTTTGGGCAAGGTAAGTTCGAAGAGGCCGTAAAACATGGCCGGGAAGCAGTACGGTTGAATCCGGATAGTTTTGAGATCTTACGTAACCTGGCCGATGCTTTGGCCGCCGGCGGAAAATCGGAAGAAGCCGTCAAATATTACCGGGAAGCCATACGGTTAAAACCGGAGGAAGAAATTGTATATCTGCATCTGGGGCTCACTCTGGCTGCCCAGGGGAAACTAGACGAGGCAGCGCAAAATTATCAGGAAGCTCTGCGAATACATCCCGGCTTTGCGAAAACTCATTTGAATCTGGGCACAATTCTTGCCGGCCGCGGACGGATCATGGAAGCTGAAGAGCATTATAGAGAAGCTCTGCGGCTGGATCCGGATTTCGAAAAAGCGCATTTCAGTCTAGGCATTCTTCTTGCCAGGCAGGGTCTGCGAAGCGAAGCCGCTAAACAATTTCAGGAAGTTCTGCGCATAAATCCCGGCGACGCCCAGGCGCGCGCGAATATAGCCTTTCTGGAGAAAAAGTAGGTAAGCCGGTCCTTAGCCTGAAAACTTCAGTTGAAGTTTTCCGCCCGCTTCGCGCGGAATTACTCAGAATAATTCTGTTCCCAGATCCTGTCAATGAAAACCATTCTGAACTGAGGAATTCAGGCTGACTTAAGGTCTTTAAAGGTGTCATTCCCGCATTCTTTTGGCGGGAATCCATAAAATCTTTTTTTCGTAATGGATCCCCACCCCGCATAGCGGTGTGGCAGGCCGCCTACAGATCGCGGGGATGACAGGTTTTCCTGTTTACGTTCCTAACTTTGCGTCCTTTGCGGCTTATTCGGCGGACCTTAATTTTAATCCAACTACCCGGAATAAACCCTTAAGTATACGGAATGCTGATCCGGGTGGGTTCGGGCTTGGGCTTCCAGCGGAATTCGGTTTCCTGCAGTTCCACCGCTATCTGTATTATTTCCTTTATGACGCAGGTGACGGGGATCGAAAAAATTACTCCCCAGATGCCGCCCAGCTCCCAGCCGGCCAGCAGGGCGAAGAGGATTATTGCCGGGTTAAGCTTTACGGCTTTTTTCATTATGTAAGGCTGCAGGAACCAGTCGTCCAAAAAGCGGACGCCGGTAAAAAAGAGAAGTATTTTTATGATAGGCAGCATGGTTCCGAACTGCAGATAGGCGACGATGGACGAAACCACGGCTCCGACGGCGGCGCCCGCGTACGGGATAAGGCTTGAAAAGCCTATCAGGATCGCTATAAAAGCCGAATAATTAAGGTCCATAACGATGAGGCCCGTGAAGGTGATAAGGAAAATAATAAAGGCTTCTGTCAGGACCCCGCGCAGATAATTGCCGAGCGACGAGTCTATGCGCGAAGCTATATGCAGTATTATTTCCGCGTGCTTGGACGGGACGTGGTCCATAAGATAGTCGAGTATGTCCGTGCCGCCCAGCAAAATAAAAAAGGTTATGAACGGCACGACGAATAAAAGCGTGAGCGCCGGCAGCAGCGTGATCAGGAACGGCGGGATCTCGTCCAGGACGCTGGAAAGTTTCTCGGTGAGTTTGAGCCCGGAGAGGAACGGGTAATCTTTCACGAGCCTGGTGTTTTCATTCTGCACGAACTGCTGGATGCGGTTCGCGTACGACGGCCAGGTTTGCTGCAGGCTTGATATCTCGAAGGAAAGGAAATGAAAAAGAAGATAGATGACGACAAAAATTAAAGCCCCGACCGTCAGATAGAGCCCTACGACGGCATACAGCCGCTTGATCCCGCGCACTTCGAAGTATTTTATCAGCGGGTTGAGGACGTAGGCCAGCGCCGCGCTGAGGACGAACGGAAATACCGCGCCTTTGGCAAGGAGCAGCAGATAGGAGAATCCAAGAACGATAAACAGCGGGAGGATGAATTCCCTGTAATTAATTTTTTGGATATTTTCTTCGGGCATAAGGGTAATGGAACAGGTATAGGTAGAGGTACAGGTACAGGCGGAGAGTAGGAATAGAAAATATTAAGATCCGATTTACGTTCTCTACCTATGCCTATGCCTATACCTTTACCTGTTTTTTATTCACTGCACTGCGCTTTCTCAAGTATAGCTCTCAGACGGGCCGACATGATCTTGGCAAGCTGGGTGGCTATGATCACGCCGATCTTGGGCCTGGCGAAAAAAAGCGTCTCGAGTTTTATCTTAAAAAGCATGAAGACCCGCGTTTCTTCAAGCGCGTACGCGCCCGCTGTCCGGGGCATCTCTTCAAGCAGCGCCATCTCCCCGAAAAATTCTCCGGGCTGGACTTCGGCTATGATGTCGCTCTTCACCGTCTCATGGTCCTGCCGGGACAGGGCGATCTTGCCGGAGAAAACGATGAAGAGGGCGCGGCCGATGTCCCCTTGCTTAAAGATAGTCTCGCCCTTAAGATAGGTTCGTTCCTGGAGGTTTTCCAGGATATGGATCAGGTCCCTTTTCCTGATGCCTTCAAAAAGCCGGATGCTCTTGAGAAAATCTATTTTCTTGAGCGTTTGTTTGTCGTAGAGACCGTTAAAAATACGGATCGATTTAAACATTTATGCTCCCGGAAACAGCAGGTATAGGTAGAGGTAGAGGTAAAGAAGACATGGGTTTAGGGGACGTTGTGAAGAGCTATGATCATTTTGTTAAGAGACTGATAGATTCCCGCCAATTCCCTGTCCAGTTTCTCAACTTCTTCTTTTTTGAAATAAGACACGCGTAGTCCATATTCCAAGTGATTCTGTGATTCCGTTGCTGAGCCTCTGGCGTAATAGTAAAAGTTAGTTTTATCGTTGTTGTGTTGCCGGCAGTAACCTTCCGCAATATTCGCCGAAATACTTAAAGCGGCGCGCCGTATTTGTGACGTGAAGCCGTAATCTTCTTTGCGTGGGAGATTTTCCGTGAGTCTGAAAATATCCGTAGCAAGCCCCATCGCCTGTTCCCAAACAGGCATCTCTTTAAAGCTCTTATACATCAGGTCTATACCTTTACCTATTTTTTAAAGAGTTTATAAACCGTCTGCGCCATGCGGAACCAGCCGGACGAAATGCCGCTTGCGACGGTCTGGACGGCGTTGACGACGGGGTCGAGCGCGGTGAGCTTTCCGTCGGCGTTCAGGGCCAGGTATTCCACGGCCCTGGCGGTGTGGCGGACCTGCCGCAGGGTGCAGATAGCCTGCGCCGCGAGCGCGACGAAAGCCAGAGTTATCGTGACCGCGCACGCTACAAGTATGGTTGTCATAGTAGTATTATCCATATGCCTTATTCTTTATTTTTCAGAATGCGGCGTTCAAGGACTTTGACCCTGGAGAGAAAGATCGCGTTGTTGAAGGGCTTGGTCAGATAGTCGTCCGCGCCGTTTTCGTAGCCTTTTATCTGATCGTCGGTAAAAGCTCTTATGGTCAGCATCAGTACCGGGATCGTTTTAAATCTTTCGTCGGACCGTATGTGTCTTAAAAGCTCGAGTCCGTCCATGTCAGGCATGTTGATGTCCAGCACGGCCATGTCCGCGCCCTCCGTCTGGAGGCGCCGCCAGGCGAGCAGGCCGTTAACTTCGTCGGCCACCTCATAACCGGCTTCGGTAAGCAGTTCCACCACCAGACTTCTGAAAATATCGTTGTCGTCAGCCACAAGAACTTTCATAAAAATCCTTTTTACCGGCTTTTGTAAATATAACCGGTCCCGTAAACCGTCCGGATGTTCTTTCCGTATTCGCCCAGCTTCCGTCTTAAGCCTTCCACATGTTTGTCGATGGTTTCGGAATTGACATGGCCGGACCTGTCCCGCCAGATATCGGCCATTAAAAATTCTCTTGAAACCACGTGTTCCTCGTCGCTCAGAAGCATGAAGAAGATCTCAAATTCTTTAGGCGTCAGGCTGTCTATGGTTTTATTCTTGCCCGAGCGAAGGCCCAGTTTGACTACGCGCTTAAACTTTTCTATCTCGATATCCCCGTCGGCGGACCGCACTATGGTCTTGGCCATGTTCAGGCTGGGCAGAAGGCGCCTTATATGGGCTTTGGTTTTGGCGAGAAGCACCTTCTCGTCTATGTTGCTCGGAATAAAATCATCGGCTCCGTTCTCGAGAAAGGCGGAGATGTCTAAATTGGAGGTCTTGTCCGGCTTGCTGAAAACGAGGACCGAGACGTTCTTCCTTCCGCTCAGAAAGATCTTCAGGTCGCGCGGCGTGGCGACTCCTTTCGCGCAGATCTCCACGATAGCGAGCCCCCAAGTATCCTGCGGGATCTTGGTTATGGAGGAAAGGTCCGGGAGCGTTTTGATGTTAAGCCGCTCTCTGGAAAACAGTCTGTACCATCTATCAGCTATATCCCTGTCGGGAGTCACAAGCCACAAGGCAAAATTGATCATCTTATAATTCCGTCTTAAAATATTGGCGCACCAGATAACTAGTTGATTATATAATAATTACGGACGCGGTGGAACCCAAAAGCTCAGGTAACTTTCAATAAAGCGATTTGGGCACGCAGAAGACCTTAAAAATCAAAAAATCTTCCTTTTACAACTGTCTCACGGCCAGCCGGGTGGCATGCCGGTAGACTTTCT